>Ga0315912_10002832_pt1 | contig 17931 bp, 18 predicted proteins | sample VfabasoilMG_FD_204469 | JGI IMG/M metagenome (GOLD analysis project Ga0315912, IMG submission 204469) | Garden soil microbial communities collected in Santa Monica, California, United States - V. faba soil | ecosystem: Environmental > Terrestrial > Soil > Garden | place: USA: California...
CTCGTGGGCAACGGGGCGGCCAATGCCCTCACAGGCGGGGCGGGCAACGACACGCTTCATGGAGGGCTCGGCAGCGACAGGCTCGCGGGTAGCGCCGGCAACGATACTTACGTGGTAAACAGCATCAGCGATGTGGTAGCGGAGGCAAGTGCCTCGGGCACCGACCTCGTCAGGTCGTCGGTGAGCCACACGCTGGGTGCCAACGTCGAGAATCTGACGCTCACGGGCTCAACAGCGATTAATGGCATAGGCAACACGAGCGCCAATACGATGACGGGCAACAATGCTGCAAACACGCTCATCGGGAATGCCGGCGGCGATGCGCTGCGCGGGATGGGCGGGGCGGACGTGCTGCGCGGGGGTACCGGGAAGGACACGCTCACGGGCGGGGCGGGGCTGGACAAGTTTGATTTCAACTCCGCGCTCAATGCGTCAACGAATGTCGATCGGATCACGGATTTCAGCGTGGTCGATGATCTGATGCGGCTGGACAATGACGTCTTCACTGCGTTCGCGACGGTGAACGTGGCGCTTACCTCCAGTGCCTTCAACTAGGGGGTGGGCATGACGACGTCGCAGGACGCCAGTGACCGCATCATCTATGACACCACGACCGGCAACATCTACTACGACGCTGATGGCACCGGCGCGGCAACGGCCAAGCTCTTTGCCACACTGACGACCCACCCCGGTACGCTGACTGCGGTGGATTTTTTTATCGTTGCCTAGAGGCGGCGTCCTGCTCGCTGTCGCCTGCTTGGCGTGCGTCATCACTTCTGTATGGGTGCGTCATGGTTCGAGACCATGACGGGAACGATTTGCCGGTCAGCGACTGTCAGCCAGGGGGCGAAATGCGCTCCGAAGCGGGCGCCTTGGAATGCCTGACACAGTGACCCGCGTGCCGCGCAGAATGAATGGGTGGTGGTTGGGCGATAGGCGACACTTTCGAGTCACACGTTGAATCGAAAATTCATCACATCGCCGTCCCGGACGACGTAGTCCTTGCCTTCGAGCCGCATCCTGCCCGCCTCCTTCGCGCCCTGTTCGCCCTGGCATGCGATGTAGTCCTCGTAAGCGATCACCTCGGCGCGGATGAAGCCCTTTTCGAAATCGGTGTGGATGACGCCCGCCGCCTGCGGCGCGGTGTCGCCGCGGCGTATGGTCCAGGCGCGCACCTCCTTCGGCCCAGCCGTAAAGTACGTCTGCAGGCCGAGCAAGGCGTAGCCCGCGTGTATCACACGATCGAGTCCCGGCTCGGTCATTCCCATGTCGGCGAGAAAGACGGCCTTGTCCTCGTCGCTCATGTCCGCGATCTCGGCCTCGATCGCGGCGCACACAGCGACCACCGGGGCGCTCTCCCGCGCAGCGTGCTTCCGTACTGCCTCCAGATGCGGGTTGCCCGAGAATCCGTCGTCCCGTACATTCGCCACGTACATCGCCGGCTTGGCCGTCAGCAGGCAAAGCGGCCGCAAAACGGCCATTTCTTCAGGATAGAGATCCAGAGAGCGAACCGGCCGCGCCTGATCGAGCGCCGCCAGGCACTGCTCCAGCGCCGCTACCAGACGCTGGGCGTCCTTGTCGCCGCCGGCGCGCGCCACCTTTTCGTAGCGCGCAAGCTGGCGCTCGACGGCTGCGAGGTCCGCGAGCGCAAGCTCGGTGTTGATGGTCTCGATATCGGATACCGGGTTGATGGCGCCGGCGACGTGAACCACGTTCGGATCCTCAAAGCAGCGCACGACGTGCGCAATGGCATCGGTCTCGCGAATATTGGCGAGAAACTGATTGCCCAGTCCCTCGCCCTTCGAGGCGCCCGCGACCAGACCTGCGATGTCGACGAACTCGACCACTGCCGGGATGACCTTCTGCGGCTTCGCCAGCGCAGCAAGCCTGCCCAGCCGCGGGTCGGGCACCTCAACGATGCCGACGTTGGGTTCGATCGTGCAGAAAGGATAGTTCTCCGCCGCGATGCCGGCTTTGGTCAGCGCATTGAATAGCGTCGATTTGCCGACGTTGGGCAGGCCAACGATGCCGCATTTCAGGCTCATGAATTCGAGTGGTGAGCAATGGGTGATGAGGAATAGGCAACGCCTTGCGGGCAACTCGTGACCGCGGGAAAACACACGTTCTGCTCGTTCCCATTACCCATTACTCATTGCCCATTACCTGCTTGGTGTGCAGTTTCAGCATCGCCGCTTCCAGCTTGTCCTCGGCGATCAGCGGCCACACCTCCAGTCCACGGGCGATCGCATCACCGATCGCGGCGCGGTCAGCGGCGGCCGGCTTGTGCAACACATAGTCCAGTACTTCCTGCTCGCTCGCGGTCTGATTGCGCGGGTGGCCGATGCCGATGCGCAGACGCCAGAAGTCCCGGGTTCCCAGTTGCGCGGCGATATCGCTCACTCCGTTGTGGCCGCCGGTGCCGCCGCCCTTCTTCAACCTGATGGTGCCGGGCGGCAAGTCGAGCTCGTCGTGGACCACCAGGATCTGCTCCGGCGCCAGCTTGTAGAAACCGCCGAGCGCCGCGACCGCGCGCCCCGACAGATTCATGAAGGTATCGGGTTTCAGCAACCAGATCTCCCCGCCCGGCGTGGCGATCTTCGCGACTTCGCCGTGGAAACGCGCTTCATGGCGGAGTGCGATTGGCGCCGCCTGGGCGAGGCAGTCCACCCACCAGAAGCCGGCGTTGTGCCGCGTCGCCTCGTACTTCTTCCCGGGATTGCCGAGCCCGACGATGAGCTTCACTGGAGTGGGGCAAGCACGAGTACCACTCCCGTCCTAGCCCGCGACCAGTTCCTCGTCGGGACGCCTGCTAGGCGCGGCGGTCTTCGGCACGCCAACGCGCCAGGAGGAAGTGGTGAGACGGTACAGTACATGCTCCACGCCGCCGTGCGTGATGACGCGCTCATAGCGCAGGCCGGTTTTCTCCATCACGCGGCGCGAGCCGCGATTCGCGGGCTGCGTGAAGCTCACGACATCGGTGAGGCCAAGGCGCACGAAACCCTGGGCGACACTGACCCGCGCAAGCTCGGTCGCGAGGCCACGGTTCCAGAATTCCGGCAACAGCCCGTATGCCACTTCCACTTCCGGCGCGTTGTCCACCGTCACCCGCCGCAATCCGCCGCGCCCGATGAACCGCCCACTCGCGGGATCACGCATCGCCCACCATCCAAAGCCATGCTGTTCCCATTGCGCGGCGAGCTGCTCGACGTGCGCCGCGATTTCGCCCTCGGCCGGCGTGCCGCCAAGCGCCCGCGCCACCCGCCCTTCCCGATGCATGCCAACCATGTCGCTCACGTCGTGCATTCCGATCCGCGTCAACAGCAGTCGGGGCGTCCTGAATCTTTCCGGCAAAAGTGTCATCGTCTTCTCATGTCGTTGTCGAGTTCGCGCGCCGCGGCCATGCCGCCAATCGAAATGCCCGCCCGCGACGCCGCTGCGGCCACAGCGCGCCGGAGCAGCGCGGGCGGAGGGGCGAGTTATTCCTTGGCGGGCGATTCCTTCTTCTCGGGCTCTTTCTTCTCGCCCGCGGCGGCCTCGCCGGCTGCCGCAGCTTCGGCCGGCGCCTGGCCGGTGATCTCGGTTACCGGTGCGGCGGCTTCCTCCTCGATCACGATCTCCTTCGGCACCTGCACCGTCACCACCGCCGGATTGTCGTGCTTCAACTTTGCGGTCGTCTCCACGCCCTTGGGCAACACCAGCTCCGCGGCGTGGATCGAGTGGCCCAGCTGCAGTTCCTTCAGGTCCACCTCTATGAATTCCGGCAGATCGTCGGGCAAGCACTGGATTTCGATGTCGTTCATCACGTGCTGCACGACGCCGCCGCCAACCTTCACGCCCGGGGCGATCTCCGCGTTCAGGAAGTGCAGCGGCACCCGCATATGGATCTTGCGGCTCTTGTCGACCCGCTGAAAATCGACGTGGAGCACCATCGGTTTCCAAGGATGCATCTGGAAATCGCGCAGCAGCACCTGCTCCCTGCCGCCATCGACCGTCATGTCGAGGATCGAGGCATGAAACGCTTCCATCTTGAGGTGCCTCAATAGCGCCTGCTGGTCCAGTTCCACGTTATGGGCCGGCTTGTCCGCCCCGTAAATGATGCCCGGAACGCGCCCGGTGGCGCGCAGGCGGCGGCTCGCACCCGTTCCCTGTTGCGCGCGCGGAAATGCCGTGACTTCAATCTTCATGTCTATCTCCCAGGTTACGGGACGCCCGCGACCAGGCGCCCCACAAAACGTACAACTTAGTGCTCAGTCTTGAATGGCGGGTGCCAAATTTCCGACACCACGATTGCTCGACCACGAACCAACCACCCCAATCCCAAGACTCGAGTTCGCTATTCGACGAACAGCGAACTCACCGAGTCTTCCGCGCTGATGCGGCGCATGGTTTCCGCCAACAGGCTCGCCACCGTGAGCACGCGGATGCGCCGGCAGGCACGCGCGTCCTCGCGCAACGGGATCGAATCCGTCACCACCACTTCGTCGAGCGCCGAACCGGCGATGCGCTCGATCGCCTTGCCCGAAAGCACCGGGTGCGTGCAGTACGCCAGCACCTTCTCGGCTCCATGCTCTTTCAGTGCGGCAGCCGCCTCGCACAAGGTGTTGGCGGTATCCACCATGTCGTCGACGATGACGCAGGTGCGGTCCTCGACGTCGCCGATGATGTGCATCACCGTCGCGACGTTAGGCCGCGGCCGCCGTTTATCGATGATCGCAAGTTCCGCCTCCAGCCGCTTCGCAAGCGCCCGCGCCCGCACGACTCCGCCCACATCGGGCGACACCACGACCAGGTTCTTGTAGTCGTGCTTCCATACGTCGCCCAGCATGATCGGCCCGGAATAGATGTTGTCCACCGGGATATCGAAGAATCCCTGGATCTGCTCCGAGTGCAGGTCCATCGTGAGCAGCCGGTCCACGCCCACGCTCGTCATCATGTTCGCCACGACCTTGGCGGTGATGGGCACGCGCGCCGAACTGGGGCGCCGGTCCTGCCGGGCGTACCCCATGTAGGGAATCGCGGCCGTGACCCGCGCCGCGGACGCGCGCTTGAAGGCATCCACCATGACCAGCAATTCCATCAGATTGTCGTTGGTCGGTGCGCACACCGACTGCAGCACGAAAACGTCCTTGCCGCGCACGTTCTCGAGGATTTCCACCATCACCTCGCCATCGCTGAATCGCCCGATCTTCGCGCGCCCCAGATGGACGTTAAGGTGGCTCGCTACGTTCCGCGCAAGGTCGGGAATGGCGTTGCCCGTGAACACCATCAGTCTGTCTAAGGCCACCGTCACACTCCCGGACACGGAGCCCGTGCCGCGATCCAGCCCGAACCCGGTCGATCGCGTCATAGTCTCCAGACAAATCAGGCGGCCATTCGAGCCACCCGCTCAATGAAACTGGCTGGGGAGGTAGGATTCGAACCTACGCATGCCGGAATCAAAATCCGGTGCCTTAACCAGCTTGGCGACTCCCCAACGGTCGTCAATACGCCGCCGACCGGTCATGCGGACCGGTCACCTCTCAACCCCGACCTGCTCAACGCGCGAGATCGCACAGCGGATGGCGCTCCAACCCACGCGCCACGAATCCCGTCATGGAAACGGGAAGCCTTGCATGCACCGCTTGCGCCTCGTCGCGATTCTCGAAACCGGCGAAAACACACGCCCCGGACCCCGTCAACATCGCCGGGCCGAACTGGCGCAACCACTCGAGATGGCGCGCGACCACGGGATGCAAGCCGCACACCACGGGCTCAAGATCGTTCCGGTTGGGCCCATCCGCCGAAAAGCTTTGTATTGTAACCCTTTTTGAGTCCCGTTTCAATTCCGGGCGAGCGAAAACGCTGGCGCTGGAGACCGCAACCGGAGGCGTCAGGACCACGTACCACGCCGGCGGCAACGCCACCGCCCGCAATTCCTCCCCCACGCCCTCGGCCCAGGCGTTTTCCCCAAAGACGAAGACCGGGACGTCCGCGCCCAGTTCGAGCGCGAGGCGCTGCAGATGCGCCCGCGACAGGTGGAGACCCCAGAGCTGGTTCAACGCAAGCAGGGTTGTAGCGGCGTCCGAACTGCCGCCGCCGAGGCCTCCGCCCAGCGGCAAGCGCTTGACGAGAGCAATATCGGCGCCGGACGTGCCACCTACGCTCGCTTGCAGCAGCCGCGCCGCGCGCAGCGCCAGATCCTGCTCGACCGGTACACCCGCAACCTCGCTCGTGCGCGCGATCGCACCATCGCGGCGCAACCGATACGAGAGCGTATCGCCGTAATCGATGAACCGGAATACGGTCTGCAGCAGGTGGTAGCCGTCGGCGCGGCGTCCCACCACCCGCAGCATGAGGTTCAGTTTCCCGGGCGCCGGGAAATTCCTGGCTTCGGCACTCATGGAACCCGGCCACGCCACGTGTCGATCACGAGACGAATTTCTTGCGAGCCGCGCATCAGGTTGAGCCTGCGTGGAAGGCCGCCATATTCCTGCGCCGGGTAATGATCGAAGTCGATGCGCCAACCGGCCTGCTCCAGCCGGGCAATGCGCTGGTCGCTGCCGCGCACGATGGCATCCGGCGGGCTGCCCGGGGCGACCTCGCCGCGCACCCAGAATTTGAGTCGCGCAACCGGCAGTTCCCAGCCTAATGCCTGACGCGTGAGGCTCTCGACGCTCGCGGCGCGGTACTGCCGCTCGTCAGCCGCGGTCAGGACGGCGCCGTCGCCATCATCGATGATGTGCGCGAGGACCGTGCCAACGGGGCTCGACAACCAGATCTCAGTGCGTTCTGCCGCATGCTGCCAGCGCAGGCCGGAGGAAAAGGCACGCCCGTCGTACCGCACCAGCACCCGCCCGCTCAGGTCGAACGGAGTCGATGGTGCGTCGGAAATGACGGGTTCGGGCGCCGTAGCGCACGCTGCCGCCAAGAGGACCCCAGCGATTGCAGTCGCCCGGATCCCGATCATCGGGCTGCTGGCTGGCTGTCCTTGGCTAAGCGCCTGACCGTCTCCTGCAGCACTTCATTGCCCGGGCTCTGTTTGAGCGCATGGTTCCAGACCTTCTGCGCCTCGTCGCGCCGGCCCGTCACCCACAGCACCTCGCCGTAGTGGGCCGCAATCTCGGCATCCGGCCGCTGCAAGTGAGCGCGTTGCAGGTAGCTCAGCGCCTCCTCGTGCTGCCCCATGCGGTAGAGCACCCACCCCATGCTGTCCATGATGAACGGGTCGTCGGGCGCCAGTTTCAATCCGGCCTCGATCAACTCGCGCGCCTCGCTCAGTCGCTCGTTGCGGTCCGCGAGGGTGTAGCCCAACGCGTTGTAGGCATGCGCGTGATCCGGGCGCAGCTTGATCAACTTGCGCAGATTGGTTTCAAGCACGTCGATGCGCTTCACCTTTTCAGCGAGCATCGCGTGATCATAGAGGAGGTCGGGATGGTCGGGCCGCGCCTCGAGCGAGCGGCCGAGCAGGTCGAAGGCTTCCTGGTAGGCGGACGCCTCGCGCAACAGGGTGCCCTCCGCCAGTATGAGCTGTACGCGCTGCTGTTCATTCTGGGACCCGGCCTGCTGCAAGTGCTGGCGTGCATCCGCGAGGCGGCCCTGCTTCGCCAACACGCCGGCATAGCGCGCCTGCGCGCTGACGAACTGCTCGCCATGCGTCACCGATCCGTACCACTTCAGGGCTTCGTCGAAACGCTTGCGCTCCTCGTTGACCTGCCCGAGATACAGGCGCACGGCGTCGGGATCCTTGTAACTGGCGTCCAGCGCGCGCTTGAACTGAGCCTCGGCGGCGTCGTAATCGTTCGCCTGCATCGCGAGCAGCGCGACCGCCATGGCGACGTCGGCGTTCTGCGGATACTCGTTGACCAGCACTTCAAACTGCCTGCGCGCTTCGGTGAAATTCTTCTCGGTCACCAGTAGCCGCGCGTAATTCAGGCGTACGTCCCTGGCCATGGGATGGCGCTCGAGATAGCCAGCGAGAAACGCGAGCGCCTCGCTGTTGGAGCGGCGCTGCAGCGCTTGCGCCTGGAACAAGGCCGCGATCTCCCAGTTGGGGCGCAGGGCCAACGCGGCGCGCACCTCGGCGAGCGCCGCCTCGGTTTCGCCTGCGCTCCACGCCGACTGCGCTACCGCCAGTCGAGCTTCCGGCACCGCCGGGTAGGGCTGGGCGAGGGCGCGCATCAAATCAAATGCCGCTTTCCGGTCCGGGTGTCGCGCGATCAGTTGCGCGATCTGCAAGAACGTCGCGCCTACGTTCGCCTTGTCGGCGGCGAGCCACCCCTGAAAATGGGGCAACGCCTCGCTCAGCTGCGCCTGATTGACGAGCAGCGCGGCGATCACCTGCCGCGCCCGCTGCGATTCGGGGTCGGCCTGCAGCCACAGGCCCGCTGCTTCGAGGGCGGCCGGAATTGACCGCGCGTTCCACGCGACTTCGGTCGCCCGCTGCGCGACGCGCGGGTCGCGCGTCTCGCGCGCAAGTTCGACGTACGCCGGAACGGCGATCTGCGCCTGGCCGCGCTGCAAGGCGATCTCCGCCAGCATCAACTTGAACATGACCTGCTCGGTCAGCTCGGCAGGAGGCAGCGGCGCTGAACGCCGCGCCGGCGGCACGGCCTCGGTGCGTTGCTGCGCGAATTCGCTCTGCGCCAGCGGACCCGCGTCGCCCGCCGGGGCGTGAGGTTGCTGCGCGCATCCGCCCAACACCAGGCCAGCGAACACGAAACTGCGTGATGCGCGCCTCAGCATTCGGCCGGAAGTACGGCCGAATGGCATCGTTCGTGCGCACGCTGCCCGCACGAACTGCGCGTTGCGCTTCATTAGTCGCCACATAACGGGTATATTTTCGCACACCGCAAGCAGCCGTGCCGTACTCGATCATTCCTGATGACCTCTGAAACTCCCGTTGCCACCATTCAGGCCCGTCGCCTCACCCGGACGTTCGGCGCCCATGTCGCGGTCAACGGTATCGATCTCGATCTCAACCGGGGCGAGATATTGGGCTTCCTGGGGCTGAACGGCGCTGGCAAGACCACGACCATGCAGATGTTGACCGGAAATCTGGCTCCCACGCAGGGCGCGGTGGCCATCTGCGGCATCGATCTGCTGGAGCGTCCGGTCGCAGCCAAGGCCAGGATCGGTTATCTGCCGGAGACCCCGCCGTTGTACCGGGACCTCACCGTCGACGAGTACCTGCTGCTTGCAGCGAAACTGCATCGATTGCCACGCGCGCGCGTGCGAGAAGCGCTCCAGACCGTCAAGCAACGCTGCGGCCTGGACGATGTCGGCACGAAACTGGTGGGGACGCTCTCCCGGGGATATCAGCAACGCGTCGGCATCGCACAGGCGATCGTGCACAGCCCGGATGTGGTGATCCTCGACGAGCCCACCGTCGGTCTCGATCCGAACCAGATCCGGGAGATTCGCGGACTGATCCGGGAACTCGGCGGCAAGCATAGCGTGATACTTTCCACCCACATCCTGCCGGAAGTCGAAGCACTGTGCGATCGCGTGCAGATACTCCACCATGGCAACGTGGTCTACAGCGATACCATCGCTGCCTTGCGGAAGTCCCACGGCGGCCGTGCGGTGATATTGGGTCTGCAGCGTCCGCCGGCCGTGGACGCGCTGTCCGCAATACCCGGCGTCGCTCGCGTCGACCCGGTGTCTTCGACTTTGTTCCGGGTGGAATTTCATCCTGACACCGATGCGACCGAGAGCCTCGCGGCGCACGCCGCGCGGCACGATTGGGGGCTCTACCAGATCAATCCGGCGCACACGAGCCTGGAGGAGGTGTTCGTGCAACTCACGCGGCGCGAGCAGGCGAGTTGAGAAGTTCAACATGATATTCACCATCGCCGCGAAGGAACTGAAGGCGCTTTTTGCGTCGCCCCTCGCCTGGGTCGTGCTCACCGTGCTGCAGGTTCTCCTGGGCTACACCTTTTTGAGGCGCCTCGACGATTTCCTGCAGATCCAGCCGCGGCTCGCGCGCATGGCGAACCCTCCGGGCCTCACCGAATGGGTGGCGGTGCCGACCTTTACCACGGCGGCGGCGATCATGCTGTTTGCGGTGCCGCTGCTCGGCATGCGGCTGATCGCCGAGGAAAGGCGCAACCAGACGATGGTATTCCTGATGTCGGCACCGCTATCGATCACCGAAATCATCCTCGGCAAGTTCGTCGGCTTGTTCGCATTTCTCGCTCTCATCATCGGGCTGGTCACCGTCATGCCGCTCGCCCTTGCGGGAACCACGGCACTTGATTACGGCCTGCTCGCCAGCCTCGGACTGGGACTGGCTCTGCTCACGGCGGCGTTTGCCGCCGTGAGCCTCTATGTCTCGACGCTCACCGTGCATCCGCTGGTGGCCGCTCTCGGTGCATTCGGATTGCTGCTCGCCATGCTGTTAATGGGGGAAACCGCCGCCGATGGCCTGCGCGCGCGCGGCTGGCGGGTGGCGGCCGCGCTGTTGCAGGTGCTGTCGCCGATCAAGAATTTCGAGCCGCTAGGCAAGGGCGTGATCGACACCTCCGCCATCGCCTGCCTGATTTTGCTCGCGGCGGCGTTCCTCGCGCTGGCGATTCGACAACTCGACCGGCGGCGACTGAGGGGCTGATGGAACTCAACGCCCGTTCGCGCCTGCGGCTGCTCGCCCAGCACGGCCTGTTCCTGCTGCTGCTAGTGGCACTGGTCACGGCACTCGCCTACCTTGCCGGCGAATACCGGCGCGAATGGGACGTCACCGGCAGCGGGCGCAATACGCTCGCTCCCGCAACGGTGGAAGTAATGAAGCGGCTTTCCGGGCCGCTCACCGTCACCGCCTACGCGATGAGTCGCGATGCAGGAGGTAATAATCTGCAGAAGGTCGTCGCCGAGCGGCTGCGCCCATACCTCCGCGTCAAAGGCGACATCGCTCTGGTGCTGATCGATCCGCGCGAAGAACCGAAGAAGGCGGCCGCGGCCGGGATTCGGACCGCGAACGAGTTGGTGGTCGAATACGGCAAGCGCTCCGAACATCTGGCGATCGAGGATTTCAACGAACAGAATTTCGCCAACGCACTCATGCGCCTGGCACGGGGCGCCGATAGCCAGGTGGCGTGGCTCGACGGGCATGGCGAACGCAAACTCAACGGCATGGCGAACCACGACCTGGGGGATTTTGGCCGCCTGCTGCAGCAGAAGGGATTCCGCGTGGCGAGCCTCAACCTGGCGGTGGCTCAAGAAGTGCCGCGCAACGTGGCAGTGGTGATCATCACCACGCCTCAGGTGGATCTGCTGTCCGGCGAGGTCGGCAAAATCGCGCGCTACCTCGAAGCGGGCGGCAATCTGCTGTGGCTGATTGACCCGGAGCCCCTGCGCGGGCTGGAACCGATTGCGGAAATGCTGGGGCTGGTGCTCAGCCCAGGGACCGTGGTGGACTTCGTCCTCAAACCACGCACCGGCGCGCCGGTGTTCGCGGTCGGAGCCGCCAGCAACTACGGGCGCCATCCCATCACCCAGGTGCTCAGCCTCAACACGCTGTTTCCGCATGCCCGGCAGATTGCGACCCAGGAACGAGAGGGTTGGCGCGCCATTCCTCTCGTCGAGGTCGCGCCGCGCGGCTGGATCGAGGTCGGCAAACTCGAGCCGGAAGTCGAATTCGATCAGGCGCGCGACACGCCGGGGCCGATCACCGTCGCGCAGGCCTTCGAGCGCAGCATCGGCGACCGGCAGCAGCGGGTCGTGGTCGTGGGCACGGGGCACTTCCTGTCGAATACCTACCTCGGCAATGGCGGCAATCTCGATCTGGGAATGAGCATGATGAACTGGCTCGCCGGGGCCGATCATCTGGTCACCGTCCAGGCGCGGACCGCCCCCGACGCGACGTTCGATATCGGCCAGAACCGATTGTACGTAATCGCGCTCGCCTTTCTGCTGGTGCTGCCGCTCGTTTTTGCCGTGGCCGGCGTCGTCGTCTGGTGGCGGCGGCGCAGGGCAACGTGAACCGCTCCCGGCATGCCTGAGCTGCCGGAAGTCGAGACCACGCGCCGCGGCCTCGAGCAGCGCGTCGCCGGCCAGAAGATCACCGGCGTCATCGTGCGTGACCGGCGGCTGCGACAGCCGGTGCCGCGCCGCCTACCCGCGCTGCTCACGGGGGCCACCATCAAGTCGCTGGCGCGCCGCGGCAAGTACCTGTTGATCGATTGCGGCGGGGGCACGCTCATCGTTCACCTCGGCATGTCCGGCCGACTGTGGCTGGTCGATGAGGCTACCCCCGCCTTGAAGCACGATCACCTCGATCTCGTCCTCGCGGGCGGCATGATCGTACGGTTGCGCGATCCCCGGCGCTTCGGGCTCGTGTTGTGGCAAAGAGGCGACCCGCTCCTGCATCCGCTGCTCGCGCGCATGGGTCCCGAGCCGCTGTCACGCGAATTCGACGGCATCGCACTCTACCGGGCCACGCGCAACCGCAGCGCCGCCATCAAGCAGGTGGTGATGGATGCCCATGTCGTGGCCGGCATCGGCAATATCTATGCGAATGAAGCCTTGTTCCGAGCCCGCATCAATCCGGGCATCGCCGCCCGCCGCATGACACGGGCGCGATGCACGACGCTGGTGGAGAAGATTCGTGAAACGCTCATCGCGGCGATCGATGCCGGCGGCAGCAGCCTCCGCGATTACGTGGGCAGCAACGGAATGGCCGGCAGCTTCCAGAACAACTTCCTGGTTTATGACCGCGCGGGCAAACCATGCTTCGCGTGCGGCACGCCGCTGCGCGGCATCCGGCAGAGTCAGCGTTCGACGTTCTACTGTCCCTGCTGCCAGCGCTGAGCCTCCCGCGAAGAATGGGCATTTGGGCCTGGGAGTCCGGCCTCGGCAGGCCGGCACGCCCAGCGTTTGATGCCGTACTTTCAACCGGTCTTTTGGCCCGTGAGCCGAAGATACTTCGCGTGCAGCCCGTCGCGCGTCTCGACGTGACGCGGATCGTTGGGAATACAATCGACCGGGCACACCTTGCGGCATTGCGGTTCATCGAAGTGGCCGACGCACTCGGTACAGCGGTGCGGATCAATGACATAAATCTCTAGTCCCGCCGCGATCGCATCGTTGGGGCACTCGGGCTCGCACACGTCGCAGTTGATGCACTCGTCGGTGATCACCAACGCCATTACCTGCCCCCCAGCTCCTTGATCTTGGCCTTGAGCCGCCGGGCGACGTAGGGAGAGACAAACTTGCGCACATCTCCTCCCAGGATGGAGATCTCGCGCACCAGCGTCCCGGAGATGAACATGTACTGCTCCCCAGGTGTCATGAATACGGTCTCGACCTCCGGGTACATCCCGCGATTCATCCCCGCGAGCTGGAATTCATACTCGAAGTCCGAGATCGCGCGCACGCCTCTCACCACGATACGGGCCTTCTGCTGCTCCACGAATTTCATGAGGAGCCCGGAAAAGCCGGCAACGCTCACGTTCTCCAGATCCTTGAGAACCTCGCGCGCAATATCGACGCGCTCGCTCAGGGTAAACAGCGGACGCTTGGCGCGGCTGTCCGCGACCGCAAGCACCACGTGGTCGAAAAGCCGCGCCGCGCGCCGCACCAGATCCTCGTGACCCCGCGTGATCGGATCGAACGTCCCGGGATAGACCGCCTTACGTTTCATCGTGGCTCCGTTTGAGGATTTGATAGGTCACCTGACCGGCGCGGGCTTTTCTCCACACCTCCCAGCCTGTCGCGATTTCGACCGGGCCACCGCTTTCGCAATAAACCAGCCCTCCTTCATTGAGGCGGGGCAGCACACACCGCAGCAAATTATCCCAGCGGTCCGAACCGAATGGCGGGTCGAGGAAAACAACGTCATACCGGCCGCCGTCGCTACGCAGGAATTCTAACGCATCCGCTCTCGCGAGTTCCACCTGCGACGCGCCGAGCGCGGCGCGGCTCGCATCCAGTGCGCGCATCGACAGCGCGTCGCGTTCGACCATCGTCACCCGCCGCGCGTGGCGCGATGCGGCTTCAAACCCCAGCGCGCCGCTGCCGGCGTAGAGGTCCAGGCAATCCTTTCCGGTGAGGTCCTGCCCCAACCAGTTGAAGAGCGTCTCACGCACCCGATCCGGAGTCGGCCTGAGATCGGCGCGCGGGGCGAAGCGGATGACCCGGCTACGCCAGGCGCCTCCGATGATCCGGACCTGATTGCGTTTCGACAACCGTCAACCCCGGGCGATGCGTTACCGCGCCGCTGGCGCCGTCGCCGCATCATCCGCGCCAACGATGACCGTTACCAGTCGCTCCGGGTCGATGCGCGCGAAGGCGCGGCGGATATCGGCCACCGTGACGCGCTCGACATTGCCGACAAAGTCGTCGAGATAAGTAAGCGGCAATCGGTATGACCCGATCAAGTTGAGGTAACCGTGTATCTTGCGGTTGCTGTCGATCCTCAAGGGAAACCCGCCGATGATGTTCTTCTTGACCGAAGACAACTCATTCTCGGTCGGGCCGTTGGTCAGGAATTCGCGCAAGGTTGCGCGCACCAGTTCAAGGGCCTCCTGCGCCTGGTCGCGCTGCGTCTGCATGCCGATAACGAACGGACCGACGGCCTGGAGCGGCGAGAAATAACTGTAAGCCGAATAGGCGAGGCCGCGCTTCTGCCGCACCTCCAGGTTGATGCGGGAGACGAATCCGCCGCCGCCCAGCACCTGGTTGCCGACGAACAGCGCGAAGTAGTCGGGATCGTCGCGGCGCATGCCCGGCGCGCCGACGAAAATATGGCTTTGCGTCGCCGGATGCGCGATGAGCCGTGTTTCAGGGGCAGGCAACGCCGTGACGGCAGGCAGCTCGGGCGCGCGCTTGTCGCCCTCGGCCAGGCCCGCGGTCAGCTGCTCTGCGATGGCAGCGGCTTCATCGCGGCTGACGCCTCCGATCATCGTCACCACCGCATGGCGCGCGACGTAATGCCGGCGGTAGAACTCCACCAGATCCTGGCGCGTCAGGCGCTCGACGGTGGAGACCTCGCCCGAGGACCGCTGCGAATAAGGATGCTCGCGGTAGAGCAGTCGATAGAACGCCACGGCCGCTATGGTGTCGGGCTTGGTATCGGCCTCCTTGATCGCGGCAACGAGCCGTTCCTTTTCGCGCGCCAGGACTTCCTCCGGGAACACCGGTCGCTGCAGCGACCGCGCGAGGATCTCCAGCGCCGCGCTACGCTCCGCGCTGCTCGATAGCGTACGCAGCGCGAGCCCCGCATGGTCCGCGTCGAATTGCCCGCCCAACTCCGCGCCGACGTCCGCGAGCCGGCTGGCGATGGCCTGCTCGTCCATGCCCTCCGCGCCGAGCCGCATCATCCGATTGGTCATGCTTGCAGTGCCCGCCTGGTCACGGTTGTCGAACGCCGCGCCCGCCGGGAAGCTCACGCTCACGTCCAGCATGGGCAAGCTGCGGTTCTCGACGAAGTAGACGCGCGCGCCGTTCTTCGTCTGCCAATGCTGTATTGGCAGGATGGCATGCGCCCAGCCGGCGGCGACCGAAAACACGGCGGCAATCAGGAAAGCCGCGGAGGACTTATTGCACATGGCGCAGTCCCGGCGGGGGAGGCGTAGGGCGGCCGCTCAACGGCTGCGGATCGAGGTAAGCCACGGTGAGTTCGTCGTCGCCGAAATACTTGCGCGCCACTTCCTGCACTTGCGCCGCCGTCACCCGCCGAAGTTTCTCGAGTTGCAGGTCCAGCGTCGTGTGCGGCAGACCGGCGATCTCCATGGCGCCAATCTGGCGCGCCTGGAAGAACATCGAATCCTGCTGGTAAACGCGGCTCGCTACCGCTTGGGCCTTCACGCGCCGCAGTTCCGCCTCTTCGACGCCGTGGTCAGCGATTCGCCGCACCTCGCGGCGCAGGGCCTCCTCGAGTTCTGCGGCGCTTCTGCCGGCCGCAGGCACGCCATCCAGGTAGAACACGCCCGGCCCGCGTCCGACCCCGTCGTAGCTGGCGCCGGCGGAATTGGCGAGGCGCTCGGCGCGCACCAGGGTGCGCGGCAGGCGCGCCGCGGCGTTTCCGTCGAGGACGCTCGCCAGCATCTCCAGCGCGTAGGGCTCCCAATCGCGTTCCGGGTCGGTGAGCTTGGGCGCGCGAAATGCCATCAGCACGTACGGCACCTCGGCCGGCGCCTTGACGGTAAGGCGCCGCAACCCGAGTTGAGGGGGCTCGTCCTGTGGCTTGCGCAGCGGCAGCGTCTTCGCGGTGATTGCGCCAAAATGCTCGCGCGCCAGAGCGAACACCTCGTCCGGCGTGACGTCCCCCACCACCACGAGCAGCGCGTTATTCGGGGCATACCACCGCTCGTAGAAGGCGTGCGCATCCTCGGCCCGCATGCTCTGCAGATCGCTCATCCAGCCGATGACGGGATTGCGGTAGGGATGCGCGAGCAACGCGGTCGCCATGAGACGTTCGTAGAGCGTGGCACGCGGCCGGTCTTCGGTGCGCCAGCGGCGCTCCTCCATCACCACCTTGATCTCCTTGCCAAACTCCTCCGGGTTCAGCACGAGATTCGCCATTCGGTCCGCCTCCAGCCTCAGCGCAAGGCCGAGCTGGGATTTGTGCAGCGTCTGAAAATACCCCGTGTAGTCCTTGCTGGTGAAGGCGTTATCTCGCCCGCCGGCGGCGGAGATCAGCCGCGAGAACTCGCCGACCCCGACGTTGCGCGTGCCCTTGAACATCATGTGTTCGAGCACATGCGCGACGCCGGTGAGGCCGTTCACCTCGTCCACGCTTCCCACCTTGTACCAAAGCAGCGACACCACGACCGGCGCCCGGCGATCGGGCTTGACAATGATACGCAGACCATTGGACAGGGTATGCTCGACCGTATCCGCGGCGCCAGCGGCGCCGACGCAGAACGCGCACGTCAGGGCAAGCCGCGCCAGGACGCGCAGCATCGAAGAGGGAGATTTCATAGGCGAACCCGGCCGGTGCGGTTGCGTTTCGGGTAAAATTGTAGCGGGTTACGAACGCAGCCGACGCAGATCCCGCCGGCGAACGCAGCCGCGACGCCATTCTACGCCCCTCAGACCAGTCATCAGATGTTAAGTTTCCTCAAACCTCGCGCCGACGCGGAATCGGGCGGCTGGTTTGCGCGTCTCAGGCAGGGACTCACGAAGACACGTGCGCAGTTGGGCGCGCGGCTTGCCGACCTGTTCGGAAGCGGTCGCAAACTTGATCCGGCGTTCTACGATGAACTGGAGAGCATACTTCTGGGTTGCGACGTGGGCGTCGCAGCCACCACGGAACTGCTCGAACGGATGCGCACGCGGGCGCGGCGCGAAGGCTTGACCGATGCCGTGCAGCTGAAAGGCGCGCTGCGCGATGCCTTGCTGGATCTGTTGCGCCCGCTCGCGGTGCCACTCGACGTGTCGCGTCACAGGCCGTTCGTGATCCTGCTGGCCGGTGTCAACGGCGCCGGCAAGACAACTTCGATCGGCAAGCTTGCCCGCCACTACCAGGCGCAGGGCCGGAAAGTGTTGCTCGCCGCCGGGGATACCTTTCGCGCCGCCGCCCGCGAGCAATTGAGCGTGTGGGCGGAGCGCAATGATATTGCGGTGGTCACGCAGCAGGCGGGCGACGCGGCGGCGGTCATATTCGATGCGGTGAGCGCGGCGCAGGCACGCGGCATCGACGTGCTGCTCGCCGACACCGCAGGGCGGCTGCCGACGCAACTGCACTTGATGGAGGAAATCCGGAAGGTGAAGCGCGTCATCGCCAAGGCCTTGCCGGGGGCGCCGCACGAGGTACTGCTGGTACTCGACGCCAACACCGGGCAGAATGCCATCAACCAAGTCAAGGCTTTCGACGACGCGCTCGGAGTCACAGGACTGGTGCTCACCAAGCTCGATGGCACCGCCCGCGGCGGCGTGATCGCCGCGATCGCGCGCCACAAGCCGATACCGCTGCGCTTCATCGGCGTAGGGGAAGCGCTGGACGACCTCAGACCGTTC
>Ga0315912_10002833_pt1 | contig 17930 bp, 11 predicted proteins | sample VfabasoilMG_FD_204469 | JGI IMG/M metagenome (GOLD analysis project Ga0315912, IMG submission 204469) | Garden soil microbial communities collected in Santa Monica, California, United States - V. faba soil | ecosystem: Environmental > Terrestrial > Soil > Garden | place: USA: California...
ACCCCGAAGGGGTGACATTATTATAGGCAAAGTATCCACAATGAAATAGAACCCCGAAGGGGTGACATTATTATAGGCAAAGTATCCACAATGAAATAGAACCCCGAAGGGGTGACATTATTATAGGTAGAGTACCCATAATGAAATAGAACCCCGAAGGGGTAACATTATTATAGGCAAAGTATCCATAATGAAATAGAACCCCGAAGGGGTGACATTATTATAGGTAAAGTACCCAGAATGAAATAGAACCCCGAAGGGGTGACATGCATCAGAAGCCCAACGGACCAAGGAAATACGCTTAGTTTGCAATTAATAAATGCCGATTTGCAACGCAGGAAAGATCGTATTGCTCCGAAATGACTATCAGGTTCTCTATGTCCCGATTCTTCGCGAGCGCTTCTGCGGTGACCTTTATTTCACCGCAAAGACGCTAATGCGCAAAGAATTGTAAAATTTTTCAGTCTTTTTTCAATTTCTCCGTCACCATTCCTTTTTCGGTGAACACCTGCACCAGGTAAATGCCGGCAGGCAGTGCAGAAAGATCAAGGACGACAGGTTTCGTATCACCGGGGGCCTGTTGGCTCAGCATTTTCTTTCCCAGGATATCGAGGACTTCCACTTTTTGAAGTTTCCACCGAAGACTTTGAACGGTACAGGTTTCCTTTGCCGGGTTCGGGAAAACAGAAATTCCTTCCGTAGTTTCAAGCGGATTGAGACCCGCACATACGGAGACGCGGGTTTGCCGTGTGCTGCTTGCAGAGCATCCTTCCGGGGTTGTATAAGCATACGTGATCGTATGCACGCCCGTGTCGGCGACAGCGGGCTCAAATTGCGACCCGGTGATTCCCGGTCCTGAAAAAGTTCCGCCTGGCGGAACTCCGGAAAGCGTAACCGGCGCATCGAAACGACAATACAGCGTATCCAGGCCGGTGAAACTTACAACAGGAATAGTGTCCAGGCTTACATACAAGTCTCCGGAAAAGTTGGTACAGAGCGCGGAATTTGTAACGGCTACAGAATAAGTTCCCGACGAGATGACGTGCAATGTCGGAATGTTATTTCCCGGTACCGTAGATCCGTTAGCCGTCCAGTTATAGGTGAAATTACGCCCGGCCGGAGTGGAGAGTTCGGCAGAGGATCCACAGACGTGCAAGGTATCCATGTCGGAAAGCCAGGCTACGGGAAGGCAGGCCGTATCGCCGAGTTTATAAATTTGTCCGGTTTGACTGGCTAAAAATAAATCGCCGTAATTATTCTCTCCAAAGGTTACATAGGAGCTTCCGGCGAAAGTGCCGTAGTTGGTATAAGTCGGTGTAGTGCCTGTCCGTTGCAGGGAACGAAGGGTGGCCACACAATAATCCGTAAAGAAATATTTGCCGAAGAGGTTTGCATATTCACCGCCCCGGTAAATATATCCCCCGGTAACCGAACAGTTACCGCCTGCATGACTGTATTCATACAGGGGAGGATAGGTACTGGTAAAAGGAGGACAAACTCCCGTGGAAGGATAGGTAACGGTACCTTCGAAACAATTCCACCCGTAATTTTCTCCACCCGCATCGCCGGCCAGCTGGAAATCCACTTCTTCCCTGCTGCCTTGTCCTACGTCTGCTATCCAAAGGTCACCGGTGATTCGGTCGAAACTGAACCGCCAGGGATTTCGCATGCCGTACGTCCATATCTCATCGCGGCCTGCAACTCCCACAAACGGGTTGGAAGCAGGAATGTCGTAGCCGGGAGCATTGCTCACGTCGATGCGAAGCATTTTTCCTAAAAGAGAATCCAGGTTTTGGGCGCGGTTCTGGGGATCTCCGCCAGACCCCCCGTCGCCCATGCCGATATAGAGGTAACCGTCAGGTCCGAAAGCGAGATGTCCGCCTTTATGATTCGTATAAGGCTGGTATATTTCAAGCAACACTTCTTCGGATGTGGAAAGCGCCGAATCCGGAAAGGACGGATCCACTGAAAAACGGGAAATGCGTGTACGGTAATTCGGCTGTGCCGTATAGTTTACATAAAAGTACCCATTGCTTGCGTAATTCGGATCAAAGGCCAGCCCTAAAAGTCCGCGCTCACCTCCGGACAATACTCGGGTCTGAATATTCAGAAAAGGAGTGGCTAAAGTGGTTCCCGTGGAATCGATAATCTTTATCCGGCCGGCCTGTTCTACAATAAACAACCTGGAATCGCCGCAGTTTTTAATATCGACAGGGCTTGAAAAACCGGTATAAACCTGTGTAACAGTAAGCTGCTGGGCCGCGAGGACGAAGCAAATCATGCAAAAGGAAAACGAGAGTATTATTTTTTTCATCGCGCTAAAGGTTGTCAAACAAAAGTAAGTATAAAATAAAAAGCGCCGAATATAAAAGGAACGAGCCCCGGATCACCGGAGCCCATTCCTTAAACCACACACAGATACGGGAGTCAGAATATGATATTAACCGCTGCAAATACGATGGCCGAAAGGATCAGCACATCGACAGCGAACAGGAGATACAGGTTAAACGACGGTTGATTGTGATTATCCACCTTGGTTGACGCATCTTCCTGCATATGATTGTAGCTTACAACAGGCTCATTTTTCATGTTGCATGGATTTAGGTTACCCAACAATAATAAGCGAACATGATGGGCGCCATTGGTCAATTAACCGGGAATGCCGTATTTGTAAGGTTCCCGGTTAAAACGATAAAAAACTGCCGGAATTATGCCCTGGCTTTGTGTATTTCATGGCCTTGCGAAAAAAGCGGATGTAAGGATACAGGATGTTCATAATCAATCGGTGGCGGGGGCGGAAATGAATAAAGGATGCCCGGAAAATCCTTACATTTATATCACAAAAAAAAGGATATGAAACGAACTTTACTACTCATCTTCCTGGGTTTATGGATTCAGAAAAGTTATGGCCAGCCGGCAACCTGGGCCGTCGACGTGGCTCCTATCCTTTATGCCAATTGTACGGGTTGTCATAATCCCAATGGCATTGCGCCTTTTCCCCTCATCACTCACCAGGATGCCGTTACGCACGGCTTGCAAATTTCCTCAGCGGTATCCACTAAGTACATGCCACCCTGGCCTCCCGATAAGGACTACAGGCATTATGCGCATGAACGCATTTTAACACAGGCTGAAATTGATACGCTGGTAGCCTGGGTGGCGAACGGTTCTGCTGTTGGCGACACGACGCTGGCCCCGCCTGCTCCCGTTTATACCGGTATGGCAGAAATTCTGAATCCCGACCTGGTTAAACAGATGCCTGTATACACCGTAAATGCCACTGCGGATTTATACCGTTGTTTTGTAATTCCTACCGGGCTCTCCGTTCAGAATTTCATTACGGAAATTGAAGCCATTCCGGGCAACAGGAATATTGTACATCATGTGCTTATTTTCGAAGATACTTCTTCCATTCCGCTCCTGCTTGACGCCCTGGATCCCGGGCCCGGTTACACCAACTTCGGAGGCACCGGTTCCAACTCTTCAAACCTGATTGGAACATGGGTTCCGGGGCAATCGGCCTATAAACTTCCTGCCGGTATGGGAATAAAGCTGCCTGCCAACACGAACCTGATATTACAGGTGCACTATCCTGCCGGAAGCATGGGGCAATCCGACAGCACGCAGGTGCGGTTTAAAATGGTGAGTTCTTCACTGCGCCAGGTGTCGCTGCTACCCCTTTTGAATCATTGGCAGCTCGACAATGGACCGCTGTTCATTCCCGCCGATTCCATCAAGACGTTTTACGCGCACTACAACGTACCGCCACTTCCTTTTTCCATGCTCAGCATGGGGCCGCACATGCACCTGATCGGCAAGAGCATTGTGAGCTATGGTGTGACACCGCTGAACGATACCATTCCGTTTATTCGTATTCCACACTGGGATTTTCACTGGCAGGGCATCTATTCCTTCCAACGCGTACAAAAAATTCCGGCCAACACGGTATTGTATTCCGCTGCCGTATATGACAATACGACGAACAATCCCCACAATCCGAATATCCCCCCTCAGAATGTGCAATTGGGAGAAGCCACTACCGATGAGATGATGTTGGTCTTCTTTGCTGTGACCAACTACCAGTTCGGTGATGAAAATATCGTGATCGACAGTACCATCCTGGCCACGCCTGTCAATGATTATTCTTTTTCCGGCGTGATCCATTCCCTGCAGTTGTATGATCCTTACCCGAATCCTGCCGGCAATGAATTGAACCTTGAGTACTATCTCCCTGACAAATCGCCGGCAACAATTAACATTGCCGACGTAGCAGGAAGAATCGTTTATTCGGAAACGATCGCGAAATCCATAGCCGGCATCAACACGAAAAAGATCTCCATCGAAGGATTGGCGGCGGGAAATTATGTGCTGACTGTTTTCAATGCGGCGTCAACGCGCAGCAAGCAATTCATCAAATCAGAATAATGGACCCGGAATGGTCTTTCGCATACACCAGGCAAAAATCCTCCTCAACGTATTCGTTCCCGGCCTGTCAAAATAAAAAACGGCCGCTCCAAAACAGGAACAACCGTTTTTCATTACTTCTCCCGAGGTTTAGCTTAAATCCGGTTGGGGGGTAAAGCGCAGGTAAGGCTTAACCATTTTAATTCCCTTCGGAAATTTCTTGACGGCGTCTTCATTTGATATGGAATTCATCACGACGACATCTTCCCCGTGACGCCAGTCGGCCGGCGTAGCCACGCTGTAATTCGCCGTAAGCTGCAGGGAATCGATAACCCGGAGGATTTCAGTAAAGTTCCTTCCCGTACTGGCAGGGTATACAATCATCAGCTTGACTTTTTTGTCGGGCCCGATGACGAACAAAGAACGCACCGTTTGGGCATCATTGGCATTGGGATGGATCATGTCGTAAAGTGTTGCCACTTCTCTTTTTTCATCGGCGATAATAGGGAAATCCACATTGCAATTTTGTGTTTCGTTGATGTCGTTGCGCCACCCGAAATGTTTCTCCAGGGGGTCTACGCTTACTGCCAGCACTTTCACATTGCGTTTATCAAATTCCCTGCGCAGGTTGGCGGTCTTGCCGAGTTCCGTCGTACATACCGGCGTATAGTCGGCAGGATGGGAGAACAGCACACCCCAGTTATTGCCTAGGTATTCGTAAAAGTCGATTTCACCTTCCGTGGTGGACGCTTTAAAGTTGGGAGCGATGTCCCCTAGACGTAAAGCCATGATGTTATGTTTTGATAGTTAGAGAAAAAGGAATGATTTGCATGTTAAAAATAGGAAAAAAAGAACTCATAAAAAAAGAAATTTATTACGAATAGCGTACGGTTTCACGTAGAATCCTTCACTACACGCTTCCATCAACGCTTCAGTATCCTTCCGCTACATCATCGAATCAGGCAAATTTTCTTCTCGATTAACCCTTCCCGGGTAAAGAGGCGAAGACAATATATACCGTTAATGAGCAAGGCGCAGGGAATCGCCAATTCATTGCTGCATGTTTTTTCCGAGAAAACACATTGACCAAGCGAGTTAATAATTTCTGCCAACTCTATTGTAACGGGGGACTTACATTGCAAGATTGCATCAACGGGATTGGGGAAGACGGTGATTTCTTTCGCTAGACTGATGTTTTCCAAACCTACCGATGTAACCGCATAACAAGCTGAGGTATCGTAGCATCCATTCTGCGTAAGGATAACAGCATAATTTCCATTCACTGACGGGGTAAAAGCCTGGCCGTTTTCCCCTGGAACCGGCAAATTGCCTGCATCGCAATCTATCCATTGATAAGTGGCACCTGGTTCATTAGAAGTTAAGGTGGCACCATTTATTGTGATACTTGTATCTGGGTTATTGATTGAAAGGTGTACTACAAGGAAACTATCGCAGCCACCAATTCCAGAAAATTCATCCAGATACGTCCCGGAAGTTGACCACGAATGGTTACCACTCGGTGAAACGAAGGTATCACAAGAAGCTGCATTCAATGTCGTAAACAACCTGCAGCCCAACGATATTTTTGCCAGGAATACATCGCTTGTTTGCGGCGACACAGAGTCTGCATTTAACAACGATAAGGAGTCATAGGTAAATTGAATGCTGCCGAATGAGCCGGTTATATACATCGTCGCAGATGAATCGACCAGCAAAGATTGCCCTAAATCTTCATTGGAACCTCCTAAGGACTTTGCCCAAAGGAAATTGCCTGAAGAATCCATACCGAAAACAAAGCCATCGCTAAAATACAACGAGTCTGTAGTCAGGTTAAAGCTTAAAGAAGAATCAGGATTAAAATCAGCTGTGCTATGAAAATTGCCAGTTGCATAAACGTTTCCATTAACAGGATCCAGGACAGCATTCCATATCATATCGCTTTCAAGTCCTCCGATATGCTTCGCCCATTTTAACATTCCTGCACTATCATATCGTGCATTAAAAGCGTCGTATTGACCTGCAGATGAAAGTACATAAGAAGCTGTAGTATCCGGATCAAAATCGCAGGTTCCGGCGAAAAAACCTGAAAGAAAAACATCCGTTTGTCCTGACGGGCCAATTGTAATTGATTCGCCATTGGATTGGCTGGAACCTGCTATTGCTTTCGCCCAGACAAAGTTGCCGCTACTATCTAACTTGGATATGAAGGCAGATGGATATAATGACGGATTCGTAAGAAAAAATATACCTGTCCCCGGATCGAAATCACAAGTACTGCCGAAGCTACCGCTTGTATAAACTCCCCCCTTACCCCTGGGATCATAAGCCACCGAACTGCTCCAGTCGTCGCCATTACCCCCGATAGATTTGGCCCATCTAAAATTTCCGGAGCGATCCAAACTGGCAATAAATATATCCTGTCCAAAAGGCATCGAAGTCAAAGTGAATACTCCGGGCCCGGGATCAAAATCGGCTGTGCCATTAAAGCTTCCCGTTAAATACAAATTGCCATGCAATGATTCCTGAACAATAAAATGACCGCGGGTTTCACCTGCCCCTTGAAAAACTTTTACCCAAACAAAGTTGCCCATTGGGTTCAACTTTAATATGAACCCATCGTTATTCCCTGTCGATGTCAGATTGTAGGTGCCTGGACCAGGATCAATATCTACTGTAGACCAGAATCCGCCAGTGATAAATGCGTTACCTGCTAAATCCAAATCCATAGAAGGGCCATATGGACCTCCTCCCAGGTTGACAGATCTGGCCCAGGTAAAATTGCCTCCCGCATCCAGTTTCAAAACAAAAAAATTAACAATGAACCCAACACTGGTTAAATAAAATGTTGAAGGACCTGGATCAAAGTCTACCGTACCACTGAATTCACCTAAGATGTAAACGTTGCCTAAGGAATCTCTTTTGATGACCTGACCATGATCATAATCCGGACCACCAAGCCCTTTCAGCCAATCCGGATTTTGTGCAGACAATGATCCAACAAACAGGAAATAAAGAATAAATGAAAAGCGGACTTGCAGTTTTTTCATTATTGCTCCAGGAGTTCGGAAATTACATATTCCTCCGATACTGCCCGCCTACTTCAAATAAAGAATGCGTAATCTGTCCAAGTGAACAGTATTTACACGCCTCCATCAACGCTTCAAAAACATTCTTGTTTTGAATGGCCGCATGCTGGACGAGGGATAATTGTTCGGACGCTTCCTTTTCAAAACGTTTGTGCAGGGAAACGATGGTGTCAATCTGCTGCTTCTTTTCTTCTTCCGTGGCGCGGATCACTTCGGAAGGAATAACGGTGGGCGATCCTTTTGAATTCAGGAAAGTATTTACGCCGATGATGGGATATTCACCGGTATGTTTTAAGGTTTCGTAATAGAGGCTTTCTTCCTGGATCTTGCTGCGCTGGTACATCGTTTCCATGGCTCCCAGGACGCCTCCGCGTTCGGTGATGCGGTCGAATTCGTCCAGCACGGCTGCTTCCACGAGGTCGGTGAGCTCTTCGATGATGAACGATCCCTGCAACGGGTTTTCGTTTCTAGACAGGCCGAGTTCCCTGTTGATGATGAGCTGGATGGCCATGGCCCTGCGCACGGAACCTTCCGTTGGCGTGGTGATGGCTTCGTCGTAGGCGTTGGTATGAAGCGAATTGCAGTTGTCGTAAATAGCGTAAAGGGCCTGCAAGGTGGTGCGTATATCATTGAAGTCAATCTCCTGTGCATGGAGGGAACGGCCGGAAGTCTGGATGTGGTATTTCAACATCTGCGAACGGGGATCGGCGCCGTACTTGTATCTCATGGCCTTCGACCAGATCCGGCGGGCTACTCTTCCGATCACGGCATATTCAGGATCGATGCCGTTGCTGAAGAAGAAGGAAAGATTCGGACCGAATTCGTTGATGTCCATACCCCGGCTCAGGTAGTATTCCACGAAGGTGAAGCCGTTGGCCAGCGTAAAGGCCAGCTGGGAAATGGGGTTGGCGCCGGCTTCTGCGATATGGTACCCGGAGATGGAGACGGAATAAAAGTTCCGCACCTTGCTCCGTATAAAATAATCCTGCACGTCGCCCATCAACCGCAGCGCGAATTCGGTGGAGAAGATACAGGTGTTCTGCGCCTGGTCTTCCTTCAGGATATCGGCCTGCACGGTGCCGCGCACCTTGTGCAGCGTATCCGTCTTGATTTTCGCATAGACGTCGGCCGGAAGCACCAGGTCGCCTGTTACGCCAAGCAGCATCAGGCCCAGTCCATCGTTACCTTCCGGCAGCGGCGCATTGTATTTCGGCCTTGCCGCATGATGATCCTTATAAATGGCATCGATCTTCCGGTTCACTTCTTCTTCCAGGCCGTTTTCCTTAATGTACAGTTCGCATTGCTGGTCAATGGCTGCATTCATAAAAAATCCCAGCAGCATAGGTGCCGGACCGTTAATGGTCATGCTCACGGAAGTCCGGGCATCAGCCAGGTTAAAGCCGGAATATAGTTTCTTGGCATCGTCGAGGCAGCAGACCGACACGCCGGAGTTGCCGATTTTACCGTAGATATCGGGCCGGTAATCCGGATCGTTACCATAGAGCGTCACGCTGTCGAAAGCAGTGGACAACCGTTTCGCCGGCAGCCCCATGGAAACGTAATGGAACCGTTTGTTCGTACGCTCGGGACAACCTTCACCGGCAAACATGCGGGTGGGGTCTTCGCCTTCGCGCTTAAAAGGATAGATGCCGGACGTATACGGGAATTCACCCGGAACATTTTCCAAAAGAACCCATTCCAGCAATTCACCCCAGGCTTTGTAATGCGGGGTGACGACTTTCGGAATCTGGGAATGAGAAAGTGATTCGGTGTGCGTTTTTACTTTCAGCTCCTTGCCGCGCACTTTGAAAATGTAGTATTCGTCTTTATACAGCTTCACTTTGGCAGGCCACTGCTGGATGATTTCCCAGTTGTGCGGATCCAGGTCGAGTTTGATGCGGTCGAATTCGGCCTGCAGCACCTTGATGACATCGGCATGCTTTTCGCCATGCAGGGTGCCGATGGTGGTATGCATGCCATAAAGCTTATCGGCAATAGCGGCTTGCTTGTGAACCCAGTCGTCGTATTTCCTGTTGTTCTCACTGATTTCGGAAAGATAACGCGTGCGTGCCGGTGGAATGATGTAGATCTTCTCCGACATCTCTTCCGTGATGTGAAAATCCGATTTTAATTCCGCTCCCGTCTTTTCCGCTATTTTGTCGATGAGCGTGCGATACAGGGTGTTGGTTCCGGGATCGTTAAACTGGGAAGCGATCGTGCCGTGCACGGGAATGGCATCGTCGCCTGCATCGAAAAGCTGGTGGTTGCGGCGGTATTGCTTCTTCACATCGCGAAGGGCATCCATGGCTCCGCGCTTGTCGAACTTATTGATGGCAACGACGTCGGCGAAATCCAGCATGTCAATCTTCTCCAGTTGCGAGGCAGCGCCGAATTCAGGCGTCATGATATACAAGGATACATCGCTGTGATCCAGGATTTCCGTATCGCTTTGCCCGATGCCGGACGTTTCAAGCAGGATGAGGTCGAATCCTGCCGCCTTCAGGATGTTTACGGCATCGCCTACATATTTACTTAATGCAAGATTGCTCTGGCGCGTGGCCAGCGAACGCATATAAACCCTGTCGTTGCGAATGGAATTCATGCGGATACGGTCGCCAAGCAGTGCACCGCCGGTCTTTCGCTTGGAAGGATCGACCGAGATAATTCCGATCTGCTTGTCTTTGAAGTCCAGGAGAAAACGACGCACCAGTTCGTCAACCATGGAAGATTTCCCCGATCCGCCTGTACCTGTTATTCCCAGGACGGGAGTTTTCGATGCCACGGCACGTTCCTTAATCTTCTTCAGGTAAGGCGCCGCCATTTCAGGGAAATTCTCTGCTGCCGAAATAAGCCGGGCTATGCTTTTATGATCCTTGACACTTACATGAGTGACCTCTCCGTTCAGGTGATCGCCAATGGGGTAATCACATTTTTTCACCAGGTCGTTTATCATGCCCTGCAAACCCAGCGAACGTCCGTCATCCGGATGGTAAATACGCTCGATTCCATATTGCTGCAGTTCGTCAATTTCGGCCGGCAGGATGGTTCCTCCGCCTCCACCGAATATTTTGATATGCCCTGCACCTTTTTCTTTGAGCAGGTCATGCATGTATTTAAAATACTCCACATGGCCGCCCTGGTAACTGGTCATGGCAATGGCATGGGCATCTTCTTCAATGGCGCAGTTCACTACTTCATCTACGCTGCGGTCATGACCCAGGTGTATTACTTCCACGCCTGTGCTTTGAATAATTCTCCGCATAATATTGATGGCCGCATCGTGCCCGTCAAATAGGGATGCTGCGGTTACAATGCGGATTTTATTCTGTGGATGATAAGGCTGATTTTTCTTCATGGAAGTATGGGAGCGACTCATTCGCAGGCAATTACGAGACGTTCATGCGCTGCAAATTCAAAGTGCATTGCAAAGATAATATTATAGCCAAATCCCGGAAGCCGCCTGCCTGTTCGTGATGACCGGTCACTTAGAAGCCAGCTAGTTGGCTAAAAAACGGGTTCTATAACTTAATTGATTTTCTTACGTAAAGAGCGAATAAAACTAAACTTGCTGATAATGAAAAACCTAACCATTCCCGGAAGAATATTATTCGGATTGTCCTTGCTGGCTTTTTCCATCAACCCGCTTCTGCATGCCAACGAGACAGCCGCCGCTTTACCCTTTCAAATGGCCGGGCTTGCCATTTCCTACATTTCAGGATTGATATTGTTGTCAGGAGGAGTGAGTTTAATACTGAATAAATGGGTGAGTACGACCATGCTGTTAGTAGCCGGCTTGCTCATTGTTCGCGCCTTCGCCCTTCATCTTCCCGATCCCACGGAAGGGGATTCCAATATCAAGATGCAGCAAATCATGGTCCTGGCAAGAGATTTTGGAATGGCCGGAGCGGCCATGCTTATTGCAGGCTATTCACAAAAAACGAACGCTTAAGTCCATTTTTAGCGGCGGGTTAAAGCCGGTACAACTGATCCCTATTTGTTTTGTGCAGTCATAAAGGCAACATAAGCCTTTAAATTCCCATGGAACCTGGAATTTAATTCCGCTTTCAGGCTGTCCTTTTGCTGGTCGTAACGACGGAAGGAAAGAAACCAGGTGTTGTCAGGCAGTTCATGTGAAAACAACCTTTTAAATCTCCTTGGCTCATGGAAGCGCAAGCTGTCCGTTCCGTTTACAATGGACTTCATCATGGCCGTCTTTCTTTTTTCCTTATCCCAAAGCGATTTCATTCCCTTCATAGTCTTATATAATGAATCCAGCCGGGCTGCCGATGCAATCATATATTGGCTGTAAACGTCGTAATCATGTTTCCTGTCCAGGTACTTTTTTAATTCGGGTGAGCCCATCCCATAGTTTGCATAGAGAAACCGGATGGCGCCTTCCTCGCCTACCATATTGGCAAAATTCTCATTGAATTCCACACTGCTTTTAAGATAAATGGTACCGTGTGTCATTTCATGGATGATGAGCTCGGCCAGTGAACCGGCATCACGTTTCAGCATGCCGGATAATACAGGATCCTGGAACCAGCCGAGCGTACTCCATGCACTTACCTCATCGAAATCTGTATCGAAGCCAAGTTGCTTCAATTGCTGCTCTTCACGCTTTCCTTTCCTGTAGTCGAAAAAACCTTTGTAAGAAACATTTCCAAGCAGGGGAAACTTCCATTCCCTGGCCTTTAGCGCAAACGGTTCGGAAGCCGTCAGCACCCATAGAAGCGGCTTGCCCTGCTGATCAAAATAGGTCGTGTAGTTCGATGACTCCTTTAACCCGCAGGAATCTATGGCAAACGTTTTAATCGAAGCGATGAGCCTGAGCTTGGTCTTCACAGAATCCGGGATGTCGGGATCGGCAAGGACGACGTCGACGGACTTTGTATTCAGAATGATACGCAATTGTCCGCGGCCCTGGTCGATGCCGTATATGACCAGGGACGTGTTGGCCGAGGCGTACAAAAAGACGACCATCAGGACCAGGTCAAATACATATCCGAGTTTCTTAATTTTCTTAAATCCCATGCAAAAACCAACGCCTATATTTAGTAAGATTGCAATTCATGTTTTTTATCCTCTCCAAGCTTTTATCCTTTCTTGTCTCTCCCTTAACGTGGATTATTGCCTTTTTGTTCTTCGCGCTGCTGAGCAGGAATGCCCAAAAGAAAAAAACCTGTTTAGTTACGGCCCTGGTGGCACTGTTGTTTTTCAGCAATTCTTTCATCTTCGACGAATGTATGCGCGGATGGGAAATCCCTATTACCCGTTCACAGGATCTGGACTCTTCTTATGACGCCGCTATTGTATTAAGCGGCATGCTGGAATACGATGTCGTGAACGAGCGTACGCAGTTTAACCGGAGAAACGACAGGCTGATGCAGGCTATTCTCCTGTACAAGGAAGGGAAGGTAAAGAAACTTTTCTTTTCCGGCGGATCAGGAAGCCTCGTACACCGTGGCAAAAAAGAATCCATGCTGGTCAAACCATTCCTGGTCGGCATGGGAGTGCCCCCGGACGATATCCTGCTGGAAACAGAATCGGATAACACCTATCAAAATGCGGCCTATTCCAAAACCATCCTGGATAAAAGCATTCCGCATGGCAAATTCCTCCTGGTTACTTCTGCCTTCCATGAAAGAAGAGCCCTGGCCTGCTTCCGTAAACAGGGCTTAACGGTTACGCCATACTCGACAGACCGCTACAGTGGTCCCCGGAAATATATCTTCGACCATCTCTTCATTCCCGATTCGGAAGTGCTCTTTGACTGGGATACATTGACTCATGAGTGGGTGGGGTATGTGATATATAAAGTAATGGGGTACGTGTGAGCAATGTGCTAATGTGCTGATGTGCTGATGTGCTAATGTGCTAATGTGCTAATGTGCTGATGTGCTAATGTGCTAATGTGCTAATGTGCTAATGTGCTAATGTGCTGATGTGCTAATGTGCTAATGTGCTGATGTGCTAATGTGCTAATGTGCTAATTAGCTGATGAGGCTTTACTCTGCGTTTTCTCTGCGTTTAAATGCCAGGCTCAAAGGAATTCTGCATATTTTGAAAAAATTGCACAGCCCTGGCTTTTCTTCAACGCAGAGGCCGCTGAGGAAAAGACGCAGAGGAACGCAGAGCAAAAAATGTGTTAATATGCTGAACTGTTGAACTATTAAACTTTTGAACTGTTGAACTGTTGAACTTATCTTTACCCTTCCCTTAACTAGCCGAACAAAATACGCTCCATGAAAAAAAATTTCCCGATTTTTTGTACTACCTCCTACAGCTACCTCCTGCTGCTTTTTCTATGTTTTCTAAATATTAACAGGACAACAGCCCAACCGGATTACACGAAATACGTAAATCCATTCGTCGGTACCGGCGGACATGGACATACGTTTCCAGGCGCTACCCTGCCTTTTGGTATGGTTCAGCTAAGTCCGGATACACGTATTGACGGAAGCTGGGACGGCTGCGGGGGGTATTATTACGGGGATTCTGTGATTTATGGTTTCTCCCATACACACCTCAACGGCACAGGCTGTTCGGATTACGGCGACATCATGCTTATGCCCATGGCAGGTGAACCATCCCTGGATTATAAGGTATATGCTTCGGCCTATTCCCACCAGTCAGAAAAGGCATCCCCGGGATATTATTCCGTGATGCTGGACGATGAAAAAATCGGCGTGGAACTTACCGCCTCCACGCGGGTGGGCCTGCACCGCTACTCGTTTCCGAAAACCCGGAACATGGCTGTCGTACTGGATTTACTGCATCGGGACAAATTACTGGAAGGCACGATTCGTAAAGTAAACAATACGACGTTTGAAGGCATACGCCGAAGCGAAGCATGGGCCCGTGACCAGCGGGTGTACTACCGGATTGAATTTTCAAAGGAGGTGATAGATTTTAAGCTCGAGCAAAAAAACGGGAACCAGGAAAAGGCGATTTTTAAATTCACACGTGGTGACGATGCCCAACTGCTCGTGAAAGTGGCGATCTCCGGAGTAAGCGAAGCCGGCGCTGCCAATAACATGAAGCAGGAAATGCCGGGTTGGGATTTCGAAAAAGCGAAGGAACAGGCCACTGCAGCATGGAAAAAAGAACTGGGCAAAATTGAAGTGTCGGGCGGGACGGAAGAACAAATGAAAATATTTTACACGGCCCTCTACCATTGCTTTCTTCAGCCCAATACCTACAACGACGTCGATGGTCGTTACCGCGGGCGGGATATGCAGATTCATACGGCTGACGGATTCACCTATTATACCGTATTCTCTCTTTGGGATACCTTCCGGGCCTGGCATCCGCTCCTGACCATCCTTGACCGCAAACGCACCTCCGATTTCATCCGGACTTTCCTTGCGCAGTACCAGCAGGGCGGCATGCTGCCGGTCTGGGAATTGTCGTCGAATGAAACGGAATGCATGATCGGTTACCATTCCGTAAGCGTCATGGCTGATGCCATGGTGAAAGGGATACAGGGCTTTGACTACGAAAAAGCGTTTGAAGCCATGAAACACAGCGCCGAAGCACGCAACCGGTTCGGGCTGGGAGCTTATATCGATCACGGCTGCCTGAGCATCGATGATGAGAATGAATCGGTCTCCAAAACGCTGGAATATGCCTACGACGACTGGTGCATTGCGCAGGTGGCAAGGCTGTTGAAAAAAGACCATGACTTTAAAGTATACAGTGAGCGGGCCCAGTCGTGGAAAAACCTGTTTGACCCTTCCACGAAATTTATCCGTCCCCGGAAAAACGGAGGCTGGTACGAACCCTTTGATCCGCATGAAGTCAATAACAATTACACGGAGGCCAATGGCTGGCAGTATACATTTTTTGTACCGCAGGATATCGAGACGCTCATTTCCATGAGCGGCGGACCGGATGCCTTTGAAAAGAAACTGGACGAATTATTTTCCACCAGCAGCCAGACTACAGGACGGGAACAGGCCGACATCACCGGGCTGATCGGGCAATATGCACATGGGAATGAGCCCAGCCATCACATGGCCTACCTGTACCAATACATTGGCAAACCCGAAAAAACACAGGCCCTTATTCACAAGGTCCTGACTGAATTTTACCACTCCGCTCCCGATGGCCTTATCGGGAATGAAGATTGCGGACAAATGAGCGCCTGGTTTGTCATGAGTTCCATGGGACTTTACCAGGTTTGTCCGGGCAGCGACAAAATTTCTTTAACCAATCCCCTATTTCCCCAGGTGAAAATTACGCCGGATAACGGCAATCCGCTTGTCATCGTAAATTCTGCAGGCACGCAGCCCTGCGCCATCTATGCCGACAATAAAAAGATTGAAGGGACATTTATGCCAGCCACCAGGCTGACTGCCTGTTCCGAATTGGTATTCCGCGCACCGGGTAATCATGCAAGCAACGGGGAAGTCTCGGAAACGGCGGAAGCAGTTTCCCAAAACCAACAACCTACTGCCGGCATGCTTGTGAATCCGTTGATCGCTGCTCCTTCAAACACCTTTAAGAATTCACTAATGGTTGAATTAAAATCTGTCTCCCCCAAAGCAAGTGTTTATTATACGCTGAATGGCAGTACCCCTCAAAAAAGTTCAACAGCTTATACTTCTCCTATTCGACTGGATTCATCCGCCACGATAAAAGCTATTGCCATCGATGACAAGGGAAACAGCAGCAAGGTCGTGACGGGGTACTTTTACAAGATGCTCCACCCCGAATGGAAAATCAAAATCCGGTCAACGTACAGCAAACAGTATACTGCCGGTGGAGATGAAGGGATTATTGACGGCATCCGCGGCGATTCAAACTGGAAAAAAGGAAACTGGCAAGGTTACCAGGCACAGGATTTTGAATGCACCATCGACATGGGAAAAGAACAAACGGTTTCTACCGTGGGCGCCGGATTCTTACAGGATACAAGAGCCTGGATCCTGATGCCGAAGCAGGCCGAGTTTTCATTTTCCACCGACAACATTCATTTCAGCGATGCCACAATTATTAAGAATAGCGTAGATCCGAAGGACTATACCGAACAAACAAAAGATTTTACGCAGACAATTGCCCCGCAAAAAGCACGGTATGTAAAAGTGAAAGCGGTGAATTTCGGAAAGCTGCCCGAGTGGCACCAGGGATACCCGTTCCAGGGAGAAGCATATATTTTTGTGGATGAGCTTATGATAAAATAGAAGACTCTGTGTTTCTGTGTCTCTGTGGTTAACTCTTTTTTCACCACAGAGACACAAAAGCACAGAGGCATTAACAACTTAGTTCAGAGAAGCGAGCTGCTCTTCAATAGCCTTGATTTTATTTTCTGCGTCCGCCAGTTTCTTTTTCTCATTCTCCACGATTTCAGGCTTGGCATTGGCTACGAATTTCTGGTTGGCCAGTTTGGATTGTACAGAAACCAGGAACCCTTTGTTGTAGTCGAGTTCTTTCATGAGCCTGTCTTTCTCCTCCGTCATATCAATGGCGCCTGAAATGGGTATGTAAAACTCATGCTGACCTGCGAGGAAGGAGAACGAATTGCCGGGTTTCTCCTTTACTTCTTCAAACGAAGAAAGATTGCCCAGTTTATTGATTACATCATTGAACCGCGAAGACAGCACTCCTCCCGCTTTCACACAAAGCGACAATTTCTCTTTGGGAGAAATACTTTTCTGCTGGCGGATATTCCGGATATTATTGATAATGTCTGAAGCCAGGATAAATTCAGCGAGGAGCTTTTCATCATTCGATCCTGCTTCCGGCCATTCAGCCACCAGGATGCAATCGACTTCATCGCGTTCGTCGATCAGGTGCCAGAGTTCTTCCGAGAGGAAAGGCATAAAGGGATGCAGCAATTTCAAGAGGTCTTCCAGGAATTCCATGGAGGAATTGTAGGTAAAGCTGTCAACGGGAGCAGGCTGGCCGTTTACAAAATCGGGTTTCACCATTTCCAGGTACCAGCTGCAGAAATCATCCCATACCAGCTTGTAGGTGGCCATCAGTGCTTCGCTGATCCTGTATTTCGAATACAGGTCGTTGATATTGGCAATCTCTGCGCTCAGCTTGGCGCTGAACCAGTCGATGGAGATTTTATTTTTCTCCGAGGGTTCGCTGTCAATAGTCTCCCAACCCTTAATGAGACGGAATGCGTTCCAGATTTTATTCGCGAAATTCCGGCCTTGCTCGCAATAGCTTTCGTCGAAAAGCAAATCGTTTCCTGCAGGAGAGCATAATAGCATGCCTACCCGTACTCCATCCGCCGAATATTTGGCGATCAGGTCCAGCGGGTCCGGTGAGTTGCCCAATGACTTGCTCATTTTTCTGCCCTGCTTGTCGCGGACAATACCCGTGAGATAAACATTCGTAAAGGGTTTTTCTTCCCGGTATTCCTCCCCGGCAATGATCATGCGGGCCACCCAGAAGAACAGGATCTCGGGAGCCGTGATGAGGTCGTTG
>Ga0315912_10002834_pt1 | contig 17921 bp, 10 predicted proteins | sample VfabasoilMG_FD_204469 | JGI IMG/M metagenome (GOLD analysis project Ga0315912, IMG submission 204469) | Garden soil microbial communities collected in Santa Monica, California, United States - V. faba soil | ecosystem: Environmental > Terrestrial > Soil > Garden | place: USA: California...
TGTCGCCGTTTTACTTGATTTCCACACTCATCGCGTCATTGCCTCTCATCGTCTGGAGAGCGCATCTTTATTACTTCCTCCGGGCTCGACGATCAAACCGTTTGTACTCTTATCACTGATAGAATCCGGAAAACTCCCCATTGGTCAAAAGAAATTTTGCTCTGGCAAGCTGTCGATCGGGGGACGCAATTTCAACTGTACCCATCCCGCTCTACAGACGCAGTTCGACCTGCGCACTGCACTTGCTTATTCCTGCAACCAGTATGTCGCGGCCGCCACGCACCGATTTTCTCCCAGTGAACTTTCTCTTGCACTGAACGGTTTTGGTTTTGAAACCGGCCACCCGGATTCGATCGAGCTACAAGCTCTTGGAGACAGTGGCGTGAAGATCTCTCCGATGGCGCTCGCGTTAGCCTATGCTCGCCTTGGCGCTTTGAAAGATTCTCCCATTGTGGATGGTCTGGCAGACGCGGTGGCCTACGGTACTGCTCAACACGCCAGGGTTCCCGGGATCGCCGTCGCCGGCAAGACCGGGACCACCTCGACGCGATGGGCCTGGTTTGCAGGCTTCGCACCGCGCCATGTGCCACGTGTGGTGGTTAGCGTAGCCGTTGTTGGAAACTCCGGCGGTGCCGACGCGGCTCCCATTGCAGGTCAGATCCTGACCCGGTATTTTGGAGGCCGCTTGTGAGGTATCTGATTGCCGCCCTGCTGGTGCCACTTGCCATGCACGCTGCCACAGTGCGTGTCCGGCTCGATCAAAAAACAGTCGAGATGGACTACGAACAGTACGTGACCGCCATCCTGGCAGGGGAAAGCAGCACGTTTCAATCCTTGGAAGCGCTCAAGGCCATGGCCGTTGCCGCGCGGACCTATGCCGCGCATCGCAGAGGTCGTCATGCAGCCGCTGGATACGATTTTTGCAACACCACGCATTGCCAGCATCTGGACCTTGCTGGCATCACCGCAAAGATGCGGGAAGCCGCCGAAAGCACAACCGGTGAATTACTTTGGTTCGAAGGAAAGCCCGCGCTCACGACGTATTCCAAAGACTGCGGCGGCAAAACTGAGATATGGACAGACCAGTCCATTCCTTACCTCAGGATTCATGACGATCCATACTGCCTGCGGGCCGCGCCAAGCCTGTGGCGATGGGAAGCGGTGAGCGGCCAGATCACCGAAGCATTGCGTCTAGCGGGTCTGGCAGCCCCTTCCATAATTCAGGCAATTGAAGTCACCCGTAGAAGTTCGTCGGGACGCGCCTCAGAGCTTGTGCTTCGTGGTGAGAATGAATCCGTTCGAATCGCAGGCAGTTCCCTCCGATTTGCCGTAGGCCGTATGCACGGATTCAGTTCACTTCGCAGTGAACAATTCCGACTCACTTCAGGCAATGGCAAGTTCGTATTTGAAGGCAGAGGTGCTGGACACGGAGTTGGCATGTGCCAGCGCGGCGCAGAACAGATGGGATTGGTTAAGAAAACCTATCAGGATATTCTTGCGTACTACTATGCTGGAACGATACTCGGCCTCAATGCGAAAGGTATCCGCTGGTCGAAAATCAATAGCGAGCGTATCGCTCTGATGACAACACAGCCGCAGCAGGACGGAATGCTTCTTGCCTTGGCGGAAAAGCAGTTGGACGCGGCAATCTCGGCAACCGGGTTTTCGGCACCACGGGGCATTAACATACGGGCCTATCCTGACCTGGACACGTTTCGGAACGCGACTGGTGAACCAGGATGGGTGTCTGCACAAACTTCCGGCTCCCAAATCGACCTGCAACCCATCACGATCCTCCAGAGCAGAGGCGTGCTCCCATCCACACTGCGGCATGAACTGCTGCACGTCCTGATTGAGACTCAGGCACAACCCGGACTTCCGGTTTGGTTTCGCGAAGGGCTGGCTGCTGTGTTGAGTGAATCCGGCATGACAGGAACCGGCGTTGCCAGCGAAGTTCGGCAACGAACGAGTGAAGTACAGGCACGTCAGGCGTACGCTGATGCCAGCAAGCGAGTCACCGGACTCATGAATCACTATGGCCGTGCGGCAGTCATCGGCTGGTTGCGGTCCGGACTTCCCAGGGAAGTCATGAATGCAACTAACAGCAGACCTCCTGTAAAAGCCAAGTAGGCTAGAGACAGGCGAATGGCCAAGCTGGTGAACTCCACGGCAAAGCTTCCGCGGACTGGCACCCAAAGGGCCAACGCAAGCGGTCCGTAAATAGAAGCCACAAACACCAGAGCGATCGCAAGGTGAAGTGGCTTAAACGGGCCAATCTCACTGAATCCCGACCACCCGCGCGCCGCGATCCCGCTAAATATCGGGAGAACCAGCATCGGCACAACAGCCCAGTTTAGCAACCAGACAAACGGATACAAACCATCGAGAACGATCCCGGGGGAAACAGGACGTTGGAGCTTCAGTGTTAAATAGGACGCCGATGATTGTGCTGAGCCGATGATCAGACCCGAGACATACTGCGTGATCCAGACAAGGACGCAGATCAGGATCGCCAGCGCGAACAGCGGTACGAAGTGGCGATGGACACCACTGACTTTTCGGAAGAATGCAAACGCCGTGCCATGCAACCAAAGAGTTCCTGCGACCAAAATAAACAGCGTCACGAAACTGAGTCCCAGCATAGGCGTGCTGGACTCGGCGATGCCCAGCCAGTAATACCCAACTCCGAGCAGCAATGCATTGCCGATCAGGTGTTGTAGAAACAGTCTTCCCATTACCGCACCTCCATTCGGAACGCGCCGGTTGTCGCCATAATTCCCGGCTGATACATCGGTTGCACCTGCGCCGGGCTTACTTGAAAGGTTCCCGGGTTGACAACCTTCAGCAAGTAAAAGAACTGCGTCTGTCCGGCACTGAAATGCTCCATGAAGATTGCCATGTGATCGTCATGCATCTCACGGCGTGAGAAGTAATAGCTCCACCAGGACGGCTTGGTTCGGAGTTCGTACTGATCATCTTTGGCAATAAATTCGGTGCCGGCCGGGATTGGATCTCTCACCAGAAGATAACGGTGATCGCTACCGGTAACCGTAAGTCTGACGGCGATGACATCTCCGGGGGAGAGAGTACCCGAAAGCGGCGTTGTGTCATAGACGATTTTTTCACCGCTCCTGGTGGGTGTGAGCTTGTAGTAATCGCGCAGAACATTCAGCGCGATGCCTCCGTTGCGCTGCTGTTTCGCATCGCTTGAGAAGTAGTCGGCATTGGCAGAATAGTAAAGGCGTCCGGTTCCGCTGCTGGTGATTTGGATCTGATTCGATCCAGGTTGTAGCTTCGATTCATCAAAAACAAGTTCAGCAGTTCCTGTATTGGCCGACACAGGTTTGCCGTTGAGCGTGACGGTTACGTTTAGCTTCGAATTCAGTTCATTGGTCAGCTTCAAGTAGTCCGTCAATCCATAGATCACCATCGCGGTTTGCTTTGTCGAGTACCACCAATAGCCATCGCGGCGGTGATTCATCAGCCACTGCGCGGCCTTTGGCAGTAATGGACTTTTCGGTTTCTGGTGTGAGAGAAGCTTGACGACAAAAGCAGTCGCCTCGGCGCTTGTGTCAATGCCAACACCGAGAAGCGCGTCGCTGTCAGACATCCACCACGCTTCTGTGTCGTTCTGCTTAGCACTTTGCTCCAGCATGGTGGAAATTTCACCCACTCGCGCATCTTTATTTTTCTCTAAGGTCAGCCCCAGAAAGGCCAATCCGTAGGGCGAGAGCCGCGACCTCTCATTGAAAATGGTGCTGGGGCCACCCAATGCGTATTCAACATACGCCTTGAGGTCCAAGGCCAATCTCGGTTCTGCCTTTAGCTGCTTGCGAAGGTATTCGGCCCCACGCTCCAACACTTCGTCCCTGATCGATACCCCGGCGGCCTTGGCTTCGGTGAGTCCTGATACAACATACGCCGACATGAAGATCTGACTTTCGTCGTCCGCCCACCAGCCCCAGCCTCCATCTTCATGCTGATAGTTATAGAGGCGATCCAACCCATCGCGAATCTTCTGCTGAAGTACGGCGTCGTTGAGATCTGACTTTACGCCAAGCGTATTGACGGCCTGACGAACAATCACGTTTGGCAGAAAGCTCGACATAGTTTGTTCCGTGCAGCCGTAGGGAAATGTCGTCAAGTAATCCACTGCATTGAAGAGAGCACCAGCAATCGTAGGAGACATGCGCACCGTCAGCTTCCGCGATCCTGGTTCAACGCCATCAGGAAACGCCAGACTCAATGCTGCTGACGCACCTGCCACTAGGGAACTCCCCTTGGACTCGGATAGCAGGACTCCTGGGAAGTTCACTGGTATGTCCATTTCCAGTGCGTCCGATTCCTCATTGGTGAGCGCACTTGCCTTGAGCTTCGCAGTGGTAACAGCTTTCGCTTTCACGCGCCAATCCACACGCACTTCACCGCGCGAAGGAACCGAAACAGTTTGCGTCGCACCGTTTAGAATATCCAGCCCTTGTACATCCAAAGAAATTTTGGCGTCTTTGGCTTGCGTCAAATAATTATGAACCATCGCCGAAACAACCACTTCGTCTCCACGAATAAAGAAGCGCGGCATGGATAGGCGAATGATGATGTTCTTGCGGACGATGCTCTTAAGCGTGGCGGCACCGACACTGGTGTCAGCGGTAACGCCGCGTGCGGTGGTCCGCCACGTCGTCAGGGAATCTGGCAGCGTCACCTTCGCACTGGCTCTGCCGTCGGGGCCTGTAACGATGGCTGGTGCCCAAAAGGCGGTATCGGGAAATAGTTTGCGGACCTTAGCCTCGGCCAATCTCTCCGGCTTGAGTTGTGCCAGCTTTGACATAGGTCGAATCGCAGCCAGTTGCATACGGCGTTTGCCAGCCTCTCCGTGAAAGTAATAGGTCAGAGAGTCAGACGAATTCACGGTGTTCCATGCACGTCCCCAAAAGAAGTTCAATATATCCGGCGTGCGATCTTTCTTGATCGCGTAGATGGCTTCATCCACAACACCGACACTCAACTCCGCATTCGGCACGGCCTTGCCTGCGGCATCGGTCACGGCTAGGTTGTAGGTCGCGGTTTCTCCAGGTTGATATTGTGATTTGGGAGATGTCAGATCCACCTTGAGCGTGTGACCAACCGGAGGAACCTTCAGATATTTCGAGCCCCGGTGTGCAACGCCGTCGTAGTAGAACTCTGCTCCGACATAGAACCCTGGTTCGCTGGTGCGAGTGACAGGTACTTCAAACTGGATGGTCTGTTCTTTCGAGCGAATAATCTTCGACTCCTTCAGATCACGCCCCTCCACCGAAACCAGCACTGGCACATTTGCGCGGCCGGTGATAATCAGCACCTTCGCTGTCTCTCCTGCCGCATAAGATCGCTTGTCTGGAATCATTTCCAAAGCTTCATTCGTTTGCGATACTGCATCTCCACCTGCCGACCCAGACACCCAGACCGAACTGTAACTCTGAACATCGCGGCCGTCAGGCGTGCGAGCCGTCACCCTAAGCCGGTAGCTGCCACCCACTGACGGCATCGCTATCTCGATCCTTCCTTTGCCCGCACTATCGGTCACGCTCGTAGACGTCGCAAGGATCTGCGTCTGCATCGGGTCACGGTAGTTCCACTTGAGGACATCAATCCTGACAGGCGTAACAACAGGCTTATTGTCGTAATCGCGCGCCGCAAAGGTTACCGCTGCACGAGCACCAGGGCTATAGAAATAGCGCTCGCTATCAATATCAACATCAAAGCTCCCGTAGGTTGCCACCAGCCAGCCGGTGCCTGAAATCTCGCGGCGTCCGGCATCGGTTACCCTTGCTTCCACCCGGTAGCGATAGCTGAGCTTGTGTTCGGAGATCTGTGTGGGAATTGCGATTGTCAGTTTGCCATCCGCATCCAACTTCCCTTCCCGTTGATCTACTTCGTCACCGGCTGACTCTTCTTCATCGCCTTGTTCCGAATTCTCATCATCATCAGCCCGATACCAAGCCGGGTTCCAATAACGCTCCCTATAGACAGAGATTTTCACCGTCGCACCGCTCACAGGCTCTCCGAAGTAATAACGGGAGTCAATCGTGACTTGTGCTTTTTCTCCCTGAAGCACTCGCGACGGTGCGCTGCTGACTCTTACTTCATACTCGGGCTTTTTGTAGTCTTCTACTTCAAAAACTCCGTTCGCCGAACCCCTGTCGAACCGCAATTCGACATAGTAATAACCAAGCGCAGCGTTGTTGGGCAAAACAATTTCGTCAAAGACGGTCCCCATATTCGTGGTCTTGAGCTTCTTCTGATACACCGGCTTGCCATCAGGACCTTGAATCTCGACGGCGTACTCTTTGCCAGCCGAAATCGTGTAACCATCCACTCCTCTCACCCGTGTAATCGCCTTGAACTTCACAGTGTGGCCGGGCCGGTAAACGGGACGGTCGGTAAAGATGTAACCGAGATCACGGTCATGAAAAGAGTTGAATTCGTATTCAGAGAGAATGTTCGCCGCAACATCGGCACCACGTTTTGCCACCACGCGCACTTCACGGGCCGGACCTTCCGGCACCGGAACCTCGACAATTCCCTGCGCGTTCGTCTTAACCGTTGTCCGTTCGTTGCCCTTCGAAAGAATAAACACTTCGGTGCCATCAACCGGCTCGCCAGTTTGGCGGTCCACCACATAATTGAAGATACGGTTGCTTGCCGTCTTGGTGGAAAGTACGATATCGGAAACCATCAGAATCGTGTAAGCACGATGTTCCCCGGTGACAGCCTCAACCAGATACACGCCTTTATCTTTGGTCGGAATGTTTACCTGTTGCGTGTCCCATTTTGCACGGCCTGGAGCGATGGGAACTTGAAACGTCATGACAAGTTGCTGCGAATTGAGCACCGGAGTCTCTGCGTACCGGCGCGTTTTCTCAGTCGGCACCGCACTTGGTGCTGCATGAAATATTCCCGGCAGACTCTGGCTGGGGGGATCAGTGAATTGGCCGCGCAGGGACCGCAGAATACCGGCCTTGTGGCTGCGCTTCCAGGAACGTATCTTCTCCAATAGCGTTCGCTCACGAGGTGGCGCAGGGGCCGTACCTCCAAACCGAGAGGCGTCGTCGAGCTGTTGCAAAAACTTCACAGCATCGTTGATTCGATACACGCGAAACTCGAGCGACGCAACATTGAACGCGGTAAGAGCCACTTTGGGTTCGCCATTCGAGGCGTAGGTTCGTGATGAACTTAGCGAAAAATAGGGGGCCGTTTCTTCCTGGCCAATGACCGGCGCAGACAATAAAACAATAAGCGCCAGGCGCGTTAGTACACGATATTCCATCTATACACTCCAAGAAAAGCCGGATTAGCCGTGGTCGGACGCCATTGTGGATTCTCGTGATTCATGAGTTCCGCAAACGAAGGCCGACGGATCTCACCAGGGTCCGATCCAGTAGGTCCAGTATGATAGAGAACGTAGTTGCGTCCATCATCTTTGATTTGACTAGCTCCGACATAGATCATGCTGTGGTAGGGCAGCGAGTGATTCTCTTGCCGAAAGAATAGCAGGTCGCCAGGTACGGCTTTGGCCATGTCCTTTGAAATGAACCGGGTATTCAGTCGCATCAACGTTCGCGCATCGGCAAATTGGCCCCAGGAAGTGTCATCGACACGAAAGAGCGAGGGGCCCACCAACGTATGCGGATACGCATATTTCTCTACGTTATCCAGCCCGAGAATGATCGGCAAACCTGCCGCACGGACCCAACCTGGGTCATGCGTACGCAGGGCCTCGCGATAGGAATAGCGAATGAGTGCGGCACAGTCGTCGATTTCCGCCGGAAGCTCTGCCCGATAGAACTGAGTCTCGGCAAGGAATGTGAACCACCTCAGAAATGCCTCGCGATCTTGGCTGGTGTCTAAATGAAGAACATCAGGAAGGCCGTCCTCATCGCGATCCGACCGGTCAGCTTTCAAAGTGAACGGGACCTCCACATCATCAACACGTATAGAGGTCACTCCCGGAAATGTCCCAGCCCGCAGAGTAGCCTGCCAACGTCCTTCCACCGAGCGTAGATCGCCCACCCGAATCCGGAAACGCGCATCAGAAGGCTTAATGACCGGCCGTTCCGCGCTCTCTACAATCAACGTAGCCGTGTCCGAACCGCTCGCGTAGATGCTGTCAGGCCGAATAGCAACCCTAGGCGCAAGAGGCCTGGAACAACCAACAAGAGCCAAGATCAAAAGCAACAATAGAGGCGTCAACGGTCTGATTATACGCTGCTGCTAGAGCCCTGCGGTATCCACCAGGGACGAATACATTACGCCGTCAAACACCACATCTCTAGGCTTTTCCAGATTTGCTACGGTCACCAAAGGAGAGTGCTCGGTCAAAAGAAAACGGCTTTTCAAGCCTACCTCAATACGACCAAACTTTTCGCGAAACCCAAGACGCTGAGAACTCACCCCAGTAGCCGCATTCACGATCGCGATGGACGGCATGCCCGCTTTTTCCATAAGCTCTAATTCGTACAGAAGCCCGACACCGTGGGCAACGCCGCATGATCCGGCGTCGCTTCCGGCAATCACTTGCACACCCAACTTGTGCGCTGCCTGCAAGCTTTCGGCGTGGCCATCCAGGATCTTTTGCAAATCGCCATCTACCTTGCCGACCTGCATTTGCACAGGCGCGAAGGTCGGCACCCAGGCAATTTGACGATCCCTCATTCTCGCCAGTTGATCGTGACGGATGAAAAATCCATGCTCTACCGAATCCACTCCGCCTTCCACGGCGTGTTCAATCCCCACGTCGCCTGATGCATGCGCGAAGGTCTGGCGGTTGTTGGCCTTCGATGCTGCAACAAGGCTTGCAACGTCGTCCGTCGTCATTTGAGGTTCCGTCGTCACTGCACCTTTTTTAAAATTGATGATGCCGGTTGGAATCAACTTGATTCGATCCGCACCCGCTGCGATTCTTCCCGCCACGCATTCGGCATGAGACAAATAAGCTTCCAGCGGTTCGCCCATGAAACTTCCGTAGCGGCCCTTGCGATGAATTGCGGCACCAGGACTATCGACATACGGCATCAGGGGACGGGTGGCACTCTTGCACAAAGCACTTAGCGCGAGGCCCACGCCGTCCTTATCACCGGCGTCTCTCACACCGATGACTCCGAGTCGAACCAGTTTTTCCAAGCGTGGCATCGCAGATTGCAACAGCTCTGCTGGACTCTGCTTGATAAATGCCGCGCGCGTTTCGATGTCCTGTTCCCCGCCCTCTAGAAATAAATGAGCGTGTGCTTCAATAAGCCCTGGGAGCAGCGTAGAGTCAGGCGCAGATACATCCGGCGCGGTTTGGCCTTCCCGCAAGACATCGCGCGGCGGTGTGCGTCCTTTATCGCCGACAAAGAGGATTCCATCTTTGTCATAGACTACATGGGCTTCGCGGCGAGGTGCCGTCGAAGTTCCATCCAGCAAGGTTCCAACGTGCAGCCAAGTCCTCAAGCAATAACCGCCTCGGAACAAATTTCCATGATCGCCTCAATCTGGCGATAACCCGAGACATCCACAGTCTCGCCATCCAGCGCTCGCCCTTGATCCAGTGCATCGCGAAGCCTCTTCACCATTGGATGGCCCTTCGGGAGTGGCCCCGGAAACTTCTCTGGATTTGCGAGAGCGAAGTCCAACCCCACCTCCATTCCAAGCGTCAGGTAAGCGTTCTCCAACTCTTCACGCAACCCCTTCGGAGTGCCCCATGCAAAATTCGAGAGACCAACGATCATGTGAACACCAGCAAGATCGGGATCAGCACTCATCAGCTTCATCGCATCTAAACCGATGTTGACCAAACCATAGGTATCCGCGCCCACCGGCGCAAGGCCTGGGTCGATGATGATCTGATCGTTAGTACGCCCAGCCTTCACGTGCAGCAATTCCACAAACTGCTTTGCCGCGCGATAGGCGTCCGTAGCGCACATGCATTGCGACGAACCGCCGTCAACAAAGTGCTCCGAGGCCATCACCACAACATTCGTATCGTAGGCCTTGACCAACTCCACCATCTCATCCAACCGCGTGCGCGACGCCGCTAGCGAATTCAAAATAGGACGTCCGCCCTTGGCCCGGTCATAGTGCTCCAGCGCGACACGATGATAATCCACCGAGGGATTATCGAAACTGATTGGCACGCTCGTGGCGGCTTGCACCGCCGGAATCACATCCGGCAGCATTGCCAACATCTCTTCCATACGCACCTGAATGCGTTGCGTGCCATCCAGATTCATGGTCAGGTAAGAAACCCCAAGGTCCGCCTGAATCTTCGCCAACTGGGCGTAGCCCTCTGGATTCCGGGTCACAAACGCCTTCCGCGCACGAGCATAGGAATTATTAATCAGTTCTCCGATAATATGTAGCTTCTTCATTTCCTGTTGTCCAATTTAGATGTGTGATCACGGCCAAGCCAGTGATTGGCCCACGACGAAGTGCCGCGCAGCGCATGGTCCTGAATCACGGGAACATGCGACAGCAGTTGCTGCTCCCGTCCGTCATGCTTCAAGCGCTCATACGCGCGCAGCCAAATGCAGTCTCCGATACCGTCCACCTCGCAGAGCCCGTCACGAGTGCCGCCGCACGGGCCGTTGCGCTGGTTCTTCGCGCATTGCGATTCGGGGCACAAATATGCAATCTCAGGCAGCGAACAATCGCCGCAATCCTTGCAACCAAACACGGTCTTCGAGGCATGCTCCAGAATGCGGAGAAATTTTGGACCCTGCATCGGATCGCTCGACTCACGGCACAATTTCGCACCGAATTCGGCGAGCGGTCGACCCGGCGTGAACATCTGCGAATGCATCCACTTGGAAAAGCCGTAGCCGAATCCAAGATGCTCTGACTCGGCTTCTTCTGCGTGTGTACCGTAGAAGTAATACTCGCCCGGCCTGGAAAAGCACATCTCCGCCGCAAATTGCTTCCAGTCATCCGGCGCGAAACTCCGTTCCATCTCCAGAATGCGCTGAATCGTCGGCATGTTGTGAACACCGCCAAGGTAGGCACCCCGATAGCCAAGTCCCCGATAAATGGCAATCTGCTTCGCGGCAAATTCGAGAAAAAACGAAGGTGAGCCGTTATGTTTTAAACATAGTTCCAGTAGCGCTGGAGTAACAACAACCCCCGGAATCCGGCCATCGTGAAATAACTGCGCAACACGGGGACTCAGCAAATACACGTTCCCAATCAGCGGTGTCGAACCCATGCCGTGCTCGGCCATGTACGCAAGCAACTCCTGCTTCTTCCGCGCATCGAACCCAATCTGATTGATCACAAACTTGGCACCGTTGCGAATCTTTGCCGCAAGCTTCAAATACTGCGGAACAACCTCACCCTCCCGCAGCTTAAAATTCGTCGTCACCGCGCCGGTGAGAAAGTTGGTACGTTCAAACCGCCGATCCAGCCCTTCATTCATCTGCCGCAACATCGCAATCAAGCCCACAGAGTCAATATCAAAAACAGGCTTCGCCGTTCCACCATTACCAGCAATCGGATAATCACCCGTCATCGCGAGAATATTGTTGAAGCCCTCACTGTGCAACAACCAAGCTTCACTCTCCAGACCATTGCGGTTGAGATCCTTACAAGTCAGGTGAATCACCACCTCCTTGCCCGCGTAGAGGATGGGTTTTCCAAGCGCAGTAGGAGCAAGCTGCGGATTCCCACCCGCATTATCAGTTATGGAAATCCAATCGATATCAGAAGAGCCAACAAGCTCGTTAGCAAATCCACGCGCCTTCACAGCACTACGTTCCGACATGCCCCCGCGCACCGAAACGAGTTCAGTACCCACCAGAAATCTGGATGAGGATTCCAATTTGTCACGCAGAGTTTGCATCAGAGGCGTAATTGATTCCAGTCTCAAACTAATGTTGAATGGCTGGTATCAAGTCTTATTGTAGCCCAAGATTGCCTCATTTGTTTGAGATACAAACTAACATGGGAGGGGCACCGTCTCAGCCCACTTGGCCGCGGTGTGTATGAAACGGCTAGGATTTCTGCGCTCAGTAACGCTTCGCTTATCCCCCGGCAAAGCTGGGGGCTTCGCTTGTTAGGCTAGCGGTGCGTTGCAAACCACCATCTGCGTAGCGCGACGATGGACCAGATTGATTCCACCGCTCCGAAGGGCCAGGCTCCCTGGAGGAATCCGTAAGCCGAACCGAGGGCGCAGGAGATGGCGAAGGCGAAGATGTACCAGGTGCTGCGTTCTTCCAGGGCGTAGCAGATGAGCATTGCGGAAACGGCAAAGAGGCCGAACAGGGTGAGTGCGTCGAGGTGCATTGCCATCATCCTAGCAGTTGGACTTGGTAAACTCCGATCTGTGCCACTTTGCTCTACGCAGATAAGACGAGTCGCCGTGCTTGGTGCCGGTACGATGGGTTCCCGTATTGCTGCGCATTTTGCGAATGCTGGGGTTTCTTCCCTGCTGCTGGATATTACGCGTGAGGCTGCGATGAAGGGGTTGGATGGTGCGGCGAAATCCAAACCTCCGGCTTTTCTTACTTCCAGCGGGATTGGGTTGGTTCAGACGGGGAGCTTTGATGAGCGGATTGCCGACATCGTCGCTTGTGACTGGGTGCTTGAGGCGGTGACCGAGAACCTCGACATCAAACGCGATCTGTGGCGTCGTGTGGATCAGCATGCACGGCCGGACGCGATTCTTAGTACCAATACCAGTGGCATTCCACTTCATCGTATTGTCGAGGGATTTTCGGAAGCGTTTCGTCAGCGCTTTCTTGGTGTCCATTTTTTCAATCCTCCGCGATATTTGCATCTGGTGGAGATTATTCCGGGACAGGATACTGATCGTGATCTGATCGGGTTTGTTTCTCAGTTTTGCGATGAAAGGCTTGGGAAGGGTGTTGTTATTTGTAAGGATACTCCTAATTTCATCGGGAATCGTATCGGGTGTTTCTTCGGCGGAACGATTGTCAGGATTGCGATGGAAGAAGGTTTTACGGTGGAAGAGGTGGACGCATTCACCGGTCCGCTGATTGGATTGCCCAACAGCGCCACGTTTCGATTGCTGGATATTGTTGGTCTTGATATCTGGTCGCATGTTGGGAAGAACCTTTATGAGATGGCCCCGCACGATCCATGGCGTGAGCGTTTTCTACTGCCGACTCCGATTGAGGAGATGATTGGACGCGGCTGGATTGGCGAGAAATCCGGTCAAGGATTCTACCGTCGAGTTGGCAAGGGCATTGAGGCTTTGGACTTGAAAACGTTCGAGTATCGGCCCGCTGTTGCTGTGGATACGGACAGGTATCGCAAGATTTCGAATCTGACCGAACGCATTCACGCGCTTGTAAACAGCGGTGATCGGACGGGGTTGTTTGTCTGGCGTGTGTTGCGCGACGTGATGATTTATTCCGCAGCGATGATTCCGGAGATAACAGATCGCGTGGTGGATATTGATCGTGCTATGAAATGGGGTTACGCGCACACGCTTGGGCCTTTTGAGCTTTGGGACGCATTGGGATTTGAAGCCACTGCACGGCGGATGGAAAGTGAAGGTCTCACGCTGCCTCCGCTGGTGACTGGAATGCTTCGAGATGGGAAGACATCGTTTTATCAAGACATCAGTACGGAGGATCGCCCGGGCATCATCACACTATCGACGCTCAAGCGCTCCAACGGTGTCGTCAAATCCAATGCAGGCGCATCTTTGATTGATCTGGGGGATGGAGTGTTGTGTGTGGAATTCCATTCCAAGATGAATGTGCTCAGCGAGGATATCTTCGCGATCATTGAGGCGGGGTTGGATGAGACTGCGGCAAATGGAGAGGCGCTTGTCATTGCGAACCAGGGAATGGATTTCAGTGTCGGCGCGGACTTGGTATTAATCTGCCGTTTTGCGCAGGATGGCGACTGGAACCAGATGGAGACAACGATTCACCGGTTTCAGCAATTCAACATGGGAATCAAGTGCGCGATGAAGCCAGTGGTGGCCGCGCCTTTTGGACGTGTGTTGGGCGGCGGGGCAGAAGTTGCGATGCACGCACTACGGCGGCAGGCTTCGGCTGAGTTGTACATGGGACTTGTTGAAACAGCCGTAGGCTTGATTCCCGCAGGTGGTGGATGCAAGGAAATGTTGATCCGGGTTAGTGATCCGAAGGTGCTGTTCGAGCAGATTGGCATGGCGCAGACTTCCAGCAGCGCGGATGATGCTCGGCGGTTGAAGTATCTTTCTGAATGCGACAGAGTCTCCATGAATGGAGAGCGGCTGGTTGCTGATGCAAAGCGGCTGGCATTGTCTCTGGCCCCTGGGTACGTTCCGGTACTTCCGCGTGAAGACATTTTGGTGAGTGGCAGCGGTGGGCTTGCGTTGATGAATTTGGGTGCATGGATGGGAAGACAAGGCGGCTTTCTGAGTGAACACGATGAACTCGTCGGACAGAAACTGGCGGGAGTGTTGAGTGGAGGCAGGCTGAGTGGCGAGCACCGGGTGAGTGAACAGTACCTTCTGGATTTGGAGCGCGAAGCATTTTTGAGTCTTTGCGGTCATCCGAAAACTCTGGCGCGCATTCAGCACACGCTCAAGACCGGAAAGCCTTTGAGGAACTAGTCATGCCAGAAGCCGTCATAGTGGACTGTTTGCGGACTGCGGTTGGGAAAGCGCCCAAGGGTTCGCTGAGGACGGTGCGTCCTGATGATTTGGCTGCGACCGTGTTCGCTGCTCTGATGGCCAAGTATCCGCAGATTGCGTCTTCGGAGATTGACGACGTAATCCTGGGCTGCGCGATGCCGGAAGCGGAAGCGGGATTGAACATGGCTCGGATCGCCGCATTGCGCGCGGGCTTGCCGAACACAGTGCCAGCGGTAACCATCAATCGTTTTTGTGCATCGGGGCTACAATCGATTGCCATGGCGGCGGAGAGAATTCGTGCGGGGTCAGCGGATATCATCCTTGCGGGCGGTTCAGAATCGATGAGCATGATTCCGTTCAGCGGGAACAAGATGTCGGCAAATCCATGGCTGGTGGACAATTTGCCAGAGATCTACATCAGCATGGGCTTGACAGCGGAGAACTTACATGTCCGATATGGGATCACACGCGAGGATCAGGATGCGTTCGCCTTTCGAAGTCACGCAAACGCGTTACAGGCGCAAGCTGCCGGTGTTTTTGACGAGGAGATTTGTCCGGTGACCTTTGATGTCACCACTGTCGTGGATGGGCGGCGCGTGACTCGCGCCAATACGTTCCGTAAGGACGAAGGGCCGAGGTCGGATACTTCGGTTGAAGCTTTAGCGAAGCTGCGGCCTGTATTCCATGCCAAAGGCACTGTGACCGCCGGGAATTCGTCACAGACCAGTGACGGAGCCGCGGCTGCGATTGTTATGTCGGAGACACGGGCGAAAGAGCTTGACTTGAAACCGATGGCGCGATTTGTGAGCTTTGCCGTCGCTGGGGTTGCTCCCGAGGTAATGGGCATCGGACCGGTGGCCGCCATTCCTAAAGCCCTCCGGATGGCTGGATTGAAATTGTCAGAGGTAGGTTTGATCGAGCTCAATGAGGCGTTCGCTGTACAGGCCTTGGCGGTAATTCGCGAAGCGGGGCTGGAGATGGAGAAGGTGAATGTCAATGGCGGTGCCATTGCACTAGGACACCCGCTCGGATGCACTGGTGCCAAACTAACTGCGACAATCCTTCGGGAGGCCCGACTCCGTGGAGTTCGTTATTGTATGGTGACAATGTGTGTTGGAGGCGGACAAGGAGCGGCAGGAATCTTTGAGACGATTCCATAGACACCGCTACACCGGCACTCCAGCCATCCTTGCGATTGCCAGAGCGTTTGCTTCTTTCGTTACGCCTGGCTTTAGAAGGAAATCAAAATCTAACGGGTCGGATTCATCTCGGGAGCCCATATGGACGTTGGTGCCGCCGACTTCGGCGATGTCTGCAATCTCTGTGAGTGCTAAATCGTGTGTGGAGATTGCGCCTAACGATCCCGCAGCTAGCAGCGTCCTTACTACTGCTTCGGCGGCAATTCTTCTGTCGCGGGAATTTGTTCCGCTGAAGATCTCGTCGATCAGGAACAAGACCGGTGGCCGTTGTTTAGACAATTCGATGCTGGCTTTGAGACGCTCTACTTCCGCCATGAATCTGGACTTGCCTTCTAAGATCGCGTCCTGAATCGAGAGAGATGCGCATGTCGAGAACAAGGACAGTCGCAGTCTCCGCGCACACACCGGCGCGCCTGTTTTTGCAAGGACGGCGTTGATACCGATTGCTCGGAGCAGAGTGCTTTTACCGGCCATATTGGAACCACTGATGATCAGAACTTTGGTTCCTTCGGCGCTTAGGTGAACATGGTTCCGCACACATACGGCCGCTGGCAGCAACGGGTGGCCCAACCCTTCGGCTTGAAATACTGTGGCGCTCACTTCGAACGCAGGGTAGCTATTTTCAGGCGATTCGTAGGCGTAGCACCCAAGAGCATTCAGCGTTTCGAACTCGGCCCAAGAATCAAGCCAGCCAGCCAGTGCCGTTCCACTTCGCCGACGCCACGCTTCAATCGCCATGGCACAGTGGCTCCCGATCAGAAGCAACAGCGAAATGCCGTAGAAATACTCTTTCGTTCTTTGATGCAGAATGCTGAAGTAGCGCTCTAATGTGAGGAGTTCAGAGACGGCATGCTCTTCCCTGATCCGGCGCGTCAGCTCTGCCAGTTTTGGAGACTGAAACTCCTGCTTGGCCAGCAGTGCCAGTCCCTCTCTTATGAGAGTGATTTCGCAATAAACTATGCGACAGTTCTCGATCACGTCCTTGACGCGGTCCTGAAGGAACCATCCCAGCGCACATTGGCACACCAGTATTCCTTGTGCGTACGGGAGCAGTGCTTTCCAGGATATCTCACGCGAAGCTAGCAGCCCGATACAGGTGAGTGTCAAAAGCGTACACAGGCCTGCAGCGAGTCGCATCCAGATGGAAAACGAAACCGGCTTGCGGTTCAACCATGACGCAAACGTTGTTGATGAGGACTGCAACACATCTATCCGTAGCGCAGCCATCGCTTCACGCAGTTCCTTCTTATCGCGAAGTTCCTGGACGGCTACTTGCCTTGCCATGCATTCTTCCAACGAGGGAGCATCGTCTTGAAGATACTCGGCAAGTCTGCGCCGACCAATCTCGGTTCGGGTGATGCAAAGGCGTTCAAACAACGAGCCGGGGCCGAATAGAGTGAGATCGCGCGCGTATACGTGCCCGCTGACAACGTATTCCTCGCCATCCTCTCCCTGCCCTGCCCATTCACCGCTGAGGTTCGATATTCCGCGCGCATAGAAATCACACACGCCTGCCAGCGCGCTTCTGGATGCCTCAAGCTGGTCACTCAACCGCCACGCGTAAATCGCGAACGGTAGCGGCAGCAGTCCGAGCCAGGAAGGAATCCCTCTGGCGTCCCGATATCCGAGCCCCCAGTAGAGAGCAAGCACCACGATGGCTCCTGCAGCGATCATCATGAGGTTGCGGCGAACTGCCAACGGCTGTATGCCTGCTCGTACTTGATCCAGCCGCTTCTGGTACTCTTCCACGACTGCTTCGGTTGACATGAATCTCAAGTATAGGCTGGCGGCCAACCGGCGAAAATCAGGTAGTCTTGTTCTAATAACATGGCAGCTTCTCAATCGACTTGCGGTGGTGGTTTCCTCCTTCACGCAACCGCAGCATCTGATGTTTTCACTCCCGAAGATTTTACCGAAGAGCACCGGGCCATAAGCCGTACGACCGATGAATTCTTCGCACAGGAAGTGCAACCGAGGATCGAAGCCATCCAGCATCACGAGCCTGGCGTTGCAGCGGGGTTGCTCAGAAAGTCGGCCGAACTTGGACTCACCGGGGTCTTGATGCCGGAAGAGTTCGGGGGCATTGAGATGGATATCATCTCCGCCATGGTGGTGTTGGAAGG
>Ga0315912_10002835_pt1 | contig 17917 bp, 13 predicted proteins | sample VfabasoilMG_FD_204469 | JGI IMG/M metagenome (GOLD analysis project Ga0315912, IMG submission 204469) | Garden soil microbial communities collected in Santa Monica, California, United States - V. faba soil | ecosystem: Environmental > Terrestrial > Soil > Garden | place: USA: California...
ACGCGGTCGCTGGAGGCCCTGCTCCAGGCCCAGGCCTACGGAAAGGCTGCCGCCGGCGCCGCGGCGGCCACCGATGCGGCAGCGGCTGCCTCCCTCGACGGCCGCATCGATGCGCTCGAACAGCGGCTCTCGCGCATCGAGGCGCTGCTGGAGCAACTGGCGGCGACGCGCTGAGACGAGCTGCCTGCCGGTGCGCCCGGGGCCGGGCGGCGGATCCGTCCGCGCCACGCCCAGCGGCCGCGAGTTGACACGGCAGCCCGCGCGCGGTGTGGTGGACGGCTCGTCCCTTCCCGCGGAGGCACCGTCCCGTGGTCGATTCGCGCACCACCGGCTGGCTGGTCGGAGGCGCTCTGCTGGCCGTCGTGGGCGTGATGCTCGCACTGCTCCTGAGCGATGAGCCCGCCGCGCCCTCGACGCCGCGGGGCGTGGCGGACACGGCCCAGGCCGGTCGGACGCCCATGCTGCTGCCGCCGACCGCAGACGGCGAGCCGGCGCCGCTTGCCGGTCAGGGCCGCAGCGGCGCGACGGCGGGCGAAGCCGGCGGCGGCGAGGCGGCGGATCCGGAGGCCGGTCCCACGCACACGCTGGCCGGCCACCTCGTGCGGCTGGCCGACGGCTCGGCGCTGGTGGGCGCCGAAGTCGGCGCCGGCAGCGGGAGCACGCGCACCGAGGCGCTCGGCAGGTTCCGCCTGGAGGGCGTGCCCGACGCGCTGCCGGCGCTGACCGTCCGGCTGCCGGACTCCTCGGCGATCCTCACCGCGGCCCTGCCCGCGCGCCAGTCCGACCGGTTGGACCTCGAACTCGTCGTGGACACGGGCTGGATCGTGTCGGGCAGCGTGCACTCGGCGAGCGGCGTGCCGCTCCCGGAGGCGGTCGTGAGCGCCGCCGGCCGGACGGCGCGCACGGATGCCTCCGGCGCCTTCATGCTGCTCGACCTGCTGCCCGACCGGGTGGAGGAGGGGCTGCTCGTGTCGGCCCGGGCCGCCCTGCATCGGCGCGCCGAACGGCGCATCGAGTTGCCGCCCGGCCGGCGCAGGCTCGGTCCGCTCGACCTGGAGCTCGAGGCGGCAGGCGCATTGGTCGGCAGCGTGACGGACGGCGAGGGCCGGCCACTGGCGGGGCAGTCCGTCGCGGTCCGCCTGCGGCTGGAAGACGACTTCGTGACGCGCGCGGGCGACGAGCTGCAGGCGACGAGCGACGACGGCGGCGCCTACCGCATCGACGGCGTGCCCGAGGGCCGCTACATCGTCTCGGTCGGCAGCGCCCACGAGACCTCGGCGAGCGACACGACGCTCTTCGCGCCGGCCATGAGCTGGCACGTGGGCGTCGAGTGCGTGGCCGGCGCGGAGACGCGACTCGACGCGTCGCTCGCGGCAGGCGCGGCCGCCAGCGGACGCGTGCTGGACGCTGCGGGTGCGCGCGTCGGTGGGGCGCAGGTCGAGGCCCGGCAGGTGATGGAGCTGCCGCTGCAGGCGGCGCGCCGGCAGCTGACCGGCTCCTTCGGCGACTGCGAGGTCATCGTCGACGCCGACCGCTCGCCTCCGGCGCAGCTCCGCGCGCGGGTCGGCTGGAGCCGCAGCGCGGCCGACGGCAGCTACGTGCTGGGGCGTCTGCCGGCGGCGCCCGTGGAACTGCAGGCCGCGTGGGCGGAGCAGCCGGGCTGGCTGCCGGCCATCGTCGTGGTCGAGCTGCCCGCGGGCTCGGCGCGCGACGGCATCGACCTGCTGCTGGGCGTGGGCGAGGTGTTGCGCGGTGTCGTCTACGACGCTGGAGGCGCGGCCGCATCGGGCGCGCGCGTCACCCGCTTCGGGTACGTGGCGGGCGGGCCGGGCACCGAGGTCACGACGGACGCCGAGGGGCGCTTCGAATTCCTCGGCCTGCCGGAGGGTCGCCTGCGCCTGCTCGTCTCGCTCGCGGGCCACCACACGCAGACCGTCGACGCCCTGGCCGGTGGGGCCGACCTGCGCGTCGACCTGCTCGCGGCCATGGCCATCGAGGGGCAGGTGGTCGATGCCGAGACCGGGCTGCCCATCACGGACTACATGCTGCGGCTGGAAGGCGAGCGGACCTTCACCACGACCACCAACACCTGGGAGCAGGGGCGCTTCGCGCTCATGCCGCCCGACACGGGCGCGCTCACGCTCACGGTGCGCGCCGAGGGCTACCACGACTGGGTGCAGGAGGGCGTGCTGCCCGAAGGCGGCGAGCTGCGCGTGCGCCTGCACCGCGTGCGCTAGCAGCCCGTTGAAGCAGTCATCCGGGCGTGGAAGCGCGTCTCTCGCGCCGGCTCATCGTTGCCGAATCCTCGGCGAATCGCTGATCCGCCTGCGGTCCGGCGCCTCGATCCGACACGAGATCCAGCGAATCCACCCGCGAAGCACAGCTTCGACGGGCTGCTAGGCGTCCGGGTCCCCGGGCTCGGGGCGCTTGGGCGGCGCCAGGTAGCGGTAGCCCGAGTTGGGGTTGTCGCGGTCGTACGCGAAGGCGTCGCGGTTCTCGATGAAGTGCTTCACGTAGTCGACCGGGATCGAGAGGTTCATGCCCTCGGCGAACATGTAGCCCAGCGTGTTCACGGCGATGACCTCGCCCTTGCTGTTGAACAGCGGCCCGCCCGAGTTGCCCGGGTTGATGGCCGCGGTGGTCTGCACGTAGACCTTGCCCTCGTGGCTGCGGTTCTTGATCGAGACGATGCCCTCGGAGACCGAGCGGTCCATGCCGAGCGGCGCGCCGATGGCGAAGACCGGCTCGCCCACCTCGGCCTCGTCGATGTCGCCCAGCATGACGGCCGTGAGCTTGCGGTCGCCCAGGTCGTCCTCGTGGATCTTGATCAGCGCCAGGTCGATGAACGGGTTCACCGCCACGATCTTGCTGCGCTCGAAGATGTCCTTCTCGAAGCCGTCGGCCGTGCGCCGGTAGACGATGACGGTGATCTCGATCTCGCCCTGCACCACGTGCGCGTTGGTGATGACGTAGCCGTCCTCGCGGATGATGAAGCCCGAGCCCGTGCCCGACGGCGTGCGTACGACGACGACCCCGCCGCCGAAGCGCTCGACGGCCTCCTGCACGTCGATCTTGGTCAGGTTGCCCTCGGTGTAGAGGCCCTGGCTCTGGCCCTCGCCCTCGGCCAGTTCCTCCTCGGGCGCGTCGTTCGTGCGCTCGACGATGCTCGCCAGGGGGATCTCGAGGATGGTGTAGCCGACGTCCACGAAGACTCCGGTGGCCGTCTCCTTGACGACCGTCCCGCGCACGCGCCCGCCATCGGTGAGCACGAAGAGGTCGCTGGCGGAGGCGACGGTCGGCAGGCACAGCCCGGCGGCGAGCGGCGTCGCGAGCAGCGCTCCCGCCAGCAGCGCCGAGCGTCGCGCCCGCAGCAGGATGCGCACGACCGCGAGACCCGACGCGACGGCAGACGGCTTGGACATGGCAGCTCTCCGGGGATGGCCGGGGATTCTATGTGAAGCCCGGCGGTTCCTGTGTCGCCGGGTGCCGGCGCCGGCGGAGCGCCACCCGGGTCGCGCCCGTCCCCTGCAGCACTCGCCCCGGCCGCGGTGCCGGTCGGCCCTCGGCTGCTGCCTGCTAGACTGCCGCGGCGCAAGAGGTGGAGACCGACGGCGGGGCGTCGTCGGCGGGCGTCCGAGGAACCCATCCATGGTGTACGTCGCGTGTTGCCTGTTGGCCCTGCTGGGGCGACTCGAGCCCGTCGGGAGCCTCGGCGAACTGCTCGTCGTCGTGCCGGCTGCACAGCAGGACGCGCCCGACGACCCCGAGCAGCTCTACCGCCTGTACGGCTTCGAAGCCCTGCTCATGAGCAAGTTCGAGGACGGGCTCTTCGGCCTGTGCGCGACCGACCTCGACGGTGACGGTGACGGCGACCTGGCGGTGGTCAACAACGCCAAGGCGCGCATCGAGCTGCTCTACACGCGCGACGCGGGCGAGGCCCTGCCGCCCGAGGAACTCGAACTGGAGAACGAGCTGCCCGACGAGGCCTGGTTCCGGCGCGGCTCGCTGCCCACCGAGGAGAAGGTCTGGGCGCTGGCCTTCGCCGACCTCGACGGCGACGGGCGAGCCGACGCGGCCTTCACCGGCGACAGCAACAAGCTCACGCTCGCGTTCGCCGGCGAGGAGCAGGACTACCAGCGCCGCGTCCGGCTGCCGATCGAGAACGGCGTGGCCATCCCGGGCTCGGTGCGCCTCGGCGACCTGGACGGCGACGGACGGCCGGACGCGGTCGTCATGACGCGCGATTTCACAGACCTCTTCCTGCAGGACGCCGAGGGGCACTTCGCGCCCGGTCCGCGCCTGCCGAACGCCAGCACGGACGCCGACGGGTTCGCGCTCGACGACCTCGACGCCGACGGCCTGCTCGACCTGCTCTACGTCGTGAGCGGTTCGGAGTGGCCGCTGCGCGTGCGCCTGGGCCAGGCCGGCGCCGGCTTCGGACCCGAGATGCGTTCGCGCCTGCCCGAGACACGCGGCTTCACGGTGGCCGACGTGGACGGTGACCGCGCCGTGGAGGTCGTGACCATCGGTCGCCGCAGCGGGCGTGCCACCCTGCTGTCCTTCGCGGCCGCGGAGGACGTGCTCGACGAGCTGCCCTTCTCGGCCCTGCGCCGGAACCCCTTCGGTCCGCTGGGCGAGGGCGGCGCGCGCGACCTGGCGGTGGCCGACCTCGATCGCGACGGCTTCCCCGACGTGCTCGTCACCGAACCGGGCGCCGCCCGCCTGCTGGTCTCGTACGGCGGGCCGGGCGGGCAGTTCCGCGTCGGCGAGCCCTTCCCGTCGCTGCTCGGGAGCAGTTCGCCCTGCCTCACCGACCTCGACCGCAACGGGCTGCTGGACGTCGTGCTGGCGGCCCCGGACGAGAACGCGGTGGCCGTGGCGCGCGTGGACGGTGGCGGGCGCCTCGACTTCCCCGAGACGCTGGGGGCGCCGCAGGGCGAGCTGCTGGCGCTCGGCACGGGCGACACCGACCTCGACGGGGAACCCGAGGTCTGGATGGTGGTGGCCGACGGCCGCGGCCGCACGCGCACGCGCACGCTGCGCTCGCTGCCGCCGCCCGGCCCCGGGGACGCCGCCGGCGGCGCCGCGGCCCGGGATGTGGCCGGCGAGCCGGATGGCGCAGCGGATGGCGCAGCGGATGGCGCAGCGGATGGCGCAGCGGGCGGCGCGCGCACGCTCGAGCTGCCCGCCGATCCGAACGACCTGCTGATCGCCGACCTCGATCGCGACGGGCGGGACGATCTGCTCGTCGTCGTGCCGACCGAGCTGCCCTACGTGCTGCTCTCGCGCGCCGACGCCCCGCTCGTGGTGGACATGAAGGCGCCCGGTCTCGGCCTGCTCAAGGGCGTGAGCCGCACGGCCATGTTCCACGGCGACGTGGACGGTGACGGGCTCGACGAGCTGCTCGTGCCCGGCAGCAACTTCGCCCGCGCCATCGTGCTCGACGAGGCCGGCCGACCGCAGGTGGTGGGGCAGTACAACCTGGAGCAGTCGGCGGCCAAGGTCGGCGCCGTGGCGGCGGCGCAGCTCGACGGGCAGGGGGCGCCCGAGGTGCTGCTCGTGGACGACAGCCGTTCGCTGCTCGTCGTGCTCTCGCAGGACGGCGACCGGCTCTCGACGCGGGCGCGCATCGACCTGGGCGGCATGCAGCCGCTGGGCGTGCTGCCCGCCGACATCGACCGTGACGGCCGCAGCGACCTGCTGCTGTGGGACGCCGACGGCTTCGCGAGCGTGCAGGTGGGCGGCAGCGACCGGCTCTTCGTCGAGCGCCACTCGTACGAGTCGCCGGTGAAGGACGCCTACCTCGACTCCGTCGCCGCCGGTGACGTGAACGCCGACGGCGAGTGCGACCTCGTCTTCACCGAGACCTCGCACCACCTGCTGCACGTCGCGGCCGTGCAGCCCGAGCGCATCGCCCACGCGCTCAAGTTCCCGATCTACGAGGCGCGCATGTTCGAGTCGTCGCGCCGCGCCAGCCGCGAGCCGCGCGAAGTGGTGGTGGCGGACGCGACGGGCGACGGCCTGCTCGACATCGCGATCCTCGTGCACGACCGCCTCATCGTCTATCCGCAACAGCCGAGCCCCTGAGGCTCGTGTCACCCCGACCCGGAGTCCGCTCCATGCTGCGCCCCACGTCCACGGCCCTCCTGTCCCTCGCCTGCCCGCTGCTCGGCGCGCTGCTGTTCCCGCCCGAGGGCCGGGCGCAGGGCGTCGCTCCGCGCGCCGCCGCCGTGCTCGAGGCCCTGCCGGCCGATGCTCTCGGCGTGCTCGTGTGCGACGACGTGGCCCGCCTGCGCGAGGACTTCGCGGCGAGCGCCACCGGCAGGCTGTGGGCCGACGCCGGCCTCGCCCCGGTGCGCGCCGAGATCGAGGGCCTGGTCGAGGAGGCCATGCAGACGGCGCTCGAGGAGACCACGCTCGACCTGGCGGCGCTGGCCGAGATGGTGAGCGGGCCCGCGGTCCTGTCGCTGGTGCACCTCGGGCCCCCTCCGGCGAGCGCGGGCGACAGCGGCATCCCCGTCTCGGTCGTGCTGGCGCTGGTGGTCGATGCCGGCGAGCGCGTGGACGAGTTCAGCGACGCCATCGACGCCTTCCTCGAGTTCGCCGGCAAGCAGCCCAACACCGTGCTCAAGAGCGAGAAGATCGGCGACCTCGACGTGGCGCTGCTGGCGGACGAGCAGAACGAGGGCAGCGGCGCGCGCTTCGGCTTCGTCGATTCGTACTTCGTGTTCACGCTGCAGGTGCAGGACCTCGAGCGCGACGACTACGCCGTGATCGCCGAGGCCCTGGCCGGTGGCGACACCGAGGGGCTCTTGTCGGTGCCCGCCTTCCGGGGCCTGCCGGCCGCCCAGGCCGCCGCCGACGTGCGCATGTACTGCGACACAGGCGCCATCCTGCGCAGGTCCATGGAAATCGGCCAGCAGCTGCGCGAGGCGGAGGAGGGGCCCGGGTCGGTGGCCGACTTCGGCGCGGAGGAGGCCGAGTCGCTCGGCCTCTTCGGTCTCGGGCCCGTGAGCACCACGTGGGACTTCGGCGCGGCCGGCTCGCGCTCGACCTTCGACCTCGCCTTCTCGAGCGGCGGCCGCGTGCAGGACCTGCTGCTCGCCGGGGTCTCCGCACAGGCGCCGCGGCTCGAAGCGCTCGTGCCGGCGGACGCCCGGAGCTGCGTGAGCCTGGACGTGGACTTCGCCGGCCTGTTCGACGCGGGCATCAAGTGGCTCATGGACGAGGACCCGGACGAGGCGCGCGAACTGCTGGCGTCGATGGACGAGACGGCCGTGGAGATGGGTTTCCACCCGCGCGAGGACCTGCTCGGCAACATGGACGGCCAGCTGGCCTTCATGGACGCGAAGGTGCCGGCCGACGAGGCGCTGTCCGTCGAGACTCCGGGCGTGGAGCCGAGCAGCCCGGCGCTGCTCATCGGGCTCTCGGACGGCGCCGCCATGCGCGCCGCGCTGGACAGCGTCGTGCGCGCCAACGGCATGCACGCGGCGCGCGAGCGGCACGAGTTCGAGGGCTTCGAGTACTACACGCTGCCGATCTTCCCGGGTGTCGCGCTGGCGTATGCCGTGCTCGACGACCTGTTCGTGCTGGCGCCGTCGGTCTCGCTCGTCACCGACGTGCTGCGACGCAAGGCCTCGGCCGAGCTCCCCTCGATGGGCAACCGCAAGGACGTCCAGGCGGCGCTCGCCTCCCTGCCCGGCCAGCGCACCGGCACGCAGTACTCCGACCAGGCCGCCGCCATGCGGGCGATGCAGGCCGCCCTGCTGGGCATGGAGGATGCCATGCAGCAGATGGGGGGCGTGGACCTGGAAGAGCTGGGTCCCTGGTCCGGATTGCTGGAGGCAGTGGACTCGATCGATCCGTCGCTCTTCGACAAGTACTTCGGCGGCAAGCTGGGCGTGAACACGATGACGCTCGACAGCACCGGCCTGCACGGCGCCGGCCTCGGGCCCTGAGGGCGCGCCTTGCGGCCGTGCGCGGCGGCTGACTACCATTCGCCCGCCGCATGAAGACCGACGTCCCGACGTTGCACCTGATCTCCGCCGTCGTCTTGTCCGCCCTGGCCGGCGGCTGCGTGGTGCGTGAGGTCGGCCTGGACGTGGGCCGCGAGCACCTGGCCACCATCGCCACGGTCAACTACGACTTCCGGGGCGGCGAGCGCATCGAGCGGCTCATCGACCTGCTCGTCGGCCCGGCTGGCGCGCCGGAGGGCGCGGACGCCGGCAGCCCGGACCCGGCGGGCGGGGCCTTCGGCCCGGTCAGTCCGGCCATCCGCCTGGATCTCACCTGCATGCGCGAGCTGCAGGGCGGCGACGGCCGGCGGGTGCTGGCCCCGATCGAGGACGGCGACGTGCTGCTCGACGGGCACCTGCGCGCCGGCGCCGGCGACGGCTTCAAGCTGCGGGTGCAGGTCGACCGGCCGTGCCACGTGTACGTGATCCTGGTCGACGCGACGGCCCGGCCCTGGCAGCTCTTCCCCCAGGCGGAGTGGTCCAGCGTCGACAACCCCCTGCAGGGCGAGCGGCCCTACCGCATGCCCGAGGGCAACATCCTCTATCCGCTCGGCGCCACGCGCGGCATCGAGACGCTGTGGGTGGTGGCCTCGGCCGAGCCGTTCACCGAGCTCGAGGCGCTCATGGCCGAGCTGGGCGCCGCCGACTGGTCCGGTGAGCCGCCGCCCGCCCCGGTGCAGCGCGCCCTGCGCCTGCAGCTCGGCGTGGCCGGCGAGGCGCCCAGCCTGGCTCCGGCGGTGGTCGCCCCCTCGGGTGCGCTGAGCGACGTGCCGTCGCGCCGCTACGACGGTCGGCCCGGCGAACGCGTGGTCGTCACGCGCTGGTTCCGGCACCGCTGACGGGCGCGGCCGCGATCGCGGCGGCTCCCGCGCCGGCGCGCCAGGCTCAGCCCTTGGCCTTCAGCGCCTTGACCGCCTCGGTGAGGCGCGGCACGACCTCGAAGGCGTCGCCCACGATGCCGTAGTCCGCGACCTTGAAGATGGGGGCCTCGGGATCCTTGTTGATGGCCACGATGAACTTGCTCGTGCGCATGCCGGCCAGGTGCTGGATGGCGCCCGAGATGGCGATGGCGATGTAGAGCTGCGGCGAGACGGTCTTGCCCGTCTGGCCGACCTGCTCGGCGTGCGGGCGCCAGCCGGCGTCCACCACGGCGCGCGAGGCGCCCACGGCCGCGCCCAGCGCGGCGGCCAGGTCCTCGACGAGGCTGAAGTTGCCGGCCTCCTTCAGGCCGCGGCCGCCCGACACCACGATGGAGGCCTCGGTCAGCTCGAGCTTCTCGCTCGCGGCGGCGACGATGTCCTGCAGCGTGGCCCCGAGCCCGCGCGTGGGTGCGGCCGGCGTGAGCGCGCTCACGCTGCCCGCGGCCGGCCGTTCGGCAGCCGCCACGGCGTTGGGACGCAGCGTGACGAGCAGGGTGCCGCTGGCCGAGACGTTCACGAGCGCCTTGCCGGCGTAGACCGGCCGGCGCGCGACCAGGCTGCCGCCCTCGACGCGCAGCTCGGTGCAGTCGCTGGCCAGCGGCAGGTCGAGCAGGCCGGCGACGCGCGGGGCGAGGTCCTTGCCGCGCGTGGTGTGCGCCATGAGCAGGGCCGCAGGCTTCTCGGCCGCGACCGCGCCGGCGACGGCGGCCGCCCAGGCCGTGACGTCGGCCGGTTCGACGGCGAGCGTGAGCACGCGCGCGGCGCCGTGCTTGCCGCAGGCCGCGGCCGCGGCGGCGCTGCCGGCCCCCGCGACGAGCGCGGAGGCCTTGCCACCGAGCGTGGCGCACAGCGCGGCAGCCGCGCTGAGGGCCTCGAGGGACGGGCGCTTGACGGCACCATCGTGGTGCTCGGCAACGACGAGGATGTCACCAGCCAACGCAGGTACTCCGGGTGGTCTCTGCCGCACGCGCCCAGCCGGCGCGCGCGGCGCTCTTCTGTCAGAGGATCTTGGCTTCTTCGCGCAACAGGCGCAGCAGGGTGTCCACGGCGGCGGGGCCCTCGCCGATGATGCGGCCCTCCTTGCGTGCCGGCGGCAGTTCGAGCGCGCGCACGCTGAGGCGCGCGGCCGCCGGGGCGGCGTCGACCTGGTCGATGGGCTTCTTCTTGGCCGCCATGATGCCCTTGAGCGAGGCGTAGCGCGGTTCATTGAGGCCCTTGGTGGTGGTCAGCACCGCCGGCAGCTGGACGCTCCAGGTCTCGGTCGTGCCGCCGTCGCCGGCGCGCGTCACCGTCGCCTTGCGGCCCTCGAGCTGCAGCGACTTGATCTCGGTCACGCAGGGCAGGCCGAGGCGCGCCGCGATGAGCGACCCCACCTGCCCCTGGTCGCGATCGATGGCCTGCTTGCCGCACAGCACGAGTTCGACGCCCAGCGACTGGATGCAGGTCGCGAGGATCTCGGCCGTGCTCGCGGCGTCCCGCCCGCCGGCGACCGTGTCCTTGATGAGCACGGCCCGGTCGGCGCCCATGGCCAGGCAGGTGCGCAGCTCCTTGGTCGTCTCCTCGGGGCCGAGCGAGACGACGATCACCTCGCCGGCGCCGAGCTTCTCCTTGATCTGCAGCGCGGCCTCCACGGCGAACTCGTCGTAGGGGCTGATGATGCTCTCGATCTGGCTGCCGTCGATCGAGACACCGTCGGCGGCCGGCTTGATGCGGGAGTCGGTGGCCGGGACGCGCTTGATGCAGACGGCGATCTTCATGGAGGTGCTGTCCGGTGCAGGCAGGTGGGCCGCGTACCTTGGCAAAGGCCGCAGGAGGCGTCAATGCGACGGCGGCCCCGTGGAGGGCCCCTGGACGCTCAGTCTGCAGGAGCGCCCGAGAGGGCGATGGGCGCGCCCTGGATGGCCTCGAGGAAGGTCTCCACGAAGACCACCGGGATGCGCGTGCCCGACTCCCCGCGCAGGCAGCTGACGGCCTGCTCGAGCGGCATCGGGTCGCGGTAGGGCCGGCGTGCCGTGATGGCCTCCCAGATGTCGGCCACCTTCACCACCCAGGCGTCCTCGGGCACCTCGGCGCCGGGCAGGCGGTCGGGGTAGCCGCGGCCGTCGAGGCACTCGTGATGCCAGCGGATCATGGGTCGCAGGCGCGCGAGCGCGCGGATCGGGGCCACGAGTTCGTCGCCCGTCGCCGGATGCCGCTTGATGATGTCGTACTCGGCGCCGGTCAGCCGGCCCGGCTTGTCGAGGATCGCGTCGGGCGTGCCGATCTTGCCGATGTCGTGCAGGCGGCCGCCGAGGGCCAGCAGGTCGCAGCGCGCGCGGTCGAAGCCGAGGCGCTCGGCGAACAGGCGGCAGAGCCCCGAGACGCGCTGGCCGTGCAGCGCCGTGAAGCGGCTCTTGGCGTCCACGACCGACGCCATCGCCACGAGGAACTGTTCGAGGTTCTCGTCGTCGGCCTGGCGGCGCGTCTCGAGCGCCTCGTACAGCGCCGCCCGCTCGGTGGCGCGCAGGTGGTCCACGACGCGCGCCACCGTGGCGCGCAGCACCTCGAAGGGGAAGGGCTTGTTCAGGTAGTCGTAGGCGCCGGCCTTCAGCGCCTCGACCGCGGTGCCGACGTCGCTGTGCGCGGTCATCACGACCACCTTCAGCTGCGGGCGGCTGGTGGCGAGCTCGGACACCAGCTCGAGGCCGCGTTCACCGTCGGCGAGCGTGACGTCCGCCAGCACCAGGAAGATGTCGCGCTGGCGCAGGCCGTCCCGCGCCTCGTCCAGGTCGGCGGCCGGGACGACCTCGTAGCCGTCGCGCTGCAGGCAGCGGCCCACCGTCTCGCGCATGCCGGGGTCGTCGTCCAGCACCAGGATGGCCGAGCGCTGCAGGGGCTTCCAATCGCCGTGACCGACCATGGTTCATCTCCCGGTGCGAGGCGCCTCGTGCCTCAATCGTTGTGCGTCTCGTCGCGCTCGAGCTCGGGTTGCGGACCGAAGGGGCGATCATCGTCCGACGCTCCGCCGGCTCCGGCCGTGCCCGCCTGGCCTGCTGCCGTGCCCGCCGCGCCGGCTGCCGTGCCAGCCTTGCCGGCTGCCGCGCCCGCGGCCTTGCCGACGGCGGCCCCGGCGCGTCCGGCCTTGTCGTGCCGTGCGCCCATGCTGAACGACTCGCCCAGGTAGACCTCGCGCACCTTGGGGTCCTCGGCCAGCGTGGCGGCGTCACCGTGCCTGAAGATGCGGCCCTCGTAGATGATGTAGGCGCGGTCGGTCGTCCCCAGCGTCTCGCGCACGGCGTGGTCGGTGATCAGCACGGCGATGCCCTGGTCGCGCAGGGCCACGAGGTGGCGCTGGATGTCCTCGACCGCGATCGGGTCCACGCCCGAGAAGGGCTCGTCGAGCAGGATGAGAGTCGGGTCGAGCGCCAGCGTGCGCGCCAGCTCGAGGCGGCGCCGCTCACCGCCCGAGAGCGTGATGGCGCGCGACCCGGCCACGTGCTCGAGGCCCAGCTCCTCGATGAGTGCGCTGCTGCGCTCGCGCCGCTGCTTGCGGCCCACGCCGCGCGCCTCGAGCACCGCGAGCAGGTTCTCGGTCACGGTCATGTGCCTGAAGATGGACGGCTCCTGGCTCAGGTAGCCCATGCCGGCCCGTGCGCGCCGGTACATCGGCTGGTGCGTGATGTCCTGGCCGTCGAGCACGACGCTGCCGGCGTCGGGGCGGATCATGCCCACCGTCATGCGGAAGGTGGTCGTCTTGCCCGCGCCGTTGGGGCCGAGCAGGCCGACGATCTCGCCCGTGTCCACCTCGTAGTCCACGCCGTCCACGACGGTGCGCTCGCCGTAGGCCTTCACCAGCCCGCTGACCGCGAGCAGGCTCATCGGATGAGCTTCCAGCGGAAGGGGTTCACGATCGGCCAGAATACGACCCCGGCCTTCCCGAGCAGGAAGCGCTGGTGGATGAAGGGTGCGTACTCGCGCCGCATGCTGGCCACGTCGCTCGGCCGGAAACGGCTCGTGTCCCCGTGCACGTCGGCGAAGAACAGCTCGCCGCCGACCTCCTGCGGGTTGGCGTCGGGCGGGGGCGGGCCGTAGCCGTTGTGCGCGAAGTCGAAGCCGGTGATCTCGCGCCCGTCCTTCAGCACGTAGGTCACGGTCTGCCAGGTGCGGCTGTCGTGGCTGTGCTGCGTGTTGTCGCCCATGCCGAAGTAGCAGTCGGACGGGATCTCCCAGCGGCCCGTGCGTCCGCCCAGCAAGCCGCGGGTGGCGGGCAGGTAGAAGATGTCGCGGCGCACCTGCACGTCCGACACCTCGCCGCCTCCGGGCATCGAGAGGCCGACCAGCGCGCGCCGCGGGCGGTCGGTGCGCGGGCCCGAGACGTCGTCGCGGTAGCGCAGCCAGGGCTCGCCGTCCACGAGCAGCAGCAGTTCGCGGTCGACGTAGCGCGCGAGCACCTCGACGTCCTCGCCGGCGGGGAGCGCGAGTTCGCCCTCGATGGCGACGGCCTGCGGCGGCGCGTCGGCCGCGGTGCGCAGGATCTCGACGCGCGCCGTCTCGCCCGAGCCCTCGCGGGGCAGCACGAGGTGCGTGTCGGCCTCGTCCGACTCGAACAGGATCTCGACCGAGCGCGCCTGGCTGCCGAGCCGGGCGACGAACGAGATCTCGAGGTCGCACACCGCGTTGTCGCCGCCCGGCTGGGGCGCGATGCCCCAGTCGGGGTCGTAGCCGTGCAGGTAGTCGTCGAGCACGTCGCGGCGCAGCAGCAGGCGCGGCTCGAGTTCGCCGGGGAAGGTCGCGCGCGCGCCCTGCACCTCGATCGAGCCCTCGGCGGAGAACCAGCGCCCGATGTCCATCGGGCCGTCCCGGTCGGCGACGTGCTTCAGGACGGCTTCGTTGACCTCGTCGGGCTTGCGCGCGATGCGGCCGTCGATCCACAGGTCGCCGCCCTTCACCTCCAGCGTCTCGCCCGGCAGGCCGACGATGCGCTTGACGTACAGGCGGCGCTCGTCGAGCGGGAAGCGGAAGATCATCACCTCCCAGCGTTCCGGCGGCCGCAGCATGGTGATGAGCTTGTCGGCCAGCATGCGGTCCTTGATGCCGGTCGCGCGGTCGCCCAGGATCTCGGGCTGCATCGAGCCGGTGGGGATCTGGTAGGCCTCGATGACGAAGAACTTGAGCACCAGCGCCATGGCGATCGAGATGGCGATGGCCTCGATGTTCTCCGTGATGCGCAGGTCGAGCGGGCGCGCCTCGGCAGGTGGGGCCGCGCCGGCTCCGGGCGGGGCCGGGGCGCCGGCGACGCTGGCAGCGGGCGTGCTGCCTGGCACGAGCGGGTCGCGACCGGTCTCTCCTGGCTTGGCGTGCACCGCGTTCTGGCGTCTGCTCGGGTCTCTCGTCGCAGGTCGCGCCCGGCCGTCCCGGGGCGGCCTCCTGCCGGCGCGCGGCGCCACGATACGGCTGCACAGGGGTGATTGCGAGCCGCGCCTGCCTGCGCGCCAGGCTGGCTTCAAGTCCGCGCACGTCGCTGGTCGACCCCTCCCTGGGCGCCGTCCGGCGGGTGGGAGCGTTCCTGCCCTGCGGCCACGGCGCCGCGTTGGGAGCCACGGAAGATGATCAAGCTGCCTCTGAGCGTGTTCGTGCCGAGCCTGGTGGCCATCGTCTCGCTCGTGGGAGTGGTCACCGGATTTGCGCTGCGCTCCTCGTCCGAGACGCCGCTGCTCGGGTCGGGCTCGTGGGTGGATGCAGCCGGGGGTTGCGTCCGGCCCGATCTCTCGCAGCGTCTGGTGGTGCTCGGCTTCCTGCGCACCGACGAGGAGGCCAGCCGGCAGGAGGCCGAGCGCCTCGTCACCCTGCGCAGCGCCTACGCCGGCACCGAGCTGCTGGTCGCCGCCGTCTTCTGCGAGTCGCCGCGCACGGTGCGCGAGTTCCTGCGCTCGGTGCATGCCGGCTATCCGGGCCTGGCCGAGGCCGACGCCGACTTCGAGAGCTACGGCGTGCGCCTCACGCCCACCAGCTTCCTGCTCGACTCGACCGGTCGGGTGCGCGCGCGGGGTCTGCTCGAGATCGAGGCCGAACTCGCCGCCGAGCTGCCGCACATCGACCCGGCTCCGGCCGAGGTGCAGCCCACGCCGGCGCCGGAGCCCACGCCGGCATCGGAACCGGCGCCATCGCAGGAGGCAGCCGCGCCATCGCACGTGCCAGCGCCGCCAGCGCAGGCGACGGAGCAGCCGGCGCGCTGATCGCAGGCCCTGGGGTGCGAGGTCGGACCGCCGGCTGCCGGTGCGCGCCACGCTGCGCACGACCTCCGAGCGGCCCTCAGCGGCGCAGGAAGCCCAGCACGCCCACCAGCACCACGCCGCAGGCGAAGTATCCGGCGGGCCCCACGTGGTCGGGCTGGATCCACGCCACGTCGAGCACGGACAGCAGGCCCATGCCGAACAGCGTGATGAGCGGATTGCAGACGATGATCACGCTCACTTCGTGGGCGGGCAGGCGCTGCAGCGCCTCGGCCAGCGCGCCGTACGCCAGCAGGGTGTTCAGCCCCAGGAAGAGCATGAGCGCCCACTGCCCCGCGGTCAGGGCAGCCAGCGGGCCCGGCTCGACGAAGGGCAGCAGCGCCAGCGCCGGCACGAGGTAGAGCACCAGGTTCAGGTCCTGCGGCGAGCTGCCGCGGCGCACGAGCAGCTTCTGCAGGGCGGCGTAGACCGCCCAGCTCACGGCGGCGAACACCACCCACAGGTCGCCGGCCAGCTGCTGGTGCGCGGCCGAGTCGTCGAGTGCGGCGCCCTGGTCGCGCAGGAAGAGGGCCAGGCCCGATGCGGCGACCAGGCCGAACAGCAGCTGTCGGCCGGTGAGGCGCTCCCCGAAGCAGAGGACGCCGGCCAGCGCCAGCAGCAACGGAGCGAGCTGGATGAGCACCTGGGCGTTGCTCGGCGAGGTGAGGTCCACGCCGTACATGAAGCCGATGTAGTTGCCGGTGAGCGCCAGCGACGAGAGCAGCGCGAGGGGCGGCGGCCGCACCAGGATCGCGAGCCGGCGCGGCGTGCGCAGCGCGACGTAGAGCGCCAGGGTCGCGAAGGCCACCACGAACCGGAACCAGACGATGGTGACCGCCGGCACCCAGGCCAGCGCCACCTCGAGCGCGATGGCGAGCACGCCCCAGAGCAGCGCCGTGCTCGCGGCCATGCACAGGCCGAACCTGCGTTCCGATGTCACCTGGACCGGCGTCCGGCGGGGGGGAGGGCAGGCATGGTGGCCGTCGGTTAGCCTGCGGCGATGTCCGATCCTCGCCGATGGGGGTGCAGCATTCCATGAGCTCCGGTGTGCGCACGGCCACGCGTGTCTATCTCCTGGGCAGCGTCCTGCTGGCCACCGCGCTCGTGCTCGTGCTGCGCGCGCACCTGCCGGGCATGGGCGTGCTCGCCGCCTGGCTCATGGCGATCAACGTCGTCGCCCTGCTGGTCTACTGTCTCGACAAGCTGCTCGCGACCCGGCAGGCCGTGCGCGTCCCCGAGGCGCTGCTCTACGCGCTGGCGCTGGCCGGGGGCGCCGTCGGCGCCTGGCTCGGCATGACCCTGGCGCGCCACAAGACGAGCAAGCGTTCGTTCCAGGTGACGCTCGTCAGCCTGCTCCTGCTCGAGGGGCTGCTCATCGGCGCCTGGCTGTTCGGCGCCTTCGCGCGCTGGGGCCTGCCGTCGCCCTGGGCCTGAGGCGCGGGGCAGCCGACCGCTCGTGCGTCGCGCGGCCGGCGCGCGCGGCCGGGGCTACTCGTTCGTCGAGAGCACCGCCAGGAAGGCCTTCTGCGGGATCTCGACGTTGCCCACGACCTTCATGCGCTTCTTGCCGGCCTTCTGCTTCTCGAGCAGCTTGCGCTTGCGCGTGATGTCGCCGCCGTAGCACTTGGCCGTGACGTCCTTGCGCAGCGGCGAGATGTCCTCGCGCGCGACGATCTTGCCGCCCACCGCCGCCTGCAGCGCCACCTTGAACAGGTGGCGCGGGATCTCCTTGCGCAGCACCTTGAGGATGGCGCGTCCGCGCGGCTCGCAGTGGCTGCGGTGCGAGATGCTCGAGAGCGCATCGACCTCGTCGCCGTTGACCAGGATGCGCATGCGCACCAGGTCGTCGGCCTGGAACGACTCGAGCTCGTAGTCCATGGTCGCGTAGCCGCGCGTGGCCGACTTCAGCTTGTCGAAGAAGTCGAAGATGATCTCGGACAGCGGGATGCGGAAGCCGAGCAGCACGCGGCCCGGCCCGATGTACTCCTGCTTGAGGAAGCGCCCGCGGCGGTCGATCGCCAGCTTCATGATGGCGCCCACGTGCGTGTCCGGGCTGACGATGTCGAGCTTGACCACCGGCTCGCGGAACTCCGCGATGCGCGTCGGGTCGGGGATCTGCGAGGGGCTGTTGATCGTGAGCACCTCGCCGTCCACGGTGAGGATCTCGTAGGTCACGTTGGGCGCGGTCTGCACCACGTCGATGCCCGACTCGCGCTCGAGGCGCTCCTGCACGATCTCCATGTGGAGCAGGCCCAGGAAGCCGGCGCGGAAGCCGAAGCCCAGCGCGTCGCTGCTCTCGGGCGCGAAGCTGAAGGCCGAGTCGTTGAGCTGCAGCTTGACGAGCGCCGTGCGCAGGGCGTCGAAGTCGCCGCTCTGCACCGGGTAGATGCCGCAGAACACCATCTGCCGCGCGGGCCGGTAGCCCGGCAGCGCCTCGCTCGCCTTGTCCTTGTCGAGCACGATCGTGTCGCCGATGCGCACGTCCGACAGCGTCTTGATGTTGGCGATGACGTAGCCGACCTCGCCCGTGTCGAGCGTCTTCACGGGCCTCAGCTCGGGCCGGAAGATGCCGATCTCGATGGCGTCGTGGCGCGTGCCGCCGGCGTGCAGGCGGATCTTGTCGCCGGCGCTGAGCTTCCCGTCCACGATGCGCACGTGCACGATGACGCCGCGGTAGTCGTTGAACTCCGCGTCGTAGATGAGCGCCCGCAGCGGCGCGTTCTCGTCGCCC
>Ga0315912_10002836_pt1 | contig 17905 bp, 12 predicted proteins | sample VfabasoilMG_FD_204469 | JGI IMG/M metagenome (GOLD analysis project Ga0315912, IMG submission 204469) | Garden soil microbial communities collected in Santa Monica, California, United States - V. faba soil | ecosystem: Environmental > Terrestrial > Soil > Garden | place: USA: California...
GGGCGTTTTCGCGAAGAAAGGCAAGGTGCGGCTCCGCCTTGATCCATTCGGCGTATTTCTCCTGCTCGGCAGGAAGAACATCGAGTCTGCTGATGATCTCGACGAGCTTCTTGTGATTGTAGTTATGCAAAGACTCTGTTCCTAAATCTCACGTTATCGAAGACGCCGTTCTATGCGAGCCTCGACGTCCTGCCCCTTCGCTTCGTGTTCGTAGGTTTCTGCCATGTGCCTGTGAATCGACGCGACGAACGGGTGCGAAAGCTCCAAAGCGTCTGCCCACTTCCTATACTTCTGTGCAATCTCGCGCTCCTGCCCGCCGCCCTCGCCGCGCCAATGGACACCCCGCGAGTTATAAAGCCCTGTGGTGATGCCGCGCGAGATATCAGGCACCTGCAGCCTTTCCAAAGCTTCTCGAACTGCTTCACAGGGCCACACGCCATCTTCACCTTGCGGAGCATTCGACAGGAGCTTGCCAATGGAAATATCGCAGACGCTTGAGCGGCCAAGATCGGCACAGGATTTTCGAACGGTTTCTATCCATACGAGGAGCAAACCAGGATCAAGCTTGCCGAGCTTGTCATGACCTGGAATACGCTCGATGTTGTCGAGCAGCTTCCAGCCGCGTTCGGCGCGATTGCGAAGCAGCGTGGAATCATTCAGCTTCAAATCTTCGGGATCATCTTTTCCATCATTCCGTTTATACGTCCAAGCGACAGCTTCGACGAACAACTCTGGGTGGCCTTCCAGATAGCGCTCCAGATTTGGAACGCCACGCGCTTCCCGGCTGCCGTAGTTTCTCGAAAGAGCTTCGATGTAAGGAAATTCAAGCCCGGCAAGCTGATCGACCGTGAACTCACCGCTCGCATCCAATAACCTGAAAGCTTCCGCGATGTAGTAGGAGTCGAGCTGGTATTGACCGGGCTGCTCTTCCTCGCCAACCGCGATCTCATGCAGCAATTGAAAGAGGAAAGTTGGCTTTATCTTTTTCAGCTCAAAGTGCGTGCAATGAAACGCCGCTCGCGGGCGCTTGGCCTTGATCAGTCGCTCGACAGCATCATTGAGATCGGTATCGTTCTGGTGATTCCAGCCAGGCAGCACGGAATCCCAATAGACCTTCTGGGCGGCCGGCTCCAGTTCGTCCACGAGTGCCCATGTAGGGCCATGAAATGGCGCAAGTGCGAGGATTCTCGCGAAGTCTTCTTCGGGCACACCTTTCTTTACGTCTCGTAGGATTTCTGTTCTGACATCCGCATCGCTCAGACCATTCAGCGTCCCGCTGACGAGATTCTTCCGAGTCCATGAATCGGTGCCTGCAGGTAGAGCAGCCAGCAGGAACGCGGCGACTTCGCTTCTGTGCAGCAGCTCAGACGCAAACTCCCCGATCTGAAACGCGGCCTTACCGAGTTCCGCAAATTCAAGAATTCCGCCGATGCCGCGTTGCTGCAGGATTGCGTTGAGTGCGCTTCGCCGCAGCTCGGCGATGCGCTCGTGCCGCTTCTGGTAATCCGGCTCTTCCTCCAGTTCGTCAGCCGACTCCTCAACCCAGACCTGTCGGAACAACCATTCATGCTTGGCAAACAGGTCCGATGGTTCCAGCGCCTCGTACGCAGCGCGGGCAGGTTCGGCGAGCTTTTCGGCGAGTTCCTTTCCGTGCGCCCTTCCGCGACGTGACATGATAGTGACGCGAATCTTCTCGCGAACCCATGCCTTGTCCTCGTCATTCGCGCCGCTTTTCGCCCAATTCCTAACAAGCTGCCAGACCTCGTTCTGGTGAGCTTCGCTGAGCATGTAGAGCTTCGTTACCACATCGCCGAGCGTCATCCGGTCGTGTTGCTTCCACTTGAGCGCGATATCTACGACCTTGGCTACAAAAGTGCGGGCATCGCCTATGCGCACGGGCTCCCCGTAGCCGTGTCCATCGTTCCGCCATTGCGGCTTGTGGCTGTAATGACCCACTCCGTGAGTCTCGAGTTGATCCATGCAAATTTGCCAAGCAATCTTTGGATGCTGTTCGGCAAGCTTCTCCATTAAAAGCATCCGCTGCTCCAGGCTCGCTGCAGTCTGCGGCATCCATGAGCGAAAGATCGACTCAAGGGACCCTATAGGTTTGTTGACCCAGTTGTCGTCAATCTGAATCGTCGCGAGCCTAGCCAGAATATTTACGACGCGAGGAAGTGTCGACGGTGACCAGGCCAGGTTTTCCAATGCCCAAAGCAACCCTGTGCGAACGCATCTTCCGAAGATATCGGAGTTCGCCGGACGCATGAGCCCGAAAGCGGCGGGCGTCTCCCCTCTCAGGTCTTCTTCAATGATTTCGAGGAATGTCTCCGGAGCCGCTTCGGCGTATGTCGGCAGATCACGTTCGTGGTCCTCCAAGACGCGGGTAGTCAGAGGCGTCAAGAGCTTTTTCACCAAAGCAGCCGCAGCAGCTTTAACGTTCATCCCGAGCCGCGATTGAAACAGCGTATTCCCGTGAACGGCCAGTAGAACGAGTGTTTCTGAAATTCCTCTGCGCAGAGCCGCGGAGATTTCGCGAGTTTTTCCGAAGACGCCAGCCTTCCACTGGTCTTCTTCCGGCAAGTCCAGCGCCGGGTCTTTCTCCGAGAGAACGAGGTAGGCAACATCAAAATAGATTTTGAGATCGGTAATGCTGGTGGCAATGGCAAATAGAAGATCGATTTTTGAGACTACGCCCCGGTATGTTCCTACCGACCAGACAGGCGCATCGTCCAGGCGCGCATGCGACTGGAATTCCTTTTCCAAAGCGCTGTACTCAGCTCCCCCGGCCAAGAGGGCGAGCACGGTCTGATCGCTCTGGTTCGTAGAATTCCACGCACCTGCTAGGAGGAAAGGAGTAAGCCTCGCGGCTGTATCCGCATTCGCTGCCCATGCCGGAGTACTCACGGCAGGCACTCTTGAAAGCCTTCTGCGCAGAACCGTGAGAGAACGACCCGATTCATGTCCCAAACGATCGATTTCGTCTCGGCCGAACTTCATCTCCTCCAGCGATGTACGAAACGCCTCATAGTTCAACGGTTCAAGAACCACGTTAGGTTCTGCATTCGTCGCATTGCGGGGATAGATCACAATCGAACGAATTGATCGGGAATACGGCGCAAGCTCTCGTTCCACGTCACGAGTAAGAGCGACGGCAATGAAGCTGGAAGATCCGGCGGCCAGTTTAGGCAAGGTGCCGGTCTCACGAAACACGGCCACGCGGTCGCGATAAACCAATAGCTCCTCACCGCTCGCCTCGCTGAAGAGCTGCGAAAGAAAAGCTAGCGCCTCCTCCGATGAGTCCGCCGCGATGATGATCGGCTCGTTGGCTGATTGAGAAAGTCGCGACGTTATGAAGTCTTTCGCGTTACGTACAGCCGTTGAAAAAAGAGTACCGACCAAAGGCGGATCGGACGTATTGGCCCAATCAGCCCAACACCTATCAAGAGACTGCACACCATTCGTGGGCCTATGCGTCTCACATGCAAACCATGTCTGTGCAGCAATAGACTCCTCCAGCCATTGCTCCATATCGCTCGCATCGATCGCTCTGACATTCTTCCACTTCGCCTCAGCGTGCCGATCCTTTTCCCATTTCGCTTTGCCTGGCCAACTTCGGGGGGTGACAAACACGAAGGTGATTTGCTCGCGCACTTCCTTATCCGTGGTTTTCGTGCGCTGTGCATAGTCGCCATCAGCCTTTGCCTTGACGTTCTCGTTGACTCCGAATTCCCATCCCGATTGGCCTTCCGGAATCCACGGCGTTCCCTGCCCGGCAGTGACAAAGCCATCCCACCCCGCGCGCTCGGCATCATCGTTACCTGGAAAGTCGACCTTCGATAGGCCGACCCCTGTTGAATGCACGAGCGTTCGCAAGAAGACTGAGAGACGGATGCGAGCCGAGATGTTGGAGGCCGCCCAATTCTCGATTTCATTAGCCTTGATGGCGAGAAATGGCGGCACGTATGCCTTCGCGTTAGCCCCGGCGCCTCTCGACTTGGCCTCTGTTGCATCAAATGCGGCCTGAAGGTCCAGAATTTTTTGGGCTGGGATGCCGAAGGCGCGCTCGATCCGAGCCGCCATGTCGGGCGATGCGGCGGCCTTGCCATTTAGGAAGTTCGATAGGGCTGGACGCCCGAGGCCCAGGATTTTTGCGGCCTCCGTTACCGACATCTTCTTCGGCTTCAAAATGGTGTCGCGGATGTACTGTCCGGGCAGGGTTCTTGGTGCACTGGCAATCACGCTATTCGCGGGCATTGTGAAGCCTCCTTGCTTGCTATTTATCGTATTGTGTTGCGCTACACAATACGCTTATTTTAATCATCTGATTTTCCGTCGTTTTTTATTCATTGATCGGGGAGTTCTTGGCCTACGGGTCAGGTTCGACGGTCCTGATCGCCTTTGTTGCTGTAGAGCAGTTCACCGGTAGGCAGCGGAGTTTCTAGGCTTCGGCGTCGGGCGACTTCTAGGTTATTGCGTCGAATAGGCGTAGCGATTCCACTCGGCTGAACCCGCACGAGCGGCTAGTGAAGCCACAGAAAGGCCGCCTCAAGCATCAGCTTCGGAATACCCAACGCTCCAGCTTCGCAGGTTCGCCTTGAGCAGCGACTTGGTGTTCTCGCGCAGCGCTTCGCAGATCCTGAGCATCGCCCGGAACTCCTCGCGCACCGAGCCAGGAAACCCGCCGCCCTCGTTCGCGACCTTGGCGATCTGATTGATGTTTCGGCCGATGGCCGCCAGCTCCGCGATGCTGCGCTTGAGCACGAGCAGTTCATCCTTCGGCAACGGCGTGAGCGATCGAAGATGAGCCCGCACCAAGACGGAGACATAGGTCGCCGCCGGCATCGCGCGAGCCGAAGCCCGGTCGCGCAGCAAGACCTGATCGCTGGGCTGCAGGCGAACAGTCAGTCGCGCCTGGCGAAGCCCTCCTTCGTCCTGCCTGGGCACTGAGAGCACTTCATCGCCGACTCCTCGAAGCATGACTCCGAGCAATTGCCTGAGGAGCGCGGATTCGGTTTGGCCTTCGCGTTGCGCAAGCGCACAAAGCCGCAGCTTCGTCTCCTGAGTTACGCGCAAGTGAATGAACGCCGATGCCGCCATGCGTGTGATCGTGAGACAAAAGCCGCCGCGAGGCTATCCTGCCTTTCACTCCAAATTCAGCCGAAACCTCACACTCACGCGCACCGGGCATTCGCCGTTTCTAACTAGAATTGCAAGGCCGCGGTCTCAGGCTTTAGCCAAAATTTCCCGCGATACCCCAACTGACTGCGCTCTCACGGCGTGAAAACATGAGCCATGAGTGACAGCTCGCCCCTTGCCGTTCTGAACCACACATCGAAAGCGCATACCGCACAGCCACCCCGCTTCATCCGCTTGCGCGACGCGCCCGCCTATCTCGGCATGGACAAGAACCGCTTCAACCGTGAAGTGCGCCCGAGCGTTCTCACCCTGCGCATCGGCATCCAAGGCATCGCCTTCGACCGCGTTGACCTCGATGCATGGGCGGACGACTATAAGAGCCGCAACGGGTGCCATGCGGCTCGCTCACACAGGAGCAAATCATGGGAACCCAGAAAATGTCAGGCCTCACCAAGCGCGGTGGAACCTGGCACATCGACAAGGTGTTCAGAGGAACGCGCATTCGCGAAAGCACTGGAACAGGCGAAGTCGTCAAAGCCCAGGAACTGCTAGCCAAACGAATCGAGGAGATTCGCGCGGCGCAGCTCTACGGAGTGAGACCGGATCGCACGTTCCGTGCCGCAGCGACCAAGTTCCTGAACGAGAACCAGCACAAGAGGAGTATCGACGACGATGCGCTTCACTTGTCCCAACTCGATCCCTTCATCGGGAACCTGTTTCTCAAGCAAGTGCATCTGGACAGCCTGCAGACGTTCATCGCCAGCCGGCGAGCGGATGGCGTCAAGACGACGACGATCAACCTGGCGCTGGGCACGGTGAGGCGCATCTTGAATTTGGCGGCATTGGAGTGGCGGGACGAGCGCGGCATGACCTGGCTGGAACACGCAGCGAAGATCAAGCTGCTGCCGGTCAAGGACAAGCGAGCTCCGTACCCGCTGTCACGCGACGAACAGGCGGCCCTCTTCCAGGAGCTACCCGACTATCTCGCGCGGATGTCCCTCTTCAAGGTCAACACCGGCCTTCGCGAACAGGAAGTCTGCGGGTTGAAGTGGGCTGACGAGGTAAAGGTTCCGGAGCTCAACACATCGGTGTTCCTCATCGAAGGCGACAAGGTGAAGAACGGTCAGGACCGTCTGGTCGTTCTCAATCGCGTCGCGCGTTCGGTCATCGAAAGTGTGCGAGGTCAGCATCCGGACTATGTCTTCGTTCGGTTTCCGAAGCTGAAGAAGTCCAAGACTGGAACTCCGAGCGCGCCACGGAAGAGTTTTCCACTGACGAGCATGAACTCGACGGCGTGGAAGAACGCCCGTGTTCGAGCCGCGGACAAGTGGAAGGAGCAAACGGGAAGCGAGGCGGCTGACGGCCTTCGCAGAGTGCGAGTCCACGATCTGAAGCACACCTTCGGCCGCCGCCTTCGCGCAGCCGGCGTGTCCTTCGAAGATCGCCAGGATCTTCTCGGCCACAAGAGCAGCCGCATCACCACGCACTACTCTTCCGCTGAACTCACGAACCTAATCGCGGCAGCTGAGAAGGTCTGCGATGAGAAGTCCCACAATCCCCCCGCAACCACCTGGCTGCGGAGAAGAGCGGGAAAGGAAAACCGCGCCAAGCTGTTGTCGCGGTAGGAGAAGATGGCGCGCCCGGAGAGATTCGAACTCCCGACCACCTGGTTCGTAGCCAGGTACTCTATCCAGCTGAGCTACGGGCGCGTGGCTCGTTTGAGGGCGCGCATCCTATCACAATGCATTTCCCAGCCGGGAAGGCGGAAAAGCGCTGGCCTATCAATGGCTTAAAGGCACGGAAACAGCCACTCACGGTGGCGGCCCGGCGGGAAGCAGCGCGGACGGACGCGTGGACCGGACAAGGGGGTCGCGCACGCGGCTTCATCAAGACCGCCCAAACCCGGCGCAAGTAGTTAGGCGTCGCCGCGGCACCGCCTAGGACTCGTCCTGCTTCGCAGTCGGACATGCCCTACAAGGCGGCGTCGGGCACGTTGCTAACATCCGTGCTCCTTTTTATTCAACCTCAGGGGAAGTCCGATGGCGGACGCCACGATGTCAAACGTATTAAAGAAGAGTGGCAAAGAGATCCAGGCCAACTGGGCCAGGGATCTTGCCGCAACGCAGGCCGGCAGCAAGGGTCGCATTTCCGCGGCCGAGCTCGAGCAGCAGTCGGCCGAATTCATCAAACTACTGACCGCCGCCTCGGAGCACGCCAGGGCCAGTGACATTTCCGCGCCGGAATTCAAGCACCTGCGCGAATTCCTCGAGGGCGTGTCCCGCTCGCGTGTGGCGCAGGGATTTTCCTCGGACGAGACCGCGAGTTTTATCTTCTCGCTGAAGAAGCCGTTTTTCGCGGCGCTGCGCGTGGATGCCGGCAAGGACGCCGATGCTCTCGCCGACCAGGTGTGGCGCGCCACCGAACTGCTCGACGCGCTCGGTCTGCACACGATAAAGACCTACCAGAAGTCGCGCGAGGACGTCATCAACCGGCAGCAGCGCGAAATGCTCGAGCTGTCGACACCGGTGGTCAAACTCTGGGAAGGCATCCTCGCGCTGCCGATGATCGGCACGCTGGATTCCGCGCGCACGCAGGTTGTCATGGAAAACCTGCTGCAGAAGGTGGTCGAAACCGGCGCGCAGATCGCCATCCTCGACATCACCGGCGTGCCCACCGTGGACACGCTGGTCGCACAACACCTGCTGAAGACCGTCACCGCGCTGCGGCTCATGGGAGCCGAGTGCATCATCTCGGGCGTACGCCCGCAGATTGCACAGACCATCGTGCACCTCGGCGTCGACCTGCAGGGTGTGACCACCAAGGCGAATCTCGCCGACGCGCTGGCGCTGGCGCTGAAGCGCACGGGCAGCACCTCGCTCAAAGCCTGAAGGCAAAATGGAAAAAATCCCGATACTCCGGATGGGCGAGTTCCTTCTCGTCACCATCCAGATCGACATGCACGATCAGCTCGCGCTGAAACTGCAGGACGATCTGTCCAATGCCATCCAGAAGAACGCCACCAAGGGCGTGCTCATCGATATCTCCTCGCTGGAGATGGTCGACTCGTTCATCGGCCGCATGGTCGCGGACATCTCGGGCATGGGAAAAATCCTGGGTGCCGAAACCATCCTGGTCGGGATGCAACCGGCGGTGGCGATCACGCTCGTCGAGCTGGGGCTGTCCCTGCCCGGCGTCGCGACCGCACTCAACGTCGAACGCGGCATGGCCTTGTTGCGTCGGAAGATAGACGCGGACGGTGCCGATGTCGTCACTCACTAAAGGAGAGTCGCCACTGCGCTCCGAGCACGACATCGTGCTCGCACGCCAGCAGGTCCGCAGGCTCACGCAGGAACTGAAGTTCTCGCTCGTGGACCAGACCAAGATGGTCACGGCGGCCAGCGAGCTGGCGCGCAATGCCCTCATCTACGGGCGCGGTGGCGCCATGTATTGGGAAGTGCTGCAGGTGGAATCGCGCACCGGTCTCAAGCTGCTGTTCGCGGACGAGGGACCGGGCATCGCCAACATGGACCTGGCCATGACCGATGGCTGGACCTCCGGCAATGGACTCGGCATGGGTCTCACCGGGGCCAAGCGCCTGGTAAACGAATTCGAGATCGACAGCAAGGTCAACGGCGGTACACGCGTGACGATTACCCGATGGAAGTAGCCCTAAAAATGGAACCGCGCAACGCACAACAGCGTTACGTGATCGACGACCCCAGCAAGGTCGGCGAGGCGCGTCGTGCCGCCCACACGCTCGCCAACTTCGAACTCGATGCCGACTCCGCCGGACGCGTGGCCATCGCGGCCACCGAGCTCGCCAACAACCTGCTGCTGCACGCTGGTGGCGGTGAATTGCTGCTCCAGAAACTCGGCGATGACGACTCCGCCGCCATCGAGCTGCTGGCCATCGATCGTGGCGGCGGCATGACGAACATCGAGCGCTGCCTCACCGACGGTTATTCGACGGCCGGCACGCCGGGCACGGGGCTGGGCGCGGTACGCCGCCTGGCCAGCGAATTCGACATCCACTCGGTGCCAGGCGAAGGCACCATCGTGATGGCGCGCTTCGGCCAGGTCCTCGGCTTGCGATACGGCGCGGTCAGCATTCCGCTCGAAGGCGAGGTGTTGTGTGGTGATGGCTGGAACCTGGCCATCGGCGAGCGGGGCCTCGCGTTGTTCGTGATCGACGGCCTGGGACATGGAGCGTTCGCCGCAGAAGCGGCGCAAACAGGCATGGACGCGTTCCGCACCGACCCGTTCGCGGAACCTCAGGACGTCTTGAACCGCGCCAACGCGGCGATGTCGCGAACCCGCGGCGGCGCCGCCGCTTGCGCGCGAATCACCGGCGACACCGTTCACTATTGCGGCGTCGGCAATATTTCCGCGGCAATCGTCAGCGCAGGAAAATCGACCGGCCTGATGTCGCACAACGGCACGCTCGGAATTCACAAGCGACGTGGTCAACAGCTGGAATACCGGCGTGACCCGGGCGCGCTGCTCGTGATGCACTCGGACGGCGTGTCGGCGCGCTGGGAACTCAAGAAGGACGCGACGCTGCTCGCGCGGCATCCGGCCGTCATCGCGGCGTCCATCTACCGCGACCACTCTCGCGGACGCGACGACGCAACCATCGTGGTGGTGGGCTGAGTGAACGCAGATCTGCAAGGCGAGCTGGCGGCGCGGGATGCCGACATCGCGGCGCTGCGCGAGGAGCTCGACGAGACCAACAAGGGCGTGGTCGCCTTGTACGCCGAACTCGACGACAAGGCGGCGCAGCTGCGCGACGCCAACGAACTCAAGAGCCGTTTCCTCTCGTACATGAGCCACGAGTTCCGTACGCCGCTGACCTCGATGACCAGCATCGCGGGAATCCTGCTCTCGAGGCTGGACGGTCCACTGACGGCCGAACAGCAGAAGCAGGTCGAATTCATCCGCAGCTCCACGCGCGAACTCACCGAGATGGTCAACGACCTGCTCGACCTGGCCAAGGTCGAGGCCGGGCGTATCACGATTTCCCCCGAATGGTTCGAGATGGTCGACCTGTTCGCGGCGCTGCGCGGCATGTTCAAACCCATCGTCGCCACCACGGCCGTGTCGCTGACCTTCGACGAGCCCGAGGGTGAAATCAAGCTGTTCACCGACGACAAGAAGGTGTCGCAGATCCTGCGCAATTTCATCTCGAATGCGCTCAAGTTCACGCCCGAAGGCGAGGTGCGCGTATCGGCCCGCCTGATCGGAACCGAGTTCGTCGAATTCGCGGTGAGCGACACCGGCATCGGGATCGCGCCCGAACATGTGCCCAACCTGTTCACGGACTTCGTGCAGCTCGACGTGCGACTGCAGAAGCGACTCCGCGGCTCCGGGCTCGGCCTGTCACTGGCACGCAAGTTTGCCGAATTGCTCGGCGGCCGTGTCGGCGTCGAGAGCCAGCTCGGCAAGGGGTCGAGATTCTTCGTGGTCCTGCCCATGCGCTTCGCCGGGGTCGCGAACACGGCGGTGAAAGCATGAGCGCGGTACCGAACCTGATAACCAACCAGAAAATCGTCGTGGTCGACGACAACCCGGCGTCCCTGTATTCCACCGTTCGCATCCTGCGTTCGGCCGGTTTCACGGTGCTCGAGGCGACGACCGGCGCCGAGGCACTGGCGGCCGCCGACCAGGACGTCGGGCTCATCATCCTCGACATCAACCTGCCCGACATCGATGGGCTCGAGGTCTGCCGCCGGCTGCGCGCCCGCAGCAACACGTCCTATCTACCCATCATCCACCTGACCGCTACCTACATTGCCAGCGACGACATGCTGCAGGGAATGTCGGCCGGCGGTGACAGCTACCTCACGCACCCGGTGGAGCCCCTGGTGCTGATCGCCACCGTTCGCGCGCTGTTGTTCGCGCGGCAGGCCGACGTCGTCAAACGCGCAACGGATGCGCGTTTCCGCACCATCTTCGAACTGGCGTCGAGCGGCATCGCGCTGCTGGATCCGGACCTGGTCTTCCAGGACGTCAACCCGGAGTTCTGCCGGCTCGCGGGCCGCGTGCGCGCCGAGATCATCGGCAAGAAGTGTGTCGACATCATCGCGCCCGGGCACGAAGAGATCTGCCGGCAATTGCACAAGTCGCTCGACAACGGCGGCCGGTGGGAAGGCACGTTGCCGGTGGCGCGTCCGGACGGCAGCGTCGCGGAGGTCGAGTGGCGCATCGTCGCCGAGAATGGAGTCGGGGCCCGCATCGCCATCGCCACGAATGTCACCGAGCGCGAAAAGCTGCTCGCCAGTGAGCGCGCGGCGCGCACCGAGGCGGAGCGCAGCAACCAGCTCAAGGACGAGTTTTTGGCGACGCTGTCGCACGAGTTGCGCAATCCACTGAATGCCATGCTGGGCTGGGCCAGCGTGCTCAAGCGCAAGAACGTCACACCCGCGATGCTCGAGCAGGGCCTGGACGCCATCGAGCGCAATTCGCGCATGCAGGGACACCTGATCGAAGACCTGCTCGACTTCGCCGGCATACGCTTTGGCAAGATGCGCATCGACGTGGACGCGATCCCCCCGGCACGCGCGGTGGAATCCGCCGCCGAGGTGGTCCAGGCCCAGGCCGCCAACAAGGGCGTTGAACTGCAGCTGCAGGTCGCCGACCGCGAGGCGTACGTGCTCGCCGACGAGTCGCGCCTGCAGCAGGTGGTGTGGAACCTGCTGTCCAATGCGATCAAGTTCACGCCGGCCGGCGGGCGGATCGATGTCCGCGCGCGAATGCTCGACGGACAGTATGAAATCGAGGTCAAGGATTCGGGGCGCGGCATCAGCCCGGAATTCCTGCCGCAGATATTCGAGCGCTTCAGTCAGCAGGAATCCGGCAAGGGCAAGAGTTTTGCCGGCCTCGGCATTGGCCTGACCATCGTCAAGCACCTGGTCGACATCCATCAGGGCAGCATCGAAGTCGAGAGCGGCGGCGTCGGCCAGGGGTCCACGTTTCGCGTGCGGCTGCCGCTCACCGATCGGCGTCCGAACGAGATCACCACGGACCAGAGCTCGCGGTTGAAACGCATGCGGGTGCTGGTGGTCGAAGACGACCCGGACGCGCGCGCGCTGATCGTGCGCATCCTGGCGGACGCCGGCGCACAGGTCGGCGATGCGCCGAATGCCGAGGCAGCGATGACCCAGATCAAGACCGCCGTCCCCGACGTGTTGGTCAGCGACATCGGCATGGCGCAGCTCGACGGCTACCAGTTGCTGCGCAACCTGCGCGCCGCGGGCTACGACTCGCAGCGGCTGCCGGCCATCGCGCTCACCGCGTTTTCACGCGTGCAGGATCGCGCCGATGCGCTGGCGGCAGGGTTCCAGGCGCACCTGGCGAAGCCGGTGAAAGCGGAAGCACTGATCACCGCCGTGGCCAACTTCTCCGCCCGCAATCGCTGAATCAGTGCGGCGGCGGGTGCTCCGCCTTCTGGCCCGCGGCGAAAGATCGGGTTTCCCAGATCGCGACGACGATCAGCACCGCGGTGGTCGCGGCGCCGAGCGCCAGCGGCGTGAGGAACATCGCCACCGGCGCCAGCAGCAACAGCAATCCCAGCCCCACCAGATGTGACAGCGGGTAGTACTTCGCGCTGGCGCGTTTGAAGAACACATTGCCGAGCAGATACAACGCCGGCCCACCCAGCAAGGTGATGGCGGCCCCGGCTTCCATGTGCTCGCCCGGATGCGCGATGGTCAGTTCGTCCGCGACGGCGCACACCACGATACCCGCGACGATGGGGATGTGGAAGTAGGTGTACACGCTGCGGCCCAGGCGCCCGGAGTCCGACGAACTCATGATCAGCCGCGTGTTCCGTTCGGCGCCGATGTTGAAATAGATCCACCACATCGCGACGCTGCCGAGGAACGCCGCGACGAAGGCCGCGAGGGTGCCGGCGGTGGCTGGCAATCGCGCCGCGGTCGCGCCGGTCACCAGGATGGATTCGCCGAGCGCGATGATGACGAACAGCGCGCAGCGCTCCGCCATGTGCCCGCCGTCGATCTTCCAGTCCTGGGTGGAGGAACGCCCAAGACCCGGCACGAAGAAATACGCGATCGGTCCCAGGCATTCGATGCCGAGGGCGATCACCCACAACGACACGCGCGTTGCGCCGTGAGCCAGGCCGCCCATGAGCCAGAACACCGCGGAAACCAGCAGCCAGCACAGGATGCGCTGGAAGTTGCGGAAGTTGGCGTGATCCCGGCCGTGCAGCGCGCGCAGCAGGAACAACGTGCGCGACACCTGCATGAAGGCATAGGCGCTGGCGAACACCAGCCCCTGCTCTTCGAAGGCGTGCGGAATCGAGGCCGACAGGGCGAGCCCCGCGAGCATGAGCGCGAACATCATCATGCGCACCGAGGGCCTGTCGGGATCGATCCAGTTGGTGAACCAGCAGGTGTACATCCACACCCACCACACCGCGAGCAGCAGGAACAGGGTCTGCAGCGCACCGGCCACGTTCAGGTGCTCGAGCAGCGTGTGCGACAGCTGCGTGACCGCGAACACGAACACCAGGTCGAAGAACAGCTCCACGTTGGTGACGCGCGCGTGTGAATCGCGCGAACGTAGTAGAGAAGTACGAGTGGTCACCCGCTGGCTCCGGAATCTCCCTGATGCGGCTGGAGTCTGCCAGAAGCAACATGGAAAGGTCTTGACTCTGGACCATACTCCATACTTTAGGATGCGCGCCCAAGGAGACCCTCATGGATTCAATGGGAATCGGCACCATCGCGAAACGCGCGGGCGTCAGCATCGACACCATCCGCTACTACGAAAAGAGCGGCTTGTTGTCCCCGGCCACGCGGCTGGCATCCGGGTATCGCCGTTACGATGAGCTGCAATTGCGTCGCTTGCGTTTCATTCGCGAGGCCCAGGCGCTCGGATTCAGCCTGAACGACGTTCGCGACCTGCTGGGATTGTCACGCCAGCGTGACGTGACGCGGGTGAAACGTGCGGCCGAGAAGAAGCTGGAGGATGTGAAACAACGCATCGCCTCGCTGGAACGCGTGCGAACTGCCCTCTCCGAACTCATCGCTGCCTGCCCGGGTCACGGACGCGCGCAGGACTGTCCGATCCTCAAGGCGCTGGGTGGCGGGCCCATCGAATGAATCACGACCGTTCACCACACGGCAAACACAGCTGTGCTTCGCACGGACACACTCATGCGCATGCTGCTCAACCGGTGCCGGCACCGCAGCCTGCGGTAGCGGCTGCCGGCGTCATCTACACCTGCCCGATGCATCCGGAAATCCGGCAGCCGGGCCCGGGTCACTGCCCGATCTGCGGCATGACGCTCGAGCCCATGACGCCCTCCGCGGACGCCGACGATTCCGGGTTGCGGGACGTGCGCCGCAAGTTCTGGATCGCCAGCGCGCTGGCTGCGCCCGCGGTCGCCATCGCCATGCTGCCTCACTTGTTGGGACACGCGTTGCGCGGTGCGGAATTGCCCATGCGATACGCCGAACTATTGCTCGCGACTCCAGTGGTCCTGTGGGCGGGGTGGGACTACTTCCGTCGCGGCTGGCTCGGCCTGCGCAATCGCTCGCCCAACATGTACACGCTCATCGGCCTCGGCGTCGCGGTTGCCTACCTCTACAGCCTGTTCGCGACACTTTCTCCCACGAGCTTTCCGCCTGCCATGCGTGATGCACATGGCATGGTGGGCGTGTACTTCGAGGTCGCCGCGGCCATCATCGCCCTGGTGCTGCTGGGCGAGTGGCTGGAGCTGGCCGCCCGCGGCCGCACCAGTCTCGCGATCCGCGCATTGCTGGGTCTCGCACCGAAAACGGCGCGCCGCGTGCGCGCCGACGGCGTGGAAGAAGATGTCTCCATCGAAGTGCTGGCGCTCGGCGACACCGTGCGCATACGCCCCGGCGAGAAGGTGCCCGCCGACGGCCGCATCCTCGACGGTCGCTCGAGCTTCGATGAATCCATGATCAGCGGCGAACCGCTGCCGGTGGACAAGGTGCCGGGAGATCGCGTGGTGGGTGCGACGCTGAATCAAACAGGTGCCGTACTGGTGCGTGTCGAGCGGCTCGGCGCCGACAGCCTGCTGTCGCAGATCGTGAACCTGGTGGCGCAGGCCCAGCGCTCCCGCGCGCCGCTACAGCGCCTCGCGGATCGTGTCGCGGCGTGGTTCGTGCCGGCGGTGATGCTGATCGCGCTCCTGACATTCGTGGCCTGGTGGTGCGCGGGGCCAGAACCGAAGCTGGCGTACGCGCTGGTCAATGCCGTGGCCGTGCTCATCATCGCCTGTCCCTGCGCGCTGGGACTCGCCACGCCCATCTCCATCATGGTGGCCAGCGGCCGCGGTGCGCAGCTCGGTGTGCTGTTCCGCGATGCGCAGGCAATCGAAGCCTTGCGGGACATCGACACTCTCGTGGTCGACAAGACCGGCACGTTGACCCTCGGTCGACCGGCGCTGGATCGCGTGATCGCGATCGGTGCTCACACGCAGGATGCACTCCTGGGACTCGCCGCCGGACTGGAAAAATCCAGCGAGCATCCCCTGGCGCGCGCCATCGTCTCGGCGGCACAGTCGCGCGGCATTGCGCCGGCCGACGTTACCGAGTTCACATCCGTGACCGGAAAGGGGGTCACGGCGTGGCTGGGTGATCAGCGGCTCGCGCTCGGCAATGCGGCTCTCATGAGTGACGTCGGAGCCTCCGCCGGTGCACTCGGAACCGAGGTCGAAGCATTACGCGCGGCAGGACGCACGGTGATGTTCCTCGCGGTGAACGGCACGCTCGCCGGCGCGCTCGCGGTCGGCGATCCCATCAAGGAAACCACGCCCATGGCATTGGCCGCATTGCGCGCCGACGGGCTGCGCATCGCCATGTTGACGGGTGACGCCCGGGGCACGGCACAGGCGGTGGCCGCGACACTCGGCATCGACGAGGTGTTCGCCGAGGTCCAGCCTGCCGACAAGTCGCGTATCGTCGAGCAGTTGCAGCAACAGGGGCGACGAGTGGCCATGGTGGGCGATGGAATCAACGACGCGCCGGCGCTGGCGCGCGCCCAGGTGGGTATTGCCATGGGCACCGGCACCGACATTGCGATGGAGAGCGCGGCAGTCACCCTGGTCAATGGTGATCTGAACGGCATCGTGAAAGCTCGACGCCTGAGCCGCTCGACGGTGCGCAACATCTGGCAGAACCTGGGCTTCGCGTTTGGCTACAACGCGCTGGGTATCCCGATCGCCGCCGGTGTGCTCTATCCATTCACCGGGCACCTGCTGTCCCCGGTGATCGCGGCACTGGCCATGAGCCTGTCTTCGATTTCGGTGATCACCAATGCCCTGAGATTACGCGGCGCATGAATCGACTCTCACGCCGCAGATTCGTCCAGGGAGTCGGCGCAGGAATCCTGCTGCCCGGCACCGCAACGCGGCTGCTGGCAGCGCAGCCCCGCGAACTCACAGGCCCGGTGTTCGACCTGACCATTGGCACGATACCCGTGAACTTCACCGGCACGACCCGGCAAGCCATCGTCGTCAACGGGCAATTGCCCGCGCCCACGCTGCGCATGCGGCAGGGCGAGGAAGTCACCATCCGTGTGACGAACCGCCTGCGCGAACAGACCTCGATCCACTGGCACGGATTAATCGTGCCCGCGGACATGGACGGCGTGCCGGGGCTGTCTTTCGACGGCATCGCGCCGGGCGCCACGTTCACGTATCGCTTCAAGGTGAACCAGTACGGCACCTACTGGTATCACTCGCACTCGCGCTTCCAGGAACAGCTGGGGCTGTACGGCTCCATCGTGGTCGAGCGCCGCGGTGGCGAGCGCCACGCATCCGATCGCGAACACGTGCTGCTGCTCACCGACTGGACCGATCACGACCCCGAGCACATCTACGCCACGCTCAAGCGCCAGAGCGACTACTACAACTACCACAAGCGCACCGTCGGAGATTTTTTCGCCGACGTGCGCTCGCGCGGCTGGAGCGCGGCGCGTGCCGAACAGCGCATGTGGAATTCGATGCGCATGGATCCCACCGATCTCGCCGACGTCACGGGCTACGCCTACACCTATCTCCTCAACGGCATGCCCCCGGCGGCGAACTGGACCGCGACATTCACGCCGGGCGAGCGCGTGCGACTGCGCATCATCAATGGCTCCTCGATGAGCTTCTTCGACCTGCGTATTCCGGGGCTGAAGCTCACCGTGGTCGCGGCCGACGGCCAGGACATCGAGCCCGTCACGGTCGACGAACTGCGCATCGGCACGGCCGAGGTCTACGACGTCATCGTCCAGCCCGGCGATGCGGCGTACACGATTTTCGCGCAGTCCATGGACCGCAGCGGTTTCGCGCGCGGCACGCTGGCGCCGCGCGCCGGCATGAGTGCGGAAGTGCCGGCCCTCGACGAGCCGGTGCTGCTCGCCATGGGTGACATGGGCATGAACCATGAGGGCATGGATCACTCGAAGATGAGTCACGAGCCGTTGAATCACGCTCCGGCCGAGAACGGACCCATCGTCGACATGCGCGCAAGCATGGTCAGTCCGAAGCTCGACGATCCGGGTGTCGGGTTGCGAGACAACGGCCGTCGTGTCCTCACCTATTCCGACCTCGCGACGCTCGGCGGGCCCATCGACCGGCGCGATGCGGCGCGCGAGATCGAGCTGCATCTCACCGGGCACATGGAGCGCTACATCTGGTCTTTCAATGGCGAGAAGTTCTCGGATGCCACGCCGCTGCGCTTCGCGCACGGCGAGCGCCTGCGGATCACGCTGGTGAACGACACCATGATGACGC
>Ga0315912_10002837_pt1 | contig 17903 bp, 13 predicted proteins | sample VfabasoilMG_FD_204469 | JGI IMG/M metagenome (GOLD analysis project Ga0315912, IMG submission 204469) | Garden soil microbial communities collected in Santa Monica, California, United States - V. faba soil | ecosystem: Environmental > Terrestrial > Soil > Garden | place: USA: California...
GCGCAGCCAAGAGCGAGTTGCGGCGATTCGTAGCCCAGGCGTTGCCCGGTACCGCCACCAAGAAGTCTCCGAGGCCGCGGCCGGCAAAGTCGAGCGCACCGGCTGCGCCCGTGAGCTCGACGCTCCCCGGCGAAGTGGGCAGCACGGGTGGGCCCCCGTCGTGCGCGACGGCGGTGACGACCGCGGTGGTGATGCTTCCACCGCAGAGGCCATCCCCGCCGGGGCCGTAGCCGCCTTCGGTAGTGCCAACCGAGAACTCACTGGCGTACTGGTGTGCGAGCGCCAGAGACGAGCCGAGGACCCGCAAGCGCCAGGCCACGGTCGAAGCGCCGCGTCCTGTCTCGGCCGGATCGAAGCGGCCAGTGACCTGCCCTTCGCCGTCCAAAAAGAGCACCTCCGCCGAGCGCAGGCGGGAGACGGCGAGCCCGTCACCCCACACCACCACGTCGCGCAGGTCGGCATCGAGCAGGAGGCGCCGCGTACGCAGACCGGTTTGCGAGTCGAAGCTGGCGAGCTCACCACTGGCGCAGGCCACGTGGAGCGTGCCGTCCTCTGCCAGCGCCAGGCTGCGCGGGCCACGGGCGACGAAAAACCGCTGCTCGACGGTGGCGCTTTCCAGGTCGATACGTAGGACCTCTCCGGTGCCTTGAGCCAGCACGAAGGCCTGGTCCCCGAAAATCGCAACGTGGCCGAGGGCGTCGTCGGAATTGGTGTCGATGCGCCGCGTGGTCCCGCTCGGCAGGTCGACGATGAAGATGGCGTCGCGGTCCGGATCTGCCGCGACGGCGGTGAGCCCGTCTGCGCTGACGTCCAGTGTCGCCGCCCCCAGGGGGGCTGCCCGGGACGAACTCACGGCGCCGAAGCGCTGAACGACTTCAGCGCCAACGGGGGGGGTCGTCGCATTGCAGCCCTGGGCCAGGAGCAGAAGCAGCAAACCAGCGCCCGCGTTCTTCATTTTCCCCTCATTTCACTATCCCCCAGAGCCCCCTAGTCCGCCAGCTCCACTTGCGCCGCCCATGCCCGATCCTTCATCTCGCCAGGGGCCCGGCCACACGGCCGTCCAAGCGGCCAGATCTTCGGCGGTCGTGCGCTCGAGGGCGAACGCGGGCGGGACGGGCAGGTCGCGCAGGCCGTCGATGAGCCTCGCCAGGGTGGTCACGGTCGGCAGGTACATCGGGTGCGTCCAAGCGATGGCCTGCACGTACGTGTTCTGAGGGCAGAGGCCGTAGGTGGTCCGGCTGCCGCACGTCGAGTAGTCGAAAGCATCCTCGGGGTTGGCCAGGGATTCGGTACGCAGCTGCACGAAAAGCCGCTCGACCAGCTCGAGCTCGGCCTCCAGGTGGTCCTTCGCCTCCGGACCGAAGACGATGCGCTCGATCGCTTCTTCCCGGAAGAGGACGAAGCTCCGCTCGGGGCTGCCCTCGCGCAAGCAGTCGGCGTAGTTGTTCGTGTCCGCGCCTGCGACCCGACCCGGCGACTCGTCGACCTCGGCGTCGAACAAGCCCTTGCCGGACGCGTCGTGCGCCGGGACCCCTTGCCCAGTCGTGTGGAACCCGAGCCACGCATCCGGGCGCAGCCACACCGCGAGCAGCTGATCGTGCCCGGTGCTGGCGCGCGGCGCCGCGAAGGCGAAGGTCCAGAACCCGCGCCCAACGCGAGGCTGGCCCACGAGGGGCTGCGTCTGCCCTGCCCAGATCGCCGAGGTGTCGTGCATGGCGGCCACGAGCTTGCTTGGCGGCGTGGGGTCGAGTGTCGGCAATTCTCGCAGCACGGGCCCCCCCGCCTCGATCGCGAGCCGCTCCTCTTCGGTGACCCAGGCGAACAGCGGACCTCGGAGCGCTCGGGCTGCCGTGACGCTTTCGAAGGTGACGGTCGGACAGAAGAGCGGAGCTGGCTCGAAGGCACCGAGGTCCAGGGGCGAGGGCTCGCTGAACGTGTCACAGGCCAGCGGCACGACGAGCACCAAGATCCGGGGGAGGCGGACGCGCGCAGGCCGCATCACAGGCGGGTCTCCAGGCCCACGCGGACATGCGGAGCGACGTCGGACTCGAAAGTCACGGCTTCCTCGACGAACGTCGCACCCCCGGCCACGTAGAAGAACCAGCTCTTGGGTCCGCCGTTACCGTGGAACAGCGTGCGGATACCTGCGTCGCCTTCACCAAGCCCGAGGTTGCCGCCGCCCCCTCGCGCGATGATGGAGAGACTCCGCGAGACCGGAACGTTGACGTCGAAGAAGAGACCGGTGAACTGGATCTCCTGTCGATGCAGAGCCACGCTTGCCCGCGATCGGACATGGAGCCCATCGATGGCACCGATGCGGAGGGCAGGGGTGATCAGGATGCCGGTACCTGGTGGATTGGTCGCGTGGCGATTCACGGTGCTGGTGCCTACGCCGAGGCTGAGTCCAACCAGGGAGGTGGTGACGCCCATGCTGGCAAAGGCTTGCACCGCGAAAACGCCCTGCGTGCTCGCCACGAAGGGCCGCATCTCGGCGCTCAGAGACAGGTTCCCGAAGCGCATTTGGATCCCGCCTTCGCCGCCAAAGATGCCGTCCACTGAAAGGCCGATGCGCGTGCCGAGGTCGAAGATGTAGTGCCAAGTGCCGTCGCGCGGGGCAACCATTCGGGACGTGGGGCGTTCGGGGGTCGGTTCGGCGGTGGTGCCTTCGGGTGGCCGGGGCTCGTGCATGCCGATGATCACGGTTGCAAGCGAACCTTCCACGTGGGCGACCCGGCCCACGACGCGCTGATCGGCCCAAACGAACGCGACACGGTAGCCGACGCTCCAGTGCTCGCCGGGTTCGACCTCGACGATCACCCGCAAGCCCTTGCCTGAGATGACCTTCCCCTGCGCTTGTCCGGGCCCCGCTTGGCGCTCTGAAGGAGCTCCGGCAGAAGCGGGCGAGAGTCCGAAGGTAGCGGTACCGCCGTCCAGCGGCTGCACGGTCCTGAGGTCGACCAGGACGAAGAGCTCGCCCTGGGCTCGGGCGAATCCGAGCACCTCTCCACCGCGATTCTCCCGCGCCTCGAGCACGAGCTTGTGCGTGCCGGGGTCCCGTTTCACCCGCCACAGGCCAGCCTCGCCGCAGGCCAGCAAGACCTGGCCCTCTACGCGTGCGTGCGCGCGCACCGAGCAGGCTGGGGACTGCTGGGCCGCCCACGCTTTCAGCTCGGCCTCCGAGGGCTCGTCGGGGGCAGGGGCCCGGTCCTCGGGTGGCGCCTCGGAGGGTGGCGGCGCGCTGGCTGGCTCCTCGTCCGTGCGCGCCTCGGTGGCGCTCTGCTCGTCAGGAGTGGCGTCGGCTGTGCCCGAATCGGAGGAGCCCCCGTCGGCCGTGCCCGAATCGGCAGAGCTGGTCTGGGCCGAGCTGGTGCTTGCTGCCGGGTTTGGTGCCGCCTGCGCGAGTGCAAGGCTACTGCACGCGATGGACGCGCAAAAGCAGGCGATCGACGTTTGGGCGCAAGAAAGCTGCATGATTCCGGGTCCCGCGACCTCGGCAGGGGCCTATAAGCTGCTGGCTCTCCGGCACTTTGACGAGCGTCGTCTTCAGTTGCAAGCAGACCCACGGGGCCTTCACCGGATGGCCAGCGAGCCGGCGATTGTTTTCTGCGCAGCCCTGGCGCCAATTGACGGCACGGCTAGAGCGCTCAGCTGAGCAGCACCACGACTGCGAGCACGCGCTCGCCGTTGCTCACGGGGATGCCGATGCCGACCTTGAGCCCAGCGCGCCGGGCGGCTTCGTGGCGCACGAAGGGGGCCGTGTCGATGGTGCCGAAGATCTGGGGCAGCTCGGTGCGATAGACGATCCCCGGCAGCCCCTGTCCCGGCTTGATGGCGCCCTTTCCACTCGCGAGAGCGAACTCCTCGAGGCCCTCGGCGTAAAATGATTGGCTGAGGCGGAGCGTTCCCCCGCTATCGGGGATCCACACTTCGAAGGCTTTGGCCAGTGGCGTCTTCTTGGCCGACAAGAGCACGACGACGTGGGCGACCTGTCCCCCGCGATAGAACGGAATGCCGATGCCCGTCTCGATCCCGCACTCACGCGCGATGTCCGCGAGCAGGAACGAGTTCGAGGTCTTGATGTCCTCGATCAGCATGGGCATGCCGGACGACATCGTCATGCCCGGCAGGCCATGCCCCGGTTGGAAGCTCATGCGCGGGCTCATGCGTGCCAGCGGCTCCAGGTTGCCGTAGTAGCCGCCGGCGCAGGTGAGCTCGGTGCGGCGCGGCGTGACGTCCCAACGCTCGATCGAACCGCCACCAGCACTTTTGCCGCTGCAGAGCAGGACGACCACCGCCTCCGTCCCCGGCCGCCCGCCAGTCACGACCGGGATGCCCAATCCCGCAGCGAGCCCTGCGCGACTGGCTTCGTCGAAACGGACGAACTGGGCCGCGTCCAGGGTGTCCCAAACCTGAGGCTTGCCGCTCGACCACACGCTGCCCGGGAGGCCCTCCCCGTAGCGGAACCCCAAGCGGCCGCTGACGTCGCTGAACTCGTGGTGCGATCCGTAGGCGCCCGCGTGCAGGATCATCTTGCCCGCCCGCGGTGTCCAAATCTCGGCCACCTGCACGAACGTGTTCACTGACTCAAGGTAAGCCGATCGAGTAACGGCATTGTTTCGTCCAGGAGCCCGGCGCTCAGCTGGACCGATCAGGCATGCCGCCGAATGCGATACAGGACGTGTCTCGCGTAGCGGTGTCCCACGAGCCCCGGATGCAGGAACTCACCGTCGCGCTGCATGCCCAGGCGCACCATCAGCCGCTCCGAGCGGGCGTTGGTCACCGTGGTGAAAGCAACGATTTCACCCAAGCCGAGCGGACCGAAGGCATGGCGTAGGCACGTCTGCGCCGCCTCGGTGGCCAGCCCTCGCCCCCAGTAGCTGGGCGAGAACCGCCAACCGATCTCCACGCAAGGAGTGAAGTGAGCCTCGAACTGGGGCACGTTGAGGCCCACAAGCCCCACCAGCGCGGTCGATCCACGCGGCGAGACGGCCCAAAAACCAAAGCCATGGCGCTCGAAATGCAGATCGATGCGCTGCTGGAATGCGAGCGCCTCGGCCGCGTCGAGGGCGGCCGGGAAGTACTGCATGACGGTCGGATCCGCGTTCAGCTCGGCAAAGGGCAGGCGGTCTTCGGGCAGGAAGCGCCGCAGAACCAGACGGTCGCTCTCGAGTTCGGGGGCGGGGGGAGGGGTCATGAGCAGAGAGTCCCAGCCCGATTCCAGCACCATTCGTGACGCTTCGCCCTGGAAGCGTCACTGAATGGTGGCGAGCTGTTTGCCGGAGCGTACCCGGAGCATGTGTACAGGTGGAGGAGGAAAGCCGAGGAGGAACCGTGGCCACCATCCACTACAGCGTCTCGGGTGAGGGGCGAGGGCACGCGTCGCGTGCCCGGGTCCTCATCGATCGCTTGCGCGCTCGTCATCGCATCGTCGTGCACTGCTATGGCGACTCCGAGGCCATGCTGGCCCCCCTCTACCAGGGCACGGACGTGTCGATTCGGTCCATCCCCGGCCTCCGCTTCGCCTACGACCGCCGCGGCCACCTGAATCGAAGCCTCAGCTTGCTCGGGGCAGTGCCTTTCCTCTGCCAACTGAAAGGGGAGACGCAGCGCCTAGCGCGTCTGCTCGAGGCAGATCGCGCGGACCTGGCGCTGGTCGACTTCGAGCCCCTCTTGCCGCGCGCCGCTCGCTTGGCCGGCATCCCGGTCATGGCCGTCGATCACCAGCAGTTTCTCACGGCCTGTGACTTGTCCATCTTGCCCTGGCGCCTGCGGAGTGGTGCGGGGATCTTGGCGCAGTTCGTACGCTCCTTCTACGACGGCCCCCTGCCGAGCGTGATCTCGTCGTTCTTCTTTCCACCTTTGCGCAGGGGGGTCTCGGGAGTCGTGCAGGTTGGCGTGCTCTTGCGGCGAGAGTTCGAGCACACGGTTCCGGAAACGGGCAGTCACCTCGTGGCGTATTTGCGCCGCCATCCTCCCGAGCAGGTGCTCTCGGCGCTTCTTTTCTGCGGGCACCCGGTGCGAGTGTACGGCGCCGCCGAAACGGGCACCTGGGCGAACCTGACCTTCCGTCCCGTGAGCGCCAGTGGATTCGCAGAGGACCTGGCGGGGTCGATCGGCCTGGTGTCGACGGCGGGCAACCAGGTGATCGGGGAAGCGCTCAGCTTGGGCAAGCCGGTTCTCGCCTACCCTGAACCAGGCAACATCGAGCAAAGCATCAACGCCCACTTCATCAAGGCGCTGCGCGTTGGCTGGTCCGCCCCAGTCGCCGAGCTCACGCCTGAGCTTGTGCAGCGTTTCGTCGAGCACGCGCCGATCCTGGCGACGCGAATCGATGCGCGGCGGATGGACGGCGGCCCACTTGCGCTGCGGGCGGTCGAAGCGGAGCTGAGCGGCGAGCGACGCCTCTTGGGTGATCTGGCCAAGAAGCCCCGGGTCCTGCCTGCGCTCTCTGGTCCGACGATCGTGGCACGGCCGGGACCGGCGTGACCTGGAGTCTCGGGCTGCCGTGGGCTGCCCTCGCCCTCCTTGCCGGCTACGCGGGGCTCGAGCGAGGCTTGCGGCACCAGCGGCTCGCGCGCTGGCTCCTCACGCTGGACGAGAGCGCTCCCTTCACCCTGTCGTCGGTGCTGGTCTTGCTCGGGGGATTGGGTGTGCTGGTCGTGCCTTGGTCCTTGGTCTCGGCCGAGCCGCGGCTCATGCATCTTGCTGCCGGTGTGGGACTCGTCCTCGCTTGGAACGCGGCCACCCGTGACCACGATCCAGTCGCTCGTGGCCCGAGTGGCGTACTGCGGCTCGGGCTGTGTGCGCTCGCGATTCTGTCGTTCTGGACGCCGCTCGGCCTCCTCTTGACTGCTCTGCTCCTGAGCGCGCGCTTTGGCTTCTGGCAGCACCACGCCGCTTTCCCCATGCGGCTGCACCTCTTTCTGGTGGCCTACGCTGGTCTCGCCGCGATCTCGAAGGCCTTCGGTCCGTGGCGGGAGCTCGAGCCGGCGCTGCTCGTAGTGCTCCTGACCCTGTTCGTCTCGCACTACGTCATCACGGCACTGGCCAAGATCTGGCTCGGCCCGCGTCCGTGGTCCTGGATGCTGAACAATCGCCTGCACTTTCTCGCGGCCAGCGCCTACAGCTGGGGGTGGGCGCGCTTCGTGCCCTGGCCCGTCTACCGGCGTGGGGTCGCCGCCTTGCGCCGGGTGGAAGTCCCGCTGCAGATCGCGACGTTCCTGCTCGAGCTCACCTGCCCGCTTGCGCTCTTCGATCCCCGCCTGGCTGCCGGGTATGCCTTTACCTTCGCCGGCTTCCACGTCGGCGTTTGGCTCGTGTCCGGGCTCTGCTTTTGGGATTGGCTGCTGACGGACCTCTTGATCGGTTGGTACCTGCTCGCCGAGCCTGCCGGGCTCGGCTTGCCGGCACTGGCGCTCTCGCTGGCTCTTTTGGTGCTCTTCCCCCTGCGCCACAAGCTGTGGAAGCCGATGCCGCTCGGTTGGTACGACACGCCGCTGACCCAGCGCGTCCACTGGTACGTGCTCGGCGCGTCTGGGCGAGAGTACCGCTTGGACAACGGCTTCATGTGCCCGCACGAGCGGCTGTACGGCAAGGTACACGCCTCCTTCGCGGTCGATACCGAGGTGCTCACCTATCACCTCGGCGAGTGCTTCTTGCCCGAGCTGCGCGATGCCATCGTGCAGGCGGGACCGGACCCGACTGCGCTCGCCGAGGTGCGCCGCCGCTTTGGCATTCGGCCTTGGTCGGAAGCGCTCACTCGAGACCACGTCCGCTACCTGCAGGCCTTCTTTGCCCGCTTGAACCAAGGCGCGCAGAAATTCGCGCTGCCCAGCTGGGCTCGCCTGCTCAAGGCACCCGGGGATCAGATGTTCTACTGGGGCGACGGGGTCGCCTACCGGCGGCAGGAGGCTGTCCGCCGAGTGCGCCTGGTGTTCCGTGAGGAGTACTTCGACGGCCAGGACCTCGTGCGCCTGCGTGACCAGGAGCTTCTGGACTTCGAGGTGCCCCCCGCACCCGAGCTCGCTCCTAGCCCCCTGCCCGAGCAGACACTGCGCAAGCCGACACTGCGCGAGCCGACACTGCGCGAGCCGACACTGCGCGAGCCGACACTGCGCGAGCTCACGCCCCGGGAGATGGACGACTATCTGCTCGGAATTGCCGACGGTCGGCTGATTCGAACCAGCGGCGTGCGCCAGCGCTATGTGAGTGGCGACGACGGGGCCCACGTCGAATAGCGCGCCGAAGAGGCCAGAGGCCGAAAAGTCCGGAGGCGGCAGAGCGCGGCCCCCACCCTGGAAAATCGGCCGCGAGAGCCCTATCCCGGGTGCTCCCCCGCCTCTCCTGCTAAAGATGGGTGGTTGCCTTTTGCGCCGAGCTGCGGGGCTCGTAGTGCGGGAGTGGCTGGCGCTCCTTTCCTTACCATCCGCCTGTTCCGATCCATCATGAGAATTGCGTTCCTCCTTGTTGGCGCCTTGTCCCTTTCGGCTCTTGCCTGTGGCGGTAGCGACCCCCCGAGCGACGGGGGCAGCGGCGGGGCTGGGGACGGCAGCGGAGGCAGCCCGAGCGGTGGTTCCGGTCCGACGACGGGAGGAGCGAATGGCAGCGGTGGCGGCGGACCGACCGCTGCCGGCACCGAGAACCTGTTCGTCACGCTGCTCGGTCAGACGCAGGCGCAGGTGGACAGCAAGCTGAAGACCGCGGTCGACCGCTTCTTCGGCGTGGGAACGGGCGAGTCGAACACGCCCACCGTAAACAGTGGCTACCGCTGCTACTACGAGCTCCCGAGCGACAGCACGATGGCCTTCATTTGGGCTGCCGACTCCAACGACATCCGCAGCGAAGGTCAGTCCTACGGCATGATGATGGCCGTGCAGATGGACATGAAGTCCCACTTCGACAAGCTGTGGAAATTTGCCAGGACCTACAGCCAGTATTCGGCCACGAGCAACATCAGCTCTTGGCGGCGCTACTTCCGCTGGCAGAACACCGACACCTCCGACCCCGGGAACTTCAACATCCAGTGGGGCGACGAAGGCCCCGCGCCCGACGGTGACGAGTACTTTGCCGCAGCGCTCTATCTAGCCGATCGGCGTTGGGGCAGCTCGAGCGGCGTCAACTACAAGCTCGAAGCCGACGCGATCAGCGCTGCGATGATCCACAACCAGGCTGCGGACGGGCGTTTCCCCATCTTCCACCAGAGTCAGAACATGGTGGTCTTCTATCCGCACGGGGACTCGAACGAGCACACCAACCCGAGCTACCACCTGCCTGCGTTCTACGAGCTGTTTGCGGAAGCGGGGCCGAGCGCAGACAGCGCCAAGTGGGGGACCGTGGCCGCGACGAGTCGCAGCTTCTTGGTCAACTCGGCCCACGGAACCACGGGCCTGCACCCGGACTACGCCAACTTCAACGGCTCACCGAACAGCGGCGGCTCCGATCATCAAAACTTCCGTTATGACGCGTGGCGCGTCGTGATGAACATGGCGATCGACTACGCCTGGTACAGCGAAAGCCCCACTATGCGGGCGCAGGTCGAGAAGTATCACGCGTTTTTCGCTGACAAGCTCAGCGGCAACAACGTGGAAAATAGCCTCTTTGCCCTGGATGGCAGCAACGCCTCGGGCGGCGGGTCGACCGCGCTGGTGGCGACGCTTGCGGCCGGCGCCTTGGCGTCCACGGCGGCAAATCGCGAAGCGTACGTTCAAGCCCTTTGGAGCATCGGCCAGCAGTCGGGCCAGTACCGCTACTATCAGGAGAGCATCTACCTGCTCGGCCTGCTGGCGACGGCTGGCAAATTCAGCCGCGACTTCTGACGGGCGGCGTCCTCTCCGCGCACCCTCCTCTCCGCGCACCGTCCTCTCCGCGCACCGTCCTCTCCGCGCACCGTCCTCTCCGCGCACCGTCCTCTCCGGGCAGACTGCCACCATCACAGGCGGTTGACTTCGTGCGCCGCGCGCTCGAGCTCCTCGGCGGTCAGCTGCGAGTGAACAGGTAGGCTGAAGACCGTTCGGCAGAGCGTTTCCGTGATCGGAAGGTCCACGCCAGCGAGGCCGAGCTCCTGGATGATGGGCTGCCGATGGATGGGCCTCGGGTAGTAGACTCGAGCCTCCACGCCGCGCTCTCGCAAGACCTGCACCATGCGGTCGCGGGACGCCGCTTCGGCCCGCACTGTGTACTGGTGGAAGACGTGCCTGCAGCCGGGGCGCACCTTGGGCAGCGTGAGCCCGCGCAGGGTGCGCTCGTAGTAGGCGGCATTTTCGATGCGCTTCTGCGTCCAGGCAGGCAGGCGCGCGAGCTGCGGCAAGCCGACGGCGGCCGCGAGGTTGGTGAGACGAAAATTGAAGCCGAGGGAGCCGTGGAGATCCGGCTGACTGCGACCGTGATTGCGGATGCGCCGTAAGCGCTCGTAGATGTCGGCTTCGCTGGTGAGCACGATGCCACCTTCGCCCGTCGTCGCGTTCTTCGTGGCGTAGAGGCTGAAGGCAGCGGTGCCGAAGGTGCCGACGCTGCGCTCCCCGATCCTGGCCAGATGGGCCTGCGCTGCGTCCTCCAGCAGGATGAGGCCGCGCTCCTGGCACAAGGCGGAAAGGGCCGGCAGGTCCGCCGGATGCCCGTAAAGGTGCACGGCCAAGACGGCGCGGGTGCGCGACGTGACCGCGGCGGTCGCTGCCGTTACGGAAAGCGTGCACGTGTCCGGCTCCACGTCTGCGAAGATGGGCTTGGCTCCGACGGAGAGCACGCTGCCCGCGGTGGCGAAGAACGAGAAGGCGGGCACGATGACTTCATCGCCAGGGCCAATGCCGTGGGCCAAGAGCGTCGCCGTGAGCGCCGTGGTTCCGCTGGAGGTGGCCACCGCGTAGGTGGCGCCATGGAGCGCGGCAAAGGCTCGTTCCAGGCGCTCTACCCAAGCGCCCTGCGCCAACTGGCCGCTCTCCAGCACAGCGAGCACCTCACGCTTCTCCTCGTCGCCGAAATACGGCCGCGCGATCGGAACCGTGAAGCGCTCGGTCATTTCGCTACGAGGGAGCCGAGACCTCACCCCAAGGTCGCGCTGACCGAGATGCTCGTGCCCGTGTACAGGCGCGAGATCGGGCATTTGGCCTTGGCCGTGGCCACGAGCTCCTGGAACTTGGCTTCGGCGATGCCACCGACCTGTGCCTTGGTCTCGAGCGCAATCGAGGTGATCTTGGGGCCGTCGTCCTGGCCGAGCTCGACCGTCGCCGTCGTCGAGATGGCGTCGGGTGTGAGCCCTTCCTTGCTGAGCAGTGCCGACAGGAACATGGAGAAGCACCCCGCGATGGCTGCACCCACGAGCTCCTCGGGATTGGTGCCTTCGCCCGACTCGAAGCGCGAAGCCTTGGTGAAGGGGCCATTGTAGTTGGCGAAGGTCATCGTGCCTTTGCCCTCGGCCAGGGTTCCGTTCCAAACGGCTGAAGCTTTGCGGGTGGTCATTGGTCGGTCCTTTTCGTTGGCGCTGTGGCCTTGACGGTGATGTCTGGGAGGCGCGCAAGCCTTGCGTCCTCCTGGGCCGAATACCGCAGGGGGGCTCCGCGTCAAGATGCAGGACGATTGACCGTCGATTCGGTCCGCCCTCCTGCTGCACAGCTCGCCGCTCAGTCGGCCTCGTCGACGAGGTGCTCGACTCGTTCTGCGATCGCGAGGCAGGCCGTCAGCCCGGGAGATTCGATGCCGAGCAGGTTCACTAGACCCGGGAGTCCGTGCGCCGCCTCCTGCCGGATGACGAAATCGCGGAACGGTTCTCCGGGGCCTGTCAGCTTGGGACGAATGCCCGCATGAGCCGGTGTCAGATCGCTCGGGCCGACGCTGGGCAGGTAGCGTTGGATCGCCTGAGCGAAGGCTTCTCGCTTCGCTTCGTCGACGCTGTAGTCCAGGCTCGCGCCGAACTCGACGTCGGGGCCTGCGAGCACACCGCCGTCTAGTTCTAGCGTGAGGTGAATGCCGAGGCCGCCGCTTTGGGGCAATGGGTAGACGAGGTGCCGCAAGCCGCCAGCAAGGCCTCGCACGAAGAAGTAGCTGCCCTTGCACGGGATCTGTCGCAAGCCCAGCCCCGCGACGTCGAGCCCAGCGAGCTCGGCCACACGATCTGCCTCCAGCCCCGCTGCGTTCACGACCGACCTGCAGCGCAGCTTGGTCTGGGAGCCCACTGGGTCCTGCGTGCGAATCGTCCACGCGGAGCCGTTTCGCTCGAGCGCCACGACGGTCGTCCTGAAGGCGAAGATGGCGCCCTTCTCTTGGGCGCTCAGAGCGAGCGCTCGCAGCAATCCCGGCGCATCGAGGATCCCGCTTTCGTGCGAGTAGAGACCAGCGACCCCGACCAGCGCTGGCTCCAGGCGCTGGATCGCCGCGGGGTCCAGAGTGTCGAGGTCCACGCCACATGCGCGCGCGTTCTCCGCAAGCGTGGCCAGGCGAGGCACCTCCTGCTCGGCGGTGGCCACGACGAGCTTGCCGGTCTTCCGCAGCTCAAAGGCCCCGGTCTTGCTGCGCTCTTCGAGCAGGCGTCGCCCTCTGGAGCAGAGCTCGGCCTTGAGCGAGCCGGGCTGGTAGTAGATCCCCGCGTGCAGGACGCCGCTGTTCCGGCTGGAGGTTTCCTGCCCAGGGCGCGCGTGTCGCTCCACGACGACGACCGACAGGCCTCGGACCGCCAGCCGTTCGGCACAGGCGAGGCCAATCACACCAGCGCCAAGGATGGCCACATCGAAGGTCAGCATCGATCCGCCTGTTTCCGTTCAGTGATCTCGTCTCGGTGGCTCCGGCCGGTGGGCGGAATGATCTCGACGCCCATGCGCTCAGAGCTTCAGCCAGGTTGGCGTCCTCTCGTTGTCGGCTAGGATACGCCCCATGACGCTCGTGGGTCGACTGCACATGGGACGGGTGGCGTGGCTTGGAATCGCACTGGCGGTGGGCGTCTCGACGCTCGCCAGTTGCGGCACCGGATCGAGCGACGAGGACGACGGGACCTCCGGTGCTCCTGGTTCTGGAGGAAGCAGTAGCGGGTCGGGCGCTGCATCCGGTTCGGGTGCTGCCACCGGGTCGGGCGCGTCCTCGAGCGGAGACGGGGGAGGCATCGGAAGCGGTGTCGGTGGCGGCTTGCTCGGACAAGGCGGCAGCGGTGGCGAGCCGGGCGACGGCGAGTGCGGCGACGGCATCGACAACGACGAGGATGGTCACGTCGACTATGCCTTCGACCCGGGCTGCTACGGCCCCTGGGACGGGACCGAGGCGGCAGGGACTCGCGCCGAGGAGAACGGCTTCACCACCTTCGAGTTCGGGGACGACAGCGTGGTCGTGTACGTGAGCGCCGAGGGCGACGATGGCGAGGACGGGGCGACGCCGGAGACGGCCGTGCAGACTCTCGGGCGCGCGACCGAGATCGTGCGCGATGGCGAGCACGACTTCATCCTCCTGCGTCGCGGCGATACCTGGCGCGACGAGACGCTCGGGGAGTTTTATTCGGGCCGGGATGCCACACACCCCATGGTCATCGGTTCCTACGGCGAATCGCTGGAGTTGCCGCGGCTCGAAGTCGCCGACAATTTCATCGACCACAACGGGGACGAAAAGAGCTTCGTGGCACTGCTCGACTTGCACCTCATTGCGTACCGCATGGATCCGGAGAATCCGGAGTTCGACGGCGAAGGCGAGTCGAACCTGAGGTACGTCGGCAGCGGTGCCAACCTATTGATCGAGGGATGTCACCTCGAGTACGTCGACTTCACGCTGCAAACGTCGGAAGGCAGCGAGCCGTACAGCGGGGTGGAGCTCCGGGCCAGCATCATCGAGAAGGCCTACCGCCAGAACACGTGCCTCCCCGGCGATCCGAACGGCAATTCGGACGTGATCTCCGTGGGCATGTTCGCACGCCACGTGTCGGGTCTGCTGATCGAGGGCAATCTGTTCGATCACAACGGCTGGAACGAGGAGGTCGAATCGGCTTGCGCCACCATTTACGACCACAACGCCTACCTCAACGGCCACGACATCGTCATTCGCGACAACGTGTTTGCCCGCGCCTCGAGCATCCACGTCAAGATGAAGGCGGACGGCCCCGGCGACGTGTCGGGCACCCGAATCGCGGGGAACTACTTCGTGGAGGGAGAGATCGGGGTGTCCATCGGGGGAAACGCCGACGATCCCGATCGCTTCGTCGACTCGGAGATCACGGGCAACGTCTTTTCCGACATTGGCCGGACTCGTCCCACCACACGCACCTTGGCTTGGGGCGTCGAGGTCATCGACAACGATGGGCTCCTGATTCAGGGCAACCACTTCTTGAACCAATGGGCGGCCGACGTCACGAACTCCTATGGCCTCAGTCTCGCCGATGGCAGCGCTCGTAACGTCACCATCCTGGACAATCTCTTCTACCGTCTCCAGAACCGCGGCCTCGTGGTCCATCCGTCTGCGCTCCACGAGAACATCGACGTGTCGGCAAACAGCTTCATCGATCCCGATCAGGGTTCGCGCCTGATCATTCAGGACGGACCGTTCGCCGCCTACACCTACGCAGACAATCGTTACTTCAGCTCCGCCAACGAAGGCGCCTGGTTCGATACCGAAGGCGGCAACGTCGGGGTCGACGAATGGGTGTCCGCAAGCGGGGAGACCGGGGCTGAGCAGCTCGCGAGTCCGCCCGACTTTTCCGATCCGGACCGCACGATCGAGAGCTATGCCGAGTCGCTTCAGATCGGCAGTTCACTCGAGGATTACCTGAGCCAAGCACGCCTACAGACTCGGCTGCGGTACTACGGTGAGCTCACTGCCCCAGCCATCAACGCCTACATCCGCGCCGGATTCGAAGAGTGAGGTTTGGGCGCGCTCCAGGTAGTGGAGCGCGAGTCGTTCTCCAAGTGGCGCTCATATTCAGCGCGGCTTGGCTTTCCGGCTGCCGCTGTGGCGGGGCTGGCGGGACGCGGGGCAACGGCATCCAAGAAGTCGAGATCTCGCTCGATCCTGCCAGCAAGGGCCAAGTGCTGGAGGGGTTCGGTACGTCGATCAACGCCTGGAGCGAGCCGCTGCGCGGCTACTACGATCGGCCGCAGTTTCGCGCACTCTATCTGGAAGAGCTGGGCGCCACCGTGCTCAGGGTCGACTTGTGCGGCGAGGCAGTGCCGGAGCGGGAGCAGTGGAGCGCCATCGCCTACCGAGACTTCGTGCTCGACGGACCGGGAGAGCGCGCCGCGACCTACCTGCGGGCCGCGGAGGAGCTGACCCGGGCATCCGGTGGCAAACTCCGGGTGATTGCGTCGGTGTGGAGCCCGCCAGCCTGGATGAAGGTGAACGGGAGCAAGGGCAACGGCCATCCCGAACGGAAGAACTTCGCTCTGTCCGATCGGGATCTCGGTGTGGCCGATGGGACCAAAGCGGGAAGCAAGCCGGAGCCGGACGAGCCGACTCGACAGCGCTACCTCTTGTCGAACAAATTGCGGCGGGATCGGTACGAGCACTTTGCCCAATCGCTGGTCGAGTGGGTGCGGCTCTATCGCGCTCACGGCGTGGAGCTCTACGCCTTGAGCCCGCAGAACGAGCCGCGGTTCTCCCACTGGTTCGGCTCGGCGGTCTACACGCCATCGGAGCTCAGGGATGTCCTCGAAGCCATCGTGCAAGCGTTCGCGCGTGAGGGCGAGAACCTTCCGCGCCTCTTTGCGCCCGAGACCATGATGCAGGACGACGCCGGCAATCGGGCCTATTTGCAAGCGCTTTTCGGGCCTGGAGGGGTCGGAGCCCATCTGCGCGCACTAGCCGTCCACGGCTACGTCGACGGCTACAAGACCGATCGGGATCCGCGGTCGCCTGGAAGATTCTTCGAGCTCGCCTCCGGCTACGGCAAGCCGCTCTGGGTGACGGAGGGAGGCACGGGTGATCACGACTGGCCTGCAGCGCTGGATGGCGTGGGCGCGGCGCTGATGAACGCGCTTGGTCCGGGTCACGCGACGCTGGTGGCTCCTTGGCAGGTCGTCGAAGTGGAGCCGAACGAGCACGGCCTTTTGCCGATTTCGGGGCCGACCAAGAAGACCGCCGTGGCAGCGCAGTTCTTCCGGTCCTTTCGGCCCGGCATGAGGCGGATTCGAGCGACGTCGTCCGACCCGGAGGTCCAGGTGTTGGCCATGGTCGAGGAGTCCGGCCCAAGCGAGCCGCGGCGGGGCGCTCTCGTCTTGATCAGCCGCTCCGGGCGGGCGCTTCGGGTGCGGGTGCGCTCGGCTCGTGGGCAGATCGAGGTCGTTCAGGCCGAGGTCACTGACCGCGAGCATTCTCGCGCAGCGCTCGCGATCGATGCGTCGGCGACGCTATCGGCCCCGAGCTCGAGCGTCGTCAGCGCGCACTTTGCCGTGACCACACTGCCGGCGGCTCCCTAGAGGCCGGCTGCCTGTACGGCTCGGTTCAAGGCCTGCAGCACGATTGGCGCCGCCTTCGTCTGACCTTCGCTCGAGGGGTGACTGTCCGAGCCGCCGCCGGACGGATACGCGAGCAGGTCGGACGCCCCATAGTTGGTGAGCAGGTCATAGTAGTCGATGACCACTACGTTCTCGAGCGGGTAGCCCTCGAGCCACTTCTTCTGCACCCAGTCGTTGAACTCGCGCGCGAGCTTCGACTGACGCTCGAGCTTGGCGGTCGCCGTCTTGTCGAGCGGGGCCTTCACGATCCACTTCCACACCGGTTCGGGCCAGGTCTTGGGCGCGACGGGGGGCGCGGTCAGGTAGACGAAGAGTGTCTTCGGCTGCTTCTGGAACTCCGGCAGCAGCGACGAGAGCGCGGCCTTGGCATTTTCGACCGTGAGCTTGGGGCCTTTCGGGTTCCCCGGAGCCTTGCCCGCGTCCACGAAGTAATTGTTCGGGTAACAGGACTTGAACATCACGACGTCGTGACGCTCGCCGCTGGGCAGCGGATCCTTGCCGTTCTTGGTCGTGAGCAGCGCGTCCATCTCGTCGTGGAACTTCGGCTGCCAGTCGAAGAGGTCGGTGTGCTCGCCCAGGGGGCTGCCATAGGTGGCCGTGTGCACTCGATAGTTGGCCCCTTCGAGCAGCCGGCGCAGGCCGCCGCCGCGTGTGTTCTTGCCGGGCCCGTCACCCGGATCGGCCAAGAGCTGCCCACCGACCGAATGGTGAATGAAGAGCAAGCTGAGGGGGCGCGAGGGGTTGGGCGCCGGCCCCGCATGGTTGGGCGGAGCCGAGCTCCCTTCCGCGCTGCGCGCGCGCCCGCGCACCGGAATGAACAGACACCCGACCAAAACCGCCAGTCCGATTCCCGCGATCACCATCTTACGCATCCACCGCCTCCGCTTTTGTCCGTGCGCTGACCGGAGGGGAACTAGCTGGCGCCGAGCCGCCGGGCGCCGAGCCATTCGCACCCGGCGCGGGGGCTGACGAGGGGCGCCCCGTGTAGCGGAGCACTCGCGCCGGCACCCCGACCGCCGTCGTCTCCGGCGGCACGTCGTCGAGTACCAGGGAGTTCGAAGCGACGCGGGCTCCCTTCCCGATGACCACCGGTCCGAGAATGGTCGCCCCGGTGCCGATGTAGACGTTGTCACCGATCACCGGCAGGCCCGGCCGACCGTCTGCGGCCGCGATGGTGACGTTGTGCATGATTCCGACCTTGCGCCCAATGCGGACACCGGCATCGATCTTGATGTTCCCGGAGTGCACCAGGTGGAGATCCTGATCAATCTCGGCATCGCGGTCGATGGCGATGCCGGTGGTCAGCTCTACTGCCAGCGAGAGGCACGAATACAAGGCGTCGCTGGCCGCGCGCAGCGGCGCACTCTGGCCCTTCGACCACACGCCGAAGCGGTACGTCATCACGGCCCAGCCGGCAGGGTTTCGGAGCTTCCTGCCGTGTATCCGGTAACCGGCGGCGATGTCCGCGAGGCGGGTCATGGTGGGGCC
>Ga0315912_10002838_pt1 | contig 17903 bp, 19 predicted proteins | sample VfabasoilMG_FD_204469 | JGI IMG/M metagenome (GOLD analysis project Ga0315912, IMG submission 204469) | Garden soil microbial communities collected in Santa Monica, California, United States - V. faba soil | ecosystem: Environmental > Terrestrial > Soil > Garden | place: USA: California...
GAGTATCAACAGTATTTGAAAGAATTAAGTACCCTTGAAAGTGCTTATGCATGATTTTAAAAGAATAGGTTTTGGAGTATGAAAATGAAGCTTCCCGCATGGGCACAACGTAATAATGAGGGCCCGCCAGATTTAGACGAAGTTTTTCGTGATTTAAGTCAAAAAATTAACAGTCTTTTTGGTAAAGGTGGCAGTGGCAATACTCCATCTTCAGATAACAAAACCATGGATTTACCGATTATCCCAATTGTAATGCTGGTTGTTGCAATTTGGATGGCGACAGGTTTTTATATTGTTGATCAAGGTTCGTTGGGTGTTGAGCAACGTTTTGGTAAATATGTAGACACAACCGAGCCTGGTCCGCGGTGGCATTGGCCGTTTCCATTCGAATCGGTCGAAGTCGTGAATATGGAGCAGGTGCGTCGTTTGGAGGTGGGTTATAGAAGTAATGGCGATGGCCCTGGCGGTAAAACAAAATTGCCCAAAGAGGCATTAATGTTAACAGAGGATGAAAATATCATCGATTTGCAATTTGCAGTGCAATATAACCTTAAAAATGCCAAGGATTACTTATTTAATAACCGTGATGTAGATGCTGCAGTCATGTCGGCTGCAGAAACGGCGATTCGGGAAGTTGTTGGTAAGAACAAATTAGATGATTTGCTGCAAAAAGGGCTGGCGGATACATCGGAACGTATGCAAGCGATTTTAGATTTTTATAAATCGGGTGTAAAAATAACCAGTGTTTCATTGCAGAGTGCACAGCCCCCAGAGCAAGTACAGGAAGCGTTTGAAGACGTAAACCGTGCTAATCAGGATTATCAGCGTCAGATTAACGAAGGTCAGGCTTATGCTAATGATGTGATTCCCAAGGCGCGCGGTAATGCAGCACGCCTTACAGCGGAAGCGGCAGGTTACAAACTAAAAGTAGAAAACGAAGCTAAAGGTAATGCAAATCGTTTTGAACAGATTTTAGTGCAATACATTAAAGCGCCTGAGGTGACGCGGCAACGTTTGTTTATTGATGCGCAAGAACAAATCCTATCGAATACCAGCAAAGTGATTGTTGATCAACAAGGCGGTAATAGCTTGCTTTATTTGCCATTGGATAAGCTAATGGCAGTTACAGGAGCCACTACTAAAAATACCAATACAAGCCAATCTGCGGCAAGTGTGAATAGTAGTAATGAAGAACTGGTTAACGAGAATATGCGCACACTACAACGTGATCGAGAAAGTGGAGGGCGCTAAATATGAAGAATATGGGATTAATATTAATTAACGGGTTTGTTTTGGTGGCGCTACTTACCATGTCGATATTCACGGTGGATCAACGTGAATACGCACTGGTATTCAGATTGGGTGAGATTATCTCGGTGAAAAAAGAACCCGGACTTTATTTTAAAATGCCATTGGTAGATGATCTGAAATATTTTGACAAGCGCATCGTGACATTGGATTGGGAAGCCCCAGCAAAATTTAATACCAGCGAAAATAAATATATGATGGTAGATTCGTTTGTGAAATGGCGCATTATCGACCCGGCCAAATATTATGTTTCATTCAAAGAAGGTGGCGAAGCTGCGGCGGAAGATCGGTTGTCTAAGGTCATCAATGCCGGGTTACGTTACGAGTTTGGTAAACGAACCGTGCATGACGTGATCGCTGGCGAGCGTGCAGCAATTATGGATACGTTGCGTACGAAAGCGGATAAAGAAGCACGTCAAATTGGCATCCAAGTAGTGGATGTGCGCTTGAAACGTGTGGATTACTCTGAAGAGATCAGCAAGTCGGTATTTGATCGCATGATCGCAGAGCGTAAACGAATCGCTAATCAGCTACGTTCCGAGGGTTCTGCTGCATCTGAAAAAATTCGTGCTGACGCAGATAAACAGCGTGAAGTGATTATTGCAGAAGCGTTTCGTGATGCACAAAAAACTAAGGGCGAGGGTGATGCTACCGCAGCAGAAATTTATTCGAATGCGTATAGCAAGAATCCCGAGTTTTATGCGTTTTATCGCAGCCAAGAAGCCTATAAAAATAGCTTTAGAAGCAAGTCAGACGTGATGGTATTAGACCCGAGTTCAGATTTCTTTAAGTATATGCGTGGTGCTAATGGAAGCAAAAAGTAGTTGGTAAAAAAATAACCATATGAACTCGACTCTCTTATTGGCCTTCGGCTTCATGCTTGTAATCGAAGGCCTGTTACCTTTTGTGGCACCGCGTAGCTGGCGTGAAACTTTTAGGCGCATGATTCAACTCAAAGATGGCCAACTGCGATTTATCGGATTGATGTCAATTGTGGGCGGCTTGCTATTGTGTTGGCTTTCTAATTGAAAAAAGGGATTGTGCATGAAATTTAAATATCTGCTTTCTGTAAGTCTTGCAGTGATGCTTTTTGGTTTATTTTCACTTAGTGCTAATGCGAAAGCATCATGCAGATTGGGCGAGATTATCTTTTTGAGCGGGAGCGGATTCTTAGAGAGGAATGCGGAGCAATCAGAGTTGGCAACAGGCAAGTCATTATGCACCAACGATAAAATTATAACCGGGCCAGATAGCGTGGCTGAGTTAGAATTGCGTGATGGTTCCAAAATCACAATCGGCAAAGATAGTGAACTTGTAATTAAGAAATATCAAATTTCACGCCAACTTAACGTGGCATTGTTTGAGTTAACAAAAGGTACATTTCGCGCCGTCACGGGTAGAATCACCAATCGACCACATCGCTTTGAAGTCAAAACGGCTGAAGCAGTGATTGGTGCACTCGGTACGGATTTCTGGGGTGGTTACGGATTAACGGAAAATGGGTTAGATGTATTGATGTTTGATGGTAAAGGCATCTACGTTAAAAACAATAAAGATGAAACTGTAGAAATCAATAAGCCAAATTTAGGCACTACCATCTTGCAAAATAAACCGCCTAGTTTTCCAGAAAAATGGGACGAGGCAAAAGTAGCAAAAGCGCTTGCTACAATCACACCTTAAAAATACTCAACGTTATGCAAAACTGGCTACTCCCTGAATACATCGAAGACGTGATGCCCGCCGAAGCGGCGCGCATAGAATCTTTGCGTCGCCAACTTTTAGATTTATTTGCGGTTAACGGCTATCAATATGTGATTCCACCCACGTTAGAATACTTAGAGTCACTTATCACTGGCACGGGTCGCGACCTTGATTTGGCCACCTTTAAAGTAGTAGATCAACTCACTGGCCGATTGATGGGTATTCGTGCAGATACCACGCCACAAGCAGCACGTATTGATGCGCACATGCTCAATTATCAGGGAGTTTCGCGTCTTTGTTACGCAGGTACCGTATTGCGCACCAAACCTGATGGTCTTGCACGTACGCGAGAACCGCTTCAATTAGGGGCGGAGCTATTTGGCCATGCCGGTATAGAAAGCGATGTTGAAATTCAACGTTTGATGATTAAGGCGCTGCAATTGTTAGGCCTAAAAACGTTACATGTGGATTTTAGCCATGTCGGCATTTTTGAAAGTTTAATAAACGCAGGCAACATTAACCAAGCTTTAGAGGCTGGATTGTATGCGGCTTTGCTGAGTAAAGACAAAGCAGCTGTGGCTGATCTTGCCAAGGAGTTAGATGCAACCATTCAGCAAGCATTAATGGGCTTGACTGATTTGAATGGCGATGTAAGCGTGTTGCAAAAAGCTGAAAGAACGTTGCCTAAACTACCCGCTATTGGTAAAGCACTGCAGGATTTGAACGCTATTGCTGCAAAGCTGAGCGATTTAAACGTGCAAGTCGGTTTTGATTTAAGCGAGTTGCGTGGATACCACTACCACAGCGGTATTGTGTTCGCGGCATATGCGCAGGGCTATGCAGGCCCTGTAGCGCTGGGCGGTCGTTACGATGAAGTAGGTCAAGCATTTGGGCGTGCACGCCCAGCAACAGGCTTCAGTTTGGATTTGCGTGGCGTGGTAACCGCACTGGGGCCTACAGCACTAATAAAAGCGATTTTGGCGCCTGCTGGCGAAGATGCCGAATTGCTCAAGAAAATACAAGCGCTACGTGCTGAGGGGCAGGTGGTGATACAAGAATTGCCCAATGTGAAGACGCAGTTAAATGAACTTAATTGTGACAGAAGACTTGTGCAAAAAAACAATGCGTGGCAAGTGGAAAAGATTTAGGAAAATATGGCAAAAAATGTAGTTGTAATTGGTACTCAGTGGGGCGACGAAGGCAAAGGCAAAATCGTAGATTGGCTGACCGACCACGCGCAAGGTGTAGTACGCTTTCAAGGTGGTCACAATGCTGGTCACACTTTGGTGGTAGGTCAAGGTGTCGCACAAAAAGTATATAAATTAAATCTAGTCCCTTCCGGAATCGTACGAGATGGTGTGAGTTGCTATATTGGTAATGGTGTAGTGCTGGATGCAGGACATTTGTTAAGCGAAATTGCGGAACTTGAAAAAGGTGGTTTGGAAGTTAGAAATCGCTTAAAACTGAGCTCCGGTTGCCCATTGATTTTAAGTCACCATGTGGCGTTAGACGCAGCGCGTGAAGCTAAGCGCGCCATTAAGATTGGCACCACAGGTAAGGGCATTGGCCCAGCTTACGAAGATAAAGTCGCACGACGTGCATTGCGGGTTTATGACTTATTCTACCCTGAGCGTTTCGCAGAAAAGTTGCGTGAAGTAATGGATTATCACAATTTTGTGCTCACCAACTATCTGGGTGCGCAAGCTATTGAATTCAATCAACAATATGATGCTAGTATGCAACACGCGATTGCGTTAAAACCCATGATAGCGGATATTTCTGCGGAGCTCTATGCTGCCAACGCGCGTGGTGAAAATCTATTATTCGAAGGAGCGCAAGGTACTCTATTGGATATCGATCATGGCACTTATCCTTACGTCACCTCAAGTAATTGTATCGCTGGTCAGGCTTCGGGTGGAACAGGTGTAGGCGCTGATATGCTGCATTATGTGCTGGGTATCACCAAGGCCTACACCACACGTGTGGGCGGCGGACCATTTCCAAGTGAGTTGGACATCGAGACTGAAGGTTGCCCTGGTTATCAGATGTCGACCAAAGGGCAGGAAATAGGTACGGTTACTAAACGTAAACGCCGCTGTGGATGGTTTGATGCGGCAGCACTGCGTCGATCTGCCCGTATTAATGGTTTGACAGGACTATGTATTACGAAGCTGGATGTGCTTGATGGTATAGATACGCTGGAGATTTGTACAGGCTATGATCTGGACGGGAAGATAATTGATATGTTACCGATTGGCGCTGATGACGTGATGCGCTGTAAGCCAATACTGGAGAGCCTTGCGGGCTGGTCTGAAACGACCTTTGGTGTCAAAATCTGGGAAGGTCTACCGAAAAATGCGCAAACCTATCTTAAACGCCTGGAAGTTTTATGCGGCGTGCCTATAGCGATCGTTTCTACTGGTCCTGAGCGTGATGAAACTATCGTTATTCAACATCCTTTCAAAAGTTGAAGAATTCTCCAAAACCACGTCTTGCATGGGCTATCACAGGCTCTGGACATTATCTGCGAGAGTCGCTTGAGATTCTGCAATCTATTGAAGATGCCGATGTCTTTTTAAGTCGCGCTGCTGTAGAAATAATTCAGCAGTACGGCTTTCAATCAAAGTTAGAGAATACAGGTCACAAGGTATATCAAGATAAGACTGCCAGTAGTGTGCCTGTAGAGCTGTTCTACGAAGGCAAGTACCATACATTGGTGATTGCTCCCGCCACCTCCAACACGATTGCCAAAATGGCCTATGGATTTTCGGATAGTTTGGTCACTAATTTATATGCACAGGCAGGAAAAACACGGGTGCCGAGCATCATATTTGCTTGTGATACCGCACCGGAAGTGGAATCTGAAGCGCCACGCGATAATATGGTGATGGTTTATCCGCGTCAGATCGACTTGGACAATGTAGCGAGGCTTGTTCAATTTGAAGCCACACAAGTGGTAGAAGATATGATGACGCTGAGAACCAGTATCGAAACGCGTCTTAAGGCAATTAGAAGCTAATACGTATGGTTAAAGCAAATAATACAAAGCCTGAAAATCTATTATTTGTCACGGGAAGATTGGCAGAAAAAAGCCTGCATCAAACGCTTACACAAATACAAGCAGATCCCAAAGCGCCCGTATTCAAATATCGTGTCGAGCAGATCGGTGTTTCGGTTGCTGCATTAATGACGCCTGAAATGATTGCGCGTCGTCTGAAAAACACGGGAGATGCAAAAAAAATGATTTTGCCCGGATTGTGCCAAGGTGATCTAAGCCAGTTGCATCGTCAATACGGCATCCCTGTGGAGCGCGGACCAGAGGATTTGAAAGATTTGCCTCAGTATTTTGGCCAAGGTGGCAAAGCCCCGGATCTTAGTCAGCATAACGTTAAAATATTTGCGGAAATCGTTGATGCCCCTGATTTAACGGTGTCACAAATTATCGAAAGAGCACAAAGCTTCAAGAGGCAGGGTGCAAATGTGATCGACCTCGGTTGTTTGCCTAATAAGCCTTTCAAACATCTGACAGATGCTATCAAAAGCTTAAAGAAATCAGGTTTTGAAGTCAGTGTCGATAGTATGAATACCGATGAGCTATTGTTAGCGGGCAAAGCTGGTGCGGATTATCTGCTGAGCCTCACAGAGAAAACATTATGGATAGCCGATGCTGTAAAAGCCACGCCGATACTGATTCCCAGTCGGCCTGGCAATTTAGCTTCACTTTATCGGGCAATTGAAATATGCCTGAAAAAGGGTAAACCATTCTTGGCGGATGCAATTTTAGATCCGATTCATTTTGGACTGAGTGATTCCATCGTGCGTTATCACAAGTTACGCAAAAAGTATCCTCAAATCCAGATTATGATGGGGATAGGCAACGTCACCGAGCTTACAGATGCAGACACAACAGGTATTAACGCAATCCTGTTTGGCTTAATAAGCGAACTTGACATTCAGGCGGTACTGGCAACTTCAGTCAGTCCGCATGCGGTGAATGCGATTGCTGAAGCCGATATTGCGCGACGTGTCATGTATCGAGCTAAGCAGGATAGTCGTTTGCCTCGTGGTTATTCTACGGGCTTGAATGGCCTGCATGACAGGAGACCATTTTCTTATAGTAAAGAAGAAATAGACGAATTTGCCGCACAGATCAAAGATCCAAGCTTCCGTATTATGATCAGTGAGATTGGCGTACATGTATACAACCGAAATGGACACATTATAGAAATCGATCCTTTCGCGTTTTATCCGCAATTAGGCGTTGAAAACGACGCTTCACATGCGTTTTATCTGGGGGTAGAGCTGGCTCGTGCGCAAATCGCATGGCAACTGAAGAAGCGTTATATGCAAGATGAGGAATTGAATTGGGGTGTTAATCTCAGCCAGGATAAGCTGCCTAAAAAGCAACACCGTGCAGCATCATTGTTAGAGAAGAAGCTAAAACAGGCTTCAAAGACAAAAGCATGATTTTTGAAACCATTGTTACCAGTGTTAATGCTGTTGGCGAGGCACACATCACCCCATTTGGCATACGTCAGGTTGATGGATTCGTCGTGATTTCGCCTTTTAAACCTTCAACGACTTTAGAGAATATTCTTATCACAAAAAATGCGGTGGTAAACATGACGGATGATGTGCGCGTTTTTGCGGGGGCACTAACTAACCATACAACATGGAAGCTGTTAAAAGCCAATAAAATAAAAGGCTTTCGTCTTGCCGATTGCCTAGCACACGCTGAATTAAAGTTAGTGGAAGTGCGTGAAGATGCATCGCGACCGCAACTAATGATGGAAAAAGTGGATGAAGAAATCCATCATCCCTTTAAGGGATTTAACCGAGCCCAAGCAGCAGTGATTGAACTGGCTGTACTAGTGAGCCGTTTGCATATGTTGCCACGTGAGAAGATTGATATGGAACTCAACTATTTACAAATCGCAATTGATAAAACTGCGGGGGAGAGAGAACTCGAAGCATGGGGCTGGCTCACAGAAAGAATCAATCATTATTATTTGGAAAATCAAGCATGACACAGTTACTGATAAGTGTGAAAAATCTGGAAGAAGCGCTTGTTGTTTTGGCTGCTGATGTGGATGTGATTGATTTAAAAGATCCGAATGTTGGTGCGCTTGGCGCATTGGATTTGAAAACTACAGTACAGATTGTGCAAGAGATCGATGGCCGCACGATTGTAAGTGCGACAGTGGGTGAGGGTCATCGCTCGCTTAGCGAACTATCGCTCGATATACAATTTCGCGCGGAAGCAGGGGTAGATATTATTAAAATCGCGGTCAGCGAATTGTTCTACCAGTCAGAATTTATTGCAGAAATACATAAACTCGCAAAAAATGGCATCAAAATAGTAGCGGTATTTTTTGGTGATGAAGGGATAGATTTAGAGTTGCTACCGATTCTGCAATGTGCTGGTTTTTATGGGGCGATGATGGATACCAAAACGAAGCATAGTTCTTTAACTGCTCATCAATCTAAAGACTCACTTATTTATTTTATTGATCAATGTAGTAAAAATAATATGATTTCAGGTTTAGCAGGTTCCCTGAAACCACAACATGTCGATTATTTGACGAAATTTAACCCTACATTTATTGGATTAAGAGGCGGTGTATGTGAAAATTTTGTGCGGGAATCTGTTCTAAGGGGTACTAAAGTCATAGAAATAAAAAATATGTTGCTCACGAGCAACAATTTGTGTGAGGAAGCACAAGAAATCTAGAGTTTGGCGTTGCATATTTGAATGAGGTTAAGTATAGTGGTACTGAAAATAACAGTTTTGTGTTTTAGCTAAAAAAAGGGGTTCACAATGAATAAGAATTTAATAAGCCTTGCGGTTGCTGCCACATTAGGCCTGTCAGCATTCTCAGCATCGGCGGAGGATATGTATCGGGGCTCTTGGTACTTACGTGCTGGTGGTAGCTTTATGAACACGGATAGTGACTTAGATGCTGATAATGGTAAAGGCGGCTTTATTTCTATTGGTAAAGAGCTAAGCCCTAGCTGGGATCTACAAGCCCGTTTGGGTTATAACAAAGCAGACGAAGATACAGGTATTTCTGGCTTCAGTGGTGATTACAAATCAACCCAGCTTAGTTTAGATGCTTTATACATGTTTAGCCGTGACAAATTCCGTCCATTTCTCCTAGCTGGTCTAGGTGCCACCCGTAATGATCTCGACTATTCTGCACCTGCAGGTTTTGATGTTAGAGATAGCGCTCATACCTCATGGCTGGCTAATGTGGGGGCAGGTTTCCAATACTTATTTACTGATTCATTCGGTGTACAGGCTGATTTGCGTCATCAATGGAGTCGTGCAAAGGCTAAAATCGTAAACACTGGGACTGGTGAAACAGTTTCTGACTCAGGTTCGATCGGCAACACATTGCTTAGCTTGGGTGGTATCTTCCGTTTCGGTGCGCCTGCACCGGTAGTTGCTGAAGCAGCACCAGAGCCGGCACCAATCCCAGTGGCTGAGGCGGCTCCTGAGCCAGAACCAGCACCAGCACCTGCTCCTGAGCCAGCTAAGTGTGAACCTACTAATGAAGCAATTACATTGTCTGCTGAAAAACTATTTGATTACGACAAAGCTACTCTTAAAGCGGATGGTAAAGCTGCATTGGAAGAAGCTGCTGCTAAAGTTAAAGCTGATCCAGATACAAAAATTACTGCTGTTGTCGTAACTGGTCACACAGATCGCATAGGTTCAGAAGCTTACAACCAAAAACTTTCTGAGAGACGTGCTAAGAATGTAGCTGATTTCTTAGTTTCACAGGGTGTTGACCCAGCCATCATTACATCGGTAGGTAAAGGCGAATCTGAACCAGTAGTTCAGTGCCCTGGCAACAAATCAACGAAAAAATTAATTTCTTTCTTACAACCAAACCGTCGTGTTGAAATTCGTGCAGATGGTATTAAACAGGTAGGTTGCAAATAATTAGCAAACTATAATTAAGTAGTGTTTAATAAAAAACCCTGCAAAATTGCAGGGTTTTTTATTGCCTAGACTTTATAATAAGCATATGAAAAAGCAAATTGATTCGATTATCAAAGCACGTTGGCTGCTTCCGATTTGTCCTAATAATGTGCTTCTAGAAAATCAGGCCATTATTGTTCATGAAAAAAAAATCATTGATATTTGTTCTGTCGCCGAAGCGAACAAAAAATACGAATCACTTGAAAACGTTATACTTGATGAACATATATTAATCCCAGGTCTGGTTAATTTACATACACATGCAGCGATGAACTTGATGCGTGGTTTGGCTGATGATTTGTCGTTAATGCCCTGGCTACAAGAGCATATATGGCCTGCAGAACAGAGTTTAATTTCACCAAATTTTGTGCATGATGGCACTTTGCTGGCTTGCGCCGAAATGTTGAGTGGCGGTATTACCACATTTAATGAAATGTATTTTTATCCTGAATCTACTGCCGAAGCTGCCTTAAAAATTGGCATGCGTGCGAACTTAGGTTTGGTTGTGCTGGAGTTTCCTACTCAATACGCCAATGACGCCAATGACTATATTCAACATGGCTTGGAGGTGCGAGACCATTTGCGTGATGAACCAGATATTGGTTTTAGCTTTGCACCGCATGCGCCTTATACGGTATCAGATAGTACTTTTCAGCGTATTGCCACTTTGGCTGATCAGGTAAACATTGGCATACATACGCATTTGCATGAAACTAAAGACGAAATCACACAAAGTGAGCAGACATATGGTTTACGTCCGTTATCACGATTAGCTAATTTGGGTCTGCTCACACCAAATCTGACACTAGCACATTGCGTATATTTAGATGATGCTGAAATTAAACTTCTTGCAGAGCATGGCTGCAGTATTGCACATTGTCCAAGTTCAAATTTAAAGCTGGCTTCGGGTATTGCACCAATAGCTGAATATAACAAAAATGGAATCAATATTGGATTGGGGACTGATGGAGCAGCAAGCAACAATCGTTTGGATATGTTTACCGAAATGCGGCTCGCAGCTTTATTAGCGAAAGGTCAAAGTGGTGACGCAACTGCCATTTCGGCGTATCAAGCCCTCGCAATGGCAACAATTAATGGGGCTAGAGCACTCAATTTAGATGATAAGATTGGTTCGATAGAAGTAGGAAAGCTGGCAGACTTAACTGCAGTAAGAGTGTCAGCTATTGAAATGCAGCCTTGTTTTGATCCGGTTTCTCATCTGGTGTATGTGGCTGGGCGAGAGCATGTTAGCCATGTATGGGTAAATGGAGACTTGAAATATCACAAGCCAGCCGAAGGTTGCGGGGTTTATGAGGATGTTGAACCTCAAGAGTTAAAAGATATAGTTAAAAAATGGCAACCTAAAGTGAATGAGTTCAAATGAATAAAGCACCCAATGGAAATATGGAAAACGCCGATTCAGCGGAATTAAATAAATTCAATGAGCTCGCGCATAAATGGTGGGATAAAACCAGTGAATTTAAACCCCTGCATGACATTAATCCTTTGCGGCTGGATTATATTGATGACTTGGTTGCGCTTAAAGGGAAGACCGTGCTGGATGTGGGTTGTGGTGGGGGTATACTTTCTGAGTCTATGGCAACCAAGGGTGCAATTGTTACTGGTATAGACTTAGGGGAAAAAGCATTGAAAGTTGCACAGTTGCATAGCTTAGAAAGTGGTGTGCATGTGGATTACCAGAGAGTTGCAGTTGAAAAATTAGCAGAGCAGCAAGTGGAAAGATTTGACGTTGTTACATGCTTGGAGATGCTAGAGCATGTGCCAGACCCAGCAAGCATTGTTGAAGCTTGCGCTAAACTGGTTAAGCCAGATGGTCATGTGTTTTTTTCAACCATTAATCACAATCCTAAATCATATTTATTTGCAGTGTTAGGAGCGGAATACATACTCAATATGTTGCCGCGTGGTACGCATGATTATGCAAAGTTTATTAAACCATCTGAATTGGCAAGCTGGGTGAGGGCGGCAGGCCTATCTCTTAAGAGTCAGACTGGGATGAGCTACAACCCTATTACCCAACATTACTGGCTTAGTGACGATGTTTCGGTGAACTATCTTATGCATACTATCAAATGATCAATACCATATTATTCGATCTCGACGGCACGTTGGTGGATACCGCGCCAGATCTCGGCTATGCGTTAAATCTACAACTTGCCAAACATGGTAAACCACAACTTTCGGATGCAACAATTAGACCTGTTGCCTCGCACGGCTCACGTGGTTTAATTGGCTTGGGTTTTGGTATTACGCCAAGTGATGCCGGTTTCTTGACATTACGTGATGAATATCTTGAGCTTTATGATCAAGTGTTTACTCGTTCACCTAAGCTTTTTGAGGGAATGGAAGACTTGTTAAAATCGCTTGAGAATCAAAAGATTAAATGGGGAATCGTTACAAATAAGCCGCGACGTTTTACCCAGCCTTTAGTTAAAAGTATGGGTTTAAATCAACGTGCAATTTGTATTGTGAGCGGTGATGATGCAATAAAACCAAAACCATCTCCAGAAACCTTGTTATTGGCTTGTAGAGAAGCCCAAATAGAGCCAAGTCAGTGTATATATATTGGAGATGCCGCACGTGATATCGAGGCTGGAAAAGCGGCTGGAATGAAAACGGCTGTTGCCTTATTCGGATACATTGATAAAACCGATAAACCACATGAATGGGGCGCTGATGCGCTGATACAAAGTCCAAAAGATATTCTAGGTTTAATTTAGACTCCCGGTTCAGTTAACGCGATTAGCTGACGGTGCGGCGCTCTACTAGAGCCTGAGCAAGTGTTCCACTATCTACATATTCAATTTCGCCACCCATCGGCAAACCACGTGCAATACGACTTACTTGAATACCACGTGTTTTGAGCAGTTCGATAATATAATGCGCGGTTGCCTCACCTTCTACCGTGTAATTGGTAGCTAAAATCACCTCTTTAACGGTGCCATTCTGCGCGCGTTTTATCAGTTTATCCAAGTTGATTTCTCTAGGACCAACCCCATCCAGCGGCGAGAGGCGACCCATCAATACAAAATAAAGCCCGTTATATGATTGGGTTTGCTCTAACATCATCACATCCGTGGGCATTTCCACTACACAAAGAAGCGTGTTTTCACGTTTTTCGGAGGTACATAGCGGGCAGGTGGGTTGTTCGCTGAAATTATTACACAGTTGGCAGTGACCGACAGTTTCGAGTGCTTCACTCAAGGCCAACGCCAAGCCTTGAGCACCTTTTCTGTCGCGTTGTAGGAGATAATAAGCCATACGTAGCGCGGATCTGGGACCTACACCAGGCAGACAGCGTAAAGATTCGATGAGTTGTACTAAAGCGGGAGGATTTTTCACTAGGGGTAAATCTAATTATAGATTTAGAAGGGGAATTTCATTCCAGCTGGCATAAAGCGACTCATATGTGCAGTAGAAGTGGCTTCGGCTTTTTGTGTTGCATCTTTTAAAGCAATTACCAATAAATCCTCTAGCGTTTCTTTGTCATCCATCGCCGCGTCATCAATATTCACGCGCTTCACTTCATTTCTGCAAGTCATCGTCACTTTCACCAAGCCGTTGCTGGCAATGCCTTCCACTTCGACATTAGCAAGTTCGGCCTGCGCTTTTTGCATGTTCGCCTGCATCATTTGCGCCTGCTTCATCATATTGCCCATACCACCCTTCATCATCATATTTCTCCCTTAAGCAATTGGTTTAATGGTGTTTGGAATAATTTGCGCATCAAATTTATCCATGAGGTCTTTTACAAAACTGTCTTGTAAGATCGCAGCTTCTGCGCTGGATTGTACTGCAGCTTTCTCGGTTGCATTCTGTTTGGCGGGTGTATTGGCTTCTCCGCTGACTTCAAATATCAACTTTATTTTTTTACCAAAATATTCGTTGATCGCACTTGATAGTTTTTCTTGATAACTCGCGCTTACCAAATGTTTTTGATTTTCAGCCACACGCAATGTCATATTATTTTCATCATAAGTGACTAATTCGCAATTTTGAGCTAAGGCACGTGCCAGACCGAGTTTCAGATTATTTTCAACTAAACCACGCCAATTTCCGTCGAATTTGATTGCGCCAGGAGCCAATATGGGCGCGGCCTCTAGAGCATCTTTTTGGTCAGATTCCAATTGTTCTGGTTTTGTCTGTTGAATAGTCGGTGCTGTAGCAGATTGAGTTTGTGTTTTTTCTATTTTGGACTTATCCGCTTCTTGCGGAGCAAAAGCCAGCATACGCAGTAATGTCATTGTAAATCCTGCATATTCGTCAGGTGCTAAGCCTATGTCACGACGGCCAAGTAACGCAATTTGATAATAAAGCTGCAATGTTTCGGCAGACAGCTTTTGGGCTAGATCCAATAACTGCGTACGTTCAGGCAAGTCGTTTGGAATGCTCGTTGATATTGTTTGGGCTATAGAGATTTGGTGCAACAGATTAGCCAAATCACTTAAAGCAGCCTCGAAGGAGAGGCTGCGCGTTTCCATTTGTTTGGCTTTTTCAATTAAGGCTGCGCCATCATTGGCAATCAATGCATTAATGATCTCGAATAAATAAGTTTGGTCGATAGCACCTAACATGCTACGTACTTCTGCTTCGTTCACTGTTTGGTTGCCGTAAGCAATCGCCTGGTCAGTCAGCGATAGTGCATCGCGCATACTTCCCGCAGCGGCCCGCGCGATCAAATGAATCGCAGCGGGTTCATATGAAATACTTTCGTCTTGGAGTACGTTCTGTAAATATTCCGCAATCGTTGCGCTTGGCATTTGCCGCAGATTGAATTGTAAACAACGTGATAAGACGGTGACAGGTACTTTTTGTGGGTCAGTGGTTGCCAGAATGAATTTAACGTGTGCGGGCGGTTCTTCTAGTGTTTTAAGCATGGCATTGAACGCGCTTTTGGAAAGCATGTGCACTTCGTCAATAATATAGACTTTAAAACGGCCTGCTGTTGGTGCATATTGAGCATTTTCCAGAAGTTCGCGCATGGCATCGACTTGCGTGTTACTAGCTGCATCGACTTCGATCAAATCCATGAAGCGGCCTTTGTCAATTTCTACACAGGCGTTACAAATGCCGCAAGGTTTTGCAGTGATGCCAGTCTCACAGTTAAGCGATTTAGCTAAGATTCGAGCGAGAGTAGTTTTACCAACACCTCGGGTACCCGTGAACAAATAAGCATGATGCAGCCGTTGTTGTTCAAGCGCATTGGTAAGGGCACGCACCACATGCGCTTGGCCGACTAAGGTTTCGAACGATTTTGGGCGCCATTTACGCGCTAACACTTGATAAGACATATCGTCATTTTAGCCGAAAAAAAGATACTATTTGTAGCGCATTGAAAAGAAAGGGCGAGCCTTATCCCCGGCACTTGCTCAATAGTTGTGGCTGCTTGCTTCCGCACCTGACCAGGTTGGCTACCTTACAATGCGGGGAGGCCCGCCGCATATATTTTACAATATTTAGCAGCTTATCCGCAGTGTTTCACCGGGTTTTTTTCCAGATACGCCCATTCTTCATCAGAATAAAGCCGAGAGCGAATATGAAAGCGCTTACCGGTACCATTGTCGTAAGAGAATTGACCGCCCATGCCGTCTACGACATCTAGCGTTAGGTGGGTATGTTCCCAATAAGCGAATTGACTTTCCGACATGTAAAACCCGACGCCGTGCACCTCCCCGATTTGTACATCGCAAGCACCGAGTTGAAACTCACCTTTACCAAAACACATGGGTGAGCTACCGTCGCAACAGCCGCCGGATTGGTGAAACATGAGTTCGCCATATTTGGCTTGTAATTGCTCAATGAGCTGATTCGCAGCCTCAGTGCTATCAATGCGAGTGACTTTGGTTTCAACCTTAACGTCATCCATGTTTCATCTCCTAATAACAAAGGCGAGGATTAAACTCGCCTTTTATTTTTAGTTAACTACATACAACTTTTTAGAAGAACCCAAGTTTGTTTTCACTGTAGCTAACCAGCAAGTTTTTGGTTTGTTGGTAGTGGTCGAGCATCATTTTGTGGTTTTCACGACCGATACCGGATTGCTTATAACCGCCAAACGCCGCATGAGCAGGGTAGAGGTGATAACAGTTGGTCCACACACGACCCGCTTGAATACCTTTACCCATACGATAAGCCAGATTGCCATTGCGTGACCAGACGCCGGCGCCTAGACCATAAAGCGTGTCATTAGCAATCGCTAACGCGTCCGCTTCGTCTTTAAAGGTAGTGACTGAAACCACTGGTCCAAAAATTTCCTCTTGGAAAATGCGCATTTTGTTGTGGCCTTTGAAAATGGTAGGGGATACATAGAAGCCATCTTTCAAATCGCCACCTAAGTCAGGACGTGTTCCACCCAATAACAACTCAGCTCCTTCATCTTTACCGATCTTTATGTAACTCATGATTTTTTCCACTTGCTCTTGCGAGGCCTGCGCACCAACCATGCAATTCATATCGAGCGGATTGATTTGTTTTGCTGCCTTAGTGCGTGCAATTGCTTTTTCAATAAATTTCTCGTAAATGGATTCTTGAATCAGCACTCGCGAAGGGCAAGTACATACTTCGCCTTGGTTTACTAAATACAAGGCGAAACCTTCGAGCGCTTTATCCAAATAAGCATCATCTTTGTCCATTACATCAGCAAAGAAGATGTTGGGAGATTTGCCACCAAGCTCTAAAGTTGCTGGAATCAAATTTTGGGCAGCATAACCACCGATTAATCGTCCGGTTGAAGTTTCGCCAGTAAATGCGATTTTGGCGATACGTGTAGAACTAGCGAGTGGTTTGCCTGCCTCTAGGCCAAAACCATTGACGATATTAAGTACGCCGGGGGGCAATAAATGCGCAATGGTTTCCATCACAACCATAATCCCGGCAGGTGTTTGCTCAGCAGGTTTAAGTACAATACAGTTACCAGCGGCTAACGCAGGTGCGAGCTTCCAAGCTGCCATTAAAATGGGGAAATTCCATGGAATGATTTGCCCTACTACTCCGAGCGGTTCGTGGTAGTGATAAGCCACCGTTGTTTCGTCAATTTCGCAAATAGACCCTTCTTGCGCGCGTATAGCGCCTGCGAAATAGCGGAAGTGGTCAATCGTCAGCGGAATGTCTACATAGGTTGTTTCACGGATTGGTTTACCGTTATCAATCGTTTCGGCCGTTGCAATGGCAGTTAGATTAGCTTCAATTGCATCAGCAATCTTATTTAGGATATTTGCACGTTCTGCATATGAGGTTTTCCCCCACTTTTCTTTTGCTGCATGTGCAGCATCGAGTGCCAGATTAATATCTTTTTCTGTAGAACGCGCTGCTTGGCAGAATACTTTGCCTGTAATAGGGCTGACATTGTCGAAATATTTGCCCTCAACAGGTGCAACCCATTTGCCGCCGATGTAGTTGTCATACTTGGCCTTAAAAGGGTGTTTTACACCTAGTCCGTTTAATGTCTCCAAACCCATACTATGCTCCTCAATCAGAAATTTTAGTTTGCGATATTTGCCGTGTTTGCTAGATATTAATGCATATTACATTGTGAAAATATCACTCTGTACATTAATCCTTAGTCAGTTTCTGCGCAAGTATATAAGACATTTTTATATAATTTTATTTGTAAATAACTAGCTAACATTTATTTCATCGGTTATAGTTTCGCCACAACAAAAACAAAAAACATTTTAGGAGGTGAAAGCATTTAAAATTATGTCAGATTCGTCAACGAGCTTTAAGATTACTACGCGGGAGTTTTGGCGGAATATTAGCCATCCTACGGACGATACTTTAGGCAAAGCAATACTTACACTTTTAGTTTTTGCCGAAAGTCTAGTATGTGTTTTTTGGATTTATACCTTATCAGGCTTGGGTGAAGGCTATGCCATCATGGCATTAGTCC
>Ga0315912_10002839_pt1 | contig 17903 bp, 21 predicted proteins | sample VfabasoilMG_FD_204469 | JGI IMG/M metagenome (GOLD analysis project Ga0315912, IMG submission 204469) | Garden soil microbial communities collected in Santa Monica, California, United States - V. faba soil | ecosystem: Environmental > Terrestrial > Soil > Garden | place: USA: California...
CACGAGGGTGAGGAGCCAAAGTCCGCTGGCCGTTTGGAAGGGACCCAGCACCGGCTTCTCCAAGAGCCCCAGGTATCCCACGAAGCCCATGAGGGCCACGATGACCACCACGAAGAAACCCAAGAGGCGGAAGGTGGAGCGGATCTTCTCGAAGGTCCTTTCCAGGTCCTCCGCGAAATCCCGCACCGAGATACCGGTGGACTCCACGGTCTGTTTCCAATCCGCGTCCCAAAGCAGGATCTTCTTGCGCAGGATCACCCCGAAGACCAGGACCCCGAAGGTGACGGACCAAGCCAGGAAGGAGAGGAGGAGGAAACCCAGGGCGGACCCCACGGAGTGTTGTAACATTTCAGATCCTTTCTTTCTCAGGCTTGCGTGAGCTGCACCGTCGTGTCCAAGAGTTCCAACAACCTAGCCTTGACCTCGTTCCACTGGGCCCCGCCGTCCCCGGTCTGCTTGGCCTGCTGCCAGGCCATGACCATCTGCGTGAGGACCTTGTCCCCCTCGGCGATGAGGGCCATCCGCACCGCCAATCGGCGGTTCTCTTCTTCCTGCTCGAAGTCCTCCTTCACCTGCTGGAGGAGCTTCCCCTGGTTCTCCGGCTTCGCCAGGTCGGCTTGGAGGGAGGCCCTTACCTCCGTCTCGATCTTCTGTCGGATGGAAGCTTCCAAGACCTTGAGCAATTCCGATTGGTCCATCCCACTAGGAGCGGGAGCGCTCACGGCCCCCTTCGCGACCGGGACGGCCACCGGCTCTTCGGCCAATTCGGCGTTCTTCCAATCGTCCTTCGAGGCCAACTCCACCTTGATGCCACGCCCCGTCCCGAAGATGGTGGGAGCGAGTTCCTCGATCTTGTCATGGTAGACCTTCAGGCCTACCTCGATCTCCTTGAGCTTCTCCGGTCTCTCCGCGAAGACCACCAGATTATATTTGGTCAATTCCTTGACCCGGCCCGACTTCAGATGCTCATACAGGCGGGGTTCCTTGACCTGGATGAGCCTTAGGAAGGCGTCCCATTGGTTCTGTAGTTCCGCGTAGTTCATCGGGGCTCCCGGAGGCTTTCCCGGACCTCTCGCAAGGCCCGCGGCAGGAAAGGCAGGAGATCCCCCGCCAACATCCCGTCGGGTCCGGTCCCTTGACTGGCCGCTTCACCGGCCCACCCGTGCAGATAGGCCCCTGACCAGGCCGCCTCAAAAGGCGGGAGTCCCTGGGCCAGAAGGCCGCCGATCACGCCGGAAAGGACATCTCCTGTCCCTCCGGTCGCCAAGGCGCGGTTCCCGGTGGGGTTCCAACGCGTCGGACCTTTCGGTCCGGCGATCAAGGTGAACCTTCCCTTCAGGACAGCCGTGGCATTATAGCCACGGGCTATTTGACCCGCAACCTTGGCCCGGTCCGCTTCCACCTCTGGAACACTGGTTTTCAACATCCAAGCGGCTTCCCCCGGATGGGGGGTGACCACCCAGGGGGCTCGTGGAAGGACCTCCCCCGGTCCCCCCAACAGGTTGAGGGCATCGGCGTCCAACACCATAGGGACGGATAGGCTCGAGGCCAGGTCCTTCACCAGACGGCCCGTCTCCTTGTGCCGTCCGATGCCGGGACCCAGGACCACCGCGTCCACATTCTTGGCAAGATGGTGGATCCTGCCAGCGGCTTCGGGGGAAAGGAAGCCTCCCTCGATCTCCGGCACGGGAGCGGTCATGGGTTCGGTGAGTTTCATCTCCAATATGGTGTTCACGCTTTGGGGACAGGCCACCGTGACGAGACCCGCTCCGATCCTTTGGGCGGCCATCGCGCAAAGGGCCGCGGCCCCGGTCAGACCCGTGGCGCCCGCGACCACCAGCAAGCGGCCTCGGGTGCCCTTGTGGATGAAGTCGTCATAGTGGGGAAGGCACGCGGCGACCTCGGTAGCCTCGGTCATCTCGTGGGAGAGGGACCCGGACCTTAGGAGTCCCGCGGGGAACCCGATCGGATCCACCACGACCTTCCCGCAAAGGGCCGCTCCCGACCTGGAGTAGAACCCGATCTTGGGAAGTCCGAAAGTGACGGTGACCCTGGCGGGAAGGGCCTCCCCTAGGATGGCTCCCGTGTCCGCGGACATCCCGGAAGGGACGTCCACCGCGAGGACGGGTTTCCCCGAGACCTTGGCCGCGAGGATCATTTCCCGCGGCGTCCCCTCCACCTTGCGGGAAAGACCTGTCCCCAAAAGGGCATCCAAGATGACATCGGCCTTTTGAAGGGCTGTAGCGAGGGCTTTCTTCCCCTCGGGGCCTTCCACCACCCGCAAGGGGACCTTGGCCGCCTGGGCCTTCCGGAATTGGAGGGCCGCTTCCCCGGAAAGGTCCCCCGGCTTGGCCGTTAGGAAGACCCCCACCTTGACCTTCTTTTTCTTGAGGAGCCTGGCGACCACGAGACCATCCCCGCCGTTGTTCCCCTTGCCGCAAAGGACCAGGACCGAACGACGCTGGGTCGACGCCCATTCCTTTTCCAGGACCCGGACCACCGCCTCACCGGCCCTCTCCATGAGGGAAGCCACCGTCAGGCCGTGGTCCTTCACGGCCGAGGCGTCGATCCTACGCATGTCCTCGGCCGTGGCGAGTTTCATGGCCCGCTACTTCCTCGTACGGTAGACGGCGCTTTGGAAGAACTGGGGTTCGAACCGGTAGGCCGTAGCTTTCACCCGGTTCTGGAGCTTGGGGTCCTCCATGATGTCCGTCAGGAGGGGGACCACCAGGCTACGGCTGGAATGGAGTTGGACCGTGTCGAATTTGTTCCTCATGCTCTCCGCCATGAAGTTGAGCCTCGGGCTGTAGAAGCTATGGAGCACCACATAGTCCCCCGGCTTGGGCTTGAAGGTGGTGTTCTCCACGAGATGGTGCATGAGCTCCACCTTCCGCCCCGACCAATACTGGGTCTTGGGCACCTCGTCGGAATAGATCTTGGCGTCCGCGGGAAGGGTGGCGAGGAACTCGCTGGACCGTTTGATGTCCCCGAAGGAATCCCTCTGGGCGATGGCCCCGGCCGAGGAATAAAGGGCCATCCAGGTCAGCACCGCCACCAGGGTGGCGTTCCTCATCAGGTGCCAACGCATGGGGCGGGTCGTCCGGTCCAGGCTCCCGAAGAAGGTCTCCAGTTGGTAGCCGGCGGCCAGGAGGATGAGGGGCAGGAAAGGCAACATATGCCGGTCTTGGTATTGGGAAGGGATGAGCCGGGAGATGAGGAGCACCGTGAAGACCTGGAGGAGGATCCCCTTGAAAGCCTGGGCCTTTGGGTCCGTCAAGCGCACCATCTTGGCGAGACCCAGGAGGGCCGCCCCGAAGACCAGGGGAGTGAAGACATAGAAGGGCTGGGTGAAGTACCCGTAAAGATGCTCGATGAAGTTCAGGAAGGGCATCTTGACCTTGTCCGGTCCCCCGGTCATCCCAAGCCCCTCGCGATAGGCCATGGCCAAGAGGACGAGCTTTTCCCGGAGGAAATAGACCGGAAGGACCCAAACGAGGGTCCACAGGGCCCTGCTCCCCATGGGCCGGAGCTTCCAAGCCATCAGTAGGACCCAGGGGAACAGAAGAAGTCCCTCAGGGCGCACCGTGGCCGCCAAGGCTCCTAGGACGCAAGCCATTCCCCAAGCCTTCCCATCCTTATCCACAGAGGCCGAGACCAGCCTTTCCAGGGACCAGGTAAAGAGAAGGAGGAAAAGGTTGTCCGGCATGACCTTGGGGGACCATTGCCAAAGAAGGGGCGAGAAGAGCGCCATCAGGCAGGTGAGGCCCGCCATCTCGGAGGAGACCCAACGACGCGCCAACTTCCAAAGGGGGAACAGGAAAAGGAGTCCCGCCAAGGTCGAGAGGAGTCGCCCGGCCAGGGGGCCTTCCAAGCCGAGCCTCTCGCCCAACCAGAGGAGGGCTGGGTAACCCGGCATCAGGACGAACCGTGGCGTCTCCACCCGGTCAGGGGAAAAATAAGTGAGGCAGAGGACACCATCCGTGGTCTCGGCCGTGACATAGCCCATGGGAATGCAACGCATGGCGATCCCAAGGACCGCCAGGAACCAGAACCACTGGGCCCCCGTGACCTCCTTGGGCTGGAACCTCGCCGAAGCGAGCTGGCCCCTTCCCCTCTCCCCTTGTGGGAGAGGGCGGGGTGAGGGGGAGTTCTTGTTTTTCCTCATTTCCCTTCCCCCTCCAGGACCACTACGGCCGTGGCGTCCCTCTTGCTATGGGCGATGCTCAGGTGGATGGCCGTGATGTTCCGTTCCTTGCGGAGGGTCTCCAGGACACCACTCACTTGGATGCCGGGTTTGCCCGAAGGTTCCTTGACGACCTCGATGTGGCGCCATTGCCACCGGCTCCCAAAACCTTTGGAGAAAGCCTTGATGACGGCTTCCTTGGCGGCGAAACGTCCGGCGAGGGAAGGATAGGGATCCGATTTAGCGAGGCAGTACTTGGCTTCGGCGGAGGTGAAAAGACGGGAGAGGAAACGTTGCCCACGTTTCTCGTGGGCGCGCTTCACGCGGTCGATCTCGATGAGGTCCACACCCAACCCTAGGATCATCATTCCACCCTTTGTTACCGTATATACCGGGGCCATTCTAGAGGGCGGTCCAAAGGGAAGACAAGACGAGGGAGGGGCTTAGGTGAGTTTCACGTGGATTTTGCCGTTTTCGACCTTCGTTTCGAACACAGCGACCTTCTCGTGGGGCAATCCATCGACACATTTCCCCGTCGCGATGTCGAAGGACCAGTGATGGAGGGGGCAAACGACGCAACCGTCCTTGAGGGTGCCACGGCCCAAGGACCCGCCTAGGTGAGGACAGGTGTTATCGAAGGCGAAGATCTTCCCCCCGAGCTTGGCCAGGGCGATCCTGCGGCCATCGATCTCGACGACCTCAAGGGATCTTTCGGGAAGGGAAACTTCGTCCAACACGACTTGATAGGGAAGGTCCATACGGGAGTGGGCTACTTCTTGAGGGACTTGGCCTCTTCAACGGCCTTCAAGCGGGCCTTGGCGCGGGCGAGCATTTGGCGGGCGGCCTCGTCGTCGATGGTCTCTTGGTTGGAGAGCTTCTCGCCGGCCTTTTGGATGGCCTTCTGGGCCGCTTCCACGTCGATGTCCTCGGCCTTCTCATAGGCTTCGGCCAGGACGATGACGGAATTCCCGTTCACTTCCGCGAAGCCTTCGGCCAGGAAATAGACGCTCCTGTGCCCGTCCTTGACCACCCTCATGACGCCGGGCTTCAAGGTGGAAAGGAAGGGCACATGGCCGGCCATCACACCGAATTCGCCCATCTCGCCCGGGAGGACGACGGAGGTGGCGTCCTCGGTGACCGCCGGACAGTCCGGAGCAACGACCTGGAGTTTGAAGGTCTTCATACCGTTCCCTTATCGGCCCCGAAGGGCCGGATCACATCTTCTTCGCGCGCTCCAACACCTCGTCGATGCCGCCCGCCATATAGAAGGCCTGCTCGGGGATGGTGTCGTACTGGCCATCGACCAATCCCTTGAAGGAGCGCAGAGTATCGGCCAGGGACACGTAACGTCCCGGCGTTCCCGTGAACTCCTGGGCCACGAAGAAGGGTTGGGACATGAATTTCTGCATGCGGCGGGCCCGCGCCACGATGAGCTTGTCGTCGTCGGAAAGCTCGTCGATGCCGAGGATGGCGATGATGTCCTGCAGTTCCTTGTAACGCTGCAGCACCTGCTGGACCCTGCGGGCGATGGCGTAATGCTCCTCCCCCACCACGTGGGGGTCGAGGATGCGGGACGTGGAGTCCAAGGGGTCCACGGCCGGGTAGATCCCCAGCGCCGCCAGGTTACGGGAAAGTACCGTGGTGGCGTCCAAGTGCGAGAAGGAAGTGGCGGGCGCAGGGTCGGTCAAGTCGTCGGCCGGCACGTAGATGGCCTGCACCGAGGTGATGGAACCCTTCTTGGTGGAGGTGATGCGCTCTTGCAGGGCCCCCATCTCGGTGGCCAGGGTGGGCTGATAACCCACGGCGGAGGGCATGCGACCGAGCAAGGCCGAGACCTCGGAACCGGCCTGGGTGAAACGGAAGATGTTGTCGATGAAGAGGAGCACGTCCTGGTTCTCCTCATCGCGGAAATATTCCGCCACCGTCAGGCCCGACAGGCCCACGCGGGCGCGGGCTCCCGGCGGCTCGTTCATCTGACCGTACACCAGCACGGTCTTGTCGATGACCTTGGAGGCCTTCATCTCGAGCCACAGGTCATTCCCCTCGCGGGTGCGTTCCCCGACGCCCGTGAAGACGGAGTACCCACCATGCTCACTGGCGATGTTGCGGATGAGCTCCATGATGACGACGGTCTTGCCGACCCCGGCTCCCCCGAAGAGACCGATCTTCCCGCCCTTCTGGTAGGGGGCGAGCAGGTCGATGACCTTGATGCCGGTCTCCAGGATCTTCTTGCTGGTGTCCTGGTCCGCGAAGGGAGGGGCAGGACGGTGGATGGGATAGCGCTTTTCGGTCTTCACCTCGCCCAGCTCGTCGACCGGGTCGCCAAGCACGTTCATGATGCGTCCCAGGGCTCCCCGGCCCACCGGGACCGAGATGGGAGCGCCGGTATCGATCACCTGCATGCCGCGACGTAGACCGTCGGTGGAGCTCATGGCGACCGCGCGCACCGTCTGGTCACCCAAATGCTGGGCCACTTCCAGCGTCAGGTGCAGCCCGGCCTTCTCGTCGTCCAGTTTCAGGGCGTTATAGATGGCGGGGACCCCCTCGGGGAACTTCACGTCCACCACCGGCCCGATGACCTGGATGACCTCCCCGGTCTTGTTCGTTGTCGCAGTTGCCATTTCCAGCCATCCTTTGATCAAGAATTTACCGACTTCGACCCTCTCATTGCAGCGCCGCGGCGCCTCCCACGATCTCCGCCAGTTCCTTGGTGATCACGGCTTGGCGGGCCCGATTGAAGTCGAGCGTCAACTTGGCGATCATCTCACCGGCGTTCTTGCTGGCGGCTTCCATGGCGGAGCGTCTCGCCCCCATCTCGGAGGAGAAACTCTCCAACAGGACACGGTGGATCTGGGTGGCCAGGAACTTGGAGAGCAGGGAATTCAGGATGACCTCGGCCGAGGGTTCGAACTCATAATCCCCTGCCAGGGTCCCCTTCGGGGCGACCTCCTCTTCCAATTTCAGGGGCAAGAGGGTGTCGAGCGCCACCTTCTGTTGGATGACGCTCTTGAACTCGTTGTAGAGCACCTTCACCGACCGGTACTTCTCGTCCACGAAGAGGGCTTGGATCTCATCGCGCATCTCGGCCACCGACTCGAAAGGCACGTTGGGGAAGATCCCGGTCCAATCCTTGCGCACCGGCACGTTACGGCGCTTGAAGAAATCCCTTCCCTTCTTACCCACCACCAAGAGCGTGGTGTCCGGGTTCTCCCTCAGGTACCCCTGGGCCTGCCGCAGGATGTTCGTGTTGAAACTGCCGCAAAGCCCCCGGTCGGCGGTCACGACCACCAGGGCGGTCTTCCCTTCCTTATGGGTGCTGAGGAGCGGATGGGAATCCCCCCCCGCCTTCTCGGCCAGATGCCGCATGACCTCCATCATCCGGGCGGCGTAAGGACGGGCCCCCAGGATGCGCTCCTGGGCCCGCTTCAACCGGGCCGTGGCCACCATCTTCATGGCCTTGGTGATCTGCCCGATATTGCGCACGCTCTTGATGCGTTGCTTGATCTCACGGATCTGCGCCACGGTTGGGTCCTTTTAGAAGAGGAACGTCTTGGAGAATTCCTCGATGGCCGACTTCAGCCTCGTCTGGAGGTCGTCCGTCAGGTCGTTCTTCTCCCGGATGTCCTTGAGGATGGCCGGTTGCTTCGACTTCAAGTGGGCCAAGAGCCCCGTCTCGAACCCACGGATCTTCGCGATCGGGAGTTGGTCCATGTAGCCGTTGATGCCCGCGAAAATGGAGGCCACCTGTTCCTCCATGGACATGGGCGAATACTGGGGTTGCTTGAGGAGCTCCACCATCCTGGCGCCCCGGTTGAGCTGCGCCATGGAGGCCTTGTCGAGCTCGGCCCCGAACTGCGCGAAAGCCGCCAACTCGTTGTACTGGGCCATGTCCAACCGCAGTTTCCCTGCCACCTTCTTGGTGGCCTTCGTCTGGGCGTTGCCGCCCACGCGGGACACCGAGATGCCGACGTTGATGGCGGGCCGGATACCGGAATAGAAGAGGTTCGATTCCAGGAAGATCTGCCCGTCCGTGATGGAGATGACGTTCGTGGGGATATAGGCCGTCACGTCCCCCGCCTGGGTCTCGATGATGGGAAGGGCCGTCAAGGACCCTCCGCCCAAGGAGTCGTTCAACTTGCAGGCGCGCTCCAAGAGACGGGAGTGCAGGTAGAAGACATCGCCCGGATAGGCTTCGCGTCCCGGCGGGCGGCGCAAGAGCAAGGACAGTTCGCGATAAGCCACCGCCTGCTTGGACAGGTCGTCGTACACCACGAGCGCGTGGCCCTTGTTGTAGGTGAATTCCTCGGCCATGGCGCAACCGGCGTAAGGCGCGATGTACTGCAGGGGCGCCGGGTCGGAAGCGGTGGCGGAGACGATGATGCAATATTCGAGGGCCCCATGGGCCTCGAGGGTGCGCACGACCTGGGACACCGTGGACTGCTTCTGGCCGATGGCCACGTACACGCAGATGACGCCGCGACCCTTCTGGTTGAGGATGGCATCCAGGGCGATGGCGGTCTTCCCGGTCTGGCGGTCGCCGATGATCAGCTCGCGCTGGCCGCGTCCGATGGGGATCATGCCGTCGATGGCCTTGATGCCCGTGTGCATGGGTTCCTTGACGGGTTGGCGCTGCACGACCCCGGGGGCCTTGATCTCCAGGCGGCGGGTGGAAGAGGCCTTCAAGGGGCCCTTGCCGTCGATCGGCACGCCCAGGGGGTTCACCACGCGGCCGAGGAGCTCCTTACCGGCCGGGACTTCCGCGATACGCCCGGTCAATTGGACCGGGTCGCCTTCCTGCACCTTCTGGGTCTCGCCCATGAGGACGGCCCCGACCGCGTCGGCCTCCAGGTTCAAGGCGATGCCGTAGACGTCGTTCGGGAACTTGAGCAATTCGCCCGCCACCGCGTCCTTCAAGCCGTAGATGACGGCCACGCCGTCCCCCACCTTGAGCACTTCCCCGACCTTGGCCAGCTCCGTCTCGGGTTTGAAGTCCTTGATACGGGACTTCAGGATCTTCGTCACCTCGTCCGCTTGGATCGCCACTGAAAACCTCCGAAAGGATTGATCAGGACCTGCGTTACTCGATCTCCACCTTGAGCAGCCTCTGCTTCATGCGCTCCAACTGCCCCAGGACGCTGCCGTCCATGCGTTCGTCGCCCAGGTACACCATGATCCCGCCGATGAGGCTGGGCCTCACTTCCTCCCGGATCTCCACCGTCATCCCGAAGGTGCCACCCAACTTGGCGGTCAGGTCCGTCCTTTGCGCCGACGTCAGGGCCTGGGCGGTCAGGACACGCGCCACGACCTTCCCCTTGATCTTGTAGCAAAGTCTCTCGAAGTGCTCGGCCACGGCCTTCAGGTGTTGGATGCGCTTCTTGAGGATGAGGAGGGTGAGGAAATTCTCCATGACGACGGAGAGCTTCCGCCCCATCAGGACCTTGAGGGCCTCCAGCTTCTCCGGGGCCTTCAGCCGCGGATGCTCCAGCACGCCCTTGAGCTCCGCATGGGCCTCCAAGGCCTGGCGCACCGCCTGGATCTCCTCGCCCGTGGCGTCCAGGGACTTCTGTTCCTGGGCCACCTGCATCAGGGCCACGGCGTATTTTTCCGCGATCACCGATTCCATGCTCTCTCCATCAAGGCCACGGTCAGAGGGGCCTTCTCAATTCTTGCGAGCGTCCAATTCCTTCAGGTTCTCCGCCACCAACTTCTCCTGCACCTTGGCGTCCACGGTGGAGCGCACGACCTTTTGGGCGATGTCGAGCGCCATCTGCCCGACCTCCCGTTGGAGGGCCAGGGTCACTTCCCGTCTCTCGCTCTCCAGGGCCTTTCGCGCCTCGGAAAGGAGCAGTTCCGCCTCCTTGCGGGAGGTCTGAACGATGTCGTCCTTCATCTTGGAGGCCTCTTGGCGGGCCTTCTGCAGGGTCTCCACCGTCTGGCCCTCCAGGGCCTTGACCTTGGTCTCGAACTCCACCTTCAGGGCCTCGGCCTCTTTTTGGCGGCGGTCCGCCGTGGCCAATTGGTCCTCGACCCCCTTCTGACGCTGGTCCATCCAGGCCTTCAATTGGGGCAGGAAGATCAAGGAACAAAGCCACATCCCGATCAGGAAAGTGGCCAAGGAGAGGTAGAAGACATCCGGATGGAATTCCATGATTCACCTTTGAACGAAGTTGGGGGCGGGCCTCAGCCCGCCCCGTGATGGATACCGCCCCTTCAGCCGACGAACAATCCCTTGAAGGGGTTCGCGTAGATGAGGATCATCGCCACGGCCAAGGCGTAGATACAAAGCGACTCGATGAAGGCCAAGCCGATGAACATGTTGGTCTGGATCGTGGAGATCATCTCCGGCTGACGGGCCATGGCCTCCAAGGCCTTCCCGACCGTGTTGCCCATGCCGACCCCGGTGCCGACCGTTCCCAACCCGATGGCCAAGCCAGCGCCCAAGAGCGTCAATCCGAAGAACCAAGCCGCGCCTTCGCCCACCTTGCCGGCCTGGGCCGCCCCTTCCGCGTCGCCCGAAGCCAAGGCCACGCCTGCCGTCATCATCAAGACCGCCGCCATCCCCATCCAGAGCATCTTGTTCCTCATGTCCTTCTCCTTAACGAATGATTGAACGGATCTCCCAAGACAAGCGGGGGCAGGCCTTGGGGAATCCCGCATGCGCGGGACGTCGAACTCTTGCCCACCCATCCTTCAATGGGCGTGGGCCTCCTCATGCTCCTCGTGTCCCTGGACCGCCCCTCCGATATAGACCATGGCCAGGAACATGAAGACAAAGGCTTGGATGAAGGATACGAAGACCCCCAGCACCGTGATCAAGACCCTCAAGAAGAAAGGGCCCACGGTCACGAACTTGAAGACGAGCCCTTCGGCCCAGAAGGAGAGCACCAACAGGATGGACACCGCCAGGATCTTCTCCTTGCCCATCATGTTGCCGAAAAGACGGAGCGTCAGGGAGACGGGTTTGACGATCTCGCTGATCACGTGGATCGGGGGGATCAGGACCCACATGAGGCCCTTGATGCCCATCATGAGGGCCTTCAGGCCAGCGCCAGCGTTGGGGTCCGTCGGGATCTGGGGCGGGAGGAAGTGCGACAGATAACCGAAGAGGCCCTTCTCCTTGACGCCCCAAACATGGATGGAAAGGAACACCACCAAGGCCATGCCCAAGTTCACATCCACCCGGCTGGTGGGGGAAACGGAGCCGGGGATGAGCCCGGCCAAGTTGCAGAAGAAGATGAAGGTGAAGAGGTAGAAGAAGAGGGGGAAGAAAAAGGCCGCATGCTTGCCCACCTGAGCCTGGGCCAATCCCCAGACGAAATCCACGATCAACTCGAAGAAATTCTGGAGGCCCCGGGGGACGGGCTTCAGGTTGGAGCGGGTCACGAGGAACAAGGTGAACAGGAGCAGGGTCACGAGCCAGGAAACGGTCAGGGGGTTGATGGCGTTATCGAAGCCGAAGAAGCCGAAGGGGATATGGATCGGGAACTCGGCGGAATGCATCTCGGACCTTTCGGAGGACTTTCACGGCGGAGGGCGTGGGAAGGGGCGTTGCGTTGGGTGTTTTCACGAAAAAACCCGTGAAATTGTCCCTGAAACGGGGGGTAGTCTAATGTCTTTGTCCTTGAGGGTCAACGGCCGGGGGAAAAAGTTTTCCTGACGATGTCAGGCGCTTTTCACCCGGGAAAAAAATTGACAAGAAAGTCACGGATGGACCCAAGCGCTCTTCAGGACCGAGGTTTGAGCTTCACGCCCACCCACCCTAGGCTGGTCAAGAAGATCGAATAACCGACCAAGGCGCCCAAGAGGCATTCCCTTGAGATGGAAAGGAGTCCCCAACAAACGATCGCGAAGAGGGCCCAACGGGCCCCGGTCCAGGTCCAGAAGATCCTGGGCTCGGACCGGTCGGCGCTAGGAAAGGCCTTTTCGACCAGCAGCTTCAGACCGATGAAATTGGCGATGGAAAGGACGCCGCCGAGGAAGAACCCCAAGGCCAACCCCTTGGCTCCGACCAGCAAGGCGATCAGACCGGCCCCGGAACAACCCAGGAGGGTCAGGGAGGCGACCACGGCCGGCCACGGGGTCGAAGTCCCCCTCGAAAGGGACCTGGCGACCGGCGGGGATCCCGCTTCCTTCTTTCCTTGATAAAGGGTCACTGCCGATCCGGTCCTTTCGGGGGTGTCCGACCCAAAGTGGAACGCACCTGCTCATAGACGGTCCAGGCCCCGGCGAGGATGCCGAAGAAAAGACCGGCTAGGACGGCCCAACCCCCGCATCCCAGGTACCGAACGGCCAGCCATCCCAACCCGGCCCCCGCGAAGTTGCACAGCACGAAGGTCAGGCCGAGGGTGGAGAGTCGTAGGAGATCGGCGCCTTCGGATAGTCTTCTCTGGTCCATGTCCCATCCTTGGCGATGTGGAAGGCCGCCTTGATGTAGACGTCCTCAGGGGGGAGGAGGGTCTCCACCTTGCCCCTGTCCTCTTTCACGATGACGAGCCCCAGACCGCAATCGTCCTGGATGTCCCGCGGCCGGGGGATGAGCTTGAACCTCATCCTCTTCCCCTTCAGGATGGATTCCGCGTGCATGGTCTCGTGCGTGGTATGGAAGAGCAGGACGAAATGCCTTTCGTCCAGGTCCATCCGACCGGGGGAGGGGCTTGCGGCCACCGCGCGCCCCTTACTTGAGGGGGCCGGGAGGGAAGTTGAAATCGGTCGGGGAGAGGTTCTCCAGGAACTTCTTGAACTCGCTCATCTCCTCTTTGTACTTCTCCTTGTCCACGATGGTGGCGTTCACCACCACCTTCTCGGCCACGAAAATGGGCGACTTGGTTCGCAGGGCCAGGGCGATGGCATCGGAGGGGCGGGCGTCGATCTCGACCTTCTCTCCGCCGTCCGCCAGTTCCAGGAAGACCCGGGCGAAGAAAGTGTTCTGATTGATGTCGTTGACCAGGACCTTGACGACCTTGGCCCCCAAGGTCTCGATGACGGACTTCAAGAGGTCGTGGGTCATGGGCCGGGGAAGGGTCTGGTCGTTCAACTGGATGAAGATGGCCGTGGCTTCCGCCACCCCGATCCAAATGGGCAAATAGCGCTTCTCATCGTCGTCCGTAAGGATGACGGCGGGGGTCTTGAGGTTGGGGTCGACCGCGATCCCCCTGACTTTCATCTCGATCATGGCGAATGGCTCCGGTGCGAGGTGGACCTTCGTTCAGCATCCGCGCTATAGACAAGTTAAGAACAGGGTCGGCGTCCGGTGAGTGGGGGGTGCTTCAACACGTTCGGAAAGGCGGAACAAGTGGATTATAGCCCCTTTTCCCGCCCGTTCAAGGCCGCCCGGCCGACGCGATCGATCATTTACGGCGAAGGTCGGACTCACTGAAGACCTGCGCCTCGAAGCCGGACACCTTCGCGTTCTTCCGCCAGCTTCCCTTGGGTAGTCCCGCCTTCATGCAGGTCTGGTCCAGGAAGGTCGTTGCGTCCCACCCATGGTCCATGGCGACCTGGGGAAGGAGGAGCCCGGAACGGTCCTCCCGCGACACGATCAGTCCATGAACACCCACCTTCACTTGGGAAGGCTCCAAGGGCCTCGGAAGGGTCAGGACCGATATCTCGATCTCCAGCCCCTCCAGTTCTTCCGCTCCCAAGGGAGGGAACCTTGGGTCCTGGAAGGCCGCGCTGACCGCGGCCTCTTGGACGGCCTCGGCCAAGGGTTTCACGGGATAGGGGAATCCGATACAACCCCTCAGATCCTCGGTCCAGAGGGTCACGAAGGTCCCACGCTTCTCGCGCAATAAAGGTGAAAGCGATCCCACGGCCGGGAGCTTCTTCCCTCCCTGACGAAGAGCGGCCTGGATGGCGTTGCGGGCCAATTGCAGGAGCAGCGCCTGGTCCTCTTTGGACACGACTTCCGATGGGTTCAAGGACGGTTCCCTTCGGGATAGAAGGCCATGCAAGCGTAGCCCACCACCCGTGACAGGTCCCCGGTCACATCCCCGGAATTGCGGTGGTCCAAAAGTCGGGCCTTCCCCGCCCCGATCGCCCGGGTGAACCCCAAGAGGGTCGAGACCGGCTCTTTCCCGCAATGGGTACAGTGATACTCCTTATACCGCCGACCCATGATCCCCCGATCCACGGCCTCCACTTTGTCCTCGTCCCCCGTCAGGACGGCTTCCAGGAACTCCTTATCGGCCTTCTTGGCGATGTCGTAAGCAGGGTAGTGGGAGAGGTCCGAGGAAGCCACGAAAAGGAAGGGTCCTCTCTCCTTCCACAACCGCACCAGGGCCTTCACCAAGGGTTCCACGGCCTGGCGCCGACCCTGGCCCATAACGATGGGGACGACCTGGGTCCCCGGCAAGTAGCGAAGCACCATGGGCAAATGGACCTCGACCGAGTGTTCCTTGGCGAAAGCCGGCGGGACCTCGGCGATCCTTGCATCGGAATCCATCAGGAAGCGGCAGGCCTCTTGGTCCACGGGCAGGTCCCCCAAGGGGGTGACCACGGCCTCTCCCGCGAAAAGGGACACCCCGTGGAAAGGAAGGAAATGGCTCGGGCCCGCGATGACCACCGTCTTGGGGGGATGCGTGACGCTCCGGTACCCCAAGGCCGCCAAGGCCCCCGAATAGGGATAACCGGCGTGGGGCAGGAGCAAAGCGACGGGATCTTGGGAAGCCTGCGAGGGCCCCATTCCCGCCACGAACCCATCCAGGACCGAGAGGAGCTCTTGGCGCTCCCCTGGATAGAACTGTCCCGCCACGACCGGCTGGAGTCTCATGGATCAATGATAGGGAAGGAAAGGTCGTTCAACCAGAGGGACGACCTAGGGAGGTCAGGCGGAGTGGAGGACCTTCGAGATCTTGTTGCTCGTATAGGGCCAGGCCCCGTCGGGGATGACGGACATGGCGCCCGCCGTGAACATGGAGGTCTCCAAGGGCACCCAGGACTTGCACCCGGCATAGGCTGGCTTGACCGGCAGGTCCATCGGGACAGGCAATTGATAGACACGGGCCACGATCACATAGAACCCCTGCCAATCCCCGTAATTGAACTTCTTCTCCACGGCCTCGTCGCTATAGACGGTGAAAGGAATGAGGCGCTTGGCGGCCTCCCAATCGGTCACCTTCTCGACCTTGTCGGCGGTGGCGTAGAGACGGAAATGGATGCGCTTGGGGTCCTTGTTCTCCTTCTCGATGGAGGAGAAGCGGGGCCGCCAATCGGCCTTGACGTCCTGGGCGTTCTCGTGTTCCAAGGTGGGATAAAGGAAGAATTCCGGGTGTTCAGGCTTGAACTCCCCGCCTTCCTCGGCGATGCCTCCCTTGCGAAGGAGGACGGTCTGCTTCCCCTCTTCCAAGGCCTTGAGCACCACGGCCCACTCTTTGAGCGCCATATTGTTCTGGGTCTTCATAAGGCCCTGATTATGTGGATTTGGAGGGGAAACTTCAAGCCGTAACGGGCGGGCTTTTAGCGGGAAAGCGCCATCAAGGCCACACCGGCGGCCACGGTCAAGGCGCCGCCCAGGACCCTCCGCCATTGGCCCAAGGGGAGTTCCTTGAAGAAGAGGGACCAGCCGGCGTACATGAGCACGTTCGAGTTCACGATGGGCACGGCCCGTGAAAGACCGAGCGCGAGGTTCGCCTTGAGGAAGAAGAGCGTGCCGCCCATCCAAAGTCCGGCGGTCAAGAGACCCAACCCCACATCCTTCGCCGTCATCCGTCCGTGGCTCTTCCAGAACCCGAAAAGGAACAGGGGGACCGCCCCGCCCAGGACCATGCCGGCCAAGGCCATGAGGGGCGTGAAGGCTCCCGCGCTCCCCCCTTGGGCCGCTTGCACCGGCGCGAAATAGACCCCCCAGAGGACCCCCGCTAAGAGGCTCAGGACGATCCCTTTGCGGAGGTTCCCTTCCCTTGAAGGCGAGGCCGTCACCCCTGCCACCGTCCTGGCGCCCAGGAAAAGGAGGGTCCCGCCCACCAGGAGCAGGGTATAAGCCTTCCATCCGGAGGCTTCTTGGAACAACAGGACACCCATCCCGATATTGATGAAGGAGTTGACGTTGAAGAAGACCGAGGCCTTGGCAAGGGAGATCTCCTCCAGGGAGTCGTTGGCCAGGGTCTGGCCCACGGCCCAGAGAAGGCCTGTCAGGAGCGAAGCCGCCAGCCAGGACGGGTTCTCCCAAAGGGCCTTGAGCTCCTCGAGGAAGAAGACCTCTAGACCCAGCATGCCCAGGGCCATGCAGGGCAGGAAAGAGGAACCGCGGGCCTTGGCGAAGCGGGTCGGGACCATGTAACTGCCGATGAAGGCGAAGGCCGCGAAAGCGTAAAGATAACCCATGGGATCAGGCCCCCATCACTTTCGATACGCGGCGCAGCAGGAAGAACCCCACGACCCTCAAGGCCGCCATCACCCATAGGAGCGACTCCGGGGAGACCTTCCCATAGAGCACCGCTCCCAAGGAGGTGGTGAGCAGTCCCAACCGGATGAGGGCCAAGGTGGCCGCCACGACCTTGGCCCTCTCCTTCTCTTTGACGATGCTCATCCAGATGGAGACGTTGACCGAGTTGTAGAGGGAGTTCCCCACGGCCCCCAGGCCCGCGACCAAAAGGCAGACCAAAAGGGGGTTCCCCGCCCCCTTCCCCAGCAAAAGCAGTACCAGGACGGCCAAGAGGCCCAGGACCTGGTCGAGCCCTAAGATGCGCGTCATGAACCGCTGGGTGAAGTGCGGCACCAAGAGGAAAAGGACGAGGATCCCCACATAAGTGCCGCCTTGGTTGAGGACCGCCACGTTGGAATCCCTCAGCCCCAAGTGATCCACGTAATAGATGGCCGCATAGGTGAGCCCCCAAAGGTTGATGATCCACTCATCGATGAACTTGGAGGCCAAGAGGGGGACCGAGGCCCGGTGCTTGAAGAACCTCCCGAGGGCCACCCGATATTGCCCGATCCCCTCCTGCGCCGCGTGGAGCCAGGTCGCGGGGGCCTTTTGGTAGGCCACGGAGGCCGGCAGGAGCTTCCATCGAAGGACGACGCCCAAGGCCACCAGACCCGTGAAGAGCCAGTACATCTCATGGGCGGCCGGGACCAATCCCCTTTCGGCCACCCAGAGCCCTCCTAAGAGAGGGAGGAAGAGCGCCGATGGGATCTGATTGACCATCTGGAGGACCGAGAAGACGGTCGCTCTCTTGCGCGCCGAGATCGCCTCGGAAAGAAGACCGAAGTAAGCCGGAACGGACGCGGAGACCAAGGCCAGGAAGAAGAGGGCCGAGACGCACCAACCGGGACCGTCGGCCAAGGACAGGGAGAGGCAATAGCCCCCCCAGCTGAGGGCGTCGAAGAGCACGATGGTCCTCTTGCGGCCCCAGAAATCCGAGACATAACCGCCGATGAAGAAGCCCACCAACCCCACGAGGTTCATGAGAGCCTTGTAGACTCCCACCTCCGTCTCCGAAAGGCCCAGTCGCACCATGTAAAGGGACTCGAACTGCCAGACCATCGCGATGGGGATCACCCAGAGGAGCCCCCCATAGACCGCCACAGCCTGCCGCCGCGGCATCTGAAGGAACATGCTTCCGACCTTCTTGCCATGGCTTCCCAGGGCGAAGAAGGGTTTCTTCAGGAGGGTCTCATAACCCTGTTCGGTGAGGTCGGTGAGGGTGGAGAGGAAGGTCTGGACATTACGGAACATGAAGCGCCTTTCAGGGAAAGCAAAGGCGCTATTGTAGCAAGAGGTCCA
>Ga0315912_10002840_pt1 | contig 17900 bp, 15 predicted proteins | sample VfabasoilMG_FD_204469 | JGI IMG/M metagenome (GOLD analysis project Ga0315912, IMG submission 204469) | Garden soil microbial communities collected in Santa Monica, California, United States - V. faba soil | ecosystem: Environmental > Terrestrial > Soil > Garden | place: USA: California...
CCTGATGTTCTTTCATCATCGTCACCACATTCACTTCGCCCACGGCAGCCGCGAAATATTCGCCACCAGCTTTTTCGGTGACGTCACGAAGCGCGCGCGTTGAGGAGAGATTCGAAACGGTATTTCATTTTTTCTTTTTGCTGGCCTTCAACACATAATCCGACACGGCAACCAGCGTATACTCTTCACCGAAGGGTGTCCCATCTTCACAAACCAGGGCGAGGCGATCCACATCAGGATCCACTACGATGCCCAGGTCAAATTTCCCTTTTTTTATTTCGCGGCTGATGTCGGTAAGGTGTTCGGGCAACGGTTCCGGATTGTGCGGGAAGCGACCGGTAGGTTCGCAATACAATTCTTTCACTGCAACGCCCATCGCTTTGAGCAGCAGGGGTACTGCAATGCCTCCTGAAGAATTCACCGCGTCGACTACCACCTTGAATCCTTTGCTTTCGACTGCAGCCGCATCCACCAATGGAAGCTTGAGAATTTTATCGACGTGGTAGGAAAGGTATTCGTCATTCTTTGTGTACGAGCCCAACTTGGTGACGGCTTCAAATTCAAAATCTTCAGCGTCTGCCAGGCGAAGGACTTCTTCTCCTTCTTTTGCTGAAATAAATTCTCCCTTATCGTTCAAAAGTTTGAGCGCATTCCATTGGATTGGATTGTGGCTCGCCGTGAGGATAATTCCACCGGCCGCTTTCTCCGCGGGAACAGCCATCTCCACGGTCGGCGTGGTTGAAAGTCCGAGGTCGACAACATCAATGCCGAGCGATTGGAGCGTAGAACAAACCAGGGCATTCACCATCTCGCCTGACAAGCGGGCATCTCGCCCGACGACAACGCGGGTGGTGCCTTTCTTCTTTTTCAGCATCGAGCCGTAGGCCGCGCTGAATTTAACAACGTCTAAGGGCGTGAGATTTTCACCGGGTTTGCCACCGATCGTACCACGAATGCCTGAAATCGATTTAATCAGAGCCACAATTCAACTGTTTTTAAGGACAGCAAAAATAGAAAGATTGTTGATTTCTTTATGAGTAGAACCGGACAAATCCCTTTCAAAAAAGGTTAATAAAAAGATTAAGTTTGAACACTTTAAAGGTAGCCTTGAAATGAAGAAAGTACCATCAACCCCCGACGTGAACAGAGAAGCGAAACTCAAGGCATTCGATCGCCTGCTGACGATCATGGACGAGCTTCGAGAGAATTGTCCATGGGATAAAAAGCAAACTATCGAAAGCTTGCGTCACCTCACCATTGAAGAGACGTACGAGTTGTCGGATTCTATCCTGGACAAAAACTGGAATGAAATAAAGAAAGAACTCGGCGACCTGATGCTACACAACGTTTTCTACGCCCGCATCGCCGACGAGCAGAAGAAGTTTGATGTATCCGAAGTATTGAATTCCATTTGCGACAAACTCATCGAACGCCATCCACACATCTACGCCGATGTGGTAGCGAACGATGAAGAAACAGTCAAGGCGAATTGGGAGAAAATAAAACTGAAGACCGGTAATAAGTCAGTGCTGGAAGGTGTACCGAAATCTTTACCCGCGCTGGTAAAAGCCATTCGCATTCAGGATAAGGCGCGTGGCGTTGGCTTCGATTGGGAAAAGAAGGAGCAAGTGTGGGAAAAGGTCGAAGAAGAAATGAAAGAATTCAAAAAGGAATTCAACGCCGAAGAGAACCAGGCTATCGACCACGAAAAAGCGCTGGCTGAATTTGGTGACCTGCTGTTCTCACTGGTTAACTACGCCCGCTTCATCAACATCGATCCCGAGGAGGCACTGGAGCGGACGAACAAAAAATTCATCAAGCGCTTTCAATACCTCGAATCGGAATCGGCAAAAGACGGAAAGAAAATGGGAGAGATGACGCTAGCGGAAATGGATGTGTACTGGGAGCGGGCGAAGACTATCCGTTAGCATCAGGCGAAACGTTTTTCAACCAGCTCCATAAATTCATGGAACTCTTCGCTGTCGCGATCCCAGGTGTCGGCGTATTCTTCATCAATGTACTTCAACGCGCCATCGAGAGAATCCATCCGGTCTAATCGGTCGATGGCTTTGCTGAACAATTCAAAGTCACCGTGGAAGAGCACCTTGGTGAACATGAATTTTTGGTTGATGGTCAGGCTGTCTTTGATCTTGGCAATCTTGTGAAACTTGTCGGCCACCGTTCCTTTTTCAGGCGGGCGCAGCTTGTCGTTGATCGTTACCGGTTGCTGATTTACTTTCGCTTCTTGTTTGGGCTGCGGAGCGACGGGCTTAGCTTCAGGTTTAACTTCCTTCACTTCCTTTACCGCTGCCACTTCCTTCACCTCTTTGGCTTCCTTTGGAGCAGGCAGGGGAACTTCCGGTGTTTTCTGAACATAGAATCGCGATGGATCCAACGGCAACACGGCTGAGAATTGAGCCTGGTAGTCGTCTACATCTTCAGGCGTAAAATTGACTTCCTCCAGGATTTGGTCGAGCACCGCGAAGGCTTCATTGCCGCTGATTTCCTTGACACCCTTGGCTTCCAGGTTTTGGAGCATGCGTTCTAGCGGCGCCCTGTTTATTTTGAGATACTTGATCTCCTCGCGGAACGGATCAACCTCCAGCTTGTTGTTCTTGCCGGTGATGATCATGGAGTAGAAATCGTATGGATCAAAGATCACCATCAACGCGTGGCTGCTCGCTTTTTTCAGGAGCGGAGCAAAATGCGCCCGGTCGATGAGGATGTTCTTGGAAAGAATGCCCATGAAATTCTCGAGCGCTTCCTTCACCCCGGTGTTTTCGAAATCAAAGTAGGGGCTCTTCAGTTTTTTTATTTCTTCCTTCCACGCCCGGAAGAGTTCGCGTACAACAAACAAGTTTACCTGCTGGACATTGCACAGCGATAGGATCTCAGATCCGCTGATTTTTTCCTTGCTTTCAAAAAATCCCTTTAGCACCCTTTCAGCGTAAGCGTCGCCGTATAGTGAGATGGCCTCCAGGCTGATTTTTTCGTCCATGTTCTCCCTTGAAAATTCTTGGTTGTATACAGGCTTAAAGATATTAATTATTAGGTAATCCGATAACGGTAAGCCCATTGACGGAACCCGGCTGACAAGTTTGGGGATTATCTGTCCCAATGCTCGCCCCGGGGATAACGATTAGCGGATAACGATTATTTTTGCCCCATGTTCATCGAACCTCAAATGGGCGGCAAACAAGGTCACGGCCGGGCAGGCTGGATCGAAGTGATTGCCGGGTGCATGTTCTCCGGGAAGACCGAAGAACTCATCCGCCGGCTTAACCGCGCCCTGATTGCCCGACAAAAAGTAGAGATTTTCAAACCGGCTATCGATACACGTTACCACCAGGAGCAGATTGTTTCTCATAACGAAAATTCCATCCGTTCAACACCCGTCAACTTTGCCAGCGACATCCTTTTGCTGGCTGGTGAATGCGATGTAGTCGGCATCGATGAAGCCCAGTTCTTTGACGATGCTATCGTGGAGGTTTGCAATACCCTGGCGAATAGTGGCAAGCGCGTAATCGTTGCGGGCCTGGATATGGACTTCGAAGGAAAGCCGTTTGGACCGATGCCCAACCTCCTGGCCGTCGCTGAGTTCGTCACAAAAGTTCACGCCATCTGCGCATCAACCGGCGAGCTTGCGTCGTTTTCCTATCGCCTGGTTGAAAGTGATAAACAGGTCGTCCTCGGCGAACGAAAAGAGTATGAGGCGAGGAGCCGGCAAGCGTTTGTTGAAGGGATGAAGCAGCGTGAGAAAAAATAGCGATGATGGATTCAAAAGATTGGAAAATTGGAAAATTGAAAAATTGCAAGATTGGGAGGCCCTCAATTTTTCAATTTTTCAATTTTGCAATTTTCCAATTTCTACTCTTCATCGCTTTCTCCACCACCCACGCTCAAAACATTCCCCTCGGAACCTGGCGATCACATTTCTCCTATCGTTCTGTTCACAGCATCGCGCTCGGAGACAATAAAACTTTCGGTGCGTCCACACAAGGCATCATGCTGTTGGATCATGAAGACAACAGCCTTACCGGGTTTTCTAAACTCGACGGGCTCTCCGGTTCTGACATCACGGTGGTCAACTTCGATGATTCGTCTGATAAACTTCTAATTGCCTATAAAGATGGCAAGCTTGATGTCATCCATGACAACCAGCTTTCAAGTTTTGACCCGGCGCAGAATACAACGTTGACCGGATCTCGCGCCATCAATCAAATCACCCTCAACAGCAACTACGCTTACCTGTCCGCCGACTACGGTGTAGTAGTATTCGATTTAGATCGGGCGGAAGTCAAGGAGACCTGGAGAGATTTAGGTTCCTCCGGTCAGACCTTGCAGATTTTGCACGCGGCCATTCTTGGCGATAGTATTTTTCTGGCCACTGCCCAGGGCGTACTCATCGGCAAACTGACCGACAACCTTCAAGACTTTTCGAAGTGGAAAAGATTTAATACGGGAAACTTCAACGCACCTGTCAATACGCTCACGGCCTTCCAGGGAAAAGTTTATGCGGGCCTGAACGGCGATGGTTTGTATTCCTATGAGGACGGAACGTGGTCGCTCGAACCTGTTCTTCAGACTGCTACCTTTCAATCGCTGACCGCTTCGCCGCTGCACCTCGTGATCACTTCCGGGGGAAAGGTTTGGAAGATGGATGCCAGCAAGACGTTGACAGAAATAGCCGATAGTAAAATTGTTAAACCCCTGCTGGCACTCGAAGACGCTAACGGAAAGACGTGGGTCGGTGATGGCTTCAATGGATTGGTATCGAATAAAGGAGGGAATTTCCTGAGCTATGTTCCGAACGGTCCTTCTTCATCTTCTACTTTTCGCATGAAGTATACAGAAGGGAAGTTGTACAACGTGGCAGGCGGATTCAGTTCGACTTTGCAAGCGTTGGGATTGCCCGGTATTCTGGATCAATTCGTTTCCGGGCTGTGGACTGAACAAGCTACATCGTTCCTTGACCTTACCGATGCTGCCTCGCGGTCGGAGAATGTATTTGTGTCATCGTTTGGTTATGGTGTGATGAAAATCACGACACAAGGTAATGTGGTTTACGACCACACCAACAGTCCGCTGGTGAACTTGAACCCACCCGGAAAGTTTGTGAACATCACGGCCATTGAATCATCTGATGATGGGCTTTGGGTTGCCAACTACGGCACCACAAATTCCCTTCACTTGCTGAAGGATGACAACACATGGGAAACATTTCCCGCGCCGATCACCGCCGCACGCTACCTCACCGAGCTCGCCGTCGATCATCTCGGCGATGTCTGGGGCATCATCAATCCTGCGCAAGGTGGAGGTCTCTACGTTTTCGATCGCGCGAACAATACATTCAAATACCGAAGCGACCTTGCTGGAAATGGCGCATTACCCAGCAAGTCCGTTCGGTCGATCGCGGTCGACCGCGATGGTTTGATATGGGTGGGAACAGATTTGGGCGTAGCGTATTTTTTTGATTCGAGTGACGACGCTATAAAACCAATCTTCGAGGGGCGTTTCCTCTTGCGAGATGACAAAGTAACCGCTATCTGCGTCGACGGCGGAAACAGGAAGTGGATGGGAACGGAACGCGGTGTCTGGCTATTTAGTCCAACCGGTGAGGAGCTCGTTTACAACTTCACCACCGGCAACAGTCCGTTGCCCTCCAACAACATCCGCGACATTGAAATCGATGGACAAACCGGCGAAGTATTTTTTGTCACAGACAAAGGGATCGTATCCTTCAGGAGCGATGCAACGGAAAGTGATTCGCAATTCCGGTCGGTGAAAATTTTTCCCAATCCTGTCACGGCAGATTTCTCCGGCACCATTGGCATCAGCGGCTTAGCGACGGATGCTGTCGTCAAGATCACCGACATCAGTGGAAAGCTGGTGACCGAAGTACAGGCAAACGGAGGGACTGCGACCTGGAACGGACTTGACTCGAAAGGTCGCCGGGCAGCAACAGGTGTATACCTCGTCTTTGCCTCAAGCTCGGACGGCGTTGAAAGCATGGTCGGCAAGATCACCGTTATCAATTAAGATATTCATTTGCACATTGACCAATTGATAATTGACTAATTAAAGGACTTGCTTCACAAAACACGCGGCATAGTATTCCGATTCACCCGATATGGAGAGACCTCCATCATCGTTTCCATTTTCACGGAAGTGTTTGGGATGCAGAGCTATATTGTGAACGGCGTCAGAAGTAAATCGGCAAGAAGTAAAATCGCTTTATACCAGCCGCTGACCTTGCTCGACCTCGTGGTTTACCATCGCGAGAATGCCAACCTGAATCGGATCAAAGAAGTAAAGTGTTTTTACCCCTATCAACATTTGCCGACCGACGTTCGACGCGCAACGGTGGCGATGTTCATCAACGAGATCATCAACAAAACCATCCGGGAGGAAAGTCATGCTGGCGATCTATGCGAGTTTTTAATTCAGTCGCTGATGGCGCTGGATCAACCCGCTGTACAACCGGAAAACTTTCACCTTATCTTTTTGATTAAACTCTGCCGGTTTTTGGGATTTGGTGTTTACAGTCATCGCGAAGTATTGGGCGGAAGAGTTTCGTCAGCCGACATCGAGGAAGCATTAGATAAATTAATCGCTGCAGACTACGCCCAACCTTTTTCTTTTTCCCTCGCGCAACGACGCGAACTGATGGATCTGCTCCTGAAATTTTATGCCGACCACATCGACACGTTGGGTGAAATAAGATCCGTGAGCGTGCTGCGAGAGGTAATCAACTGAACGGCTGTTTATAGACTTCGCCATTCCCGGCGGAGACCGGTGAGGTGAATCAATCCTGCCACCAATGCGACAAATGAAAAGGCCAGGTGGTGTGCAGGGAAATCATTCCTGAAAACGACGATCACCAATTCAAAAACGAACGCCAATCCGCGGAACAGGTAGATGATCGTGATAATCGTGAGCAGGACTTTTGTTGCCGGCAAGGGTCTTACCTTTCCAGCGGCGGAAAAGGCGTATAATCCAAAGAGAAAGAAGACCGCTGCTATACCGGCTGTTACGATCGCTGGAATCGGCATTCCTTTCTCGGACATCGAAACCATTTCTTCGCCGGCTCCAAAATAATTGTAGGCGCTTGTGCCAATAAAAATAATAACGAGGTGAAGGAGTGAAATCAAAAAGCTGACGGACCCTCCGGCGAGAAACCAGGCCTTACCATCTTTTAATTCTTTTGCGTTCATTTTTTGTTGAGCATCCATTTCATCAGTGGTCCGCTGGTCATGCTGGTCACAAGTGCCATGATGATGAGCGAAACGAAAACCTTTTCGTTGATCAATCCATTTTCCAAAGCGATCACACCCAGAATGATTTCCATCGCACCACGCGCATTCAAGCCAAATCCGGCGGCCATGGACTCGCGCCAGGAGAAACCACCCAACCGAGTACCCAATCCTGCGCCGACAATTTTGCCGGAGAAGGCGATGGCGACGATCGTCAGCGTCAGGAGAAAATCAAAGTTGACAAAGAAGTTTACGCGTAAACCGATCGAAACAAAAAAGAGCGGCGCGAAAATGTTGTTGATGAACTGATGAACAATTTCCTTGGCGCGTTCAGAAAAATGTTCTGAATCCCCAAGCGCAACACCCATAATAAAAGCGCCGAAGATCGCATGGATGCCGATGAACTCTGTAAATGCCGCGGCCAGAAAACACAACGCCAATGAAAGCGAGAGTACACCGCCGGGCCATGCGAGTTTTCGATTAACCCATGGGAGCACGCGATTGAGAAGTCCGCGACCGACGGTGAGCATCACCGCTGCAAAGGCGAGTGTCAGGAGTGCGGTGTTCCAGAAGGGCATGTCGCTGCCTTTACCAATCATTCCGAGAATGACCGAAAAGATCATCCAACCGATCACATCGTCGATCATCGCGGAGGCAACCACCAAAAGCCCTATTCGCGATTTGAACATGTTCAAATCCATCAGGATCCTGACGATCACCGGCAAAGCCGAGATGGCCATGGCTGTTCCCATGAACAGGCCAAAGGTTAATTGCGATTGTCCTTCAATGATCCCGAAGAAGTTTGGAAATGTGTACGGGAAAACAAACCCGATAAGAAAAGGGATGATGAGCCCGATGAGACTGGTAAAGACTGCCTGCCGCCCTTGCTGCCATACGATGTGCAGGTCGACTTCAAGGCCGGCGATGAACAACAACATGACTACGGCAACTTGAACCATTCCGGTGAGCACTGTTCCAGCACCACTCGGCGTGGGGAAGAGCGCGTGAAACCAATCGGGGTTGATCATGCCCAGGACGGTAGGACCGAGGAGGATCCCCGCCAGTAATTCACCGATCACGGCAGGCTGTTTAAACTTTCGCGCAAGCTCAGCCATGAGGCGCCCTGCAATCAGCATAATGGCCAGTTGAATCAGGAGTTGAACAACGTCGCCGTGACCCAAGCTAACCATGGCTTTCCTCCTTTCGGTTTCCGTTTCGTGGATTAATGATGAGCAGGTTGCAAGGCAAGTCTGCGAAGATGTATTCCAGGTCGTGTGGAAATACACGGTCAAACAATGAGAGTCGTCGCTGCGCCGCGCCAACAATTAATAGATCCGCGCTCTTTCGCTGTGCAAACTTCACGAGCTCAAATCCCGATTTGCCAGACACCATCTTGATGTTCACCTTGAGTCCTTCGTGTGGAATGCGCTGCAATATTTTTTCGACGTTGTCGATCTCATCTTTTACAAGGCTGTGGCGGAGAGCGTCGTATTCATCTTCGGAGCGTTGCTCGGCCGCCGACATGGTGAGACCGTACATTTTTATTTCGCGGACCACGTGGAGCCAGTTCGACTTATCGGATACACCAATGGAGCAGGCCGCGTGCAGCGCATCGTCGACAAACAAGCTGTCCTCTGCGTTGACGACCAGGTTCTGAAATGTTTTCGGATTTTCGGAAGGGTTGGTGAACATCAGCACGGAACAATCAGCCTTTCGCAGAATCTTGCGGGCCACCGTACCCAAGTAGTACTGAAACAAATTCTCTTTCTTCAGCGCTCCGGCGATGAGCAGATCGACCTTTTCGGATTTGCAGGCTGCCAGGATTTCATCAGCAGGTTTGCCTTTTCGCCATACGACTTTCAGTTCGCTTTTATTCACCCCGACTTCCGCCAGGAGGCCCGATAGTAGTTTCTCCTCATCCTCACCATGGCCACCCACATGAATGAGTACCAACTCTGAATTCCAGACGCTGCGGATGCGCAAGGCTTCCAATAGTAAGGCCTTCATACGCGGAGAGAAGGCTAAGGCAAGGCCGATTTTGCGAAAGAATGTCATGCCGGATGGAAAGATATTTATTTTATTTCATTTCGCGGGAGGAGGCCTTTGGGAAGAGCTCACCCTGGTGCCTGCGAAACTAGCGTGGGTCGAAAATGGGAGTCAAAAGCAGGGATAGTGGCGTTGAAAACGTTTTAAGCCTCGCCTGTCCGCGTGTGTTTCTTTGATTTTTGGTAAAACCTTGCATGCATAATCTCGCCTACATTATCCCAAAATCTGTGGACAACCGTCGTTCTACTTTTGTATCGTCAAAATACTGTTGGAATGGGGCTGAAGAAGAGAATTCGAAATCTAATTATAGGGGAGGACAAGTACATTGAGTCCTGGGGAGAGTACAAGCAGATTATGCTCTCCGGACAATTTGCGCTTATTGCCATCCTTTACTGCTTATTTTATTTTACAAAAGAGTTGGTGGCGGGCAGCTATGAAACTTTGCCGGTATTCGCAACGGCCATTTTTTTCCTTGGTTTGTCCATTTTTATTCATCGGCAGGGCGATCACTGCCTGGCGAATTACTTTCTCCTGCCCACCATCAACCTTACGGTTTACCTGCTGGCATCCAGTGAATCACCCAACACGGGTGCTTTCGTGTTTTTTGTGGTAAACGCTGTCGGCGCATTTGCTGTGTTCAACTACAAGCAGAGAATGTTCTCCATTCTCTTTGCCGCGTTTACGTATGTTCTTTTTGCGTTGGCCTATTTTGTTGATTTCAGCATTATGCCCAAGCGCAATTACTCAGAAGAAATGTTGCTGCTGAATGTTGTGATCAATTTTACGTTGGCGCTTCCGGCGGTAACCATGGGTGTTTACCTCCTGATCAGTCTGAATCATTACAACGCTCTCCAATTGGTGAGCAGCAACGAGATGCTGACGAAAGCCAATGCTGAACTCGACCGTTTTGTTTACAGCACATCGCACGATCTGCGCGCGCCGTTGGCATCGGTGCTGGGCTTGATCAACATCACGGCGCAATCCGAAAAACCAGAAGACGTGACGAAGTACCTGGGCATGATGAAAGACCGGGTAAACTCGCTCGACAAATTTATCCGCGACATCACCGACTACTCACGCAATAACCGACTGGAGATTGCACGGGAGAAAGTCAACTTGCACGATTTGGCCCAGGAGATTTGGGAGAGTTTAAAGTATTCACCGGAAGCGGAGAATATCAACTTCCAGGTTGACATACCGGCGGAGACATTGGTGGAATCAGACAAGAACCGCCTCCGCATTGTGATGGCTAATCTCATCGCCAATGCTATGCGTTATCACGACCTGAGAAAGGAAGAGCGTTATATCCGATTGAAGCACCAGATGAATGGCCGCGTGTTCTATCTGAAAGTAGAAGACAATGGCCAGGGCATCGCATCTGAACAGCACAATCGAATTTTCGATATGTTCTACCGTGGGAATGAACATTCAAAAGGCTCCGGGCTGGGACTGTACATTGTACGAGAGACACTAAACAAATTATCGGGATCGATTCAACTTGAATCGGTACCGGGCATAGGCTCAACGTTTACCGTGAAGTTGCCAAAACGGTAGGCGAAAGAAGGAACCAGAAAGACCTTTATGAAATTCAGGGATTTTATTTTGCGGAAGGAATTGATCATTCCTTCCAACTATGATTTTAAGCGTGTGATGCTCGTCGGCTATTTGTCGCTGATGGGCATTGGCGTGAGCTTATTCTACCTGACGTATAACAGGATTTATGCGATCGAAGACAATTACATCGTCTACTACTTCCTGTTGATCGGAGCAACGACCAGTCTCTGGCTGAATCGCGAAGGCAAGCATTTTCCCGCAAAAATGATCTTCCTGACCGTCGTCAGTGTCATTATCTTTTTGTTTTGTGCACAGTCTGATTTTAGAACCGACACGCATTTTTATTATCTGATTATTTCGATCGGCTCGTATGCGTTGTTTGGATATGAACACCGGTGGATTGCTTTTGGCGTTTCAGCCGCTACCATTATTCTTTTTGTTTTCAGTTTTACAACCGGGTATTCGCCGTTGCCTGACGCGAATTATCCTGAACATTATATCCGATCGAACCAGATTATCAACTTTGTGGTGGGAACACTCTCGGCAAGCGTGGTCGTGTACATGTTGATCAAAGTAAACTACTTCTCGGAAGAAGAGCTGAAGAAAAAACAACAAGAGGCCTCACAGCAGAACATCGCCCTGACCAAGGCTAATGCCGAACTCGACCGTTTTGTTTACAGCGCTTCACATGATCTGCGTGCACCCTTAACGTCTATTCTCGGACTGACCAACATCGCCCGGCAATCGAAAGATCCCAGGGAAGTAGACAAATGCCTGGTCATGATTGCATCGCGCGTCCACAGGCTGGACGAATTTATTCATGACATTATCGACTTCTCCAGAAACTCCAGGACGGCTCTTAAAAACGACGACGTACGCGTTGTGGACGTTGTGGACAGTGTGCTCGACAACCTGCAACCTACCGTCAACGGCACGCCCATCCAATTCGAGGTCGAAATCAATCGCGACCTTAGCTGGCGCACCGACTCATCACGGCTCAACGTTATCTTAAATAACCTGATCGGAAACGCGATTAAGTATGCGGATTCCAGCAAAGAAACTCCTTTTGTTAAAATTCAGGCAGCGAGCGGTCCCGATGGCAACCACCTCATCGTAAATGACAATGGTATTGGCATCGGACTCGAGCATCAGCCTAAAGTTTTTGATATGTTCTATCGCGCCAGCGAGCGTTCCAAAGGCTCAGGCCTGGGGCTGTTTATCGTGAAGGAAACGGTCGAGAAACTGCAGGGATCGATCCACCTTCAATCGCAGCCAGGAAAGGGAACCTCGTTCATTATCATTTTGCCGCACGAACCGGCGGCCGTCTGACAAACAACTGTTAAAACCTGAAAAAAGCGCGCGCCACCGTCTGTCAACTGTCGACTAATATTATCTTTGCCGCTTATGGCAGCGCAAGAAGATAATCTTTTCAAGAATGTGGTTGCCCATGCCAAGGAGTATGGGTTTATTTTTCCTTCCAGTGAAATTTATGATGGCCTTAGCGCCGTATACGACTACGGTCAGAACGGGGCCGAACTGAAAAACAATCTTAAGGAATACTGGTGGAAGTTCATGACGCTGCTTCACGACAACATCGTGGGTATCGATGCGGCGATCTTCATGCATCCCACCACCTGGAAAGCCTCCGGGCACGTGGATGCTTTTAACGACCCGATGGTAGACAACCGCGACTCCAAGAAAAGGTACCGCGCCGACCAGCTCATCGAAGGGGTTATTGAAAAGCTGGAAGAAAAAATTGAAAAGGAAGTTGAAAAAGCTGCGAAGCGTTTTGAAAACTTCGATCGCGCCATGTTCGTGAGCACAAACGCACGGGTGGTAGAGTATCAAAAGAAAATAGATGAGATCAACAGCCGCCTGAAAGATGCCATGGGCAATGGCGACATGGCCGCGTTGAAGCAGATCATGGTGGACCTGGAAGTGGTAGACCCCATTTCAGGAACCAAGAACTGGACCGACGTTCGGCAGTTCAACCTGATGTTCTCCACAGAGATCGGGTCGCTGGCAGACGATGCCAATAAAATCTATCTGCGCCCGGAGACGGCGCAGGGAATTTTCGTGAACTTCCTCAACGTTCAGAAAACGGGCCGGATGAAAATTCCTTTCGGTATTGCCCAGATTGGAAAAGCATTCCGCAATGAAATCGTAGCACGCCAATTCATTTTCCGCATGCGCGAGTTCGAGCAGATGGAAATGCAATTCTTCATCAAACCCGGCGAGGAGATGAAGTGGTATGAGTACTGGAAAGAGAAGCGCATGAAATGGCATCAGGCCTTGGGGCTTGGCGCGGAGAACTATCGTTTCCACGATCACCTGAACCTGGCGCACTACGCAAACGCGGCGTGCGACATTCAGTTCAATTTCCCGATGGGCTTCCGTGAACTGGAAGGCATCCACTCTCGTACCGATTTCGATTTGAAGAACCACGAGAAATTCTCGGGAAAGAAATTACAGTACTTCGATTCAGAGTCGAACCAGAACTACATCCCATTCGTGGTAGAAACTTCCGTTGGACTAGACCGGATGTTTTTAGCGGTGCTCTCCAAATCTTATCAGGAAGAAAAGCTGGAAGATGGAAGCGAGCGTGTCGTGTTAAGATTACCGGCTCCCTTGGCGCCGCATAAGGTCGCGATACTTCCACTCGTGAAGAAGGATGGTCTGCCTGAAAAAGCGGAAGCCATCATGAACGATCTGAAGTACGACCTCCGTTGCTTTTATGAAGAGAAAGACGCGATCGGCAAGCGTTACCGCAGGCAGGATGCCATCGGTACGCCGTATTGCGTTACCGTCGATCACCAGACCCTCCAGGACGATACCGTTACAATCCGCGACCGCGATACCATGAAGCAAGAACGGGTCCGTATTGCCGATGTAAAAGGTAAAATGGTTGAAGCCTGCTCCATCAACAATATCCTTAGAAGAATCTAGGCATGATCTGGTTTGTGATCCTCTCCGGAGCGATCGTTTTTTTTATTTACCGTTATCAGGAAGAACTGGGGGAGGGTTATGAATATGCCGGCCGAAAGGCCGCGCCTGTGAGAAGTCAGGTATTGCCCGTTCCGGCAAAGTTTAAAGAAGTCCTCCAGAAATATTTTAAGTTCTATCAGGACCTTTCTCCCGCGGGCAAGGCGAAGTTCGAGCGCAAGGTCTGCAACTTTGTTTACAGCAAGCGGTTCATACCGCGCAACGTAGACGAAGTGACGATCGAGGCGAAAGTATTGATCGCCGCCTGCGCCGTTCAACTTACCTTCGGCCTTCCGAATATTTACCTGGCGCACTTCAACAAGATTTTGGTGTACCCGGATGATTACTATTCCAGGATCACGCGGCGCTATCATAAAGGTGAAGTCAATCCGATGTTCGGCATCATTGTGATCTCCTGGCAGAGTTTTGTGGATGGCTACATTAACCCCAATGATTCACGGAATCTTGGTCTGCACGAAATGGCTCACGCCTTACGACTGGAAAACATTATTCGTAACGAGGAGTTTAATTTTTTTGACGACACGCTTCTCGAACAATTCGACGACTACGCGAAGCAAGTTTGTGACCATGCTGAGAATGGGGGTCCGTTGTTTTTTCGACCGTACGCCTGCGCCAATGTTCATGAGTTCTTTGCTGTGTCGGTGGAGAATTTCTTTGAACGGCCCGCCGCGTTCAACGAGCAGCTGCCCGGACTATATTTAGTCCTTTCCAAGCTTCTGAACCTGGATCCCTTGAAGCTCGCGGAATAATGCTAACCTTGCAACCACGATTAAAAAATATAAAGTGATGAATTGGGAACACCTGTTGTCCTCAAACCGGATGGGGCAGCGCGTAACGTCGAGTCATGAGCCTTCGCGCAGTGCGTTTGAGCAGGACTACGATCGGATTATTTTTTCTCATCCTTTCAGAAGGCTCCAGGACAAGACCCAGGTGCATCCACTTCCTGAACACGACTTCGTGCACACCCGACTAACCCATTCGCTTGAGGTTTCAAGCGTGGGCCGTTCTTTGGGAAAGCGTGTAGGTGAAGTAATCCTCCAGCGCCACCCGGAGTTGAACAAAGATTTTTCTCTTTTTGATTTTGGCGCGATCGTGGCCGTGGCGTCGCTGGCCCATGATTTGGGAAATCCGCCCTTTGGTCACGCGGGGGAAGATGCCATTTCAGATTTCTTCCTTCATCATTCCGTGGGCAAGAGCTTTGAGTCTAAGGTTTCGCCTGGGGAGTGGAGCGACCTGACACGGTTCGAAGGCAATGCGCAGGGATTTCGAATCCTTACCAAAAATCAATATGGCTTGAAGCTGACCGCGGCGACACTGGGAGCATTTACCAAGTATCCTTGTCCCTCGCTCTTTCCAAACCGCGACAAATCAAAACGCAGTCAAAAAAAATTCGGCTTCTTCCTCACCGAGCAGGAAATATTTAAGAGCGTGGCGGGCGAACTCAGGCTGAAGTTAACCGGAGACAACAGCTGGAACCGTCATCCGCTGGCGTTTCTGGTGGAGGCGGCCGATGACATTTGTTATTCCATCATCGACCTGGAGGACGGATGCAGTCTTGGGTTGGTGAGCTACGATGATGCGCGCGCCTTGTTTGAAAGTGTACTGACACGAAACAAATCAAAACTTGGGAAGTTGGATCAACTCCTTAGTCAACAAGAAAAGATCGGCTACCTGCGCGCGCTGGCCATCGGAGATTTGATGGATGAATGCGCCACACTTTTCCTGGATCACGAAAAGGAAATTCTGGATGGATCGTTTGACGTCGCTTTGGCGGATGTTTGTCCGTCCAAAGATGCCCTGAAGCAGATCATAAAAGTGTCTGTTGAAAAGATTTACAAGGCCCGTCAGGTGGTCGAGATCGAGGCTGCCGGACACGAGGTTCTCCCTGGTCTCCTGGAAGAGTTCACGACAGCTGGAATGTATCTCCTGGAAAAGACACCTTCCAGAAAGTACAGCAATCTGCAAAAATTGTTTCCCCCGGAAACTTACCACGCCCTTTTAACGGGTGGAGGAAATTACAATGGTATGCTGCGCAGTGTAGTAGACATGATCTCCGGCTTGACCGATCGTCATGCACTTTCCCTGTACAGAAAAATCAAGGGTATAAGTCTGTAAGCGTTGTGGGGGATCGTTGTGAAGAAGATTGCTTCAGCGTTGTGTCGCTGAAGCAATCGCGAAGAAACTAACTCTTGTTGGCCTTCTTCTCGCGCTTTTCCGCGCGCTTTTCCTTTAAGGTTTTCGCTGGCTTCTTCTTGTCTTCTTTTCGTTTGTCTTGTCCTTTTGCCATAGGTGTAATGATTTATTTTCTCTTCTAAAATTATAAAAAAATTACGGAGATAAACGCATTCAGGGATTGATTTGACGGATTGGATTTCGCTACCGCTATTCAAAATTCATTAGCTTTGGCCGTTCATCTCTTTACCAATAGTAACTATGTGGAACAGAGCCGCCCTTTTGATTATTAAGTACCGCCTCCCGCTGATCGGTGTCATTGCGTTGCTGACCGTGGTGATGGGGTACTATGCTTCGAAAGTCGAAATGAGCTACGACTTTGCCCGGACCGTCCCCCCCAATGATCCGGACATGATCATGCTCACCAAGTTCAGGGCTCAGTTTGGCGAGGATGGAAACATCATCGCCGTCGGCATCAAGGACAGCGGCGTGTACCAGTTGAAGAATTTCAAAGCATTCGGCGAACTCTCCAGGGACATTAAAAAAATTGAAGGCGTCAACGAGGTGATTTCGTTGCCGGTCATAAAAATGATCGCCAAGGACACGGCAAATTCCAAATTCTATCTCACGCCGGTCTTCCCCGATACCCTGAACACCCAGCAGGATCTTGACAGCGCCCTTCACCGGGCGGCCGATCAGAAAATTTACATGGGGCAGATCGTCAACATGGAGAATGGCGCGACCATGATGTTGGTGTCGGTTCAGAAGGAAGTCATGAACTCGTCTCGTCGTGATGCGTTAACGGATGCTTTGCTGGCCGCAGGAAATAAATTTGAAAGCGCTAGTAACATTTCGCTCCACTATGCAGGGTTGCCTTTTATCCGGACGCAGGTATCGAACCAGGTCCGCAGGGAGATGCAGTTGTTCCTGTACGCATCTGCTTTGGTTACCGGGCTCATCATGTTCCTCTTCTTCCGGTCGGCACGCGCAGTGATCTTCTCGATGATCATGATCGGTATCGTCGTCATCTGGACGCTGGGCACGCTTGTCTTGTTTGGTTACAAGATTACACTGCTTACCGGTTTAATCCCTCCCGTTATCGTCACCATCGGTATCACCAACGCCATCTACCTGCTGAACAAGTATCACCTGGAGTTTGCCAGAACTAAAGACAAGCTGCAAGCGATCACGACCGTAGTTCAGAAGATGGGACTGGCAACCTTCCTTACCAACTTGACGGTAGCCATTGGTTTCCTGACCTTGCTCTCCACTGACATCCTGATCCTACGGGAGTTCGGAATTGTTGCCGGGATCAATATCATGGTGCTGTTCTTCGTGAGTTTGGTCATGATCCCCAGCGTATTCTCCTGGATGCCGGCCCCCTCGGAAAAACATTTGCGGCACCTGAATTTTAAAGTTATGGGTGGCTTTTTAAGAATGGTCGACTTAATGGTCCATCGCAATCGGGTCGCCATCTATCTCGTGTCCGTTCTGTTGGCCTTGTTCTCGGCCTATGGTATGTGGCAGTTGCGTTCCGTGTCGTACATGGTGGATGATATTCCTGAAGAAAGCCAGATCAAAAAGGATCTTCACTTTTTTGAATCGAACTTCAGCGGCATTATGCCCCTCGAAATCGTTGTCGAGTTTAAAACCAAAAAGAGAAGGCCTATCCTCGATGTAAAAAATCTCGCGCGCATTGAAGAGTTTGAAACATTCCTCGATTCGCTGCCGGAAGTGTCGCGGCCCGTTTCCGTATTAAGCTTGATCAAGGCGTCGAAGCAGGCGTTTTACAATAACAATCCCGCGCGGTATACCTTGCCGACGAAATCGGAAGGAGCGTTCATTCTTCGATACATGAAAGGACAGACCGAC
>Ga0315912_10002841_pt1 | contig 17900 bp, 13 predicted proteins | sample VfabasoilMG_FD_204469 | JGI IMG/M metagenome (GOLD analysis project Ga0315912, IMG submission 204469) | Garden soil microbial communities collected in Santa Monica, California, United States - V. faba soil | ecosystem: Environmental > Terrestrial > Soil > Garden | place: USA: California...
CGACATGAGAAAGGAGCGCGGCGGCGTCGTCGGCCGCTCCGCCAGCAGCGGCGGCGCCAGGAGCAGGGCGAACAACGGCAGGCTGCGGAGGACGTTCGGACGCATGCGGGCCTCTTCCAGGGGAAAGGACGTCGAGGGACTGCCAGTCTACGCCCCCCCGGCCGGCAGCGATCATTCCGGACCCGGCAGTGGTGCGCTGCCGCCGGTAGCCTCGATGGGCCCGCCCGAGAGCGGCTGCGAAGGGTCCAAGCGCGCGAGGAGCTGGTCGGCGAATGCGGGGTCCTGCTGCCGGATTTCCCACAGGACGCGGCCCATGAGGCGGCTCGGCCCGTGCTGGGTCGCGGCAGCCTCCAGCTCGAGCGCGAGCCGCGCGCGACCGCCTGGGCTCGCGAGCACGTGCGCGTACCAGTGGCGCAGCCAAGCGGGATCATCCACGAAGCGGAAGGCGTGCAGGCTCGGCACGCCGGCATCCTCGAGCGCCTTGGCGCGCGACGCGCGCACGAACAGGCTCAGGTGATCACCATGCTGCAAGGGCACCCAGGCATCGGACGTCATGAGCGCCAGCCCGAAGGGCTGCCCGCGCAGCGCGAGCGCGTACGTCGCGTCCCAGCGATCCGCCACGACCTCGATCTCCTCGATGCCCCGATCGAGCGCCAGCTCGTTCGCCTCGATGAACGCGCTCGGGTAGAGGCTCAAGTTGCGTCCGTCCGCGAAGACGCCCTCCGGAAGACGTCGCCAGATCAGGTATCCGCCGATGCCGAACTCGTGGAGGGTGCGTCCGGGCGGCAGCTCGAGCAGCGTGTTCGTCACGTCCGGGCCGAAGTACCGCTCGTCCGTACCGAAGCCGAGCTGGAGGTTCAGCACGCGCGGGCCCCCGACGGCGAAGTGAATCGCCATCACGCAGGCGACCAGGCCCGCGGCCAGCACGCTCTGGCGACTGCGAATCCGCACGCGCCGCCGCCTGCCGAGTGCCGCCAGCAGCACGCGGAGCAGCTCGCCGATCAGCGGCGCCCCGAGCAGCATTGCCTCGTAGGCGTTGCGTCCGAACCGATGCGCGAGAAGCAGGCCGAAGAGCCCGAGGCCGAGTGGGAGCGGCGATCGGAGCGCGCGGAACGCGCCGGCCATGGTGGCGAGGAGAACGAGGCCGACCGGCACGAAAAGCTGCGGGCTCACCGTCCACGAGAGCTGCCACTCCGCCGTCGCCGACACGATCGCGCTGCCAGCGTCCACGTCCAGCGCGTGCTGCACGCACTCGCGACCGGAGGGCAGCGCGACGAGCAGCAGCAGGCACGCGATGGCGGCAGCGGCGTCCTCGAGCACGACGCGCCATGCCCGCCGCGCGGCGACGTCCGCCACCACGAGCAGCGCCGCGAGCGGCGGCAGCAGCACGCAGCTCGGATGCGAGGGCGCCCACGCGACGAGCAGCAGCGCTGAGGCGAGGAGCCACGCGCGCGATCCCGAGCCGAAGCGTCGCAGCAGCAGCCAGATCGTCATCGCCAGCAGCACGGCGACGAGCGCGAGCGGGCGAGCCGCTGACATGCGCGGCTGGATCACGAGGCCGACGACGACGACGACCGCCGCCGCAATCCCCCGCGGAATGCGCAACTCCGCCTGGGCGAGGCCGACGAACGACAGCGTGAGGAAGGCCGCGAGGACGATGAGCAGGCCGAGGCCCACCTCCCCGCCGAGGACCCATGCGCCATGGAGGACGAGATCGGCGAGCCATCCGATGCACGTCCACGGCTCGCCGCGCATCGTGTACGAGAACGGATCCGAGTGCGGGATGCGGCCCGTCTCCCGGATGAAGCGCCCGGTCGCGAGGTGCCACCACGAGTCGGCGTCCGAGCGCTCGACGGCATAGAGCGGCGCGACCAGCGCGGCAGCGACGATCGCCGCCCGGGCGCGGCGGAACGCGCCACGAGCGCGGAGCCCATGGGCCGCCATGCCCGGGTGTCCCGCGACGGGGCGCGTCAGCCCAGGTCCGGGTTGGCCGGCAGGCTCGTCATGCCGTGGTAGCTGATGGCGCGGCGACGGCGCTGGTCGGAGATGGCGTCCGACATGACGCCGTCCTCGTCGATCTCGCCGCGATCGAGGCAGTCGCGATGGAATCGGCAGAAGCCCATGTCGTAGGCGGGCTCGGCGCAGCGCGTGACGCCGTCGAACTGGGAGGTGAACCGGCAGGTCGTGGAGGTCATGGCGAGTTTCCCGGGAGGGCGGCACATCCTATCGGGAATCTCGTCGCGGGGCAGCCGCGAGACGTCGTGATGGCGTACGATTCCCCCATGTCCAAGCGGGTGGGCTGGCACGAGTACTTCATGACCATGGCGCGGCACGTGGCGAGCCGTGCGACCTGCGATCGCAAGCATGTCGGCGCGGTGATCGTGCGCGACCGGACGGTCCTGTCGACGGGCTACAACGGATCGATTCGCGGCTTCGATCACTGCGACGACGTGGGCCACCTCATGGAGAACGGCCACTGCGTCGGCACGGTGCACGCCGAAGCCAACGCGATCATCCAGGCGGCCAAGAACGGCGTCGCCATCGAGGGCGGCGAGCTGTACACGACCGCGAGCCCGTGCTGGTCGTGCTTCAAGCTGCTCGCGAACGCCGGGCTGCGCCGCGTCTACTACGGCGAGTTCTATCGCGACGAGCGCAGCCTCGAGGTGGCGCGCAAGCTCGGCATCGAGCTCGTCGATCTCTCGGCGATGGCGACGGACGAGTCGATGGAGCCGTCGCCCGCCGGCGGAGGCCACGCGTGACCAGGCAGCGCACGTTCTCGGTCGATGAAGCGAACGCCCTGTTGCCCAGAGTGCAGGAGCTGCTCGAGCTGATCCGCGAGAGCCTCTCGTTCCTGCGCAAGGCGAGCGCGAGCCTGCCCCCGGGCGCGCGACTGCCGGACGTCGGCTCCCCTCTCCAGGCCGCTGCGCTCGAGCAGCTTCGCTCGGCCGAACAGCGCCTGGCGGATCTCGGCATCCAACTGAAGGACGTCGAGACGGGCCTGATCGACTTCCCCTCCGTCCTCGAGGGCCAGCCCGTGCTGCTCTGCTGGCAGGAGGGCGAAGGCCGCGTCGCCTGGTACCACGACCTCGCCTCGGGCTTCTCCGGAAGAGTCCCGCTCGGCGCCCAGGCGGAGGATCAGGCGACGGAAAGCGACGAAAACAGCGCCTGATCAGGCTTTTTCGGTCCATTTCTCCCACCCCTCTTGCGGTATCGCCGGATCCGGCCTATAGCTAATGGCGTAACCCGACTGGGGAAGGAGGTGGCTGGGCCGGCAAGGCGACGGAACGCGTCGTCGAGCTCCCAGCCGCGCAGGACCGATGAACCGCGAGATGAGAAGCCAAGGGCGTCGCGATGCGACCTGCGTTGCGGCTGCAGCGCTCGTTGCGTGCATCGCGCTGCCCGTCTGCGCTGAGGATCCGGCCACGCCGGAGTCGAGGCCCGCCGACTCGGCGACGAGCCTGAAGCCCCTTCCCGCGACGCCGCCCCCCGCGCCGGCTGCCACGCCAGAAGCGCCGCGCAAGCCGCGCCTCCCTCTCGCGCTCGAGGCGCGCTGGTCCAACACTTCGATGGACGCGGAGCGATACTCGCCGCCGTTCCGGCTCACGTCGCGAGGCGAGCGCGTGCGCGTCGCCGTCGAGACGACGCTGCACGACGAGACGTTGCGCTCGCGGCGGATGAACATCGCCGGCGCCCTCGACGCGAACCTGTTCCCCGAGCTGGCGGAGGACTCGTGGGTCCTCGATCAGCGCTCCGATGCGGCCGAGTCCGTGATCAGCAGCGCGATCGAGACGGCGTGCGACGTCGCCTTCTTCGGCGGCAAGCGGAGCAGCCAGGGCCTCGTGCTGCGGCCGACGGTCGCCGTGCGCGAGCAGGGCGTCAGCGTGGCGGCCTCGCCGAGCTGGTCCTATCGCGTGACGGGCCCGCGCGGCGGCTTCCGCGTCGAGCTGCCCTTCATCCCGACGTCGTCGCTGCGCCTGCACGCGTACCACGACCTGCGGGGCAAGGATCGCTTCGCTCAGCGCATCGGCTTCGGCTTGAACGTCGATCCGTTCGACGAGGAAGTCCGCGCAGGCCTCAGCTTCCAGTTCTGAGGCGCGGTCCGTCATGAGCGCCCTGGGCTGGCTCGGCAGCCGCACCATCTTCCTCGGCGTCACCGGCTCGCACGCCTACGGAACGAGCGGGCCCGAGTCCGACGTGGACGTGCGCGGCGTCGCTGTCGCGCCGATGCGCTACTACCTGGGCTGCTCGCGCGCGTTCGAACAGGCCGATGCGCTGCCCGAGGGCTACTGGAGCGCCGTCGCGTCGCGCTCGGCGTTGCGCGCGGATCTCCAGGCTTCGAAGGACGTGCAGGTCATGGACGTCCGCAAGTTCATGAAGCTCGCCTCCGACTGCAATCCGAACATCGTCGAGATCCTCTGGCTGCAGGAGCCGCAGTGGGCGCTCGCGACGCCGGCGTGGCACGTCCTCGTGGACGCGCGTCGCGCGGTGCTCTCGAAGCGCGCGCGCTTCACGTTCGCCGGCTACGCGCACTCGCAGCTCAAGCGCATCAACACGCATCGTCGATGGTTGCTGGAGCCGCCGAAGGCCAAGCCGTCGCGTTCCGACTTCGCGCTGCCGGAGCGGCTGCCGATCCCGAAGGATCAGTACGACGCCGCGAAGGCGCTGGTGGACAAGCGCATCCAGTCGTGGACCACGCATCCCGAGACGGAGATCCCCGAGACGATGCTCGCGAAAATCCGCGAGGCGTTCGTGGACCTGACGCTGACAATCCGGCCCGAAGAGAATCCGCAATCGACGCAGTACCTCGCGGCGGGCGCCTCGCTCGGGATCGAGAGCAACTTCATGGAGCAGCTCGATCGCGAGCGACGTTACCGGCAGGCGCTGGCCTGGTTCCACCAGTACGAGGAGTGGAAGGCCAACAGGAATCCCGCTCGCGCCGAGATGGAGGCGCACTGCGGGTACGACGTGAAGCACGCGGCCCATCTCGTCAGGCTGTTGCGGATGGCCTGCGAGATCCTGCGGGACGGCGAGGTGATCGTTCGGCGCCCGGACGCGGCGGAGCTGCTCGAGATCAGGCGGGGCGGGTGGAGCTTCGATCGGCTGCTCGCCGAGAGCGAGCGCCTCGAGAAAGAGGCGGAGCGGCTCTACGCGACGACGATGCTGCCGCGGAGCGCGGACGCCGAGGCCCTGGACGATGCGTGCCTGCGGGCGATCTCCATCATGCGGGATTGATGCGGGGGGTCGCGGGTGGGCGTCGCTTCGAGGCTCACCGTCATGCGGGGCTCGTGGATCCCGAAGAACGCCCTTCGGGCTTTTTTCTCGATGATGATCTGACGGCGCCCAGGAGCTCGTACCGTTGCGCTCATGCGCAGTGGGCGACGCCTGTCGCCCTCGTCGTGGGCTTCCGGCGCGTTCCGGTGGAGCGTGCTGCCGAACGGCAGCTACGAGCGTCGCCGAGTGGCGCGCGTTGCGGGCCTTCCGTGCGCGCGACTCCGGCACCCTCCACGCGGGACGGGTCCTCTGCTCAGAGCCCGACCAAGCGGCGCACGAAATCGCCGAGGAGCTGGCTGTCCGTGGGCAAGTCGAACGAGCCGTTCGGCTGATGAGGCCGGCCCGGCTGCTCCCAGCATCCGTCGGACCCGCTGCATTCGACGAGATATCGGGCGCCGTCGGATTCGAAGCGGTAGGGCCGACCCCAGGGATCCGACTCGGGGATGCTTGCGACATCAGCAGGATCGAGGGACTGCCTGAGCACCTGCATCGAGTGCGCCACGGGATACGCGCCACGCTCGACAGAGAACGACTCGCAGGCGCCGGCGATCGTCCTCACGTCGGCCATCGCGCGTGACATGCGTCGATCGTAGCCGGTCACGATGGCAATCAGGCTCGGGCCCGGCCCGAGCGCGCAGGGCCAATCCGGGAACGTCACGAAAGATCCCGCGGTGAAGGCGATGTCGTCCGCGCGCCTGCCGTCGCGCGGGACGCGCACGGCGTCCACGATTCCCACGGCGAGAGGGATGCCGACGAGGGCGATCAGAGCGATCGCCGAGACGAGCAAGGTGCGGCGTCCGCGCGCCCTCATCGCGGCAGCCACTGACGGATCAGATCGCCGAGGAGCTGACGGTTCGTGGGCCAATCGAATCCATCGACGGGGTGATGAAACAGGCCCGGCCGCTCCCAGCGACCGTCGGAGCCGCTGCTGGCGATGCGGTAGGTCAGGCCGTCAGACTCGAACGCGAACGGCCGCCCCCACGCGTCGTGCGTGGCGACCGCTTCGAGGTACGTCGGCATGAGAAACGCGCGCAGCTCGTCGATGGACCGCGCATGCGGGTACTCGCCGTGATCGCTTGCATGAGACTCGCAGGCGGTAGCGATCGAGCGCATGTTGCCCATTGTTCGACGCATGCGCCTCTCGTCGATCCACACGAGTGGTGTCCAGTGACCGATGGTCTCCTCGAGCCACCGTTCCAGCCGGCATGACGCCGTGCCATCCACGGTCCTGAACATTCCTATCGGGACACCATTCGGGAATCTCGAGAACTCCCAGTTCTCGAGCACGATGTCGTCGACGCGGCTGCCGGGCGGCGTGCCCCATCGGATCTCCGCGGCGGCGACCAGCATGGGTGCGAGGCCGATCGCGAGGATCACCGCTGCAACGACGAGCCCACGGCGCTTGATCCACATGCGTGGAGCGTAGGTCGCTTGCGAACTGTCGTGCGTCAGGAGCGCGTCAGTTCGCGGGGCGCAGGTCGTCGGGGAAGTCGTCGGGCCAGGGGGCCTCGACGCGGACCAAGTGGCCGCCGGGATCCTCGAAGGAGATCGTGCTCGCGTGGAGCAGGTGGCGACCCGGCGCGATGCCTTCGGGGAGGTCGAGGCCCTGGCCGAGCTGGTGGCGGATGAAGTGGCGCTCGTCGCCACCGTAGAGAAGGTCGCCCGCGATCGGATGGCCGCTCTCGGCGAGATGCACGCGCACCTGATGTCGGCGGCCCGAGCGCGGGCGCGCGCGCACGAGGGCGAGGGACGCTGCGCGCGAGGCGCCGATCAGCTCGCAGTCCGTGCTCGCGGGAGCTCCGTGCGGATCGACGCGCATGCGGCCGGGCACGCGGCTCGACGGATCCGCGGAGAGCGGCGCGTCGATGCTCCAGCTCGCGTCCTCGGGAATGCCGGCGACAACCGCGAGGTACTCCTTGCGCACGCGATGCTCGCGGAAGGACTGCTCGAAGTGGCGCGCCGCGAGAGCCGTCTTGACGAGCACGAGGCAGCCCGTCGTGCCGCGGTCGAGGCGATGCGCGGGCGCGAGGCCCACGACGCTCGCGACGTCCTCCTCGGGACGCGCCGCGTGGGGCGTCGTCGAGAGGCCCGCCGGCTTGTCCACCACCATGAACTGAGCGGCATCGAGCAGCACGCGCGGTTGCGGCAGCGGTGCATCATCCTGTCGTTCGCGGAACGAGATGCGCACGACATCCCCGGGCACGACGTGGCGGGAGGGCTTCGGTCGCGCTCCCGAGGACAGCGTCACGCGCTGCTCGATGGCCTCCTGCACGGAGCTGCGCGACATGCGGGGGATCATGCTCTGGAGAAAGTGATCCAGCCTCCACCCGCGATGGGCTTCCGACACCACGAACTCCTGGAACAGCTCGCGAACCGAAGTCGCCACGCCATGTCCTCCGAGGTTCAGGGAAGGAACTTCGACGGGTCCTTCAGCTTGGCCGGAAGGTACTCGTCGATCACGTAGTTGAGGCCCCACTTCGCGAGCGCCTGCTGCTCTGCGCGCACGCCCATCCGCAGCAGGTGCTCGATCGCCTTGCGCCACTGGGGGCGATCCTGGAAGAACGGGTCGTTCTTGAGAGCGTCCTCGGCGCGCTTGATGTCCACGTCCTTCAGCACGTGCGTCGGAAGCTTGTAGTCCACGATGTCCTGCGGCGTCACGCCCAGGTAGCTCGCGTTCGGGACGCAGAAGAACTGGTTGACGTGTGCGGCGTTGCCCGATCCGACCTTCAGCGTGCGGTAGATGTTGGAGATGCCGTAGGGGTCGCAATCGACGAAGGCGTAGACGGGGATCTTCGCCTGCTCGCTCAAGCGGCGGACGAAGCGCCGCGTCGCGCGCGTCGGCACGCCGGCGAGGGAGACGAGCACGCAGTTCGCCTTGTCCCAGAACTTGTGCGACTGGAGGCGCTGGAACATGCCGCCCGTCTCGATGCAGAGGACGAACTTCGCCTTCGTCTCGAACGTGAGGTGCTCGACCTGCGACGGGATGCTGTAGGCGCCCGAGCCGAAGCGCGTGCAGTCGATGCGCTCGATGACGCCCGTCTCGATGTCCGGGTCGTTGACGATCAGCTCGCCCGCAACGGCGCCGCCGTGCTCGTCGGGGATGAAGCGGAGCTGCTCGCGCGAGACGCCGCGCGACGAGAACATCGCCTCGATGTCGTCCATCACCATGTCGGACTCGCCCTGCTCGTCGAACGCGCACTTGTCCCAGTTCTTGCTCTGGTAGTACGCGTCCCTCTTCGTCGCGAAGTCGTCCGTGCGGACGAGATCCTTCGAGAGCGCCATCAGGCGCAGCGTCTGCGCGAAGGTCTTGACGGTCCCGACGCTCAGGGTGCGCACCTTCTTGGCCTTGCCGATGACGAAGTGCCCCGCCTTCTTGTCGAGCTTCACGTTGGCGAGGTTGCGCACGGGCATCGACACCGACGGGAGCTTCCGCTTCAGCGAGACCTCGTGGATCTCCTTCGCTATCGTGGTGATGGAGTCCACGGTCAGCTTGTCGAGCTTCGCCTTTTCCTTCTTCGCATCGAGGGACATCGTGGACTCCGCGGCGCTAAGGCGCCGAGCTGTTCTCCATGGCGTCGAGCGCCGTTCTCGCCGCCGCGCGCACGACGGGATCCTCGCTGCCGATCCGCGCGACCGCGACGTCGCGCCCGAGCAGGCTCCCTCTCAGAGCGAGGAGCCGCGCCGCCTCGAGCGCCACCAGCGGGGAGGCGTCCTCGAGCTTGTCCGCGAGAAACGCTTCCGCTTCCATCCCATCGACCTGCGCGGCGGCCTGCAGCAGGTAGGGGCGCTCGCGCGGTCCCGTGAGATGCCACTCCGTCTCGATGTAGGCGACGCCGACGGGACCGAGCGCGCGCATCGCGGTGACGGCGAGCGGCCGCAGCACGGGATCCCCTTCCGCGAGGACCTGCGCGAGAGGGATGGCTGCGTGCGCGTCGCCGAGCTTGCCGAGCGCCTGGCACGCTACGACGCGCACGCGCATCGACGGATGCGCGAGATCCGCCGCGAGCGGTGCGACGGCCTCCGTCGCGTGCGTCCTGCCGAGCGCGGTGTCGAGGAACACGAGCACGCGGGGCTCGTCGTTCTGCGCGTGCGCCTCGACGAGATCGATCGCCATCTCTGGTGTCGCCTTCGACGCCAGCATCGCGGCTATCGCCTCGCGCTGTCGATGCGAGCCCGTCTTGAGCGCGACGAAGAGATGCGTCTTCGTCTCGGCGAGGCGCTCGCCGAGCGCTTCGGCCGCGTGGTAGCGGGTGACGGCGTCCTCCGCATCCAGCCTGTCGAGCAGCTCCTCGACGCTCGCCGTCTCGAGCTGCGTCGCATCCGCGGGCTGGCTCGCCATCCGCGCTTCGAGCGACGCGACGCGCTTCTCGAGGGCCGCCACGTCGCCGCCGCCCTCGCCGGCGCCGCGGCAGGACACGCCCGCGAGCGCAAGTGTCGCGACCAGCGCCAACCTCAGACCATCCTCCGCGTCTTCTCGAGGACGACGCGCAGGTCGGCGGTGACTTCCTCGCGCTGCGGATCGGAGAGGCCGAGGATCTGCTGGAGCGCGATGCCGACATGCGGCAGGTACGTGTCGATGTAGGCGCGCTTCTTCAGCTCGTCGTCGCGACGGCGGCTCTTGCGCAGGTGGATGCCGAGCCGCCGGCCCACCTCCATGACGCCGAGGCGGATCTCCTTGAGGATGTCGTCGTAGGAGGCGATGGCCTCCTTCGACTCCGAGGTGAACGGCACCCAGACCGAGACGAGGTGGACGAAGACGATCATCGGCGCCGAAGGCAGCGCGCCCGAGGACTGGCTGACGTTGTAGTTCTTCCACGGCACCGTCATGACGGCCTTCGTGATCGCGCACGCCGACTGCTGGTACTGGAGCGGCACGCGGTTCGCGAAGCGGTGCACCTCGATGAGCTCGTCGCCCGGCAGGCTCCCGCCGAACGCCATCCCGACCTCGACCTGGAACGGGTTGCCGCGGTAGACCGTCGGGGAGCGCGTGCACGAGTCGATGAAGTCCGCGTCGGGAACCCTGCGCCTCAGCGCCGCGCGGATGAGATCTTCGCCGATCGGCGAGAGGCAGTTCGTCGAGGGCGCGAGGATCTTCACCTGCGGGATCGCGCGGAAGAGCCGCTCCGCGTCGTTGATCTGCATCCGGCTCGGCGTCGCCTCGGGGTTCACGCCCGCCTTCTCGCAGATCTCTTCCGCCACGCGGCGCGAGACGCGCGAAAAGTGCGTCGAGAGAGCGTCCGCGATCTCGTCCTCCGGCGCGTCGCGCAGGATCTGGTAGAGCACGCCCAGCTCGACGCCGTGGGGATGCGGCTGGATCTCCCTCGGCGGATCGGGCAGCCGCTCGGTGACGCGCTCGAACGTGGCGGCCTCGTCCTTCGGCGGGACGTAGTGCAGCCGCGCGTGCGGGTTCGCGAGGGCGGTCAGCTCGATGTACTCGTCTACGGATCGCTTGCCCTTCTTGTAGGCGCCCTCGAGCTCGATGGTGACGGACGTGCCGTGGGGCTTCTCCCAGAACGTCACCTTCTCGCGCACCTTCTCGGGCGCGTTCTTCTTCGTGTCGATCTGGAGCTCGTACTGATGCGCCGGCTGGTTCGCTCCGGTCTTCGAGATGATGACCGTCGGCTGTCCCGTCGTGAGCTGGCCATACATGGCGGCAGCGGAAATTCCGATGCCTTGCTGCCCTCTCGATTGGCGGCTCCGATGGAACTTCGAGCCGTATAGGAGCTTGCCGAAGACCTTGGGCACCTGCGCCTTGACGATGCCCGGGCCGTTGTCCTCGATGGTGATCCTGAAGCGGTCCTCCGCGAGCTGCGCGATCTTCACCGTCAGATCGGGAAGGATCTCCGCCTCCTCGCAGGCATCGAGCGAGTTGTCCACGGCCTCCTTCACGGCGGTCAGCAGTCCGCGCGCGGCGTTGTCGAAGCCGAGGAGATGGCGGTTCTTCGCGAAGAACTCCGAGACCGAGATGTCGCGCTGCCGCTCGGCCATCGACTCCGCGTTCTCGCGGGCGCGCGGCGGCTGCTGCTTCGCGCCGCGACGCGCAGCCGCAGGCGGCGGAGGCGGCGCGAGCTCCATCTCGAGATCGGGAGGCGGCGTGTCGGTGCTGGGCGCGGCGCCCTTGCGCGACGCGCGCGTCTTCGCGGGCTCCGGCGCCGCCTTCGGGTTCGGCTTCGGCTTCGGCTTCGCGGCCGGAGCCTTCGCGGCGGCGGCTCTCGCTGCGGGCACGGGTTTCGCGAGGGGAGCCTTCGACTCCGGCGCCGTCTTCGCCGTCTTGCGATCCTTCACGGGCGCTTTCACCTCCGCTGCGGATGGTTCCGCGCGCGCGGCCTTGCGCAGGTGCGGCGTCGCGACGATCATCGGCCGCATCGCGGCGGTCTTGTCGGCGCCATCGAAGAGGCCGGGCTGTCGCTCGGCCGCAGCCTTGGAGCGGGGCTTCTTCTGTGAGACGGGAGCCTCGGGCTGCAAGCTGTCCCCTCGCCGGCAGATGCTCGGCGTCGCGGCGATCATGACACGAAGGGGACCGCGCGGCCAAGTTCCGTGCACCAGGACGCGCTGCCCTCGCCTACGGGATCAGCGCCTCCACCGCCGCGCGGATGGCGGTGGGGTCGTAGCCGCAGATGAACTCGGTCTGCACCGCGTCGCGATCGAACACGAAGGTCTGCGGGAAGCCGGCGCAGGTCAGCGTCTCGAACCAGGCGTTCAGCGCGGACTCCGATTCGTCGAGCAGCAGCGGATGCTCGCTGCCATGCATCGACTCCCACGACTCGAGCGTCGCGAACGTCGCAGGATTCCCGGCGACATCCTGCGAGATCAGGGTGACGACGGTCAGGCCGCGATGGTGGTACTCGACATGGAGCTGCTGGAGATCGTCCGCGAGCAGGTGTGACCAGCCGACCCATTCCTCCGCGATGTTGAGGACCAGCACGCGACAGTCCCAGTCGTCAGGAAAGCTCACGGGCCCTATCGGGTTGGCCGCGCCTTCGAGCCCTCGTTGAAGCACGAACGGCAGCGCGCACGTGCCCACGGTCGTGCCGACGCCGAGGGCGCCGCAGTCGGCCTGGCAAGGAACGGGCGGACCATCGCACGCGTCGCCGATCCCGTCGGCATCCATGTCGCGCTGGAACGGATCGGCGACGAGCGGGCAGTTGTCGCAGGCGTCGCCGAGGAGATCAGCGTCGGATGACTCCTGGAGCGGGTTCGCATCGAGCGGGCAGTTGTCGCAGGCGTCGCCGGCGCCGTCCGAGTCCGCGTCGATCTGCCGCGGATCGACGACGGCGGGACACGCGTCGCATGCATCCGGGAGTCCGTCGCCATCGGCATCCGCCTGCGCCGCATCGTCGGGACATGCGTCGAGCGGATCGGGCAGCGTGTCGCCGTCGCGATCGTTCGCCGAGGGACCGGGTCGCTCGACACCGAAGGAGTCGCGTCCCAGCGAGGAGAAGAAGGCGCCGCAGTGCGCTCCGGCGAGGTAGTAGCTGTCCACCGCCGGGAGCGGCAGCGCGACAGCGGGCAGCGCGGGCTCCGCGATGCGCACGTGATCGTAGGCGCGCGCAACGCGCAGCGACGCGAGGCTGCCCTCGTAGGCGGGATGAGCGTTGGCGCCGAGGTCCTCCCACGTGAGCCTCAGCCCCGCGGGATCCCTCGTCACGCGCAGCGGCTCGGCGCCGGGGCGGCCGACGAGGTCCGACGGCTCGACGCAGGATTCGCACGCGTCGCCGACACCGTCGGCATCCGAGTCCTCCTGCCGGGGATCAGAGTCCGACGGGCACGTGTCCACGTCGTCGCAGGCGCCGTCCGCATCCGCATCGCCGGCTGACTGATCGCCGAAGCACGGATCGCAGGCGTCGCCCGCGCCGTCGCCGTCCGCGTCGAACTGCGCGGGATCCGCGACGCCCGGGCAGATGTCGGCGCCGTCGCAGGCGCCGTCGCCATCGACGTCGTCGGGCGCATCGACCCGGCACGGGTCACAGGCGTTGCCGACCCCGTCGCCGTCGGAATCCAGTTGCGCGGCGTTCGCGAGCGTCGGGCAGTTGTCCACGTCGGCACACGCCCCGTCTCCATCCGCATCGTCGAGCGCATCGAGCGGACACGGATCGCATGCGTCGCCCGACCCGTCGGAGTCGGCATCGGCCTGCGCGGGGTTCGGCGTCGTCACGCAGTTGTCGTTGGCGTCCCGGATCGTGTCGCCGTCGCTGTCCACGAACGTGATCGCGAGCAGGTCGGTCTCGGTCGGCGCGTTGCCGGGGAGGGACATCCAGCGCGAGACCCACGGGAAGACGAAGCCTGATCTCACGCGAAGCCGCCAGTGCCATGGGCCGTCCGCGGGGAGCGGCGCATGCGGCTCGTCGAAGGCGTGCGTGCTGCCGCTGGCATCCGGGAGGCCGGTGTCGATGAAGGGCGTGAGCGAAGGAGACGCGCCGTCGAACGGCGTCGCGAGAGGCTCGACCTCCCACTCGAGGCGCACCTGGTCGCGACCGAAGGGCGTGCGTCCGAGCGCGCGGATGCGGAAGCCATCCGCCGGCGACGTCGCACCGAGCAGGTCGATGGGCGCGCTCGCATCGCCAAGCGCCTGTCGCGCGATCCGCGCGAGCCCGCGGCCGCCACCGCCGAGCCACAGGGAAGCGCGGCCCTCCTCGAAGTTGCCGAGGCTGTCGTTCGGGGCGCCGGCGAGGACGTCGCCGTAACCGTCGCCATTCACGTCGCCCGCGCCCGCGACGGAGGCGCCGAGGTTCGCGTAAGCGACGCCGCCGTACGCGCCCCACGCGGAGCCCGTGGCGAGGCCCGACGCCGAACCATGGAAGACGCGCACCTCGCCGTCGTTCGTGTCGCCGCCATGGAAGCGCGGCAGCCCGACGATGACGTCGCTGAACCCGTCACCGTTCACGTCGCCCGCGCTCGCGACCGCGCTGCCGGCGGCGGCGCCCGCCTGCCCGCCCGACATTGTCCAGGCGCGCAGCGGCTCGAGACCCGAGGAGCTTCCGTGGAAGACGAAGGCGCCGCCCTCCCCCCGCGCTCCGATGTCGTGGCCGGGCGCGCCGACGATGACGTCGCTGAAGCCGTCGCCGTTCACGTCGCCGGCTGTCGCGACCGCGCGGCCGCGCCTCTCGGTCGCGCGCGTGCCCAGCGTGCTCCAGGCGGGAGACGCGGCGAGTCCACGCGCGCTGCCGTGGACGACGAATGCCGCGCCTTCATTGAAGAGCCCGTGGCCGGGCGCGCCGGCGATGACGTCGGAGTAGCCGTCACCGTTGACGTCGCCGGCCGTCCCCACGCTGGTCCCCAGCTGACCTCCGGGGTCGGCGCCCTCGAGCGACCATGCGTGGGTCGCCGCGAGCCCCGCAGCCGATCCGAGGAACACGCGCACCTGCCCGCGGTCGTCGTCGGGCGCGGCGTCATGCGAGAGCTCGCCGACGATCAGGTCGCCGAACCCGTCGCCGTTGACGTCGCCCGCGCCCGCGACGTCCATCGGGCAGCACTCCGTGGTCGCGAACCATGACGCGAGCCCCGGATTGCCGCCGGGTCCGAGGCCCGTCGCGCTGCCATGCCATGCGAGGATGACGGCGGGACGGTCGCCGAAGGGAGCTGCGGCCGCGATCACGAGATCGGAGTAGCCGTCACCATTCACGTCGCCGGCACCGGCCACCGAGGAGCCGAGGAACGTGTCGGCCACCTGGCCGCTCACCTCCCAATCGGGGGCGACGGGGGGACCCTGCGGCGCGCCGAGATGGACGGTGACGCGGCCCTCGTTCGGGAACCGGCCGTCCCACCACGGCGCGCCGATCGCGACGTCCGAGAAGCCGTCGCCGTTGACGTCGCCGATGAACGCGACGCTGGCACCGAGCTCGGCGTCGTCCTGCTCGCCCTCGGTGCGCCAGCTCTCGCCCGCGCGCAGCGTCGAGCTCGATCCGTGGAAGACGAAGGCCTCGCCATTCTGCGAAGCCAGCTCGAACGGGCCGCCGACGATGACGTCGCTGAAGCCGTCGGCGTCCACGTCGCCCGCCGGTCCGACCGAGAGGCCGAAAAGGCCGAACTGCGTTTCGCCTTCGCGCGACCACGCGGCAACGGGCGAGAGCCCCGCCGCCGATCCGCGGTAGAGGAAGACGCGTCCGGCATCCTCGAGACCCGGCGCGTCATGATGCGAGGCTGCGACGAGCACGTCCGCGTAGCCGTCGCCGTCCGCGTCGCCGGCCGTCGCGACCGCAACGCCCATGAGCGCACCGGCCTCGTCGCTCTCCTTCGTCCACGCGGGCGTCGGAGCGAGGCCGGTCGCCGATCCGAGGAACAGCAGCGCGCGGCCTTCCTGCGACTCGCCGTTGCTCCACCTGTCGGCGCCGATGACGACGTCGGCGTAGCCGTCGCCGTTCACGTCGCCGGCCGTGGCGACGGAGCCTCCCAGCGCCGTGAACGCGACGTCGCTCTCGAAGGTCCACGCGGGCGCCGCATCGAGGCCGGTTGCGGATCCGCGGTAGAGGAACGCGCGTCCCTCGGACGTCTCCCCGTTCGCAAAGCCCGGAGCGCCGACGATGACGTCGTCGTAGCCGTCGCCGTCCACGTCCCCGGCCGCAGCGACGGACGTGCCGAAGCTCGCGAAGTCCTGATCCCCTTCGGCTGTCCACGAAGGAGTCGCCGCGAGACCCGAGCTGGATCCGAGGTAGAGCCACGCGCGGCCTTCGCCGGGCTGCGGACCGTCGTAGCGCGACGACGCGATCAGGACGTCGTCGTAGCCGTCGCCGTTCACGTCGCCCGCGGGAGCCAGCGCCTCGCCGAGCTCGGCGTCCACCTGATCGGACTCGACGGTCCAGTCCGGCGCGGCCGAGAGTCCTGCCGCATGCCCGTGGAAGACGAGAGCGCGGCCCTCGCGCGACTGCCCGTTCGCGTAGGCGTGCGCGCCGACGAGCACGTCGGAGAATCCGTCGCCGTTGACGTCGCCCGCCGTCGCGACGGCACTGCCGAGGTTGAACGTGGCGCCGCCGCCCGGATCCGTGAATTCCCACGCAGGCGTCAGCGCGAGGCCCGCCGGCGATCCGAGGTAGACGCGCGCGAGCCCCCTCGCGAAGGCCATCGACCACATCGGCGCGCCGACGATCACGTCCGCGTAGCCGTCGCCGTTGACGTCGCCCGCCGTCGCGACGGAGAAGCCGAACTGCGCGTTCGCCTGCACGCTGGTCGCGGTCCAGCTCGGCGAGGTCAGGAGGGGATCCACCGTCAGCGGATACTCGGCACCGGCGTCATCGATGACGATCGTCAGCATTCCGGCGCCCGCATCGAGGCACGCGGGAATCTCGCGCCCGCGCGCGTCCGAGACGTGCAGCTCGCGGATGCGCAGCGCGGCCTCCCCCGACGGCGTGCGGAGAAGGACGGAGCTGCCGTCCTCCGCAGGATGAGCGCCGAGTCCGGAGGCGCGCAGCTCGAGGCGCAGCGGGCCCGCCGCCTCTGGCATCGCGCGATTCTCTAGCGTGAAGCCCTGCTCGATGCCGCGCGCGTCGTTCACGTGCCACTCGGTGATGGCGCCCACCGCGCGCCGCCACTCGATGCGATCGACGCTGACGCTCTCGGCGGAGGGTCGCGCGATCGCCTGATGCGCGGTGCCTCGGCCGAGCGCGACGAGCTCGAGCTCGAAGCGCCATCCGCCGGGCTCCGTGCGCGGCGCGATCTCCAGCACGCCGTCGCGCCACGCGGCGCGGAGATCCTGCGCGCGATTCGGCGCGATCCACCCGCCGTCCGCGCCGGGCGCGAGACGGTACTCGTCGCGCGCGAGGTCGGCGTTGACCTTCGCGAGCCAGCTCTCGGGGACGGGCGAGGTAGCCGCTAGCGCGGGGAGACAGAGCAAGGTCAGCAGGGCGAATGGGGGGCGCAAGCGCGACATGAGGATCCCTCTGGCGGCGATCACCTGCCCAAGATAGACCCTCTTTCCCCGATTGGTCATGGGACAGGCGGCACCCTGGAACAGGACTGGGGCCTGTCTCGTTGCGCTCCCAACACCATCCGGAGAGTTCCTTGGAAGAGGGGTGCGGGGTAACTCCCATCTTTCCAGAGTCTCCGGATGTGTTCATGACGGGTGGGGGTGGCGTCGATGGCGCCAGGCGTCCGAGGACTTTCCGTTCGGCCGATCGTGGGCTAGATTGCTGGGGCTGTTCCAGCTTCGCAGCCTGGAGGAGGGTTCCCCATGCGCCACGTCCCCGCTCTGGCCACGCTGCTGACGCTCGTCGCCACCGTCGCCGCAGGGCAGGCCATCGTCAACCCGAACCAGATCCGCTTCGAGGTGCGATTCTCCAGTACGAACTCCGTCATCCTCGACGAGCTGAGTCGGGTCGCTCCGGACGGCTTCAGGTACCGCGTCTCGGCGGAATCCACGGACCTCGTCCCGTCGCTCACGCATGCGACGTCCGTGCAAGCGCCGAACCGCCTCGGCGCCGCGGGCGAGGTGACGGTGGAGTCCAGCCCCACGGGCATCGCCTACGACGTCCAGCTGGAGATGCAGGGCCTCGGCACGCGCTACTACACGACCTGCGTGCGCTCCGCGGCCGTGAGGCCGGAGCCCGAGCCGGATCCCTCGGTGCGGATCGAGGAGTGCCTCGGCATGGTGCGCGTGCGGTTCACCGACGACGACGGAAACCCGAATCCCGTGGACG
>Ga0315912_10002842_pt1 | contig 17898 bp, 10 predicted proteins | sample VfabasoilMG_FD_204469 | JGI IMG/M metagenome (GOLD analysis project Ga0315912, IMG submission 204469) | Garden soil microbial communities collected in Santa Monica, California, United States - V. faba soil | ecosystem: Environmental > Terrestrial > Soil > Garden | place: USA: California...
CCGCTTCCCGTCGAAAGCCTCACCATGCGCCGACGGCGAAAGCCGTCCTTGTCGAGCGCGAAGAGACGGGTGAAGAACTTCGCTGAGGTCGGAAACCAGCTGAAGTGGGATAGGAGCCGTCGAGTGATCGGTGCTCCAGCGGAGCGCTGCTTCAGAGACACAACCGTAGCCAAGCCGTTTCGAGGCCGCTTAGAAAGTGCCAGAGCTGCCTCGCGTAACCCGAAGGGATGCACCAGAGTCGCCGACCCGTGGCCCCGTAGCTCAGACGGATAGAGCAGCGGTTTCCTAAGGGCAGCTGCCGGCACTAGTGCAGTTTCGGCGGGCAGCCCCTCAGTTCGTCTTCACCGCCTTGGCCAGAGCACTTCTACCGCCCTGCGTGACTCGAATCCAGTAAACGCCTGGAGACAGGCCTTGCGCGCTCACCGAGACCGTTTGCCGTCCCACTCCCAGGCTGCCGAGTCCGACCGACCGAACGAGTCGGCCACCCAGATCGACTACCTCCACGCGCGAGTCAGCCGCTTCCGGAGACATGAAGGCCACTCCCCAGCTCGTCGTGGCGGGGTTGGGCTCGATCGCGGTGAGCGAAAGCCCGGAGATGGGGGCTTCCACCGTCACCCACACTTCGCCCTCAATGCCCACTCGGCTGTCTCGTTGGACCCCCACGCCATAGCCGTATCGCGCTCCGGGCTCAACATCCCTGTCCTCGAGCGTGACGTAGCCCTGTCCGTCCGGGTAGAGCACGGTGAGCGGCTGCCAGTCGCCGTCCTCTGTGCGACGGAATATCCCGGCCTTGGAACTGCCACGAGACTCGGAGAACCAACGGATCCTGGCGAAGCCGCCGCTACCGACGGCGTCCACGACGCTGGCGGCGAGAATCGGGGTTGGTCCCACGGGACCGGGGCCGTACGCGCCGATTTGTCCACCAGAAACGCTGTAGTTCGTAAAGAACGAGGCCGGATGCAGGGTAAGGGGAGGATTGAGGAAGGGATCGTAGCTCGCGCACTGGGCTCCGGTTGCAGAGCCGGCAAACGGATCGAAGGCACCGTTGGCGCCCCAAGCCACAGTGTAGTTGCAATACATCGAGCTGCTTTGGGGTGTGTTCTCGATGGGTGTACCACCCGAGACAATGCTGTTGTAGAGGCGAGTGAAGTGGTTCTGAGTCCTAATACCAGCATACTCACTTTCATAGGCCGTGCAGTAGGAGAAGACAGAGGCATCCGCGTCCGAGACAAACCCGTAACCACAATGGCTCGAGATTGTGCGAACCACCGTAACGTTTGGAGCAACAACCTGGACGCCTATGTGGAAGCCTTCGACCCGGTTCGGGGATGGACTTAGGGAGTCAGCGTTGAAAATGGGCGCGTACGCGACAATGCCGACGGTTCCTTGCCCGATTCCAGGACCTACGAGGGACGTGCCGGCAAGTCGGGCGGTTGCGCCAGTAGAGATCTCAAGCCCCTGCCTCACAGCATAGATGAGCACCTGCGATAGGTTCGCGGTCCCGCCTGTTGCGATCCGAGCACCTACTACCGCCCCGAGAAGTTCGCTGTTGCTAAGCGAGAGCACCCCGCCTGAGGCCACATTGACGCCGACCCATGTGGCCGGAGTTCCAAAGCCGATTCGTGAGGCGCCCGGCCCGGCCGAAATCAGCAAGGTGCCGAATACGTTCAACTCGACTCGACCACGATCCGTTCCGGAGGCAAGAAAGTCCGAGTATGGCGTCGGAGTAAGCAGGACGCCGCGCTCGACTGTCAGCGTGACCCCTGGATCGATCGTGAGGTCGCCAATGATCTCGTAGTTTGGCCCCGGGCTCGCGAAGGTCAGCGTGCGGTTCGAGGTGATGTGCCCGTAGAGCTGATTCGGCGCCGGGCTGCCCGTGACCTCTGCTGAAGCGAGAGCGGCCCAAAAGAGAAGCGGGGCGGAGAGCAGGCTCATCGAGGGGCGGCGATGCATGTCGGCCTCCAGTGTGCTTCTAGTGGCGTGATCGAGGTGCAGGACCACCAATCCCAGAGTCGTACGCGGTTCCAGCAGGGTTCCAACAGTCAGGCGCAACTACCGATCGGTTGCTCCTTGCGTCGCTCTCCCGGGATTCGGAGCGTAACGGGACTTCAACTGGCCCCACGTCTCCTGACGTGAGGCCGTCGCGCCGCCTGCCCAGAAGTTACCGATCAGGCACGGAGGGGCGGCCATGTTGGAAGTGTGCTTGAAATTGACGTCACCATTCAGGGACATGACGTAGAGCCCAGCGTTAGCGACTCCGGGACCATCGCCGACGGTGAATCCCGAAATTCCCGATCCGGCCTGCGCTGTAGCGCTGCTGGCTCCGAAGTGGTAGGACAGCGCGAGCATAAGCATCCCGGCGCAAACATAGAAGAACTTGCGGGCCATGAGGGATACCTCCTCTGAGAGTTTCTGGCGTCGGCTTGTGGCGTGGAGATTCGCCAGCGGATTGGAAGCACCAGCCTATGGGGTGGCTGCCGCAGGCCTATCGGTCATGGGTCTGCGGCTGCGCAGGTGTGGGCGTCGGAGCGTAGCGAGCCTTCACCTGCCCCCACGTCTCGCGCATGGCTGGGGTGGGCGAGCCACCCGCGAGGTTGCCCATGTATGCCCACGCGCCGCCGCTGTATTGGAACCAGTCACCGTTCTCCAAGAGGACGTTCTGCCACGGGTCCGTTGCGACGATGCGGCTCGATCCGGGCACGGGGACGGGAAACTCGCGGGGCACGCCACCCGGCCCCATCCAGCGCCAGATTCTATTCACGCAGGCGGACGCACGATTTCCTTCCGGGGCGCCTGCAACGAACTGAAGCGAGGCACCTTCAATGACGGTTCCCCCTTGAGCCGTCGCGGTGTTGGCACCGAGATGGTAGCTGAGTGCGAGCATGAGCAGGCCTGCACAAACGTAGAAGAACTTCTTGGCCATGACACGCCTCCAGATGAGCGTTGGAACGGGATCGCGTGCGGGGTCGGAGCCGCGGGGAGTTGGACGCGACCTACCGGGGGTTCGTCTCGGACGTCGGCGTCCCCGGATTCGGCGCGAAGCGGGACTTCAGCTGCCCCCAAGTCTCACGCTGCGCCGGGACCGGGCCGCCACTGAAGACGTTGCTGGCTAGCACCCAGTTCGTCCATCCATTCGCGCTTCCGCCACCGCCCACGTACACGTCACCGTTAGCGGTGACCACAGCTCCACTATTTCCGAACGCAGCCACGACCGGATTGGCTGGGGCCTGAGCAATCGCAGTGGACGCACCGAGGTGGTAGGAGAGAGCGAGCATGAGCATCCCAGCGCAGACGTAGAAGAACTTGCGGGCCATGGCTAGCCTCCGAGCTAGAGTGCGGGGTGTCCTGATCCACATGGTCCATCGCTCGAAGTCACGATGGAGCCACGCCTAGCCTAGCACTGGCCCTGCGCGCCGTGATCGCAAATTCCCGCGACCTGCAGTCGTACTGGTCTTCCGGGTAGCAGCATTCCTTGAGAGGATGAGCGCGTGATCACGAGCTAACGAGCCGGGGCGGACGGTTCACCGCGCTGCAACATGTGCTGGTCCACGCGGGCATCACGAGGACGTAGCAGTAGACACGGCTATCACACGAGACCGTCATGCGGGAACCGCAGCAAGTCGGCGATGTGGTCAGGTCCGAAGCCTGAGCACGAGAGAGAGAGGACCCTATGGAACGCGCCAAGGCATTTCTCTACGTCTGCGCTGGAATCTTCTTGGTTCTGGCCGGCATCAGTATCCGCTCTACAACCAGCCTGGCTCAAGCGAGCAACACTCTTGACATCGCCGGCTGGTACGCGGGATACGCTGGCGGCGTAGTGAATCGGGTGCTTGTGAGAGAAGGCGGCACGACCCGGATCATCACGCCACCCATTCCCGGAACCTCGCCCGTCGTCGGACTGCGTCCCGACGACATGGTTGTGATTCTGGCGAATGGGGAAGTGTGGGGGTACTCCGACCAGTGGCGCTTCAGCCACAACATGCTCGACGGTGTTCTTGGAGTCACAGACACTGGTGCAGGTGGGAACTTCGGGCTGCGCGTATCGCCGAACCCCTCTCTAGGGCAACTCGACGTGCAGTATTCACTCTCCGAGAGTGCGCAAGTTGAGCTCGAGGTGCTAGATGTTCAAGGACGCCTGTTCGGAGAAGTGCATCGCGGCGTCTACCCGGCGGGACGTCACTCGCTCTCACTTGGGGCCTTGGGGTCCGGAAGTCGGCTGTCGCCGGGCACGTACTTCGTGCGGATTCAGTCGGGCACCCGGAAGGATCTCTCTAAGGCCGTGGTAGTCCGGTGACGTGCCCGAAACCGTGGTCGTAGCCATTGGCCTCTCGAGCAGCCTGCACAGTGCCCGAGCCGACTAGCGTGACCTGGGGCGAAGCATCGGAGTCAGCGGCAGGTGGCTCTGCAGCTCAGACGGCTAGAACAGCGGTACTCCCAATGAGGTCGGGCAGAAATACTGATTGACGGGGCATCCTACGCCCAATAACTTGTCAAGCTATCGCAAGCCAACGAGTAGCCTCTTCGCCATCAACTTGGATTGAGCCTCGGTCTGGCCGCCCCCTCCCAGCCCGCTCACTTTTTGACCGGGAGTCGCGCGTGCGCGTTCGTCGCCGTCACCGTCCTACCAACCCGACTTTCGCGGCTCGCTTTCGATTGCTCGGGCCCCTCCTCTTCATCCCACTCATCGCCGGGGCCTCCTGGGCGGGATCGATCAGCGGGGGCGTTCGTGAACGCAACACGGACACTCCGATCAGCGGAGCCACGGTCCGCCTCGAGCAAAACGGGCAGATCAAGTTCACGACGACGACGAGCGCATCTGGAGGCTACAGCTTCAGCGGAATTCCGAATGGCACTTACAACCTCGTCTGTCTGAAGCTCAACTGCTACCAGAACTGGGGTCCGTCGGCTCGAACTCTCGGCAACCTCACCGGGCAGAACATCATCATGGAGCGGTTCGCCTCCATTACTGGCGGCGTCCGCGACGCCCCGAGCGCCGCACCCATCGGTGGCGCGACTGTTCGCCTTGAGCAGAACGGCCAGATCAAGTACACGACGACGGCGAACGGATCGGGAGTTTACAGCTTCGACTGTATCCCACCCGGGACATACAACCTCGTGGGGCTGGAGCTGTCCTGCCACGTGAACTGGTCGTCGCCCCGCACGCTCAACCTCAACGATCACCTGACGGGCCAGAACATCGCGATGGATAAGTTCGCCTCCACGACCGGCGTCGTGCGCAACGCGGTCACCAATGCGCCGATCTCAGGAGCGACCATCCGTCTTTGGCAGGGCGGAGAGCAGGCCCACCACGTCGTGACAGACGGCAATGGCGTGTACAGCATCGCGTGCATCGTACCCGGCACGTACATCATGGATTGCCTCAAGCTTGGGACGTACGTGAACTGGGGCCCGAACACGCGTTCCTTTGGCGCGAACGATGCCCTGACGGGACAGGATGTCTCGATGACGCCGTGTGCAACGATCACGGGCGGCGTGCGGGACGCGGTCACGAACCAGCCGTTGAGCGGCGCCACCGTCCGCCTCGAGCAGAACGGGGAGATCAAGTACCTCTTTCAGTACACGGGCAGCGACGGCGTGTACTCCATCACCGGGGTCTACCCCGGCAGCTACAACCTGGTCGGACTGCATCTCGGCGACTACGTCAACTGGTCGCAGCCGCGAACGTTGAGCGCAGGCGAGAACGTCACCGGGGCGAACATCGCAATGACGCCGAACTTCGGCCGCATCTCGGGCACGGTGCGCGATGCGGTGACCGGGACGCCGATCTCTGGCGCCACCGTGCGCCTCGAGCAGAACGGGCAGATCAAATACACGTTCCAGTACACCGCAGCCGACGGCGGCTACAGTTTTTCCGACATCACGCCTGGGACCTACAACCTGGTGGGTCTGCACCTGGGCGACTACGTCAACTGGTCTGAGCCACGAACGCTCGCCGCTGGATCGAATCTCGTAGGGCAGGACATCCCGATGGCGCCCTTCGCGACGATCACCGGAGTCGTCCGGGACGCGGTTACGAACCAGGCATTGAGTGGCGCGACCGTCCGCCTCGAGCAGAACGGGCAGATCAAATACACGTTCCAGTACACGGGCAGCGACGGCGTGTACTCCATCACTGGGATTAATCCTGGTAGCTACAACCTTGTCGGGTTGCTTCTCGGCGACTACGTCAACTGGTCGCAGCCGCGGACGCTCGGTGCTGGCGAGCACGCGACGAACGCCAATATCGCGATGACGCCGAACTTCGGCCGCATCTCAGGCGTGGTGCGCGACGTGGTGACGGGGACGCCGATCTCTGGTGCCACCGTGCGCCTCGAGCAGAATGGGCAGATCAAGTACACGTTCCAATACACCGCAGCCGACGGGGCCTACACCTTCACGGGCATAACGCCAGGGACCTACAACCTGGTGGGCTTGCATCTCGGCGACTACGTCAACTGGTCTCAGTCACGATCGTTGCCCGCCGGCTCGAATCTCGTGAACCAAGACATCGCGATGAGTCCGACGTTCGCTCGCATCGCCGGCGGCGTTCGTGATCTCGCGACCTCGCAGGCGATCTCCGGTGCCACCGTGCGGCTCGAGCAGAACGGTCACATTCTCTATACGACGTCGTCGAACACGTCGGGGAACTACGCGTTCACTGGTATCCCGCCGGGCTCTTACAACCTCGTCGGCCTCAAGCTCGGCACCTACAAGAATTGGTCGCAACCTCGGACGCTCATCGCCGGCGACAACATCCTCACGGCGAACATCGCCATGGTGAGCATCGCCGCCTCCGTCTCTGGCACCGTCCGTGATCAGACGAGTCAATCGCCGGTCGCCGGGGTGACGGTCCAGCTTGTACAGAACGGTCAAGTCGCCTACCAGACGACATCCACGACTTCTGGAGCGTACGGATTCAGCGGCCTCGTCGCGGGCACGTACACCTTGGAGACTCAGCAGAGCGGCGTCTACGAACACTGGAGTGCGCCTCTCACGCTCAACCAGGGCCAGTCGCGGACCGACGTCGACATCGCGCTCACCCGCGTGAACGGACCGCCGGGACCGGCGATCTCCGGCACGGTCACCGCATCGGGAGGGGGAGTGGTGCCGGGCGCGACGGTTGAGCTGTATGTCGGCTCGACGCTCCAGAGCGCGACTTTGACCAGCGGGCAGGGAATTTACGAGTTCGCTTCCCTGACGAACGGAGACTACACGGTTGTGGCCTCGAGGACAGGCTACGTCAAGACGACGAGTGCGCTGCAGCCATACCGGGGCAGTTCGCTCACGGTCCCGTTGGTCCTTTCGGCGGCAGCGCCTGCTCCCGGACCGCCCGACCTGGTGATCGGCGCGAATGACCTCTCGTACACTTCCTCGGGCGGTCTGGCACCGACACTTGTCCTGACCGCGTGGGTGCACAACAACGGCGGCCAGACCGTCTCGAACGCCCGAGTGCGCTTTTACTCGCTCACCCAGGGCGGACAGGTCGCGGGAGCAATCGGAGGCCCTCTCACGATCGCTACGCTCGCTCCTCACGATGCCAAGTCCGTCAGCCTCTCTTGGACGCCCAATACCCCGTACGTGCGGTTCAAGGCCATCGTCGATCCCGACAACCTAATCGCAGAATCGAACGAGCTCAACAACTCCGCATTGCTTGACCTTGGCACACTCGGTGGAAGGCCTCCGCTCGTCAACAATGTGACGGCCTCGATTGACGGTGACGCTGACGGGCACACGTTCGGTCAATTCCTTGCTCAGGCCCCGGGAGTCGTCAATCGGTTCACTGCCCAGATCAGTGACCCCGACAACGACGTGACGAACGTCATCTTCGAGATCGACGGCCGAGCGCTGACTGGCACTCGCTCCGGAAGCTCGTGGAGCGTCAACTACGACGTCGGCACGCTCGCGGGCGGCAATCGAACGATCAAGGTGCGCGCCTTTGACTCGATCGGCCTTTCGTCCGAGTACTGGACTGGCACGATCAAGATGAAGGCGTGGCCCGCCTGGCTCAACAGCAGCTTCACACTCAGCGACCTCGGACTGACGCGTACCATCAAGAAGGGGTACATCTCGTATTCGTACACCTTCTACAACGCCGAAGACCCTGGCAAGCACCTGATGGTCTTCGTGGACCACGTCGACCCGAACATTCTCGTCATCGGCGGCAAGCAGTCGAAGTTCGATCTGTCTGGCACCATCGAGCTGGGAATCCCGCTCTACGCCGGCCTACCGTGGCAGGTCACGGGGGCGGCGAACATGAGCGAAACCGTCCTTGGGAAGACGTTGAGCTCGAAGGAAGTCGAGTTGAGCTTCGATATTTCCTCGGATGGAAACACGCTGCACGCGCTGAACGTCCAAACGTCGTTCTCGAAGAATGTCGGTGCGTTCCCCGAGCGATTCTATCCAGTCGTAAGTCTCTATGGAGTTCAGATCAGCGTCGGCATCGGGATGGAGGCTGTCCTGGGAGTGAGCCTCGATGCGACATTCAACGGCAACCTGACCGCATACACGATCGACTTCACTCCAACCGTTGGTCTCGACATCAACGGCACACTCCGCATCGCCGATCCATTCGCATTCGCGCGACTCGAGCTGATCATGACCGCGTCTGGCGAGATCGGACCGAGACTGAGTTACGCGCGGCCCCCGGGACACCTGAACGTGACCGGCTACTACAGTGCGCGGATCGACGGACGGCTGGTGGGATCCGTGATCTGGGGGATCTACAGCAAGGAGTTCTATCGCTGGACCTGGGGACCTTGGTCCGGGACCTTGCCGAGGTCGACGCCGCTTCAAGCGACGATGACAACCGATGTGACGGCGGCGGATTCGATTGCCGTGCCGGAGCTATTCCCGTATCCCAGCTCGGCGAGCGATGGCCTGGGCGACCTGGGGCTCGTTTGGGTGTTGGACAACGATCCCGATCCGGGACATGTGAGCCCCGAGGTATACTTCGCTCAGCGTGACATGAACGGCAGCTGGGACACCCCCGAACGAGTGACCAGCAATCAGCGGTTCGAGACCGTTCCGGCCGTTACGTACCCGATCGATGGCAGCCCAGTCGCCGTCTGGGTCGAGAACTCGCTCAGCGAGGCCGACACGGCGTCCATTACCGGCCTCTCGGACGTTCTTGATCGTCAGGATCTCTGGTACTCGCGACGCGGCGGGGCCGGGTGGATGACACCTCAGCCGATCGTGACGGATAGCGCCGGTCCGTTCGTTGCGGACGGTCCGCCTGCACTCGCCCGCGCAGGGACGGGCGCCATGGTCGTCTGGCCGCGGTCGGTGGGGGACAGCGCGCTGGCTCCGGGCGCGGCCGAGGTGTTCGCCTCGCGCTTCGATGGTACCTCGTGGAGCGCCCCGCAGCGGCTGACGAATGATGTGGCTCACGATGCCGGCGTCAGCGCGGCGTCATCGAGCGGGGATAGCGTCACTGCTGCATGGGTCCGCGAGGAGCCGGCCGGTTCGAACCAGTGGTCGGTCGTCTGGAAAGCATGGGACGGCGCCGACTGGTCGGGCTTGCGGACGTTGCGCGTCGCGAATGGGCGCTGCCAAGACGTCTCGCTCGCTTCGGGCCCGGGGGGTGTGCTCCTCGCGACCTGGGTCGAGCCCGAGATGCAAATTGACTCGACCGTCATCTACCGACTATTCGGAGCGACCAAAGTCGCGACCGATACCGTGTGGAGCGCGCCGACAGTCGTGCATGCCGACTCACAGTTCATCGAGACCCCGATCTCGCTTATCGACCGGCGCGGGATCGGGGCGGTGCTGTGGCGCGGATACGCCGGCTACGACGGGGACGTCATGATCGCGCTGCGGGATCTCGAAGCTCCGGGCGGCGAGTGGACGACGCCGCGGCAGATCACCAGCGACTCCCTTACCGACTGGATGATGACCGCCAGCCTCGACGGCGACAACAATGTTCATCTCATCGACCTGAAGTCCGATCTGTCCCCAAACGCGCAGCCCCCCGCTGTTTCCGGAACCCTTCGTGGCCTGAGCCTGACCACGCGCAGCATTTCCGAGTCGCTGGAAATCGGCGACCCCCTGGAGAAGGGAACAAGGCCGCTGCTTCCGGACCTCATGCTCGGGGTGGGGAGATTGGACCCAGGCCAGATCAGCGCGACCGTGGGGGACACTTTGTTGTTGCGCGCCCTCGTACGAAACATCGGCGACGCGGGGGCCCCGGCAACTACGGTCGCCTTTTTTGACGGCGATCCCACCGAGGGGGGGACACCACTTGCGGGCGGCCCGGCCTCACTGGATGCCGTCAACCCCGACGGCGAGATCATCGCAACGCTTCCGTGGGTCGCCACGTCGGGCCGTCACGCCTTCTACGCCGTGGCGGATGCTGGCGGGCTTGTCATCGAGCAGGACGAGCAGAACAACCGGGCCGACACCATGCTCGTCGTCCTTCCCGACATCGAGGTGGACTCGCTTCAAGTGATGCCCTCAAACCCGGCACCTGGAGACACTCTTCATGTGCAGGCGCGAATCCGGAACGTCGGCGGGGCTCCGAGCCAGCCAGTCGCCCTGCGCCTCACCCAGGGTGCCGCGATTGCTGGCGCACAGACTCTGCCAGCGCTCGCACGAGGTGATTCGGCTTGGTTCTCGTTCGTTGGAATCGCCGCGGCGGGACTTGACTCGCTCCTCGTCACCGCTGATCCCGACAGCGCAGTGGATGACCTGGATCGATCCAACAATGCACGCCTCTCGATAGTCGCGGTGCTGCCGGACCTGGAAGTTCCACGAGATTCGATCACCTATGAACTGCCAGACTCGGTCGGCATTCTGACCGCCGTCCTTCGCAACCTCGGCGGCGTTGACTCGCCGCCCCAGACGGTAGCCATCTTCTCGGGCGACCCCGGCGACGGCGGCATTCTCATCGACAGTCTTCACGTGGATGTGATTCCCGCACGCTCGGCGACGCGAATCACAAAGAGCTGGACCGCGCCTTACGGCGTCAGCCACACGTACGTACTCGCGGACGTGAACGGCACAATCGAAGAGCGCGACCGCAGCAACAACAAGGCCTTCGCTGACATCCTAATAGACGCCGAGCCCGAGTTTGAGCTCGTCCCAGGCAGTATCGCCCTCCGCCTCGACGGCGAGCATGGGTGGCAGCTCACAGCTCAGATTGGGAATACTGGCCTGGCCGCGGGCGTAGCCGTGCCTGTGGAGTTCTTCCGCGGCGATCCGGACAGTGGTGGAACGCTCCTCGGAGCCGTCACAGTTCCGCTTGTCTCTCCTCGCGACACCGTCATCGCGGCCATCGGCGCTGGCTCGCCCGAGTTGCTGGACCTTCCCATCTTTGCGGTGATCGATCGCAACAACTCGTTCCCGGAGCCCGACAAGTCGAACAATCGCGCGACCGGCTCTGTCGATGCCACTGTCTCTGTCGTGGACGCAGCGCCGAGTGCGTTCCTGGTGTTCAAGTCAGAACCAAATCCATTCACGACGTTGACCCGGATCCGCTTCGTATTGCCGCGGGCATCGGCCGTGCGCCTCGGGATCTTCGATGTTGCTGGCCGCCGCGTTCGCCTGATCCACGCGGGCGCCTTTCCGGCGGGCTATGGCTCAGTCGCTTGGGACGGAACAGACGCAAACGGCAGCGCTGTTCGGTCCGGAATCTATTTCGCCCGGCTCGAATGCGACTTTGGTCGGCGGACGCTTCGGCTGATGCGGCTCAAGTGAGATTTGCGTGCTGCGAGTAGCGATTCCGATCGGGGTGCAGCTCGACGCGGTCGCGTCCAAGGGACCGCTGTTGAATGTGGATTGCTCGTCGGAAGTCATGCAGACACGCTCCAGGCATTGGCGAGCCGATCGGCTTCCTAACGCGAGGCTTCAGTTCGTCCGGCCTGAGGCCGCCTTCATAGACCGCGCAGCCCTCGGGGTAGCCCGAACTTGCTACCTACGCCCCCTCAACCAAGCCGCCAGCGTATCCCGCTCCGCATCCGTCATCCCCGTAAGGTTCCCGAGCGGCATCGTCCGCGTGTCGATCGCCCTCGCCTGGATGCGCGGAGCATGCAGCGCCACAAGCTCCGGCCGATCTAGTCGAACGCCTGTGGGCGCCTCGGGGAACGATGGGTTCGACGGGTGCTCGGAGTGGCAGGTCGTGCAGCGGCGCTCGATGATCGCGTAGGCCTGCGCGTCAGGCACCTCAGCGGTCACAGAGGCAGTCGCCGCATTCGCCGGCCTTCCAGCATCCGGCCGCGCCGTCAGCACGATCGCGGCCAGCAGCGCGAGAACGCCGGAACCCACCACCCGCCAATCGCTGCGCGTTCGTGCGTTCATCACATACTTGAGCGCCACGCCAAAGCCGGCCATCAGAAGCAGTACGACCCAACCCAAAGGGTGCCCATAGCCAGACGGGAAGTGCTGGCTCAGCATCATGAACAGCACGGGCAGCGTCAGGTAGTGGTTGTGCGTCGATCGAGCCTTGGCGAGCAGGCCGGGTCCCGTGTCCACCGGCACGCCCGCGCGCGTCTGCGCCAGCATCTTCGACTGGCCTGGCACGATCACGCGCCAGACATTCGCCGCCATCACGGTACCGAGCATCGCGCCCGTCAGGAGCCAGGCCGCGCGTGAGCCGAACAGCCGAGTCAGCCCGAACACGGCGGCCGCCAGCACGAGCGACAAAAACACAGCCAGCACCCGCGGCCGCGAAGCCAGCGGCGAGCGACACGCCAAGTCGTACACAAGCCACCCGGCCGCCAACGTCCCCACCGCGACTGCCAACGCCACCCCGTGCGTCAGCCGCGCTCCGCTGTCCACCAGCAGCGCTCGGTCGCCCAGGCCATAGACCACGAGCAGCAGGAAGAAGCCCGAGATCCAGGTCGAGTAGGCCTGCCACTTGAACCAGTAGAGGTTCCGCGGCAGCTCTTCCGGCGTGAGCGAGCGGCGCTTCACGACCTCGTAGAAGCCGCCGCTGTGCACCATCCACATCTCGCCCGCCACGGCGCCCTCTCGCGGGCGCCGCGGCGGCTCGAGGCTGGAGTCCATCCACATGAACAGCAGTGAATCGCCGATCCACATGATACCGGCGAGCACGTGCACCCAGCGCGCGAGCGCGCCGAGCCATTCACTGAGTAGGGGCGGGATCTCCGGCATCATCCCTTGCCGAGGCTAGCGCTCCGGCGGGGCGACGGCTTCTTCAACTCCGATGGACTCGGTCGTCGTGCGCGATCCGGCTTCGGCTTCCGCGCGCAGGCGACGGCCCCAGCGGCTGTGGCGGCGAGCCACCTGCTTGGCGGCCGGCTCGGTGAACTTGGCCGGGAGCGGGTCGGCCAGCACCAGCGTGCCGAGCAGCATGTCGGCGAGCGGGCAGACCACGTTGAAGTTCTTGCCCATGTAGACGTGGTGCAACCGGTGGTGGTTCTTGATGAACTTGAAGAACCCCTGCCGCTCGATCCACGGGATGCTGGGCTTGTGCATGAGGTAGTGGAACCCCTCGTAAGCGAAGTAGTAGAACAGCACTACCACGCCGACGGTCCACATGACCGCGAACCACGGCAGGCCGGAGCCCACCTGCGTCCACGCCAAAATCGCCCACGGGATCATGTTCATGCCGATCAGGATCGGCGCGGCCCACCACTGGAACGTGAGGGCCTCTTCCTGCTCCTCTTCGGTCACGTGGAACGTGTCCTCGTGTTTGCACAACTGATGGTGCACGAGGGTGTGCGCCGTGAACATCTGAGGCGGGAGCCAGGGTCGGTGGAGCCAGTAGCGGTGGTACACCCACTCGAACAAACTGGTCTGGAGGATACCGAGGGCAGCCGCTGCAGGGATGAAGATGAGAAGGAGGTTCACAAGAGTCCCTTCGACGCGAGGTTGCACCGGGCCCCCCCGCGCCACGAGGGAACCGTCCCTCGCACATCCCGCGCGAGGGCACACGCAGCCTAACACGCTCCGGGCCGGGGGTCATTCCCCGCCGGGAGCCCAGTCTCAGCTCGCCGGAGTACCGGTTTCGGCTCCCGCCATCTCCGAAGAGTGCCCGGGGAAGTACCTGGCCTTGGGATCCACGAGCATCTTCGCACCGCAGACCGCCATCGTCGCTTCGCCGAAGCCCGTGGCGATGAGCTTGAGTTTGCCGGGATAGGACACGAGGTCACCAGAACCAAACACTCCGGGGAGATTGGTCTCCATTTTCTGGCTCACCTCGAGCGAGTTGCCCTTGATGGTGAGCCCCCAGGTCTTGATCGGCCCGAGGTTGGCGACGAACCCGAAGTTGACGACCACGTCGTCCACTTCGAGCACGGTCTCTTTCTGGTCGCGGTTGTCGTAGATCACCGCGCGCTGCACGCGGCCGTCGCCCTCGATCGTGCGCAGCTCATGGAACGGCACCACGCGGCAGCGCGAAGCATGCAGCTTCCGCACGCTGTCCTCGTGAGCGCGGAACTGGTCGCGGCGGTGGATCAGCGTCAGCTCCGAGGCGAGGGGTTCCAGGTGCAATGCCCAGTCCACCGCCGAGTCGCCGCCGCCCAATAGCAACACGCGCCGGCCGCGGAAGGGCTCGAGGCCGGGCAGCACGTAGTGAAGCCCGTGGCCCTCGAAGCGCGCCAGTGCGGCGTCGGTGAGCTTCCGCGGGGCGAAGTAGCCGATGCCGGCCGTGATCAGCACCGTCTTGGTGCGGTGCTCGCGGCCCTTGTCGGAGCCGATCAGCCAGCCGCCCTCCACCGGCTTCAAGCTCGTGGCCTGCTCGCCCAGGCAGATGGTGGGGTTGTACTGGTTGGCCTGCTCCACCAGCCGGTCCACCAAGTCGCGCGACTTGACCGACGGGAAGCCCGCGACGTCATAGATGTCCTTGTCGGGGTAGAGCGCGGCCAGCTGACCGCCCGGCTCGGCGAGGCTGTCGATCAGCTTCACCTTCATCGTGCGCAGCCCGGCGTAGAACGCGGCGAACAAACCGACCGGTCCGGCGCCGATGATGGTGAGGTCGAATTCGGCATCCACCGGAAGCGGCGGACCGGTCGAGGGATTCGGAAGGCTCATGTCTCGCGGACCTCTCGCGTAGGGAGTCTCAAGGGATTACTTCAGGTGCAGGATGCCGATGGTCACCAGGATGGGCACGATCACGGCGATGATGGCCTCACCGGCGATGAATCCGGAAGCGAGGGCGGTCTTGGTCCGGCTCTCGCCCTCGCCCTTGCCACCGGGCCAGGCAGAAGCGAGCACGGCCCCGAGGAACATGGTCACGATCGCACTTCCGGGCACCAGCATGCCGATGCCGATGCCGGTGGGCGAGGGGGTCCACTTCTTCCACTTGGTCCCCTCGAGCACGGTGAACAGGATGCCCAGCACCACGGCGATGCCGAGTGCGGGCAGCGAGCCGGCCGGCAGTGCCGAAAGTCCCTTGGAGAGCAGTGTGGCGAAGCCGGCCCACTTCTGCGAGATGGGCGAAGAGAGCCCGGTGTCGCCACCGATGCCGTACGTGTCACGCAAGAGCGGGTAGACGATCGCCACCGTGGCCGCACCGATCGGCACGGCGATCAGCTGGATGTACGTGAGGTAGCGCGGCTTGCTGTTCATCATCTCGCCGGTGCGATAGACCTGCATCAGGCCTTCCGACTCCGACGCGATCGTGCCCGTCACTCCGCTGGCCACCATGTTCGCCATCACGTGGCCGGGCGCGATGACTCCGAAGACGGCCTGCATCATGTTGGAGAGCGCGCTGATCGGACCCCAGTTGGTCTCGCCGAACACGCGCAGTCCCACGAGCATCAGCGGCAGCGACAGCACGATCGCGGCGAGCGTCAGCCACACCGGCATGCCGAGCGTGTACTGGACCCACACCACGAGGCCTGAGCAGACGAGCGAACCGATCCACACCCAGCGCATGGGGAACTCGCCGTCGCCGATCTCGACGCCGGAGAGGTTCTTGAACGTCTTCACGAGCAGGTGCCACTTGAGCACGAGTGCGGTGAGTCCGCCCGAGACGAGCATGCCGGTGGCTGGCCACATCACCCACAGCAGCACCTTGCGCCGCACGAGTTCGTCGATGATGCCGTACTGCATGAGGATCGGCGGGGCCAGCACCCACGAGATGATGGCACCCGCGAGCATGGCCGCGTTCACGCGGAAGCCCACCAGCATGCCGGCACCCAACGACAACAGGCTCCAACTCACGCCCATGCCCATCTTGGAGCCCAAGGCTCCAAACGGCAGCATCTCAGGGATCCGGTACCAGACCGCGCCCAACAGTCGCGTGTCTTCGCGCAGCCACATGATGATGGCGGAAGCGATCGAACCGAACCCCATCGCGCGCGTGGCGTCCTTCGAGCCCTTGCCGCGCTCGTCCAACACCAGGATGGTCTCGCCTGCGGCGATGCCGTCGGGGTAGGGGAGCTTCTCTTCGACGACGAAGTGACGTCGCATCGGCACCGAGAGCAGCACGCCGAGCAACCCAGCGGACGACAGCCACAGGAACGTCTGCATCGGTGTGAGCTGGAACGTGAAGCCCAACGTCGTGTCCATCCGCAGCATGTCGAACGCGGCCATGATCACGCACAGGAACGCGGTCTGGCCCGCGGCCGTGCCCGCGGCCTGGATGATGTTGTTCTCCCAGCGGCTGAAATCGCGGAACACGAGCCCCAGCGACAGGAAGCCCAAGAATGCGGCGACCACCGAGATGTTGGGCCCGAAGCCCAGCTTCAACACGATGTACGGGTACGAGGCGGCGATTACGGCGGCGATCACCAACGAGGCAAGGACGGCGCGGACCGTGAACTCCTTGCGCGGCGCTGCGGCGGGTGCGGCCTGCGGGGTGGCGTGCATGAGGCGGCAGGCTAACAAGCCCCGAGCGCTCCCGGCCAGCGGGGTCGTCCGGGTGGGTGCGCGTAGCCCAACCGGCTCCCCACGCCCCGCCCCGCCGCGCGACCCGATGGGGCCGCCTCCCCGGCGCGATGTGGCAAGACCGCGGTTGCGGCCTCGGCATCACGCGAACTCGGCCGAACCACCACCCGGCCGGCGCTGGACCGCGTTTTTGTCTCGACTCGGATGTGTGTTCGGCGTCAGGCTTGTCGCGTCGCCCCGTACTTCGTCCCCCGACGGCGCCGGTCTCCCCATGCCCGGCGCGCCCGTCGGACCGTCCCGCTCGGCCGCGCCCGGACGTTCCGACCCAGGAGGTTCGCCGATGCGTTCCCCACGCTTTGTCCGATCGGCCTCGTTCACGCTCGCGCTGCTCGCAGCCGCCTCGCCGGCATTCGCCGCCATCTATCACTACAGCGCGATCCTGAACCCGAGGCAGGAAGTCGGGCCGGTCGCCTCGACTGGTCTGGGCGGTGGCCGGTTCATCATCGACACCGACGCCAAGACGGTGACGTACTGGATCTCGTTCGGCGGGTTGAGCAGTGCGGAGACCGCAGCGCACATCCATGGCAACGCGCCCGCGGGCATCAATGCCGGTGTGAAGGTGGCACTGCCCGCCGGCAATCCGAAGGTGGGCGTGTGGAACTACCCGCCCGCGGACGAGGCCGCGCTGCTCGCCGGCCAGATGTACGCGAACGTGCACACGACGCTGGCCCCGGGCGGTGAGATACGCGGCCAGATCGTCCCGTTCAACGCGCTACTGAGCTCCTCACAGGAGGTCCCTGTGAACGCCAGCACCGGGAGCGGCTGGTGCGTCGCCACGATCGACACGGTGCTGAACCAGCTCAACTACCACGTCTTCTACGAGGGCCTGACCGGCGCACCCACCGCCTCGCACTTCCACGGTACCGCCAACTACGGCACGAACGCGGGCGTGAAGGTGGCCATCCCCGTGACGCCGTCGCCCATGGTCGGCTCGGTCGCTTACGCTCAAGCCGACGAGAGCGTGATCCTGAGCGGTCGCTGGTACGTGAACATCCACACCGCAGCGAACCCGGGTGGCGAGATCCGCGGCCAGTTCGTGCCGCGCGTGGT
>Ga0315912_10002843_pt1 | contig 17887 bp, 13 predicted proteins | sample VfabasoilMG_FD_204469 | JGI IMG/M metagenome (GOLD analysis project Ga0315912, IMG submission 204469) | Garden soil microbial communities collected in Santa Monica, California, United States - V. faba soil | ecosystem: Environmental > Terrestrial > Soil > Garden | place: USA: California...
AGTGCTTCGAGCGCGTTCACCAGCAGGTTCATGACCGCGCGGCGAATGGCCGCGACATCCAGCCAGGTGGGCAAAATGTCTGGACCGACCTGGACCCGAAAACGAACGCCCGCCGGCACACGGGAGCGGAACGCCCGGAACGTGTCGGCGAGTACCTCGTCCAACCTGCGCAACTCCACCGTGCTGGCCGACTTGCCGGCATACGCCTGAAGCTGCTGGCACAGCTCACGAGCCTCGACCCCCGCTTCGAGAATCGCGGCGGCCGCTTCCCGGCTCTCGGCGTCGAGCTCGGGCGTGCGCAACAGCTGCTCGGCATTCGTGAACACGACCGAGAGCACGTTGCGAAAATCGTGAGCGACGCCGGCCGCCAGCCAACCCAGGCTCTGGATCTGCGCCATGCGCGCCACGCTCTCGCGCATGCGCGCCTGCTCCTGCTGCAGCTCCATGCCTTGCGCGGTCTCCAGCACCAGCGCCACGAGATCGCCGATGCTGCCCGCGAACAGGCGATCCGATTCGCTGAAGCTGCGCGGCGCGCCCGCGTGCTCGTGGCACACCACACCAAAGACCTCCCCGGCGCGCAGCATCGGCACGTCCAGGATCGTGGTGATGCCGTGCCGCCCGAGGTAGTCGTCCAGCTCGCTCGTGCGCGGGTCCTCGTCCGCGACCATCGCAGACACGCTGCGCAGCACATCCAGCGCACGGAAGTAGTTCGGGTGCTCGCTGACCAGCAAGACTTCCCCCGAGTCGTGGCGGCCGGTGCGCGCGTCGAAGCTCTCGATGCACGTGAGCGCGGTGCGCCGCGAGTCGTAGAGCCACACGTTCACTCGGGCGACCTGCAGCGTCGCTGCTGCCGTTTCCGCGACGCTGCGCAGGATCTCCATGACCGGACGCGCGCCGACCGTGGCCGCGCGCGAGAGCACGCCGAGGATGTTGGCGCGCCGATCCGACGGCTGAGCTAGCTCGAATTCGGGGAAAACCAGGGCCATCCGCGGCTCCTCCTCGTGTCAGCCGTTCCCGTGCGTGAGCAGCCCCAGCCGGCCCAGCTCTTTGGCGGCCAGCCCGGTGAGCTCGATCACGAACACCTGCAGCTTGGGTTTGTCGGTCGTCTCACTTCTGCCGGCCCAGACCAGTTGATTCTGCACCAGGGAATAGACGAGCGTCTCCACCATGACGATCTCGGTGGTGGTCGTGTACGTGTCGCCGGTGCCCACCCCGACCCCTACGGCGCCGTACGGATACAACTCCTGCGGGCCATACGCGGTGCGGTACGGGCTGACGGGAGCACCCCAGGCGTTGCCCCAGCCGTAGCCGTAGTAGCCGCCCCAGTAGCCGCCATAGTAGGCGCTCGAGTACACCTGCGTCGTCTCCACCTCTTGCCGGGTGCCCATCGGCCGCATCACGACCACGCCCTGGATGCCGGCCTTCTCGAGCGCGGCCTTTGCCACCGCTTCGTCCTCTACCTTCTTGCCCGGCATGATCAGGTACATCGGCACGCCCTTGGCACCGTAGTGGCTGATCTCGCTCGCCAGCGTATCCTCGGCGACGCGGCGGTTGGCTTCATCGTCGATCATGACGACTGCCGCGACCGGCTTGCCCTTCAGGTTGAGGGGCTCCGCCGTCGGATTTCGCCAGGACGAGGCAAAGGTGGTGGTCGCTCCACAGCCCGGGAGCGCCAGGACCGCCAATGCGAGTGCCCCGAGCATCACCAGTACCCGTCCCAGCCGACCCCGCACCGTCTCGTTTTTCATCGCCCTCGCGTACTCATCAAGAACGCCGCTTGTCAACCGGCCGGCTCGCGGGAGCCGGCGACCCGCCCGGGACCCGATGAGGCCGGAGGCGTCCCGGAATGGGTCAGCTCAGGGATACCGGGCGTCGCCCGTGCTGGCCGCGCGCTCGCTGGCGGGGGGGGCGGTAGGTTCGCGGGGGGCTGGGGCTGCGGACTCCGGCGGCGCGCCGGAACTCGGCCGTTCGATGGCTGCCGCCGCATAGATCGCGGCCTCGTCCAGCGTCTCGTGCTTCAGGAGCTGAGTCACGATCGCGTCGAGCTTGTCTCGGTTCTCGCGCAGGGAGCGGCGCGCCTCGGCGTAGCAACCATCCACGATGCGCCGCACCTCCTCGTCCACGATGTTCAACAGGCCCTCCGAGGCGCCCGCCGAGCGCGGGTCTCCCTCTGCCGGCAGCACCGAGAGCGCGCCGATGCGTTCCGACATGCCCCAGCGACCGACCATGGCGCGCGCGATGCGCGTCACGTTCTCGAGATCGCTCTCCGCGCCGGTGGTGACCACGCTGAACACTTCCTGCTCCGCGGCCATCCCGCCCAGGGCGCCGATGATCCGCCCGCGCAGATAGTTGGCGTCATGCCCATAGCGATCGCTGGTGGGTGTGGACAGGGTGGCGCCGAGCGAGCGCCCGCGCGGGATGATCGACACCTTGCGCACGGGATCCGCGCCCGGCTGGAGCATGCCGAGCAGCGCGTGCCCGGCCTCATGATACGCGGTGCGCCGGCGGTCCTCCGGCGAGATCACCACCTGACGAGCGACGCCGAGCTGCACCTTCTCCAGGGACTCCGTGAGATCCCGCTGATGCACCGTCTCTTGCGCGCGGCGTGCCGCGAGCAGCGCCGCCTCGTTCACCAGGTTGGCCAGATCGGCGCCGGTCATGCCGGGCGTCGAGGCCGCGATCTGCTCCAGCTCGACGTCGGGATCGAGCGGCACCTTGCGCGAGTGCACGCGCAAGATTTCCGTCCGGCCCTTGTAGTCCGGCGCGTGCACCATGATCATGCGATCGAAGCGCCCGGGCCGCAGCAGCGCCGGATCGAGCACGTCGGGCCGATTGGTAGCAGCCATCACGCACACGCCCTCGCTGCCCGAGAAACCGTCCATCTCGGTCAGGATCTGGTTCAGCGTCTGTTCGCGCTCGTCGTGACCCCCCATCGCACGCGCGCCGCCGCGCGCCCGCCCGATGGTGTCGATCTCGTCGATGAAGATGATGGCCGGCGCCACCTTGCGGGCTTCGGAGAACAGCTCCCGCACGCGGCTGGCACCCACGCCGACGATCATCTCGATGAACTCCGACGCGCTGGCGCTGAAGAACGGCACCTTGGCCTCCCCCGCCGTGGCGCGTGCCAGCAGCGTCTTGCCGGTGCCGGGGGCGCCCGACAACAGCACGCCCTTGGGAGCGCGCGCGCCGAGCCGCCGGTATTTCTCCGGGTCCCGCAGGAAGTCGACGATCTCGTTGATCTCCGCCTCCACCTCGTCGATGCCGGCGACGTCTGCAAAGGTGACGCGCACGGTTTCTGGATCGATGGGCTTGCGCGGGGCGCCGCCAAACAGCCCCGCGCCGAGCGAGCGCTGCTGGCGCTTGAACATCCAGATGTAAAAGCCAATCAGCAGCGCGAACGGCGCGATCGAGATCAGCAGATTGAACAGGACCCCGCGCTGGATCACGAGCGGTGTGGCGCGCACCAGCGCCTTGCTCCCACTGAGCTCCGCCAACAGATCATCGCGCGCGAAGGTGGGCCGCTCGGTGGTGAACTTTTGATACGTCTGACCGGGGGGCTCGCCCCCCGGCAGAGGCGCCGCCTTGTGCAGGCCGCCCTGGATCGAGTCCCCGCGCGCGAACACCTCGGCCACGTTCTGCGCGGCCACCTGCGCCTTGAACTCGGTATACGGGATCGTGTGCGGATCGCTCAGCCGATCCTGCATCGTGAGCAGGCCGAACAGCGCCGCGTAGGCAAACACCGCAAACATGGCCCGGCGCCAGCCGGCACCCTTGGGAGCGGGGTCCCCCGCGGGCAGCCCCTCGGTGCGCCACGGCTTAGGGGCCGGCGCATCGGGCGCGCGTGCCGATGGCCGCTGAGTAGCGGGCCGCTGGCTCGCGGAAGCGGAGCTCTGGTCCGTCGTCTTTTCTCCCATTGGACTATGAGTAATTCCCCGTGAGCCCCCTGTCCACCCGCCCCGGGCCGGCGCACGGCGCGCGAAACCCTCACGTCGCAGAACGACTCCTGCGTTCGGCACGCCGAAATGAGCTCGCCAGATGCTGGACCAGCGCGCGCGCAGCGGCCCGAGCGGGAATGCGCTCGGCGAGCAGCGCGTAGATGATGAGCGGCTCACTCTCGAAATCGGGCAGCGCTTCCCGCAGCCGGCCTGCCGCGATGTCCTCCTCCACTGCCATCGAGAGGGTCACGAGCAGGCCCATGCCCGCGAGCGCTGCCGAGCGCAAGAGCTCGAAGTCGGCGCTCTCGAAGCGGGAGCGCACGGCGACGCTGAAGCGCTGCCCCCGTTTGCCGAGGCGCCATTCCACGCGCTCGGGGAGAGACGCATTTCTGAGGCAGGCGTGCTGGACCAGGTCGGAGGGGTGCCTCAACGTCGGGGCCGCAGCCAGGTAGCTCGGGGCGCCCACCACCACGATGCGGTCGGTGCCGAGCTTGCGTGCCACCGAGGTACGCCCCTGCGCCTCGGTCGCGCGCAAGACGACGTCGAAGTCACCCGTGACCAGATCGATCAGACGATCGTCGAGCGTGACGCTGAGCGCCACGGTAGGATGTTGGTCGAGGAACGACAAGAGCGCGCGGGCGAGCTGCCCGCGATGGATGGTGCCCGGTGCATTCAGCCGGAGCCTGCCCCACGGCGCTTCTCCGAGGCCCAACGCTCCCTCCGCTGCACGCGCGACGTCGAGCAGAGTGCAGGCGTGCTCGAAGAGGCGCACGCCGGACTCGGTGAGGCTGAGCTGGCGCGTCGAACGCCGCAGCAACTGGACCCCCAGCCGTTGCTCGAGCCGCGAAATGCGCTGGCTGACCGCCGCCTTGGCCAAGCCCGAGGCAGCGGCTGCCGCCGTGAACGAACGAAGCTGAACGACGCGCGCGAACAGCGCGAGCGCGGGCAAATCCTCCAGGCTGACGTGCATTCGATTGTATACACCATGTGAACGATAAGTTCATGCGGCGGACCTTTCCAGCGTCCCCTGGCCGGGGCATGAGGCGGAGGATGGTTCCGCCCGCGCGTCCCCGCCTCCTGCTCGCTGCACTCTCGCTCTGTTTCGCGTGCGTGGCGCTGGACAACACCAAGCTCGTCCTGGCGGTCCCCCGCCTGGCGCAACACTGGGGCGGGAGCTCCGCCGCTCAGTGGATCGTCGAAACGGGCCTGCTCGCCTACGGTGCCCTGCTGTTGGTCGGGGGTGCGCTCGTCGAGCGCTTCGGGTCACGCCGCACGCTGCTCGCGGGGCTGGCGCTGTTTTTCGGCGCGTCGCTCGCGGCGGCGCTGGCGCCGTCACTCGCCGCTCTGCTCGGCAGCCGCGCCCTGCTCGGCCTGGGCACCGCCCTGATGACGCCCGCGAGCTTGGCTGCCATCAAGCAGAACTTCGACGCGGCGGAGCGCCCGCGGGCCATCGCGATCTGGAGTGCGAGTTTTGGCGGGGCCGCGGCGCTCGGCCCGCTCCTCGGAGGGTTCCTGCTCGAGCGCTGGGGTTGGCGCGCCGTGCTGTTCAGCAATGCGCCCTTCGCCGTGCTGGCCGGGGCCGGCATTGCCTATCTCGCACCGCACGCCCCGGGGCGGAGCCTGGCCGCCCCGATGCCGGGCGCTCCATTGCTCGGCCTGGCCCGCTTCCGCGGCGCGCTGGGGGTGATCCTGCTCGGGTACCTGGCGTTCTCGGGGCTGGGATTCGTGGTGGCACAATACCTTCAGCGCGAGCGCTTGCACGCCCCGGGCACCGCGAGCCTGCTCAACCTGCCGCTCCCCCTCTCGATGTTGGCGGGCACGCTGCTCGCGCCGCTCGCGATGCGGCGTTGGGGGTCGAAGCGGGCGCTCTACGCCAGCCAGGCGTTGGCCGGCAGCGGCGCGCTCCTCGCTGCACTGGCGATGTTCCATCACAGCGACCTCGGGTTGTGCGCAGCGCTCATCCCCTTCGCAGCCGGGTCGGGCGCCACGTTCGCCAACGCCACGGAAGCGGCGCTCGCTGCCGTCCCCGAAGCGCGCGCCGGCTCGGCTGCCGCCATGAGCGAGGCGAGCTTCGAGCTCGGCGGGGTGGTCGGCATCGCGCTCTTGGGTGCGTTGTTCGAAGCCCCGCTCGGCCGGGTGCAGGCTAGCCCGCTCGGTCTCGGCGCCAGCCTGGCCGCGCTGGCGGCCGCCGGCACGCTGTTCTTGGCGCTGTACTTTGGCCTGCGCCCCCCGCCCGCGAGCGCTTCACTCAAATCGCCGGCATGAGCCGGCTTGGTGGTTCACTGGCGCGAGGCACGTAGTGATAGGTCGGCGCCGTCCGGAACGGCAGTAGCGCATGCTCCCCGGGTTGGAGCGGCGGCTGCACCTCCGGCAGCTTCTCCCCTTCCAGGAAATCCCGCGGTCGGATCACGAATACGCCGCACGGCGCGCGCTTGACGACCTCCTCCGCTACCGAGCCCAGCAGAATGCGCCCCCAGCCGTGGCGGCCGTGCGTGCCGAGCACGATCAGGTCGGCATCCACCGACAGGGCGAGCGCCACGATGCGCTCCGAAGGGGACCCCGTCGCCACATAGACGGCGATCTTTTCCAGGCCGAGCTGTAGCCCCTGCGCCACGTACTCGTCGACCAGCTGCGCGACGTGTTCGCGCGCTAGCTCCTCGGCCCTTTCCAGCGGCAGCACATGCGGGTGCGGACCGGGGAGGATCACGCCCGCTGGGCTTTCCGCCGCTACCATGATCACGTGCAGCGCGACGCCGGGCTGGGTGGTGCAGATGCGCAGCGCCTCGACCACCGCGCGATCGCCGATCGCCGAAAAATCGCAGGCCGCGATCACCCGATAGGGGGCCTGCGAAGCTGACGGCTCAGACGTCTCTGGCGTTTCTGCTGTTCGGCTCATATGCACTCCTCGTCACCGGCAACGGGTAAAGGCCGGGGCCCTAGCCACGTTATGGGGCAGCTCCGATGGGGTGCCAAGACTCTTGCCGAAACCACCCGCCATTTCGGGCAGAACTGCCCCGTCGTTACCGCCGCGACAAAACGGGAACCGGGAGCCGACGTCGCCGGCTCCCTGCCCCGTACCGCTCACCCCCGGGTTTGGCCCATGCCGGGCCCCTGCGGGACACACCGACCCGACGGCGGCAGGTGCCGTGCTAGCTTCCGCGCCCCATGAGCGGCCCCCTCCCCGACCCGACCCCCCAGAACATCCAGGACTGCATCCAGGTGCTCGAAGCGCTGATCGAGCAGCCCGGCTTGCTCGCCCGCATGGACCTCGAGACGCGGAACCGCCTGGTCATCGCGGCGGGCCGCGTCTCGCGACCGAGCCGGGCAGAACAGATCGTGCGCTCGCGCGCCGTCAAGAAGAAGCAGAAGGGAGCGCTGCGCGCCGCAGACGAGGCGCAGCTGCAGCGCACCGGCATCCGTCAGAAGCGCCTGGCCCCGGTCTTCATCACGCCGGATCCGCTCAGCCTCTCCGAGTCTGGCGGGGGCAGCCATGACACGCAGGCGCGGGCCAGTACGAGCGCCGCAGCACCGGTGGATGCCGAGGCAGCACCGGCGCTGAACACTCCGCGCAACTGCTACATATGCAAGACCCGTTGTGAGCGCGTGCACTTTTTCTACGACCAGATGTGCGCCGCGTGCGGCGACTTCAACTTTGCCAAGCGCTCCCAGACGGCAAACCTGAAAGGGCGCGTGGCGCTGATCAGCGGCGCTCGCGTCAAGATCGGCTACCAGGCAGCCATTCTACTGCTCCGAGCCGGCTGCCGCGTGCTCGTGAGCACACGCTTCCCCCGCGATGCGGCGCTCCGCTACGCGCGCGAAGTCGACTACGCCGAGTGGAAGGATCGGCTGCAGATCTATGGGCTCGATCTGCGCCACACGCCCAGCGTCGAGGCGTTCGCCCGCCATCTGCAGCGCAGCCTGACCGGGCTCGACTTCGTTCTGCACAATGCCTGCCAGACGGTGCGACGTCCCACCGGCTTTTACCGTCACCTGATGCAGGGCGAGCTGGGTCCACTCGATCTGCTGCCCGAGCCAGCGCGCGCGCTCTTGCGCGGGGATGAGGCGATGCGAGCGGACGCTCCCTCACTTCGATTGGGCAACGGCAACGGCAACGGCTCGCACGAAGAGGTGTTCCGCCCTGCCGCCTGGGCGGGAGTGTTGTCCGCGCCGGCCCTCTCGCAAGTGGCGTTGACGCCCGAAGACCTGGCAGGGGGGCCGCAACTCTTTCCCGAGGGCGCGCTCGACGCCGATCTGCAGCAAGTCGACCTGCGCGGCATCAACAGCTGGCGCCTGGCCCTCGACCAGGTGGGCACCGTGGAGCTCATCGAAGTGCAACTGGTCAACGCGGTCGCGCCGTTCGTGCTGAACGCCAAGCTGAGATCGCTGATGCAGCGCGAACGCACGTTCGACAAACACATCGTCAACGTGTCGGCGATGGAGGGCCAGTTTTACCGGCGCTTCAAGACCGACAAGCACCCGCACACGAACATGGCCAAGGCCGCGCTGAACATGATGACGCGCACGTCCGCACCGGACTACGCCAAAGACGGCATCTTCATGAATAGCGTCGATACCGGCTGGGTCACGGACGAGGATGTCGTGCACATCGCCGAACGCAAGACGCGAGAAGCCGGCTTCCACCCGCCGCTCGACATCGTGGACGGGGCGGCGCGCATCGTCGATCCGATCTTCGACGGATTGAACACGGGCCGCCACGTGTGGGGCCAATTTCTCAAAGATTACCGCCCCACCGCCTGGTAACAGTGCCGAATCTCCGGATCCGGCAGCAAAGGCTGCTACCTCGGCTGTACCCGCATCGCGAGCCCGCCGCGAGGGGCGAGCGTGATGTCCGCGGCGCGCGCCGGAGGGTGGGGCTGGACGAGCTCAAAGCGCAACCGTTGACACAGGGTGGCGAGCAATAGCGTTGCCTCGAGCTGCGCAAAACGCTTGCCGATGCAGACGCGAGTGCCGGCACCAAACGGCAGATACGCTCCGGGATGCATGCTCCTCGCGGCCTCGGGCGCGAAGCGCTCGGGCAGAAAGCGTTCGGGCTCGGCGTGCTGCCGTGGATCGTGGTGCAGGTGATACACCGCCACCAGCACGTGCGCGCCCGCCGGCAGCCGCCAGGGCCCCAGGGTCCCCTCCGCTCGCGCCTCGCGCAACAGCGCAAAGACCGGTGGAAATAGCCGCATCGATTCCTGCAGCACTTGCCCGGTGTAGGCCAGGCGTGAGACGTCATCATAGGTCGGCAGGCGCCCGCCGAGCACCTCATCCACCTCTCGCTCCAGTTGCGACCGCACCTCGGGGTGCTGGGAGAGCAGGTAGAGCGTCCAGCTGAGGGCGTGGGACGTCGTCTCATGCCCCGCGAAAAACAGCGTCAACGCCTCGTCCCGCAGCTGCTCGCGAGACATGGCGCCCGACTGGTCCAGGTTCTTCGAGAGCACGGCGAGGAGACAATCGCTCTCGAGCGCGGCGTCACCGCGCCGATGCGCCTCGATCAACTCGTCCAACATCGCCCGTAGCTCGCGGGTGGCACGCTGCTCCCGCAAACGTGGCGGATAGGGCAGCCAGGCTGGCAGCACGGCATTCAGGCCGCCCACCGACGCACGAAAGGCCCGCATCAGCCGCGGCGTCTCGTCCTCTGCCGAATCGACGTGACGCCCCATCAAGAGGCGCGCCACGATCTGCAGCGTCAGCCCCATCATCTCCGCGCTGACGTCGAGCTCCGTGGCCTGTGGCCAGCGCTGCACCCAACGCGCGGCATAGTCCACCATCGTGGCTGCATAGCTCCGCACGTGCTGGGCCGCGAACGCCGGCTGGATCTGCCGGCGCTGTTCCTTCCAGAAATCGCCGTTGGACGACACGAGCCCATTGCCGAGCACGCGCCTGAGCTGTGCCGCACCGAGGCCGGCCACCGGCTTCTGGTAATTGGCCGCGTCCTCCACCAGCACTCGGAGAGCGAGGTCCGGATCGCGCGTGACCAACATCGAGATCGCGCCCACGTGGGAAGTATAGGTATCGCCGTACGCCTCGAAGCGCTTGCGCTGGAACTCGATCGGGTCGCGCCCCAGCTTGCTCGCGTAGCGCAAGAGCGAGATCGGATTGTTCCGGACCCGAGGCGGACCGGGCGGCATCACCGGCACGGGGCGCTCCTCGCGGGCCGGCGTGCTGCTCACCTGCTTTGACGCTAGCATGGCGCTATCCATACTGGGACGAGGCATGGCGCTCTGCCCCAGCTCTGTCAAGCGGGCACGAGTGCATCACCCGGGATCCGCGGGGGCTCCTTAGCATTGACAGCTCGCGCTCCGTACCGCATGGGCAAGGCGAAGATGCCCACTACCAACATCACGCTCGTGCCCGGCGCGGCGGGCCTGGCCTCATTCTGGGACCCGATCCGCGAACGTTTGCCGAGCGATTGGCAGCAGCACAGTTTCGACCTACCCGGGTTCGGGCCCGTACCGGCGCGGCCTGACGTCACCAGCTACGAGCAACTGGTCGACCACATCGCCAGCGGCATAGCCGTGCCATCGGTGGTCGCTGGCCAGTCGATGGGCGGCTTTATTTCGCTGCAGCTGGCGCTGCGCCACCCCGCGCTCGTCACGCATCTGGTGCTGATCGTCGCCGCCGGCGGTGTGGACATGGCGCGGCACCGCGCCGTGAACTGGCGCCCTCGCGACCGAACCAGCATGACCAACCCCGACTGGATCTACGCACCGCTGCCGGATCTGACGCCCGAACTCTGGCGCATCCAGATCCCCGTGCTGCTCCTCTGGGCCACCCGCGACCCCATCAGCCCGCTCGGGGTCGCCGAGCAACTGAACGCCAACCTACCGAACGCGCGCTTGATCACCTTCGACACGGACGACCACTGGGTGGCGCGGCGCTTCCCCGGCGAGACCGCTGGGGCCATCCGTGATTTCGTGGCGGGCCAGCCGCTGGGGCAGTAGCGCCGCCATCACTGGGGCCCGGTGTGGGCGCCGAGTTGGAGCTCGAGATGCTCTGCGGACTCGAGCGTGTAGGCGTAGGCGGGAGCAAAGGCAGTGCCGCTGGCATCGCGCGCGCCCGTCGTGTCCAGATAGTGATTGGCGTTCGCGAAGAGGCTGGCAGAGCTGCCCGGGAGGATCGCGTGCGGCGCCACGACGCCCACGAAGGCATTATTCTCGAGCAAAACCCGGGATTCTTTCCCGGCGATCAGCGTGGACTGATTGCCCGAGATCGCAAACAGATTGTTGAAGAAGTGCAGGTCACCGAAGCGCACCAACGAGGCTTGGCTGACGCCTTCTCCCCACCAGTTGTGATGTAGCGTGACGTTCAGGTGGTTGGCGTCCTCGGCGGCATTGTCGACGCTGTGGCCGATCAGGTTGGCAAAGCGGTGCTCCGGTGCCGGTGCTGCGCTCGTGTAAAAGAAGCGATTGAACGAGACGGTGATGAAGTCGGAGGCATGCACGATGTCGAGCAGGCCGTCCGGAGCATCGCTCACACTACAGTGGTCGATCCAGACGTGATGGGCATTGTAGAGTTGAATGCCGTCCCCCTCGGCGCCGGAGCTGCTGGCATCGATGTGCAGATTGGCGATGATGACGTTGCTCACCGCGCTTTCGGCAGAGCCGCGCAGCCGGATGCCACCGCGCAGGACCACACCGCTGCCGCGCCCGAACAGCGTCTTGTTGGACTGGACGTCGAGTAGGCCGAGCTCGATGCTGCCGACGATCTCGATGCGCAGCGGCTCGCTGCGCCCCGCAAAATCAGCCAACTCGGCCGCACTGGTGGCCAGCACCGTCACGCCGGCAGCACCTCCGGTGGTGGTCTCCACGCCCAGCCCCGCTACGCTGCCCCAGCCGAGGAGCGCATCCGTCGGCAACTCCGGAGCGGGCTGCGCCGGCGCGGGCTCCGCGGCCACATCGCCATCGGTAGGCGCGGACGGCGGCGGCGCGGGCTGCAGCGCGGAAACGTTGGGCAACGGGGACTCGTCGATCGCCGGCGGGTCGCTGCCCTCGTCCGGCTGCGGCGCAGCGTCGTCCAGGGGCGGCAAAGCCGGGCCAGCTCCGGCTCCGCTACATTCGCTCGCGCTACAGTCGGCGGGAGCGGGCTCCGCCACGACGAGTGGGTCCAGGTCAGCCTCGGTCAGCGTGCAGGCGTGAACCGAGAACGAACAAGCGGCGATCGCATAGAGCCTGGCAGCGCTGCGGTGAACCACGTAGTGCAACACTCAGCGAGAGAGTAGCCCCGCGAACCAGCTGCGTCCAAGGCAACCCACGACGCTTCGTGCTCGGTTCTGGCGCCAGCGCCGAGTTGCATTCGAGCTCACTCTGTTTGCGGCAGGAGGCCCACATCAGATCCCGAGCGATCCGAGCCACTGTATCGTTGGCGGCCTGCGCCTGTTTCGATCTGGACGCGGCTCGCTGCTCCGAGCGCTGGCTGCCAAGCGCCACCGCGGGCGTAGCGCGCCTCCTCAAGCGATCGTATGGCCGTCGCCGCCGTCCTGTTTGGCACGACAGAGTGCCAGTTCGGCGCGTGCGCGCCAGCGCTCGGCGTCTTCGTTGGCACGCAGCTGGGCCAGTCCGATGGCGAAGGTCAGCTTGTCGCGCCGCGACGGCGGCGCAAGATCGCGCGCCGCCGAGAGCAGCCGCTCCACCGCACGCTCCAGCTGCTCACGCGTCATGTCCACGAGCAGCACCGAGAACTCACTCGGCCCCGAGCGAGCCACGAAGTCTTGCCGGCGCAGAAAGGTGCGATTGACCCCCTTGCTGGCCTCGCGCAGCTCTTCGTCGCTCCAGCGTTTGGGGCCCGCGCCGCTGCGCCCGCGCAGTTCGGGCTCGATCACGACCAGCCAGGGCCGGGGGTCGAGCAACATGCCGATCGCCGTGAGCTGTTCGAGCTGCTGCTCGTAGGCGGCGCGGCTAAATAGGCCCGTGGCTTCGTCCGTGCCGGCCACGGTGCTGCCAGTGGCCAGCTCATCCTGCACGTGTCGGAGTTGCTTGCCGAGCTTGGCGACGTGCGACGCTTCACGCTCGCGGCGTCGTTCCATGGCGGAACGGGCGGTGGCGATCACCGCAGACGCCGCCTGCGAGATGCCCGCGGTTTCGCCGCTGATCAGCGCGCGGGACAAGCCCTCGAGTCGATCCTCGACCTGGGCGTCCGAGTCTTGATCCTCACCCACACTGCCGGAAAGCGAGCGTGCCAGATCGAACACCACGCGGCGCAGTCCGGGCAGGGCCTGCGTCACATACCCGCTCTCACGCTCGCGCACGGCCGTGAAGAAGCGCTCCAGACCATGCCAGTCCCGCGCCCTGGTGCCGCTTTCCGCGAGCGCCGTTGGCGAGCTCCGGCTCTCACCCAGCACGATGCGCTGCGCCCAGTCTTCACACAGAAGCCGAACCTCGCTGGCGGTTCGATCTGTATCGAAGACGAACCGTGCGTAGGTCTTCAGGAGCGTGCCCAGGGCGTCCAACGCCTGGTCGGAGGCTGCAACGCGAGCTCCGAGCGGATCGACCGCGCCGCTTTCGAGCGGGGCAGATCCGGAGAGTTTACGCTTGCTCCACAACATCCGAGGGCGGCGGACGCTCGGGTCAGAGCAATCCCCTCCCCCCCCGGATCGGCCGGCGCCGAGCGGGCTTGAGCACCTGTTCGACTGTGGAACACCCCGGCCGTCGGCGAGACGGCGTTCCGGCAAGCGGCGCAGACCCAGGGCGCGGGCGCAGGCGGCCTACGTCACGGCCGCCGGCGCCGAGGCCGTGAACGCTGGCACGCCGGCAAACAACGCTGGCGCAATGGCGGGGCGCCGCTTCGGGTGGATAAAGATCAGATTGCGCCGCGAGGATTGAAGCGCCGCTTGCTCGTGCAGCCGCCCATCGACATAGACGAAGCAGCCGTAGCCGAGGCCAGCCAGGAACTCGCAGACGGCGCCGCGAGCGCCCTGTTTGTGGCGATCTTCGACCTCGACGATGAGCGATGGCGCATCCCGCTCGAGCAGCACCCGCGCACCCGCCAGGACCGCACCTTCGTGCCCCTCCACGTCGATCTTGAGCAGTGAGACCGGACCGAGCGCGAGATCGTCGAGCCGGACCGTCGCCACCACCAGCGTCTCGATGCCCCGTGTGAGATCGGCAGTGCCATCGAGGCGGTTGGCGAGCTCGATGGTGGAGTAGCCGATGTCGTTCCTCGGCACGCGAAGCTCCGACGACCCCGAGCCATCCGAGACGGCCGTGTTGTGAATCTGCAGGCCCTTCTTGCCCAACCCTCGCTCGAGCACGCCCGCCAACCGGGCCTGCGGCTCGAATGCGTGCACCCTGCGCCCCGCCCGAACCGCGTAGAAGGAGTAGGCACCCCAATTGGCCCCCACGTCCACAAACGTCCCGCTGCTCGGGCACAGGGGCTCGATCAGATCGAGCTCAGGCTCGAGCCGGCCCTTGACCAGCTCGCGTGCCGCCCACCACAGCCCGGGCCAGCGAGCAAGGCACAGGCCTTTGAGGAAGTATTTGAGGCGTTTCATGGGCAGCTGCGCTGCATACTGCCATTTCGACGAACAAATGTACCCCCCTCCGGGCGGGTCCAGTAAGCTGCACTTCCGTGAACGACGCAGCCAACGCGAGCACCGCCCAGGCCCCTGCCCCCGTGCGGGCCGCGGCCGTGGAGCGCCTGCGCCGCATTGGCAAGATCGAAGGCATTTCTTTCTTGATCCTGCTCGGCATCGCCATGCCGCTCAAGTACCTGGCGGGCTGGCCCATGGCGGTAAAGGTCGTCGGTTGGGCACACGGCGTGCTGTTCATCGCCTTTCTGCTGGCGCTCTGGGGCGCATGGCGTCGCGCAGGGCTCCCGGTACGGCTCGGCGCACTGGTATTCATCGCCTCGCTGTTACCGTTCGGTCCCTTTCTGATCGACGAACGCCTGGCGCGCTATCGCTCGAGCTGAGGCGTCCGAGCCGAGCCGCGCGCCCGCCGGCTGCACTCGAGCCGGGCGACACGGCTTCGCTAACGATGAGGTAAAACGCGACGAGATCCACGCGAGTGCGTCGGGATTGCCGCGGAGGTCAGCTCCGTATTTGCACTTGCCGGTGCCAACGTCGGCAGCCTAATGCTGGCGACGCCGGCGCGCGCTTCCACCGAAACCTGCGGGGGGCCAGGATCGCCCCGGGCAACGAGAGCGCCGCGAGTGCGGTTGTTGGGGGAAGGGGCAGCATGACGAAACGGGCGTCGATGGGCATCAGGTCGAAGCCGAGGCTGCGGTTGACGTGGCTGTGGCAGGCGGTAGCCCGGCTCGCTGTGGCCCGGCTCGCTGTGGCCCGGCTCGCTGTGGCCCGGCTCGCTGTGGCCTGGCTCGCTGTGGGAGCGCTCGCGCTGGCCGGCTGCGAGCGCTCCGGCGACGCCGCGGCGGCCCAGCTGAACTCCCGAGGCGTCCCGCTCCTTGCCCAGCAGCCCAGCGCTGAACGGTCCAGCGCCGAGCAGCCCACTCTGTCTGCGGAGGTTGCGCTCACGGAGCTTGCCCCGCCCCTGATCGCCGTCCCTACTGCCCGCTTCGTCCCGCCGCTGCCTGCGGAACTGGCAGAGGGCACGGGTATCGTGCGTGATCTGGCCTGGGCGCTCGCCCTCGGCAAGGCGTTGTTCTGGGACGAGCAAGCGGGCAGCGATGGCCAGGCCTGCGCCAGCTGCCACTTCCATGCGGGGGCGGATCCACGCTTGACGGGTCAACTCAACCCCGGCTTCCTGGATCAGTCCCAGCCCGGCGGGGACACGCTGTTCGGCTCACTCCGTTCGGACACCGGCAGCACGCCGCCGGGGCGCATGCCGGCTGGTGGCGTGGCGGGGCCGGAAACGACGCTGGTGGCCGGCGATTTCCCGCTGCATCGCCTGCGCGATGAAACCAACCGCGATTCGGCATTGGAGAGCGAAACCAACGACGTGGTCAGCTCCGCGGGCGCGTTTGCCGCGGCCTTCGCCAGCATCGCCGCGGATGGCACCGAAACGTGCGGAGCGCCCGACGCGCAGCTGTTTGCCGTGACCGCCTCCGACGGCCGTCTGCTCGCCGCGCGCCAGGTGGAGCCGCGCAACACGCCGACGACGATCAACGCCGCCTTCAACATGCGGCAGTTCTGGGATGGGCGCGCCAACAACACCTTCAATGGCGTCGGCGTCTTCGGACTGCGCGACATCGAAGGCGACGAAAATGCGAGGCTGATCGTACTGGACGCCGCAGGCACGCCCCAACTCGGCTTTCTCGATCTGGCCAACGCGAGCCTGGCCTCGCAAGCCGTGGGGCCGCCGACCAGCCCCGTCGAGATGTCGTGCGCGGGCCGCAGCTTCGCCGACCTGGGCCGCAAGCTGTTGCGCCTGGCACCGCTCGGGCAGCAAACGGTGGATCCCAGCGACAGCGTGCTCGGTGCTCTCGCCAACCCGAGCGGCGTGGGGCTGCTCCCCGAGTACTCCTATGCAGAGATGATTCGGCAGGCGTTCGCCCCCGAGTATTGGGCCGCTACGGGCACGTACACGCGCAGCGGTGGCGAGTTGGTACCGGACGCGCTGGGCTTCACGCAGATGGAGTCCAACATGTCGATGTTCTGGGGCCTCTCGATCCTCCTGTACGAGGCGACGTTGATCTCGGATCGCAGCGAATTCGACGAGCTGCTGGCGGCCGGCGAGATCACCTTTCCCAACTGCACGACCCGAGACGGCGTGGACCCGCTCTTGGCTCGCGGCTGCAAGATCTTCTTCCGCGGCCCTTTCGGGGCTCCCGCGGACGGCGTGCGCGGCGCGGGCTGCAGCTTCTGCCACGCCGGCACGGACACGTTCAGCGAAGGCGCCGTGCAGGCCGGCGCAGCCTTCCGTCCGCTGCTGCAAGTCACCGACATCAACGGCGTGATCGCGACGCGCGATCTCGGCTTTTCGAACCTCGGGCCACGGCCGACACGCTTCGATCTGGCGCTCGGAGGCACCGACCCGTACGGCAATCCGCTGGCGTTTGGTGGCCAGTACCGCCAGTACATCGACAGCGGCGACCGCTCCGTCGTCAAAGATCCGCTCTTGCTCCGCGCCATCGACCAGAACACACTCGTCGGCGGTCGCGCCAACCCTACCGCCAAGCTCGAAAGCGATGGTGCAACGAAGATTCCGGGCCTCCGCAACACCGCGCTGACCCCGCCCTACTTCAGCTACGGCGGCTACGCGAGCCTGCGGCAGGTCATGAAGTTCTACAATCGGGGCGGTAACCGGCGACAAATTTCAGCGGAAAATGCTGCGCTCGAGGCGCCGGGCAGCGGCTGCACCAGCGGGGACGATACCGGCTCGGGCACGGACGGCAATCACACGTTCCCTGTGAACGATGCCGACTGCAACACCAACGTCACCGGGCTGGTCACCCCACTGGGCCTGTCTGACTGCGACGCCAACGGGGTCGTGACCTGCGACGTCGCCAACGACGACTTGAGCGCCGTCGTGCGCTTCATGCGCTCGCTCACCGATCGCCGCGTGCAGTGTGACGAAGCGCCCTTCGATCATCCGGCGCTATCGGTGCCACACGGGCATGAGGCGCGCGAGGGAGCGCGCGCGGGCGCCGCTGCCGACCAGCGCTTCCTCTTGCCGGCCGTGGGCGCCAGCGGGTACGCGGCCGAATCGGGGCTGTGCATTCCCAACGCCGGCGATCTGTTCGCACCCGGCATGCAGGCGCGCGTCGGCGGTGCTCGCATCCCGCTCGGGCCCTGAGCTCGGCCGGCGCGGCAGAGCGGGAGCTCTCAGAAGAGCACGCTACCAAAGCCGCCCGCGCGAAAGCCCAGCGCCGGCACCTCGAAGGTCGTGACCTCGGGGAAACTGTAGCTCGAGTGCCAGAGCGGAATGAAGCCGCCCGCGGAGACCCCGAGCTGCAGCCGCTCCCACAGCTCGACCTCGGCGCGCAGCTGCACGCCCGCGCTGAGCCACGGCGCTGAACTCTTGACCTCGCCGGCCCCGCCCTGACCCTCGCCG
>Ga0315912_10002844_pt1 | contig 17887 bp, 8 predicted proteins | sample VfabasoilMG_FD_204469 | JGI IMG/M metagenome (GOLD analysis project Ga0315912, IMG submission 204469) | Garden soil microbial communities collected in Santa Monica, California, United States - V. faba soil | ecosystem: Environmental > Terrestrial > Soil > Garden | place: USA: California...
TTCTTGTTGGCGTTGTCGTTAGCAGTGTGGCTGGATTCGCGGCTGACCCATTGACCTATTTGCGCACCCAAGGCCACGACATGGCGAACGAGCGGGGCGAAAAGGTGCTGCTGCGCGGGGTGGGGTTGGGCAATTGGATGCTACCCGAGGGCTACATGTGGAAGTTTGGGGACGAAGCGGATCGGCCGCGAAAGATCGAGAGGCTCGTCAGTGACCTGATCGGGCCGGAAAGCGCCGGGCGATTCTGGTCGGAGTTCCGGCTGCATTACATCACCGAAGCCGATATTCGCCGGATCAAGGCACTGGGGTACAACTCGGTTCGGCCCGCCTTGAACGCCAGGTTGTTTCTCACAGAAACGGATCCGCCCAAACCCGTCGCGGAAGGTTTTCAGCTCCTCGACAACCTCGTGAAGTGGTGCCGGACGCACGGGATTTACGTGATCATAGACATGCACGGTGCGCCCGGCGGGCAGACGGGGCAGAACATCGACGACAGCGCACGTGACTTGCCAGAGCTGTTCATGGACGCGAAGTATCAAGATCGGTTGGTGGACCTGTGGGTAGCCATCGCCAGGCGCTACAAAAATGAACCGGCGGTGGCGGGTTATGATCTGTTGAACGAACCGCTTCCGGAGCGCACGGGCGCCGCGGCGAAATACAAGCACCTCGTCGAGCCATTGTATCAGCGCATCACCAAGGCGATTCGCGAGGTGGACGCGAAGCATATGATTATTCTCGAAGGTGTGGATTGGTCGAATGACTGGTCCATCTTCACCGGCCCGTTTGACTCAAACCTGGTCTATCAGTTCCATTATTATTGTTGGGATACACCGGCGAAGCTGAGGAGCATCCAACGGTTCCTTGATTACCGTCAGCGCTTCAACGCGCCCGTCTGGGTCGGCGAGACCGGCGAGCGGGACCACACGATCTACTGGGCGACCACGGAATACTTCGAAGCCAACAACGTCGGCTGGTCATTCTGGCCCTGGAAGAAGATGGACACCAGCAACACGCCGTATTCCATCAATCGACCGCGTGATTGGGATGCGGTAGTCGCGTATTCCCGGGGCGGGGCCAAACCATCCCGCGAAGTGGGGCAACGGGTGTTTGACGAATTGCTGACGAACCTGCGGATCGAGAATTGCACATTTCATGAAGGAGTCGTTAACGCGATGTTGCGGCGGGTGCCGGCGCGGATTGAAGCAGAGAATTACCAGCCCGGCGGGCCGGCGGTTGCCTACGGCATGAAAACCAACGGGGCGCGGTCGCAATTCTACCGAACAGACGAAGCGGTGCCGGTGAAGGTGCGCGAATCAAAGCGGCCGCATTCAGATCAGTTCATCGTGCTGAGCGCGGATGAATGGACGACCTACCAGATCGAGAGTGACGCGGACCGTGAGTGCGCCGTAACGTTGCGAGTCTCCGCGGAACAGTCGCCGGCGTCCGCTCAACTGCTGGTCAATGGCCGGGTATTCGACGTGCCGATCCGGGAGCAATCCTGGAGTGAAATCTGGCTGGCCGCTGTGCCGTTGCGGCGCGGACTCAATCAGCTTAAGTGGAAGGTGCAACGCGGGAGCGCCGGTTTGGATTGGTTGGATGTGGCAGGCGATTCGACCAGCAAGCCCGCCGGCAGTGCTCCTGCGGCCGGAAATTGAGTCCGCTCACGGCAGTTGAATGATGCCGCGTTGCAACGCGACGGTGACCGCTTCCGTGCGATCGGTCACGCGCAGTTTGCCCAGGATGCTCTTGAGGTGATCTTTCACCGTGTGTCCGGTGATATTGAGCACGTCGCCAATTTCCTTGTTCGCCAGACCCTTCGCCATTTGCTGTAACACTTGCAGTTCGCGGGGCGTGAGATCTTCGAACAGCCGACGAGACGCGAGCCGGGTGGCGATCTCCTTGGGAATCCATTTACCGCCAGCCGCCACGGCGCGCAACGCCGGGATCAGCTTCTCGCCCGTGGAATCCTTCAGCACATAGCCTTGGGCACCCGCTTCCATCGCGCGGTGAATATCTGTGTCCCCGTCGTATGTGGTGAGCATCAACACGCGGGCGTTCGGTTGCTTGCTGCGAATTTCGCGCGTGGCGGCGATGCCGTCCTTCACCGGCATGCGCAGGTCCATCAACACCAGGTTGGGATTCAGGCGCTGGAACATTTCTACGGCCTGATTGCCATCAGCGGCCTCGCCCACCACGACCATGTCCGGCTCTGAATCCACGACGGCAATGAGTCCCATACGCACGACAAAATGGTCGTCGGCGATCACTACCCGGATTTTGCGTTCGTCCTTCATGAAGCGGAAGCCACCACCGGCGGTGCAGCCGATAGATCTTCCTGATCGAGGGCCACCTGAATCAACAGCACGGTGCCGGCACCGGGCTCGGTTTTGACGGTCAGCTCCGCACCCAGCCGCTTGGCGCGTTCGGCAATGCCGAGCAGGCCGAAGTGGCCGTCGCTCGGACCGGTGCGCTGCGATGGGTTGAATCCGCAGCCGTTGTCCGCGATGCGCAGTGCGATGTTCCGAGGGCCGTAATCAATCTCAATCCCGGTCTCGGTCGCATGGGCGTGCTTGATCACATTGGTCAGCGCTTCCTGTGCGATGCGCAGGAGATTTTCTTCGATGGTCTCCGGCAGCGGTCGCACGCGTCCCTTCGCAGTGACCTCAAGTTGCACTCCCGTGCCATCGGTCAACCGCTTGCCGCTGGATTTGAGGGCGCCGGGCAGATCGAATTGTTCCAGCGCCCGAGAACGCAAATCCCACACCGAGCGCCGGACGTCGACCTGGCCTTGGGCCACCAGCTCGCGGGCGAGACCCAGATGCCGGTTGGCGGTGTCGGGCCGGTCCTGGAACAACTTGAAAGTCGCGTCGAGTTGCAGGGCGATGCCGGTGAGCGTTTGCTCCAGCGTGTCGTGCAGTTCCTGCGCGAGGCGGGTGCGTTCGGTCAGCACCGCCTTGTATTGGACCTCCGATTCCTTGCGGGCGGTGATTTGAAATTTCAGCTGGGCGGTGCGTTCTCTCACCCGTTCTTCGAGGAGGTCGTGCGCTTGCTGCAACTCGGCCTGCGCCTTCTCCTTTTCACCAATCAGCCCGCTGAGCACGGCGTTTCGTCGGGAAACCATCACGGTCCACGTGACGGCGACAATTGCCACCACCAGCAGCACGCCAAGGCCGATCAACAACCGTTGCGGGGTCAACCAGCTCGGTGTTTCGAGCACGCGGAAACTGGCGGCGTCGGGCAGCAACATCTGGAGCGATTTGAGTTTTTTATCCTCGCCGCTTTCCGTGAACGCAATGCCAGTCACTTCGATCGTGCTGCCGATGGGGATTTCCGCGAGCGCGGTTTCCCGGGTGGGCGTCTCAGCCTCGGCCGTATAGACCAGATCCTCCTGCTGCAGCATCAGCACCGTGCGCGTCCAGGGCTTGCCACCGTCCCGCGCGCGGCCCCGGCGAAAGTTGCGGTCCAGCAACTTGCCGGGCAGGGTGATCAGATCGGCGTGATGGAGGCCGGCCTGAACATCCGGCACGGAGACGCTTTGGGCCACGGGCATTTCGTGGGTTTCCCCGGTGCGTTTCACGACGGCATCCTCCAACACGGGCAGAAAATTCTGGAAGCCCGGGAAGCCCGCCGCCTCCACCTCCTCGCCCGAGGCAAACGATTCGCGCTGCTGGGTGCGCAGATGTAACCCGCCGGAGGCGTCCTGCAGGAAAATGTCCTCCCCCGGTCGCTGGAGAATGACCGTGCCTTTGATGTGGACGCGCTTTCCCGGTACCAGTTCGCGCTGATACTGCGCGATCGAGTTGAGCGGCAGGAGTACTTCATCGAACGGATCCACGGCTTCAAATTCCTCAATCACAAAATCTGAATAAGCCGGGACGAACAGCACCACGGAGAGCATGTGACGCAAGGCGGCGTTGAACGACGCGGCAGCCGTGCCTCGGACCCGCACCTTCGCGCCAATCAGGTTCATTGGATCCATGTCCGTGGGCGTCTTTGGGAAGGCGTGCAAACGGTAACCGCCGGAGACAATGACCACGTCCGAATTCGTCTTGGCCGGCGTGACGGCGCGCACGATACCGATGATTTCCACGCGCTGACCGTCTTCGACTCCCGACATGATCTGTTCAATGGGCACTTTGCGGGCCTCCGGCAAGGAGGCCTTGCCGATCTTGGTGCATTTGGCGCTGGTAATGGTAGGGGCGTAGGAACCGGGGTGCGTGACGCCAGTGACTTCAACGACATCGCCGACTTCCGGCCGGTAATCCGTGCGGTTGCCCACAAACACGCCGCTGGTTTCGTCCTGGACAAAAAATTTTCCGTTCCACGTTGGCTCGGCGGCGGTGACTACGCCTTTGACAGCGACGGGAAGCTTTTGCGCGGCGCGTTCGGCGTTGAGGGACAGGACTTGCGCGGCATTAGTCAACGTTTGGGCCGGGCTCGGGATTCGAAACAGCGCGAGGATTACGAGTCCAAGGAGCGTGGGCAGGACCGATGGGAAGGCCAGGGGGAAGCGGCGCGCTTGCGGAGCGCGCGCGGCTGGTTCAGTTCGCCGTGTCTTGTGCCTGTTCATCAGTCTACCAAGGAAAGCTGTGACACGGGCTTCCCAAAGCCAAGCTTCAAAAGCACTGTTCGCACCCGACTCCCATACGTTTTTCCGGTGGTGGAAGCATGTTGCGTTTCAACTCAGAACCAGTTCCACCGGCCATTGGACCATTGACCCCACGACCGCATTTCGCGGAAGGGTCGCCAACTGACGTGCTGGTCCATGAAAAGTACGTTGCCCCCGTCCGGTACGCGGGCTTTCATGTGGCTGCTGTTGAATCCCTTTGGCAGCTCGGATGGATTGACCGTAATCACACCGTTGAACTTGTCGGCCAACACCCCCGTACCTTCGGAGACGGTGACGTCTGTGACCAACTCGCTTTCTGCCACCGAATAAAAGTTGGTGAACACCACACCCATCTTGACTATGTAGCCTTTCTGCGCGTAACCGCCATTGCCCGAAGGCGGAGTGGTAAGGCGGGTGCCATAGTTCTGCGTGCCGTCACGGGTAATGATCCACTGATAACTCGTGACGCGATGGCCGCTCGAATAATTCCACCAGTAATCACTGTCGCGCACGGCTGTGAAGCCCCCGGGACAATACACGATTTGGCGCTTCGCCCCGGAATTGACGAGCGTGTCCGCCATGTTCTGCGTCAAATCCCAGATCGCATTGCCCAACGAGGGATCGGCGGTCACCCGCCGCGGTAGATAGTTTTGATTGTCGTCCGCGTACATCTGCAGGCCGAGTCCGATCTGCTTGAGATTGCTCAGGCAGTTGGCGCGTTTCGCTCGCTCCTTGGCGGTGGCCAGCGCGGGCAACAGCATTGCGGCCAGAATTGCGATGATCGCGATGACCACCAGCAACTCAATGAGGGTGAAGCCAGAGACGGAATGCTGGCGCGGGGATTTCATATTCGTGACGCTAGCGTAGCATTTGCATCACATCTGCCATCCCCCGTTCGGGGGATTGTTGGAAATAAGATGTCAGCGGCGGCCCAGCCAGCTTACTGGCCGAGGACGATTCGCAACCGAAGAAAGGCCTGTTGCGGAGAAGTCGAAGGGACAAATGCTGTTATCATCTGTGCTTCGCCGAGGTCGGCGACCACAGTGAACACTACGCCCGGCGCGGGCAGCCAATTGCCAGGCACGAGTGCTCCGGTGTGTTCAATGGAATAATATGTTCCAGCCGGAAGTCGCTTCCGTTGCGGGAAAGTCAACAGCACTCCGCCGGTCGTTGGAGCGACGGAAATCAGCGCGTTGACATCCGATTGCGTTGGGTTGATGGCGAAGAGGTATTCCTCCGCGTTGTTGTAGCGATCCCCGTCGAGGTTGCCAGCGGGATCTGACAAAGGCTGGTTAACGAAACTCGCAGCCCAGGCAGAATACGACGGCGCAGAGTTCGTGGTTTCGAGCACAAGGCGTGGTGCGATGTCTTGCCCGGCTTCGCGCGCATGCAACGAATAAACGGTGTCTGAGAACGGATTAGCGATCAGCAGCCCGAGACTCAACTGGCCATCGGTGTTAGCTTCGTTGGCGGCGGCAGCACTCACTTCCACGCGGTCAAGTCCGTTAGTTGACATCGGCCAGCTTGCAAGTGTCTGGCCCATCAGCGGCTGTGTGCTCCAGTTTACGCCGGTCTCGCTCCAACCATCAGTGGTTACCAGATGCAGTTCCAAGGTTGGCGACGTTCCGGGCGGGGGTGGTGATGACGAGCGCAGTTCGAGATAGGCCCGGTCAAAATTTGTCGATCCTCCGGCCGGAAGCTGGAAGCGCAGAAACGCTCGTCGGGTGAAGCCAGTGGTCGCGTTCTTCTTCAACTGAAGCACAGTCTCGGCGCCGTAATTGTCGTTGCTGAAGCTGCCATCTCGCACGTAGGTGTCTGCCTGCGCGGCGAGGGTTTGAATCGATGAGGCAAAATCGGGTGAAAGTATCACTGCGATGCGCGCGCTGGCTGGCTGGCCGTTTGCGATGACAGTCAATTCCAGTTCGTTAGTGCCGCGGTCGGCAAAAGTCACGAGCGGCTCGGCTGAATTTGTGTTGGAGAAAAGCCCGAGCCCCGGCGCGGAAACAACCCGCCAGGTCGCCGTGTATTCATTCGTCGCGGCCACACGCGAACCAATCATCACCGTCGGCGTCAGGCGAAAACTGTTGGTGGGAAAGGTAAGCGTGATGGTTGCTGGCAGGAGAATCTGCGGCCGGTTGAGCCGGCGATTCAATTGATCCTGGTAGAGCGAAAAGGGTTCAAGCGTTTCACCAAGGCCGGAGCCTTCGACGTGATCCAGCGGCGTGCATTTCGTTCCGCCGTAGGTTGGAAGTAGTACGCTCGTTCGCGTGCCTCGGGTGCCGATTGCGTAGCCGTATCGGCTTTGCTCAGTCTGCACGGCGTAGGTCGGTCCGCTTCCGATTCCGTGAGTGTTCCAATAGACACTGTGCGCTGCGGTGAGATTGTGCAATGGCGCGCTGCCGTAAGGACGGTAGCGCGCTTCCCAACTGCTGCCATCGGCCGTGCAAGCGTCCACGAGATTCGCGTGACTGAAGTGCATGTGATGATCGCTATTCGCGCCGGCGGTGGTCTGCGATCCGATATTGCCGGTTTGGCGGCCAGTGTCCTTGTCCACGCATTCGTGAAACACATTGCCGGATGCACCCATGTGTGACAGCACGAATCCGTGGCGGGTGAACGTAGAGCGGCAATTGTCCAGCAGGCATTCGTTGACGTTCTGTAACCGATACAGGTAGCCGTTGCCACCCGCGCCGCCGTATTGGGAACGCTGGAAATGGCAATTGGTAAGCGTGATTTGTGAGCACTCGTTCAACAGAATTCCATTGCTCAACAGGTGACACGTGAACGTGTTTCCTGCCGGTTGAAATGTTGCCACGTTCCGCACCCACGAATCGCGTGCCCGTACGATCCGGATCGCGAATGAATCGTGCACATCGTAGCCACCGGTGCCCGAAATGTTGTAATCGTCCTCCGCCCAGCCAGTGCCGTTGTGTTGCACGTTGCCGATGGAAAAATCCTCGAGTCCACAATTCAGCAGTGGCGCAGAACTCAATCGTACCACGCGGGCATTGTCGCGGGTCTTTAAGTAGTAGCGCGTAGGCGCGTTGATCGTGATGGTGCTCGGACTGTTTGAGACTGCCACTACGCGACGGAAATAGGCGATACCTCGCAACTGATTGCTGTATCCCAGCCAGTCTGGTTCGCCATGCTCGGTCACCCACGCATCGCTGCAGTCGGCCCGCACTGTGACCCATTGGCCGACGGCAAATCCGGCGGTGCTCGCCACGGGAATTTGCAGGGTAGGTCCAAGCAAATCCTGGGTTGTAGCGCTGCTCCCCGTGCCGCTGGAGTAGAATCCAGCGCCCGATGGACCGCTAATCAAAATGATGCTCTTACTACGCATGTTCGTGCTCGTGTTCAGCAGGAACGTGTTGCTGATGCCGGCGCCGCGGAGCACGACGTTGGGGCTGGTAATTTGAAGCGCATAAGTGTTCGCGCCCTGCGGACTGACGGCATACAACCCCGCAGGTAGGAAAACCACGCCGCCGCCTGCGGATTGCGCGGTATTAATGGCCGATTGAATTGCCGTCGTACAATTAGTGACGCCGGTGTTGTCCGCGTTGAAGGGTGGCAGCGTCACCGTAAACACCGGCCCGCTGATGTGCGGCAGGGCATTCTCTCCAGCTTGGTAACCGGCGTATGAAAAATCCTGCAGCAGCTTGTCGGTCGCAAAGTTAGCGGAGGTGACCGTGGGCGGTTGCCAATTGGTGGGATACAGCGTGCTGTGCCAGGCACGAGCCACTCCTGGCAAAAGCAACGCGAACGTCAGGGCAAGAAAGCCGGTGACGTTGCCGCGGTACTTGGGACTCACTGGCGGATTCAAACAATTCCTCGTGGCCGGCACATCCCTCCAATGGGGGATGCAGTCTGCCCCATAAAGACTCACATTTTCGGGCCTGAGCCAAATCAATTCACCTGAGTCCATGATCATTTCTTCGCCAGGACACTCTTTCTTGTCCCAAGCGTTGCGAGCGCGCTTGTGTGGTTGTTGGCTCTTGAGCATGGTTGCGGCCGCTGCCAGCGCGTTTGCCGGAGGCAGCTCAAATGAGGTTCGACTTGCGACTGGATGGGAACACTATCGTGGCAGCCTGGGCAGTGCCTGGGAGGTCTGGCGGGGCGACAAAGCGACGGACAACGTCGAGTGGACGCCGGTGACAATGCCGCACTGCTTCAACGACCGCGACTCGGTAGATCCTGACTCACGCTATTACCAAGGCCCGGGCTGGTATCGCACGCGATTGAAACTGGCGAATCCCTTTCCGAACGGCCGGACGATTTTGTATTTCGACGGCGCGGGCCAGCGTTCGGAGGTTTACATCGGATTGGAGAAAGTCAGCGAGCACTTGGGTGGTTATGACGAGTGGCTAGTGGACATCACCGATGCAGCGCAACGCGTCGCCGCGAAAGAATTCAGTCAGGGCACCATGCCATTGGCGGTGATGTGCGACAACTCGCGCGACGCGGAATCAATTCCTTCGGACCTGAGCGATTTCATCCGGTACGGTGGGCTGTATCGCCATATCAGTCTGGTCTGCGTACCGGCAATTTCGCTGCAGCGCGTTCATATCGAACCTTCGCTGGATGCTGGTGGTAAAGGTGCGGTGAAGATCCGGGTGCGCTTTTACAACCCCACTCAGCTGGGTGATAAGGCTGAACTCGGCATCAGTGTCCGTGATCCGGGTGGCAGAGTGGTTTATTCGTCTACACGAACAAATGTTACCGCGAACGGCACAGTCGAGGTCGCCGGGTTCGAAGTCACGGCACCGCAACTCTGGTCGCCCAGGTTGCCGCAGCTCTACACCTGCACGGTCAAACTCCAGTCGCCGCGTGGCGAGCAGGAGCTCAGTGAGCGTTTTGGTTTCCGTTCGTTTGAGTGGGTGAAGAACGGCCCATTCAAACTGAATGGCGAACGCCTGTTGCTCCGCGGCACTCATTACCACGAGGATCACGCAGCGGTTGGTGCGGCCGTGCCGGACGATGTCGTCCGCCAGACTTTTCAACAGATCAAGGACATGGGCGCAAACTTCGTTCGCCTCGGTCACTACCAGCAAGCCCCGCTGGTTCTCGACTTGTGCGACGAGCTCGGGCTGCTGGTCTGGGAGGAGATTCCGTGGTGTCGCGGCGGACTGGGCGGCGAACGTTACCAGCAGCAAGCGCGTGACATGCTGCGCGGCATGATTGATCAACACTACAATCATCCGTCCGTCATTCTCTGGGGCTTGGGCAACGAGAATGCGTGGCCTGGCGACTTCGAGCGCTTCGAGACCAACGCCATCCGGTCGTTCATGTCCGAGCTAAACACGCTTTCGCATCAACTTGATCCTTCGCGCAAAACTGCCATCCGCCATTGCGATTTTTGCAAAGACCTAGTGGACGTCTATTCACCGAGCATTTGGGCGGGCTGGTATTCGGGCCGTTATCCTGAGTATCGCAATTCACTCGAACGCGCCATCAAGTCGGTGCCGCATTTCTTCCATGCCGAATGGGGTGGTGACAGCCACGCCGGGCGTTACGCAGAAGATCCCGAGTTATTTATCAAGGACGTCACCACCGGTCGCGGCACGGCCGAGCTAGGCAGTGCTTACAAACAGACCGGTGGCCGTGCCCGGGCTTCAAAGGATGGTGAGTGGTCCGAGAGTTACATGGCGAACTTGTTCGACTGGCACCTGATGGTGCAGGAACAGATGACGAATCTCACTGGCGCGGCGCAATGGATTTTCAAAGATTTTGCCACACCCTTGCGACCGGAGAATCCCGTGCCGCGAGTGAATCAGAAAGGTGTCATCGAGCGCGACGGCACGCCGAAGGACAGTTACTACATTTTTCAAAGTTACTGGGCAGACAAGCCGATGATCCACATCTTCGGCCACAAATGGGAGACGCGTTGGGGCAAGGCGAATGAGTTGAAGGAGGTAAAGGTTTTCTCGAACTGTCGCGAGGTGGAGTTGTTCGTGAACGGAGTTGCCGCCGGAACGAGGCAACGCAATCTGACCAATTTTCCCGCGGCTGGCCTGCATTGGTCGGTGCGACTGAAAGAAGGGAAGAATTCAATCCGCGCTGTCGGCAAGCACGCGAACAGTACGGTTACTGACGAATTATCGTGGGGTTATCAGGCTGCACCGTGGGAAGCGCCTGCGCGCCTGACTTTCCAGCAAATCGCGCATAGCAACGATACGATAACAGTGGAGGTGCGAGCGTTCGATAAAAACGGCGTCGCCTGCCTTGATGCCGCGAACACCGTGCGATTTGGGCTGACGGGCGACGGCAGATTGCTCGACAACGTTGGCACAGCCACGGGCTCGCGGGTGGTGCAGCTTGCCAATGGCCGGGCGCGCATTAGTGCACAAATAACCGGAGCCAAAGCTGTTGCCAGTGTGAGTTGCGAAGGTTTGCCGACCGAATTCCTGGAGCTGAAGCACTCAATCAGAGGCAGTGGAAAGCTGGCATTGGATGTTGGCGCGATTGATCGTGAACGGATTCTGAGCGCGGCCAGCAAGGCGCTGGAACTTGATCCGCCGTTTATTGCCAGGCATCGGGCAAAGCATAGCGCCGGCGGCCCAAATGATTTTTATTCCAACGCCGACTATTTCTGGCCCGACCCAACGAAGCCAGACGGACTGCCCTACATCAATCGCGATGGCGAAAGCAATCCGGGCAACTTCAACGAGCATCGCATGGCCATGCGCGACAAGCGCGATGCCGTCGCGGCCTTGGCCGCCGCTTACAAAATCACCGGCGAAGATCGTTACGTGAGCAAGGCCGTTTCGTTGTTGCGCGTGTTCTTTCTCGATCCGTCCACGCGGATGAATCCGCACCTGAAATATGCGCAAGCCGTTCCAGGGCGCAACACGGGCCGGAGTTGGGGCATCATCGACGGACTGCATCTGGCCGAAGTACCGCTGGCCATCACGGCGATGCAATCGTCACCAGCGTTTCCACCGGATGTGCTCGCTGGTTTGAAACAATGGTTTCAGGCGATGACTGACTGGATGATGACCAGCGAGCCCGGACGAGCAGAAGCCGCGGCGAAGAACAATCATTCCGTGGCGTTCTTTTTGCAGATAGCTGCATTTGCAAAATTCACCGGCGACGAAGCTCGACTGGCTGAGTGTCGCCGCCAATTCAAGGAAGTCTTCCTTCCGAATCAGATGGCCGCCGACGGCAGCTTCCCGCTCGAACTCAAGCGCACCAAGCCCTACGCGTATTCCATCTTTCAGCTGGATAACATGGCCATCCTCGCCCAGTTGCTTTCAACTCCGACGGAAAATCTTTGGCAGCTTGAGTCGCCGGATGGCCGCGGCATGCAGCGCGCGACGAAATACCTTTATCCGTTCCTCTCCGACAAATTGAAATGGCCGCTGCCGCCTGATGTTCAGGCGTGGGACGGCTGGCCTGTGCGGCAACCAAGCTTGGTGTTTGCCGGACTTGCGTTGGGTGAAAAGGAATATCTCGAACTCTGGCAAAAACTTCCCGCCGGCTCAACGAATGCCGAGGTGCGGCGAAACTTGGCGATAACCCAGCCGATTCTCTGGCTCCCCTTGGCAAAATGATCGAGGCAACCGGAGATCGCAAGTTCACGGGGTTCATCCCCCGAACGGGGGATGCGACAGAACGCGTCCTAACCTACAACAACAAGATAGCCAGCCGAAACAGATTGCCCGGCTGCGAATTAATATGAAAAACCCCAACCCCACCTCCCGAATCACCGCAGTGCTCGCTGCTGCGTTTTTGTCTGTCTTGAACGTCCCGGCCGCAGTCATCACCTGGAACAATGCCGCCGGTGGCAATTGGTCTGTGTCCGGCAACTGGAGCCCGGCCAGTGTGCCCGGGACAGTTGACGATGTGCGTTTTGGAAACACCGGCACCGGCGCGATCAATACCAATGATATTACATCGGAAGTGATCAACTCGCTGATCCTTAATCACAACAATACGGCGTTGAATTCGACCGTGATTAACGCCGGAACGACGGTCTCGATAAATGGCGCCGGCGCGGCCGGATCAGTGCTGTTCGCGACGGATTCGGGGACCAGCGGCGCCTTCGCCGTGCCGGCGTCAATCAGCGGTGGCGGCACGCTTTCGCTCAGCGGCGCGGGTAACATTGTTGTTCGCCAATGCAACACCGCCAATGGCGCGCAGATGGCCACATTGGATATGTCGGGGCTGGATAACTTCACTGCCACCGCGGGCCGGCTGTTGATTGGCCAGGCGAATGCCTCGCCGGACCTCAATCGGCCTTCGGGAACGTTGATTCTGGCCAAGACGAATAACATTACGCTCACCGGGGGAGCCCCGCAGGTGATGGTTCAGGATGCAACGGTCAACGCCAATGGCAGCGTTGCGTCAGTTCTGACCTTCGGCCAGGTCAATGTGCTGAACGCGGCTACGTGGCGACTGGGAGGTCAGAAGGGCGTTGCCAACGTGCAATTCAACGGGAGTCTCACATCGCCTTCGCTCAAGATCCGCGGCGCCGACGGGATCAGCCCCAGCACGGTGATTGATGTCGGTTACAATTCCGCTTCGAGTACCGGCAATAACATGGCCAGCACGGTGAACCTTGGGTCGGGCACGGTAGACATCATGGCGAATCTGATCAACGTGCCCCAGGGTCCGACAGGCACCGGTACCGGAACTTCAACGGGCACGCTTACTGTCGGTGACGGCGTGGTCAACGCGGCAACGATCGAAGTCGGTTACGGCATTGCCACGGGCGCGAGCGGCGTAACCACCGGAACGCTGAACGTCAACAACAACGGAATCTCAGCTGGTGGGGCGGTCATCCAAGCCAGCACCTTGCGCCTCGCGCGCACCAATGGGGGCAGTGCCACGGTGACTGGAACGCTCAACATCAATGGCGGCGCGGTGCAGGCGGGAACGATTGTCGCCGGCGGCGGTGTCAGTACGATCAATCTTAACAATGGCAAGCTGGTGGTGACCAACACCGCTGGGACACTGGCGGCGCCGATTCGCAATTTCAGCATCGCTGATTCGACGCTTCAGCTCCCGGCGTTGAACGGTGGCGCCACGGTGGCAATCAACAATCTCACCGTCAGTGGTACCGCCAACACCATCAACATCAGCTCGATACCCCCCATCGGTTCGTATCCCGCCACGTTTACGCTCCTAAGGTATCAGACCGGGGTCGGTGGAAATTTTGTGCTCGGCACTTTGCCAGCAGGCAGCCCAAGTTATGCTGGTTCGATATTGGATCTGGGCAACGGCGTGGTGCAATTGCGGTTGACGGCCGGTCCGATTTCAGACCTGGGGCTGCTTTGGAAGGGCAACCTTAGTGGCGACTGGGATTCATCCAATCTCAATTGGTTGTTCCACGGCAACCCCACCAACTTTTTCATTGGTGCGGTGCCGACATTCGACGACTCCGCCGCGCAGTTTACTGTGAATCTCACCGAAGCATTGTTGCCTGGTGGCGTGATTGTCAGCAACACCACGACGCCATATTCGTTCATCGGCAGCGGCAGCGTGAGCGCCGGTCTGCTGACCAAAAAGGGCGCAGCGAATCTGACGCTGGAAAATGTCGGCGATAACACTTTTGTCACAGCCGTGATCGAATCGGGCACGGTGCAACTTGGAACCGGCGGCGTGGACGGCAGCCTCACCGCGATCAACATCACCAACAACGGGGCATTGATTGTAAATCGCGATGGCAACCTCAGCCTCGGCGCAGCCATCAGTGGCACGGGGTCACTGACCAAGATCGGTCCGGGTGCGCTCACGCTATCGGGCGCAAGTTCCTACAGCGGAATCACCGTGCTCGCCGTGGGCACGTTGCAGATTGATGGCGGCTCCGGTTCAGGTGCGCTGAGTACTTCCAACGGAACAGTATTGGCCGGCAGCGGGTCGATCAACGGGCCCGCCACGGTGCGCGGGGAACTCAATCCTGGACCGTTGAATGGTCCGGGTGTTTTCAAGGCGCATGGCGGATTGACGCTCGCTTCGGGAGCTGCGCTGACGTTCAATCTGAGCGCCACGGATCCGTCCAACCCCGCGGCAAATGACGGAGTCGAAGTAGTTGGCAACCTCGCGTTGAACAACAACGTCATCACCGTCAACATCGCCGGCACGCCGCAGCAGGGTGCGAGCTACCTGTTGTTTACCTACACCGGCTCGCTTTCAGGCAGCTTCAATCCCACTGTCGCCGGTACGCACTTCGCGGCAGCGATTGACACCACTACGCCGGGAGCGGTTTACCTCAACATCACCGGCAGCGGCGGCGCGGACCTGCGCTGGGCTTCGACGGCCGATGACGCATGGAATCTCACCACCGCAAACTGGGTGACCTTGAGCAGCATCGTTCCTTCGGTGTTTTCCGCCGGCGACACGACCCTGCTGGACGATTCGAATACAGTGGTGACGACACTCACGATCCCGTCGGGGCTCACCGTGTATCCCGCAATCGTCACGGCTAATGCCACCAACAACAATTACGTGATCAACGGTCCCGGCCGGATTGGTGGGAGTGCCAGCTTGGTGAAGTCCGGCGGCGGCTTGCTGGCGGTTAACACCCCAAACAACTTTACCGGTCCCGTGGAGGTGCAAGCAGGCACTTTGCAAACCGGTAACGGGTCGGCATTGGGGACTGCCACTGCCGGCACGACCGTCCAGAGCGGCGCCACGCTGGACCTTAACGGACAAAACTTGGGCGGCGAAATCATCACCATCTCGGGCGCAGGTAACAACGGGGTGGGCGCGCTGGTCAATAACGGCCCGGGACAGGCTCAGGCCCTGCGGCAGATTACCCTCGCGGGCGACGCGACGATTGGCGGTACTGGCTTGTTGGGTGTTAATAACGGCGGCGGAGGAGCAAGTTTGAGTTCTGGTGGCATGCCTTACACGTTGACAAAGGTTGGTCCGAATCAACTGACGCTACAGAATGTCGCCGCACTGGATCCGGGCCTGGGGAACATTCACATCCAGGAGGGAACGATCGAGTTTTCCGCCCTGACGGTCGGCATGGGCGACCCAGCCTACACGAACCTAGTCGAAGCGGGAGCAACGCTTTCAGTTGCCGCCAACAGCGTGGCGTGGAACAAGTATTTCCTCTTCAATGGCAATGGGACAACGACCACGTTTAACAATGGGGCTTCCGCCAGTACGGAACTGGCTGGCTCTGTGGAGCTGCAGGGTGACTGCGTCTTCAACGCCGGCGGTACATTGCTGACTGTCTCGGGCGTCATCGCTGGCGATGGCGGCCTGATCAAGAATGGGGGATCACCGATGGTGCTCACGGCGGCAAATACCTATAAGGGTGACACGCGAATCAACACTGCCGCCTTGCGATTGAATGGCACTGCCAGCATTGCCAACAGCTCGAACATCATCATCAATGCGGGTGCGACGCTCACGGTGACGGGGCGCGTGGACAGCACCTTCACCTTGATCACCAGCCAGACCCTGAAAGGCAATGGCACGATCAACGGTCACGTGATTGAAGGCGCCGGTTCAATCATCGCTCCGGGCATGGACGCGATTGGAGCGCTAAACGTCAGCAACACGATCACGCTGGGCGGCAGCACGGTGATGGAACTCGATCAGGCCAACGGCACGAACGACATGTTGCGCTGTAACGGCAGCATCACCTACGGCGGCACGCTGAATCTGGTGAATCTTGGCAATCCGTTGCCGGCCGGGGCCAGCTTCAAGCTCTTCAACGCGTCGAGCTATCTGGGGAGCTTCGGCAGCATCAACCCACCGACACCGGGTCCGGGTCAGACCTGGAATACTTCAGCGCTCAACACTTCCGGCACGATCTCTGTCGTGGGTTCGCCGGCGTCGTTGAAGTTCTCAAACGTCGTGCTATCTGGTAACAATCTAACCTTGAGCGGCTCCAATGGCGTGCCGTTCGCCACCTACTATGTGCGGGCTTCGGACAATGTGGGACTGACACTGGCCAGTTGGCCGCGGGTGGCCACGAACAGCTTTAGCACGAGCGGAAGTTTCTCCTTCACGACCAACATGGTGCCGTCGATTCCGATCCGGTTCTTCGCGATTGAACAGCCTTGAATTTCGGTCGGGGTTGAATAATCCGCCTCACTCTGGTGCACCGGGGTGGGGCGGATTTGTTTGGACCTCGTCGCCGGAGTCAGTTTGATTCTGCACATGAGATTGAATCTGTCATGCTAAGAAGGGCGACCATACTTTTGGCGCTGCTCGGAATCGTTGCGGCAGCCATAGCCCAGCCGAAGGTGGTGGCCTATGTTCCGAACTGGGTCGATCTGAATGCGTTCTCCGACCAGATTCGCTATGCGAAGCTGACGCACCTCAATATTGCGTTTGAAAACCCAACCAACGCCACGGGCGAGCTCTCGTTCAATCCGAAGAACATTCTCCTGATCTCCAAGGCGCGTGCCCACGGCGTGAAAGTCCTCGTCTCCATCGGTGGTGGCGCCGCGTCCTCCAACGAGAAAATGAAGCAGCGATATTTCCAGTTGGTGACCGCAACCAATCGGGCGGGTTTTGTCGCCAAGCTTTCGGATTACGTTTCACGGCATGACTTCGATGGTTTGGACGTGGACATTGAAGGGCCAGCGATCAACGAGGACTACGGTGCGTTGATTCAGAGCCTGGCCGAGGCGCTGAAGCCGAAAGGCAAGTTGTTGACCGCGGCGCTCTCGAAAGGCTATGGCGGCAACCGCGTGCCGGACTCGGCGCTCGCGCATTTTGATTTCGTCAACATCATGGCCTATGACGGGGCCGGGCCGTGGGCACGTCAATCGCCCGGGCAACATTCCTCGTTTGAGTTTGCGACCAACAATGTTGCCTATTGGCTGGCGCGCGGGCTGCCGAAGCCAAAAGCTGTGTTGGGTGTTCCGTTCTACGGCTACGGATTTGGTGCGGCGTTTCGCCAGCGCGATTATAGCTACAAGACGATCCTCGCAGAGTATCCCGGTGCGGAGGAGTCCGACCGGATCGGCGATACGATTTGGTACAACGGCATGGCTACCATCGAAGCCAAAAGCCGCTATGTGGTGGAACAGGGGCTTGGAGGCATCATGATCTGGTCGCTGGATTACGATGTGAACGATGAACGATCGTTGCTATCCGTCATCCATCGCACGCTGATAGCCGGTACGAATGCGGCATTCGGTCAGCCGGCCAAGCCGGCAGCACCCAAGCCCTAGAAGCCTTCTCATAAATACCTCAGGAGGATGATTGCAGCCCCGAGGTGGAGAAAGCCCTGAAAGTTTTCGGCATGATATTCGTAGCGTACCACCAAGCGGCGGAAGTTGAACAGCCAGGCAAAGAGCCGCTCGATCTTCC
>Ga0315912_10002845_pt1 | contig 17859 bp, 15 predicted proteins | sample VfabasoilMG_FD_204469 | JGI IMG/M metagenome (GOLD analysis project Ga0315912, IMG submission 204469) | Garden soil microbial communities collected in Santa Monica, California, United States - V. faba soil | ecosystem: Environmental > Terrestrial > Soil > Garden | place: USA: California...
GGGGTGGCTGCTAAAAGTCGGCGCGATCACCCGCGCTCCTACAAAGGCAGGATGCCTTACGGGATTTGGGAGGGCATGCGCTGGATCAGGTCCCACAGGTTTCCGTACAGGTCCCGGAACACCACCACGGTGCCGTGCGGTTCGTGCCGCGGCGACTCGGTGAAATCCACGCCGCGCGCGAGGTAGGCGTCGTAGTCGCGGTGGAAATCGTCGGTGTGGAGGAACAGGAACACGCGGCCGCCGGCCTGCAGGCCGACCTGCGCGCGCTGCATCTCGTTCGCGGCGCGCGCGAGCACCAGTGCGCTGCCGGCGCCGCCGGGTGGCCGCACCTCGACCCAGCGCTTGTCGGGCGTGAGCGGCGTGTCCTGCACGAGGTCGAAGCCGAGCACGCCGGTGTAGTACGCGATCGCCTCGTCGTAGTCGTGCACGAGCAGGGCGAGGGCGGCGAGTTGCTGGGTCATGGCGGGATCATCCGGATGTCGTCCCTGTCGACCGGCGTGGGCGCGGGGCCCAGGCCGGCGGCCTTCAGCCGCGCGGTGGTTTGCCCTTGTAGGGCGGCTTGCCTTTGAACGGCGGCTTGCCCGGGCGCGCGGACTTGCCGGCGTAGGGCGCACCGGCGGACTTGTACGGCTTGCGCGCAGCGGGGGCCGAGGACGCCGGAACACTGTCGGCCACTGCGATGTCGAGGCGGCGCCCCGACACCCACACCTTGCGCAATTCCTTGAGGATGCTGTTCGGCAGGTCCTCGGGCAGGTCGACGAGGCTGTGCTCCTCCTCGATCTCGATGCGCCCGATGTGCTTGCTGTCGAGGTTCGCCTCGTTCGCGATCGCGCCGACCAGGTTCGAGGGTTTCACGCCGTGCCGGCGTCCCACTTCCACCCGGAACGTGCGCATGCCCGGCTCGGGACCGCCCTTGCGCGCCGGGCGCGCGGGCAACGCGGCGGGGATCCCGCGCAGGTCGTCGCGGAGCTCGAGCAGCGGATTGTCCGTGGCCGGGATCGCGGACGGCTTCTCGGCCCGCGTGCGCGTGACGCGTGGTGCCGGGGCGCCCTCGTCCTGGTGCGCGCGCGACCACGCGGGCCCGTCCTCGGGCGCGGTCGCGGCGGGTGCCGCAAGCGGCTGGTGCGCGGGCTTGGAACCCGTGGAGCCGCCGCTGGCGCGCTCGGTCTTCGCGCCCGAATGCACGCGCTCGTCGCGCGACATCCGCGAGGCGCCGGGACGCGGGTACTCCGCCCGCCCGGACTCCGGGCGCGCGGGCTCGTAGCGCGGCGTCGGTGCCCGGCTCTCCAGCAGCAGTGGCTGGTCGCCCTGCACGAGGCGCGCGAGCGCGGCGGCGATCTCGACCACGGGCGTGTCGTGGTTCTTCTGGTAGGTTTCGATGATGCGGCGGAACGAGTCCAGGTCGCCGCCGGCCAGCGTGTCGCTGATCTTCTGCATGAAACGCGCGACGCGCTTGTCGTTCACCGCCTCGACCGTGGGCAGTTCCATCGGTTCGAGCGGATGGCGCGTGGCGCGCTCGATCACCTTCAGCATGGAGCGCTCGCGCGGGGTGACGAACAGGATCGCCTCGCCGCTGCGACCGGCGCGTCCCGTGCGCCCGATGCGGTGCACGTAGCTTTCGCTGTCGTAGGGGATGTCGTAGTTCAGCACGTGGCTGATGCGATCCACGTCCAGGCCGCGCGCGGCGACGTCGGTGGCTACGAGGATGTCCACCTGCCCGTCCTTGAGCCGCTGGATGGTGCGCTCGCGCACCGGTTGCGCGATGTCGCCGTTGATCGCGGCGGCGGCGAAGCCGCGCGCGCTCAGCTTCTCGGCCAGTTCCTCGGTCGCCTGCTTGGTGCGCGCGAACACGATCATGGCCTCGAACGGTTCGGCTTCCAGGATGCGCGTGAGCGCGTCGAGCTTCTGGAACCCACCCACGACCCAGTAGCGCTGGCGGATGTTCGTGGCCGTGCGCGTACGCGAGGCGATGGTGACCTCGACCGGCGTGCGCATGTGGTTCTGCGCGATGCGGCGGATCGGTGCGGGCAAGGTGGCGGAGAAGAGCGCCGTCTGGCGCGTCGCGGGCGTGCGCGAGAGGATCTTCTCGACGTCGTCGATGAAGCCCATGCGCAGCATCTCGTCCGCCTCGTCCAGCACCAGCCAGCGCAGCGCGGAGAGGTCGAGCGAGCTCCGTTCGATATGGTCGATCACGCGGCCGGGCGTGCCCACGACCACGTGCGCACCCCGTTTCAATCCGCCCAGCTGCGGGCCGTACGCCTGGCCGCCGTAGATCGGCAGCACGTGGAAGCCGGGAATGTACGTGGCATAGCGCTGGAACGCCTCGGCCACCTGGATCGCGAGCTCGCGCGTGGGCGCGAGCACCAGCGCCTGCGGCGCGCTCGTGGCGCGCTCCAGCCGCGAGAGGATGGGCAATGCGAACGCGGCGGTCTTGCCGGTGCCGGTCTGCGCCTGGCCGAGCACGTCGGAGCCGGCCAGCATCACCGGGATCGTGGCAGCCTGGATCGGCGTGGGCGACTCGTAGCCGACCTCGTTGAGGACGCGCAGGACCTCCGCGCTGAGCGCGAGGTCGGCGAAGGTGGGGGTGGTGTCTGGTGCGGTGGGGTCGGTCATTTGGCGCCAACGGTACCGCATCGGCACCCGGGCACGCTGTTCGCCCGCGTAGGGCGGAACCTAAAGGGGTTCCGCCGCAATCCCGAAATGTCGCCGCGAGCGGGCGACGGAGCCCCTGCGGGTTCCGCCCTACAAGGGCTTCACGGCGCGATCGCGACGCAGGTGACGGGCACCAGCGGTTTCGGCGCGGCGATGGTCACCCGCCAGCCGGTGGGCTCGACGGTGTAGCGATAGGAGATGGGCTTGCCCTCGCCGGCCTGCCAGGCGATCTCGAACTCGTCGTTCGAGAGCCAGCCACAGGCCGAGGCGCGGATGGCGGGGTCGCTGCGCTGGAAGCGGCATTCCACCTCGCGCCTGGGGCCGTCCGGCGTGAGCGCGGCGAGCACGAGGCGGAACGGATCGTTCAGCATCTCGAACGTGGCCACGCGCTTGCCGTCGGGCGAGAGCGCGCCGACCTGGCCGCCGTTGTGCACGTAGGCGAGGGCGCCGCTCGTGGGCTCGATCAGGTAGGACGCGGGCGCATCGTGTCCGAAGTGCTCCTCGATGCGCAGGTAGCCCGAGCCCGGCAGCGTCTCGGCGTAGTAGTAGGCGCGCGAATCGCCCTCGGCGTCCGCACGGCCCACCTGGCGCCAGTCGGTGAAGGCGAGCGCGGCGCCCTGCTTGGGCGTGACCACGAGCGTGTCGTCCTTGCGCGACACGGTCGCCGCCTGCGCCTTGATCCGGAGCGCTTCCGCACGCCGTTCCGCGGCCGGGTCGTCCTCGCCCACCCAATGCATCTGCCCGCGTGCCTCCTCGCCGCAACCGGATGCCGGAAGCTGCGCGCGGTTGTGGCGCGGCTTCATCGGCGTCGCGCCCGTCGTGGGCAGCGGCACCTGGCCGTCGGAGAGGTCGAGCGGCGTGCGGCCGCCGAAGTCCGGCTTGTCCGCGGCGTGCAGCGTCGGCGCGACGGTCGTCAGCACCAGTGCCGTGAACAAGGCGGCAGGCAGGGCCGGGGACTTGGCCGGCGGACGGAGCGTGTCGGTTCTGCGCAAGGGAACGTCCTCGAAGGGGTTGCGCCGGAACATAGGATGGCGTGCGCGGGAATTCAAACGCGGGCGGGGTTGTGGCGGGGGCTTTGCCGAGCACGCTCGGCACTACGGGGCACCGTAGAGCCGAGCTTGCCCGGCTCGCCCGAACCTCACTTGGCCCGCATCACCGCGGCCATCATCTCGATCCCGTCCCAGAAATGCCCGAGCCGGATGTTCTCGTTCTCCGCGTGCTGGTTGTTGTCGGGATTCGCGATCGGCATGCCCACCGTGGGCACGCCGAGGATCTCGTTCAGGATGATCAGCGGCAGGCTGCCGCCGAGCGTGGGCATGTGCACGATGGGTTCGGGGCTCCAGCGCTCGAGCGCGGACGCGATGGGCCGCGCGAACGGATGGTCCATCGCGGTGCGCGAGGCCGCATAGCCGCCGCCCTCGTGGCCCACCCGGACGATCTTCGGATTCGCCAGCCGTTCCTCGTCGGTCGGCGCGCGATCGAGCACGAGATAACCGAGCGTACGCAGGTGCGCACGCACGCGCTCCACCTGGCGCGACGGATCGTTGCCCTTCACCAGGCGCAGGTCGAGCGTGGCGTGCGCCTCGGTCGGGATCACGTTTCGCGCCTTCGCGCCCACGTCGGCCGCGCGCATGCCGTTGATGTTCAGCGAGGGCAGGTTGATCGCCTCGACCAGCGACACGCCCGCCATCTCCGGCGCGGCGAGCCCGAGGTCGCGGCTGATCGCGGCATCCATGTTCGGCGCTGCCGCGAGCGCCTTGCGCTCGGCCTCGCCCAGCGGCACCACGTCGTCGTACCAGCCGGCGATGGCCACGCGGCCCGAGGCGTCCTTCATCGAGGCGAGCACGGTCGCGAGCATGTGCGCGGGATTCTGCGCCCAGTTGCCGTAGTGGCCGCTGTGGAGCGGGCGTTTGGGACCGTACACGGTGAGCTCGACATTGGTGTCGCCGCGCACGCCGTAGACGATCTGCTTGCGGCCCGTCGCGTGCACCGGGCCGTCGCAGATCAGCCAGCCGTCGGACTTCAACAGCGCCTTGTGGCGCGTGATGGTGGAGGCCAGGTGCGGCGAACCCGCCTCTTCCTCGCCGTCGAACACGAACTTCAGGTTCCAGGTCGGCTTCAGGCCGCGCGCGCGCAAGGCGGATACCGCGTTGAGGATGGCAATGACGCCGGCCTTGTCGTCCGAGGCGCCGCGCGCGTACAGGCGCCAGTCCGGATCGATGCGATCGCCGGGCGCGGGCTGCTGCACGGTGCCGCCCTGGTCGTGCCGGCCGTCGCGCCAGGTCGGCGTGAACGGATCGCTGGCCCAGTCCTCGGGCGTGACCGGTTGTCCGTCGTAGTGCGCGTAGAGCACGAGCGTGCGCTTCACGCCCGGCACCAGCCATTCGCCGTAAAGCAGAGGCGGCGCCTGCGCGTTCTCGCCGGTCAACGCCTGCGGCTTGAGGCCCCGTTCGCGCATGCGATCGAGCAGGAACGCGGCGTTGCGCGCGATGCCGTCCCCTTCGCCGACCACGTTGGGGATCGCGAGCAGGGACTGGAACTCGGCGAGGATCGCCGGCTCGTGTGCCTGTCGCCACTCGCGAACGGGATCGGCAAGGGAGAGCGTGGGCACGAGGCAGAGCGCACAGGCCAGGGCCTGCAGTCGGTTGGAGCGCATGGGTGGGCATCCGCGGCGTCTGTGAGCCCGGGATTATGCCCACAGGACTCCCGTCGCGGGGCTGCTATTTCGGCGCGCCTTGCATGGCGAGCCCGAGGATCAGCAGGCCGTAGAACAGCATGGCGAACACGATCGCGCCGATGTTCCAGAACCCGTACGTCGTGTTCGGATCGGCTTCGGGCGCGACCTCGGCGTTCAGTCGGTTCACGCAGTCCTGCATGGGCAGCAGCACCACGACGCTGAGCAGCGTGACCAGGCCAAACGGCAGCGGCAACTGGCCCAGGATCCCGAACAGGAACAGCACCAGCGCGAGCGTGCCGGCGGGAACGGTGGGCTTGATCCCCTGCTCGGCCGCCAGGCCCTCGATGCGCCGGAACAGCGTGTAGGACGTGACCGGATAGAAGATCGAGCGCAACGCCGGCGAGAGGCGCACCTCGGTGTGTTCGCGCAGCCACGTGAAGTGCTTGTAGAACCAGTACACGTTGTAGAGGTTCAGGGTCGCGATCGACATCACGAAGAACTTCGACAATCCGACCTGGAACAGCACGGGCTCGCTGGGCTGCGGGGCCGGGCGGTCGGTGACCTCGGCCGTCGGCGGGGTGTAGGGGTCGGGGTCGGAATTCGGGTCCATGGCTTTCGTCTGGAAGTCCGGACACTGCGCTCGCCGCGGCCCGTGGTGCGAGCCGGGGACGATAGCGGGGGCGCGCTCAGGCGGCAACGCGAGCGACCTCGACCGCCGATGCGTAGCGCGGAGTGCGCCAAAGGCGCTCTCCGCGGCCTTTTTTCCCAGCGCAAGGCCCAGAACCCCGAAGAGCGCGCTCGCCGACCCGCGCCTAGCCGGACCCTATTACTACTGACACATTCACACTACTGCGAAGATGCGTATAGTGTGAATCACGGAGTAGGGGAGTGCTCTGTACCGCCAAGACCCGATTCGCCCCACCCACCCCTCAGCGAGCGCCCATCCGCCGTCATGGACACCGAACCCCATCTGCGCAAATTCCAGAAGGAACTCAGCTCCGGCTCGGTGGCGCTCGTGCTGCTGGCCGTGCTGGGCCGCGCCAGCGAGCCGATCTACGGCTACCAGATCGCCAAGCGCCTGGAGAATTCGGGCGAGCCCGCCTTCGCCGGCAAGCAGAGCGCGCTCTACCCGGTGCTGCGCAACCTGCACGCGGCGGGGCTGCTCGACAGCCATGTCGAACCTTCCGTGGCCGGACCGCCACGCCGCTACTACCGCATCACCGACCTCGGGCGCGCCGTGCTGGCCGAATGGACCTCGGCCTGGCGGGAAACCCGCGATTTCGTCGAGTCCGCATTGCAGGAGACCGTGACATGAATGCCCCCGCCACGCCCAGAACCATCGACGAGTACCTCGACCAGGTGCGCCAGGCCCTGGCCGGTGCGGACCCGGCCCTGATCCAGGACGCGCTCTACGACGCCGAGGAGCACCTGCGTTCCGAAGCCGCCGAGAACCCCGGCATGGACGAGGCCGCGCTGATCGGGAAGATCGCCTCGAGCTACGGCGCGCCCGAAGAGGTCGCCGCGATCTACCGCGACACCGAGGTGACCGTGTCGCGCGCCATGACGCCGCCGCGCGCGCGCCCGCGCCAGTCGGCTCTCGGGAAATTCTTCGGCGTCGTCGCCGATCCGCGCACCTACGCCTCGCTCTTCTACATGCTGTTCTCGCTCGCCACCGGCATCTTCTACTTCACCTGGGCGGTGACCGGCGTCAGCCTCTCGGCCGGCTTCGCGATCCTGATCATCGGCGTGCCGTTCGTGATCCTGTTCATGGGCAGCGTGCGCATCCTCTCGCTGGTCGAGGGCCGCATCGTGGAGACCCTGCTCGGCGTGCGCATGCCCAGGCGGCCGCTGTACGCGAACCGCAACGAACCGTGGGGCGCGCGCATCAAGGAACTGTTCACCGATCCGCGCTCGTGGTCGACGCTGCTGTACATGGTCGCGATGCTGCCGCTGGGCATCCTGTACTTCACCGTCTCGATCACCTTCCTCGCGGTCTCGCTCGCCTTCATCGCGAGCCCGTTCGCGGCGATCTTCGGCGACGACGAGGGCCTGCGCATGGCGTACGACAACACGCACTTCCTCTGGAACGTGCCGCCCTACATCGGCCTGCCGCTGCTCTTCGTCGCCGGCGTGCTGCTGCTGTTCGCCACGCTGCACCTCGCGCGCGGCGTGGGCCACGTGCACGGGCAGATCGCGAAGAACCTGCTGGTGAAGTCGGCGGACTGAAACGCCGCGGGGAACGCCGCGCAGCGTCCGTTCGCGCACACGAAACCGCACGCGCATGACTTTCGATCGATTCGAAACTTGCGCGCTGCGGCGGACATGACTTCCGGCTGGCAACTCTCCGGGACATCCGCGCGTCAATACCTGCAGACGATGCGCATGCGTCGTCCGATGTGCGCCGCGACACCTCCCCCGTCGCGCGCGCGTCGCACTCCCACTGACCGGAGATCACCATGAACACGCGCAGCCTGACCTTCCTCGCGCTCCTCGCCGTCAGCGCGGCAGCGAGCGCCAACGAACAGATCGACATCCCCTCCATCGCGCAGCAGACCGGCCTGACCGAGCGCCAGGTCCGCATGGCGCTCGGCGCACCGTCCGCCTTCGCCGAGTACCGCACCTCCTACGCGTTCGCCACCGACAAGGTGCGGCGCGCGCTCGGCACCGAGAAGTTCCGCGAGGCGGTGGCCGCGATGAAGGCGGCGCAGCAGTCCGCGGGTACGCAGCGCTCGTCCGGTACGCCGTAGCGCGTGCACCGGCGCGCGCCTCCACGGCGCGCGTCGTCCAGCGGGATCCAGCGAGGCGAGACAAGCCCAATGTAGGAGCGCGCTGAAGCGCGCTCCTACAAAGTGTCCGGAACGGCGACGCGTGGGCGGCGTGCCGTGCTCACGCGCGCCGCAGGCGGAAGCGTTCGCGGTAATCCGCCGGCGTGATCGTGGTCGCGCGCTTGAACAGCTTGCGGAAGCTCGACACGTCGCTGTAGCCGCAGCGCTCGACGATCTCGTCGAGGCTGAGGTGCGTGGTCTCCAGCATCGCCTTCGCGCGTTCCACGCGCATGTGCTGGATGTGCGCGAGCGGGCTCTGTCCGTAGTGCTGCTGGAAATGGCGCAGCAGGCTGCGCTCGGACGTGCCGCAGTGCTCGGCCAGGCGCGTCACGGTGAGTTCGTGGTGCAGTTCCTTCTGCAGGAACTGCTCGGCCTTCTCCGACATCGAGTTGCGCGGCCGCTCCATCAGCGCCGCGCTCACGTACGGCGCCTGGCTCTGGCGCTCGGGATCGATCAGCAGCAATCGTGCGGTCTGCTGGGCGAGCGCAGGGCCGCCGACTTCGCCGACCAGGCGCAGCACCAGGCTCTGGATCGAGCTCGCCGCGCCGGTGGTGAAGAACTCGCCGTCCTCCACCAGCATCTCGTCGGCTTCCAGCCGCACGTGCGGGTAGGCGTGGCGGAACGCGGCCGCCAGCCACCAGCTCGTCGTCGCCCGGCGGCCGTTCAACAGCCCCGTCGCGGCCAGCAGCAGCGTCCCGCTGCACGAGGCGGCGAGCCGCACGCCGCGCAGGTGCAAGGCGCGCAGCAGCTCGATCTCCGGACCCGAGCCTGCGATGCGGCGGAGCAGGTCCTGCGGACTGTCGTGCAGGATGCCGGGCACGAGGATCAGGTCGAGCTGGTCGGGCACGGTCGCCAGGCCGCCCAGCTCCAACCCGTTCGCGGTGCGCACCTTCGTGGCACCGCGCGCGTTCAGCACCTGGGTCTCGAAGCGTGGCGCGTGCAGCGGATCGCGGATCTCGGCGAGCTTGCCGGCCACCCTGAGCGAATCGCAGACCGTGGCCATGCCGGCGAGCATGGTGTCCTCGAGCGCGAGGATGCCTACGCGCAACGTGCGGTGGTTACGGGTCTGCGCGTCGTACATCGCGGGGCGTCCTCGCGTCCTGCCTGCCGTTGGATTACTGGTCGATCAGCACCGCGCCGGTGCGCGTCGACAGCCAGTCGATCAGCGCCTGCGGGGCGGCCACGTACGGGCCCGCGCCGTGGCCCTTTTCGCAACTGACCAGCGGCACCGATTCGGGATAGCCCACCGGCAGCGCCGTCGTGGACGGTGCCACCAGTTGCGGGTTGCCGGCCGCGTCGCGCGCCACCAGCCACACGCCGTTGGGCACCGAGGCACCGGTCGCGCAGCCGGGGTTGGCGCTCTGCACCACCACGTCCTGGCCGTCCAGCGGCGCGAAGCGCCAGTTCTGGGTGCGCTGGTTCAGGATGGCCGTGTACTGGCTCGACTCGATGAAGACGGGGTCCGCAGCCTCGAACGGCGCGGCAGTTAGGGACCCGGCGCTCAGCCCGAACAGCGCGATCGCCAGCAGGGTCTTGGAAGTGAAGGTACGCATGACGGGATCTCCTGGGTGGACCGGGTGATGCACCCGGCGTGGAGATAGCTTCGTCGAACAAGGGCCAGTCGAAGAGTGGCGGAAACGCTATTGTAGTGGCGAATTCGGCCAAAGCGAAGGCGTCCTTTGCTGGCGGAAATGGCACTCGACAGTCTGTTTCGGACAAAAAGTTGTTCAGATTCCGCGACTTCCGTTCAGTTTCGCCGTTTCGGCGTCGAAAGCACGCTCCGACGTGGCAATGGCCTGTAGAGCGGGTTTACCCCGCTGCCCTTCAATGGCTCATGCCGATGGGCGCCTGGGGATCGTGTCTCGACCTGCGGCGGGGTTGAGCCGAGCGCGCTCGGCTCTACAGCGGGCATCCGGGCGTATCGGGGGTTACTCGAAGCTGTCGGCGAACACCAGGGGGCTGATCTGGACCGTGGGGATGGCGGCCAGCTGCCGCCGCGGCTTGCCATCGATCGCGCTGAACTGGCCGCCGACGTACAAGGGGCCGGTAAAGGTCGACCCGATCTGGATCGGGAACACCACGCCGGTGCTGTTCGGGTCCCAGGTCGTGTCCACGACGCCGGTCGTGGCCTGGATGCGGGCCAGGTTCTTGCGGCCTGCGCCCCCGACGATCGCGAAGTTGCCGCCCAGGTACAGACCGCCGCCGGCATCGCGCGCGAGGCTGCGCACGGCCGTGCCGGCGGTAAGCGGGAAGCCGGCATTGAACGTGGCATCCAATTGGCCGGTGCTGACGGAGATCCTGGCGAGCCGGGGGCGCACGATGCCGTCGACGCCGTCGAAGATGCCGCCCACGAGCAGGAATCCCAGGCCGTCGGCGACGATGCTCGCCGCGCATTCGCTGGGCTGGCAGTTGTCCAGCGCGGGGTCCCAGCCCGCGACGGCCAGGGTGTTGCCCGATGCGGCCAGCCGCGCGAGGCTCACGCGATCCGCGCCACCGATGGAGGTGAAGGCGCCGCCGACGAAGACGTCGCCGCTCGCGTCCACGAGGATGGCGGCGACGGACGGACCGGTGTCGCCACCGCCGTTGAGGTTCGACGGATTGGGGTTCCAGGATTCGGCGGCGCCGTTGCCGGTCGTGGGGAGGCGCGCGATGGCGCGACGGGTCTGGCCGCCGATCGTGCCGAAGCGTCCGCCGGCGTACAGCTTGCCCCCCGAGGTGGCCGCGAGCGCGTCGACCGGGCCGGAAGCACCAGGGATCCAGGCCCCGTCCACCGCGCCGGCGCCGGTGGCCGACACCTTTGCGATGTTGTCGCGCGTTTGTCCGCCCACGCTGCTGAATCCGCCGCCGATGAACAGCGAGCCCGCGCCGTCCACCGCAAGCGCGAACACGCCGCTGGCTCCGAGGGTGGGCGTGCCCGCGACGGATGGGTTCCAGGTCGGGTCCAGGGTGCCGTCCGGCGCGAGCCGCAGGACGTTCCCGCGCTCGAGCACGTTGGCGCGTTCGAATCGACCGCCCACGTAGGTCCCGCCGTCCGCCGCACGCGCGAGCGCGCGGATTTCGGCGGTGTCCTGCACGTATCCCTTCCTGACCGTGGCGCCGGTGCTGGACAGGCGCACCAGGCCGAGCGACTGCTGGCCGCCTACGCGCGAGAACGGCCCGCCGGCCTGGATGTCGCCGTTGGGTTCGCGCAACAGCGCGTACACGGGACGATCCAGCACCGGGGCGAAACCCGCATCGCCCAGGCCCGGATTGCTGGTCGACACGCGCGCGAGGTAGCGCTGTCCCAGGCTGCCGATGGCGGAAAAGGAACCGCCGACATACAACGATCCTGCACCGTCGAGCAGGAGGCTCGAGATCAGGAAGGGTCCGATGAACAACGGCTGGGGCGCCCAACCGGCGTCGGCGGCCCCGGCGCCGGTCGTGGACAGGCGCGCGATGAAGGAATACAGCTGGCCCCCGATGCAGCAGAAGTCGCCGCCGACATAGAGCTTGCCTGCGCCATCCAGCGTCAATGCGCGCACCGTCGCTCCCGGCGCCGGATTCCAGGTCGCATCCACGTCGCCGGTGCTCGAAAACTTCGCCAGCGACAGGCGCGGGGCCCCGCCGGCGGTGAAGTAGTAGCCCCCGGCGAAGACGTTGCCGCTGCCATCGACGGCCAGGGCATGCACGCGGCCCAGGTCACCCAGGATGCCGAGGATGCCGGGATTCCAGCCGGCGTCCGCCAGGCCCGTCGCGGTCGCCAGGCGCGCGATCGAGGCGCGCGCGGCGCCGCCCACGGTCGTGAAGGCACCGCCCACGATCAGGGTGTCGTTCGGCGCCAGCGCGAGCGCTTGCACGCAGTCCCCCGTCGCGGGGCAGGGCGAGACGTTGGTGGTCGCGGTCCAGTTCGGATCGACCGCACCGCTCCCGCTGCCCGACAGCTTGGTCACGCCGGTGCGCGCTAGGCCGCCGATCTGGTCGAAGTTGCCGCCCACGTACACCGCACCCGCGGCATCGACGGCGAGCGCGGTGACCCTGCGGTTGGGACTGGGGTTCCAGGCGAGGTCCAGCGCGCCCGCCGCGCTGAACTTCGCGAGGTTGCGGCGATCGATGCTGAGTCCGAAGCCCGGGTCGAAGATCGATTCGAAGTCGCCGCCGACGATCAGGCTGCCGTCGGGCAAGCGCGCCAGCGCGAGCACCGTGCCGCCGGCCCAGAGGTCGAGGTTGGGATTCGCGAGCGGCGAGGGGCCGATTGGCGTGGGGTCCTGCGCCGCGGCCCGTCCGCCCGCGAGGAGGACGACGAACGCAGCCACGAACGCGATCGCGCGCGGCCCTGGGAACCGGAGTTGCGTACGGCGAGCAGCGGGTGCCAGGAATCCCATCTCGGCCTTCCTCACGACGAACGCAGCGACGAGTATGGCGAGTGGAACCGGGGTTGGGAATCGCGCGGACGCGGCTACTCGAATCCGTCCGCGTAAACGGTGTCGCCGATCGCCACGCTCGGGATCGCTGCGAGCTTGCGGCGCGCCTCGCCGGCGACCGTGTTCAGGAAGCCCCCGACCACGAGCGGGCCGTTCGCGGGGGAACTGAGCAGGACGGGGAACAGCGAGCCCGAGGTACCCGGGTTCCAGTTCGCATCGAGCACGCCCGTCGTCCCGGACACGCGTGCCACGTTCGCGCGGACCTGCCCGGCGAGCAGCAGGTAGCTGCCCCCCACGTAGAGTCCGCCGCCCGCATCCATCGCCAGGCCGCGCACCGCGAGCCCGGTCGTGGCGTCGACCTGCGCGTCGAAACCCGCGTCGAGCTCGCCGGTGGTCGCCGAGACGCGCGCCAGGCGCGGCCGCGCCTGTCCGCCCACGGTCGAGAAGTAGCCGCCGACCAGCAGTCCGCTGCCGTCCAGTGCGAGCGCGGACACGCACAGGTTCGACGTGCATCCGCCCACGCTCGCGTTCCAGCCCGCGAGCGGCAGGCCAGTGACCGGATCGAGGCGGCTCACGCGGCTGGCGAACTGCCCGTTGAGCGAGGTGAACGCGCCGCCGACGTACACCTCGCCGCCAGGGCCGGGCACGATCGCGCTGATCGTGGTGGCGACGTCGCCGCCGTTGAAGGGGTTCGGGTTCCAGGTCGCGTCGGCGAGTCCGGTGCCACCGCCCTGCACGCGCGCCAGCGAGCGGAACGACTGGCCGCCGATCGAGGAGAAGAATCCGCCGACGTAGAGCGAGCCGTCCGCGGCACGCGCGAGCGCCTCCACCGAGTTGGATGGCGACGGATTCCAGGCGCCATCCACCGCGCCCGTGCCCGAGGTCGAGACCTTCGCGAGGTTGCGCCGCGCCGTGCCGCCGACGGCCTCGAAGCCGCCGCCGAGGTAGAGCGAACCGGCACCGTCGTCGACGAGCGCGCGCACGCCGTTGAAGCCGAACGCGGGCGTGCCCGACACGATCGGGTTCCAGGTCGGATCCAGCGTGCCGTCGGCGGCGAGCTTGAGCACGTTCCCGCGCTCGAGCCCGTTCGCGCGCTCGAACAGGCCGCCGACCCAGGTGCCGCCACCCGTGGCGCGCGCGAGTGCGTACACGGCGGCCGTCCCTTGCACGTAGCCCGCGCGCACGAGCGCGCCGTTCGTGCCGACGCGCGCCAGGCCCAGGGTCTGGAGCGCACCGGCGCGCGTCATCGATCCCGCCACGTCGAGATCGCCATTGCCGACCGCGAGCAGCGCGTTCACCTGGCGGTCGATGCCCGGCGTCCAGGCGAGGTCGGGCGCGCCGGCGCCGGTCGTGGCCACGCGCGCGAGGTTGCGCAGCGGCTGGCCGCCGATGGTGGTGAACCCGCCACCGACATAGAGCGCGCCCTGGCCGTCGAGTTGCAGGCTGGTGACCGCGTTGAAGCTCGCGACCGGGGCCGGGTTCCAGGTCGCGTCCGCGGCCCCGCTGCCGGTCGTGGACAGTTTCGCCAGGCGCGAGCGCGCCTGCCCGCCGATGCTGGTGAATTCGCCACCGGCGTAGACGAACCCGGCGCCGTCGAGGGCGAGCGCGCGCACGGTGTTGCCGGGCGCGGGATTCCAGGTCGCGTCCGCGGTCCCGCTCGCGAGCAGCTTCGCGAGGCCCGTGCGCGTCTGTCCTCCGATGGTCTCGAAGAATCCGCCCACGAACAGGTTGCCACCGGCGTCGACGCGGATGGCGAAGACCGCGCCGGGTTCCTGGAAGAAATCGCGCGAATCGGGATTCCAGGCCGGGTCGGCGAGGCCGGTCGAGGTGGAGAGCTTCGCGATGCCGTAGCGCGTCGCGCCGCCCGCCGCGCTGAACTCCCCGCCGACGTGGAGCGCCGAATCGCCCGGCGCGAGCGCGAGCGCGAGCACGCACAGGTTGAACGGGTCGCAGGGCGAGACGTTCGTGGCCGAGGTCCAGTTCGCCGCGATCGCGCCCGTGCTTCCGTCGAGCTTCACCACGCCCGAGCGCGCCTGGCCCGCGATCTGGTCGAAGTTGCCGCCGACGTAGACCGCGCCGGCGCCGTCCACGGCGAGCGCGGTCACCTTGTAGCTCGGGCTCGGGTCCCAGCCGAGGTCGAGGTTGCCCGCGGCATCGAATTTCGCCAGGTTGCGCCGGTCGATGCTCAGGCCGATGCCGGGACTGAAGACGGACGTGAATTCTCCGCCCACGATCGTGCTGCCATCGGGGCGTCGCGCGATCGCGTAGACGGTGCCGCCCGACCACAGGTCGAGGTTCGGGTTGGCGAGCGGCGCGGGGTTCTGCGCGGCACCGGGCGACGATCCCAGCAGGAGGGCGGTTGCGAACGCGGCGAGGACGAGGTGGCGGACAGGCGCCTGGATACCCAACGGATGGAACATGCGCGATCCCCGGGACGCGGCGGTTGACGACAGGTCGATCGTACGAGGATGCCACGTTCGCGGGCGGCAACCGGAGAACCCGCCGCCCCTGCGGCGCGCGGCTCGCCACGGGTGCCCTCCGCGGCATTCACCGACCGATCGCGATGGCGCTACCGACCCGGGAAACGCGTGCTGCGCGGGGTCCCGCCAGGACGGCGTACCGCCAGCACGGGATGGCGCGGCGGCATCAGGGTACGACGGCCTGGTCGCACAACGCATTCCAGATCGCGGGGAACTGGCTGGGGGAGTAGGTATGGCCGCCGGCGAACTCCGCGTAGGCAAGGGCGCCGGCATCGCCCCAGCCCCGCGCCTGGAAACGATCCCGGTCGGCGCGCGCATGGGGCAGCAGCGAGTCGCTGGTCCCGATCCGGATATCGACTCTCGCGCGTCGGCCTACCGAGGACAACAGTCCGTTGCATTGCGTCGAGCTCATGCCCGCGCACGCGAGCGCGGCCAGAGCGCCGGCGTTGACCGACCACGCGGCGATCGTGTCCTCGTTCAGTGCGGCGTTGAATCGGCTGAGCATCAGATCGTGTGCGACATGGCCACCGGCGGAGTAACCCCAGAGGTACCGCCGGGTCCGTTCGATGTCGTAGCTCGACTCGATGGCCGCGAGCGCTGCCGCGATCAGGTCGTAGTCGCTGGGATGGTCATCGGCCGATACCGGCGCGAGCCAGCCTCCCTGGCTGCCGCTGCTGACCGGCGCCAGCACCACGAACCCCTGCGCATCGGCCACGGGTGCCCACTGGTCGCGCAACAGCTGCGCGGCGTCGAGCGCGAGCGCGTGCGAACCGCTCGCGCCATGCAGCACGATCAGGACGGGCCGGGGTCCGTTGCCGAGGGGGTTCGGGGGCGCATGCCAGTAGTACGTGCCGGTGGGGAGTCCGTCGAGGGCGAGCGAGCCGATGCCGTCGCCCGGGACGCCGCCAGAACCCCCGGACGCGATCGATGGCATCACTGCACCGTCTTCGAATCCGTCCACGCTCACCACGTTGCCATGCACGCATGCACCCGCAGGCAACCCGACCGTGCCGGCGGCAAACGCCGGTGCGGCGACGAGCCACAGGCACAACGGGAACCAGGGCTGGCGCATGGCGCGCATCCTACCGACCCGCCCCATGCGATGGGCGTTAAGGGCACGCCCCAGGGAGGATTCGCGCACGCCACGGCGATCAAATGACTGCTGAACAAAACCGGGAGCCGAGTCCGGCTCCGTTCAGGTCCGGGCCGCGAGACTTCCCCCACCAACCAACGGGAGATGACCATGATGCGATCCAAACTGCTTGCTGCCGCCACCACGCTGGCCCTGGCGGGCGCGTCCCTGGGCTCGGGTGCCGCCTCCGCCGCCGACGCCGCCCTCGACTGCGAGCTCAAGTTCTCCCTCACCGGCTGGTCGGCGATCTTCCAGCATGCCGAAGGCGCTGGCGTGGTGACCTGCGAGAACGGCCTGTCCACGCCGGTGGACATCAAGATCAAGGGTGCCGGCCTGAGCGTGGGCAAGTACCACATCGATGACGGCAAGGGCACGTTCACCGACGTGCACAAGCTGTCCGACGTGTTCGGCGACTACGCCGGGGCCGATGCCAACGCCGGTGCGGTGAAGGCGGGCACGGCGCAGGTGCTGACCAAGGGCACCGTGTCGCTCGCGCTGGCCGGTGCCGGCGAGGGCGTGAACATCGGCATCGGTGTCAACAAGCTCACGCTCTCGCCCGTGAAGCCCAAGTAGCACCAGACCGTTCCGGCCCCGCGCGACGTGCGGGGCCGGATCGGGGCGTTGCGGGCGGCCTGGCGCCGCCTGCCCGGCACCTCGCCGACGAAATCGCAGCCCTGCCGCTTCCGCGGCCAGGGGCGAGGCGCTACCGTAACGGCGCCCTGCACCTGCCGGTGCAATCCCCGAACCCGACATGTCGCAGCGCCCGCGCGAGAACCTGGGCGGCGTGCTGGCCATGCTGCTGGCCGTCGCCGCCTTCGCCCTCATGGATGCCAGCCTCAAGGTGCTGGCGCCGCACTACCCGCCGCTCGAGGTCGCGGCGCTGCGTGGCGCGGCCTCGTGGCCGCTGGTGACGCTGTGGATCGCCTCGCGCGGCCGGCTGCGCGGACTCATGCACGTGCGCTTCCGCATGCACCTGCTGCGCGGCGCGCTCGGCGTGCTCATGCTCGCCACGTTCGCGTACGCCCTGCGCCTGATGCCGCTGGCGAACGCCTACACGATCTTCTTCGTCGCCCCGCTGATGATCGCCGCGCTTTCGGTGCCGCTCCTGGGCGAGCGCGTGGGCCCGCGCCGGTGGATCGCGATCGCGGCCGGCCTCGCCGGCGTGCTGATCGTGCTCCGGCCCAGCAGTTCGGGCCTGGACGGCGCCGCCGGCGTGGCCATGATGCTCGCGGCGTTCGCCTACGCGTGCTCGGCGATCACCGTGCGCGTGCTGGGCCGCACCGATTCCACCGAGAGCATGGTGTTCTGGCTTACCGGCATGGTCGCGCTCGGTGCCGGCCTGCTGGCATGGCCGTCCTGGGTACCGCTGCGCGCGGAGCACTACGGCGTGGTGGTCGTGATCGGCCTGTTCGGCACGCTCGGCCAGTACGCGGTGACCGAGGCGTTCCGCCGCGCGGAGGCTTCGCTGATCGCGCCGCTGGAATACACGGCGCTGGTCTGGGCGCTCGGCATCGACTGGCTGTGGTGGGGTACGAGTCCCGACCGCAACATGCTGGTCGGCGCGGTCGTGATCATCCTCAGCGGCATGTACCTGCTGCGGCGCGAGAAGGTGCACGCGGAGGCCGAGCATCCGTGAGGTTGCGAGCGGGTGCGTCCGAGACGCACCCTACGACGGCAGCACGCCACTCGGATG
>Ga0315912_10002846_pt1 | contig 17859 bp, 12 predicted proteins | sample VfabasoilMG_FD_204469 | JGI IMG/M metagenome (GOLD analysis project Ga0315912, IMG submission 204469) | Garden soil microbial communities collected in Santa Monica, California, United States - V. faba soil | ecosystem: Environmental > Terrestrial > Soil > Garden | place: USA: California...
TCGCCCCTGCGTCCCTCGCCGCCGCGCCGCCGGAGATTCCGGCCGGCATCCCGGGCACCGTGCTGGCCCGGCGGCCGGATGTCGGCGCGGCCGGGCAGGCCATGTTCGCCGCCCAGCATCGCGCCGGCGCGGCGCAGGATGCCTGGCTGCCCCGCCTCACCCTCACCGGCTCGGGCGGCTTCGCCTCCCCCGCGCTGGGCACGCTGCTCGCCGCCAATGCCGGTTCCGTGGTGGCGGGCGCGCTGCTGTCCCTGCCGCTGTTCGATGGTGGCAGGCAGGAAGCGACGGTCGACAAGGCGAGCGCGGACCTGGATGCCGCGCTGGCGGCCTATGCCCAACAGATCCTGGTCGCGATCAAGGATGTGGAAGATCAGCTGGTGGCACTGCGCATCCTGGCGGACCAGGACCTTGTGCTGCAGGGCGCCACGGCGGCGGCGCGGCGCACTTCCGGCCTGGTCGCCTCCAGCTATCGCGGCGGCCTGGCCAGCCAGCTGGAACTGCTGGACGCGCAGCGCAACGAACTGCGCAGCCGTCGGCAGGCCCTGCAGGTCCAGGCGGCGCGCTACACCGCCACGGTGGGGCTGGTGCGCGCGCTGGGCGGCGGCTGGGACCTGCCCGGTTAGTAAAATTCACGGGTGCGCAATTACAACCAGGGTGCGCGCTCGTTTGAAGGCGCATTCCAGGCAGGTCTTCAGCGTCTCCGGGTCCAGCGCGGCGAAGCTTTCGTCCAGGATGGTGAGCTTCGCGTTCTGCAGCAGCGCGCGGGCCAGGAAGATCCGGCTGCGTTCCCCATGGGACAGTTGCCACCCGGTCTCGCCCACCTGCTGCATCATCCCCGCCGGCATGCGTTCCAGCAGCCCGCCCAGGCCTAGCTCGATGCAGAGCTGCCGCGCCTCCTCCAGCTCCGCCTCGGAAGCCGGCCAGTTGCGCCCCATCAGCAGGTTGAAGCCCAGCGTGCCGGTCAGGATGTGGTTTTCGTGGAACTGCGGCGCTTCCGTCGCGAACTGGTGCCAGCCCGGCCCCAGCGTGTGCCGGTCCAGCCCGTCCAGCAGCAGCAGGCCGGATTCCGGCACGCGCAGCCCGGTCAGCAGCGCCGCCAGCGTGGACTTGCCGCCGCCCGACTGGCCTTCCAGCAGCACCCGCTCCCCATGGCGGATGGACAGGTCCAGCCGGCGCAGCACCGGCTCGCCTTCCGGGCGGTAGCGGAACACCAGCTCGCTGGCGTCGATCAGCTTGGCGCCGCGGTCGTCCGCCGTGTTGCGGTCCACCGCCCGAGCTGGCGTCGGCAGGTAGGGCTGGCTGGCAGCGGCGGTGCCGGCCACGCGGAACATGTCCGCCACCAGCTCCCACGCCATGCTGGCCCGGCCGAGGGAGGCGATGCCGCTGGAAATGCCGGCGAAGGCGCGGTTGGCCAGCATAATGCCGCCGAAGCCGATGGCGATGTCCACCGGCGTGGCCGTGCCCAGGATAAAAGCCGGCGCCAGCCCCAGCAGCGCCACCAGCAGCCACCCGCCCGAAGCGGCGGCGCCCACCGGAACCATGCCCCGGTCCAGCCCGGCGGAGGCGTCCAGGTAGGCCTTCAACGCCGCGTCCTCCTCCGCGTCGCGCCGCGCCGGCCATTCCTGCGCTAGGCGGGTGCGGTGGCCCACCATGTGCTCCACCAGGTCATGCGTCATGTCCAGCCGGTTCGCAGTCCAGGCGCGCAGCTGCCGGTAGTAGCGCCAGCTCATCGCCAGCGTCGCGCCCAACCAGACCACCAGCAGCAACAGATGCACCGCCCCGCCCGCGCCGCTGGCCAGGATCCAGGCGGCGAAGCCCAGTTCCAGGAACGCGACCACGGTGGCCATGCCGCCGTTCAGCGCCAGGGATTCCAGGGCTTGGGCCTCCATCACCCGTCCCAGCAACTGCCCGACGCCCTGGTGGCGCACGGCATCGATCTCCATCATCAGCGACCCGACCAGCAGGCGCTTCTTCAGGATGCGCCCCAGGTCCAGCGCGAAGGTCGCGTTCAGCCAGGAAGCGGCCAGCTGGAACGGCAGGTTGGAGGCGAGCAGCAGCAGCCACGCCGTCAGCCAGGCGAGGTCCAGCGTGCCGTTCAGCGCCGCCGCGCCGATCAGCACCCAGCCGATGATCTCCAGCCCATAGGTCACGCCCAGCAACCCGATCACCCCGGCCAGCCGCCGCGGCAGCCCGGCCTGGACCAGCTGGGACCAGAACGGCGCTGTCGCCGGCTGGCGTAGGATCCAGCAGCCGCCGACGCGCCGTGCCGCCAGCCTTTCGCGCAGCATCGCCGCCCGCGCCCGCGCGCGCCGTCCGGCGGGCACGCCGGCGGCGTCCAGCAGGGGGTTGATCTCGCGCAGCAGCGGCACCTCGAACGGCGCGCAGGCCAGCGCCCGCACGGTCCGGGCGGCCACGCGATGCGTCTTTAGGTCCGGCCCGATCACGCGCAGCGACCCGCCACTCCCGCGCAGCAGCAGCAGGAAGCGGATCTCGCTGCCATCATGCAGCCCCAGCACCGCCGGGCAGGTGCCGCCGATGCCGGACTCGAACTCGGTTACCAGGAAATCGACCGATTCCGCCTCCGCGCCCAACCGGTCCGCCGCCCATTCGATCCATTTGCCGGGATCCGTGGACCGGTCCGTGCGCGGCCAGCCCGCCATGTCCGCGATGCCCACCGGGGCGGGACCCGCGCGCAGGCCGGACCGGCGCGTCAGTTCCTCCAGCCCCTGGCCCAGCCGGTCGCGCGGCCAGCACAGCGCGAGCAGCGCCGCCGTCTCCGCCGTGGCCCAGGCGGTGCCCTCGGGGCGGAGGACCGACGCGGGAGCATCCTGTTCCGGCGCGGCCTGTGCCGGCATGGCCGTCCCGTCCATCAGCCCGGCCCCGCCGCCGTGGCGCGGCTGGAAGCCTCATGCGCGCGCCCATCGCGGATAGTCACGCGGCGCCAGGCCGCGCTGTCCCACATGCGCGCCAGCGCCGCGCGCTCCGCGTGCAGCAGGGAGCGGTAGCGGGTCGGCGCCGCCGCCAGGCGCTCCGGCGCCCCGTCCTCCACGATGCGGCCGTCCTCCACCACCAGCACGCGGTCGAACAGCGCCGTCTCCCCCACGTCATGCGTCACGCAGAGCAGCGTCACCCCGGCCCAGCACCGCCGCGCATCGGCCAGCAGTGCGGTGCGGCGCTCCCGGTCCATGCCGCGGAACGGCTCGTCCAGCAGCGCCAGGCGGACGTTCTCCTGCGTGAAGGCGCGGCCCAGGCGCACGCGCTGGCCCTCACCGCCGGAAAGCAGGGCGCCACCTTCCCCCAGCCTTGTCTGCAACCCCTGCGGCAGGTTGCGCAGCACGCCGCGCAGGTTGGCGTCGTCGATGACGGTCCCGATCCGCGTCAGCCCGCCATCGGCGGAGGCATAGCCGAGATTGTCGACGAAGCTGCGGTTCCAGACCTGGATCGCCGGGTCCACCCAGGCGGTGGCGCGCCGGATGTCCTCCTGTGCGGCGGCGGAGACGGGCGCGCCGTCGATCCGCAACTGCCCCGCGGCCAGCCGGTGCCAGCCCAGCATCAGCCCGACCAGAGTGGACTTGCCCGCGCCGGACACGCCGACGATGCCCACATGCTCGCCGGGGCTTATGTCCAGGTCGATGCCGTGCAGGATGGTATGGCCGGAAACCAGCACGCTGCCGCCCCGGATGGCGATGGCCATGCCCTGCGGCCTTACGGCTTCCGGGGGCGATGCCGTCTCCCCAGTCGCCGTTTCCTCCGGCGCCGACAGCGGTTCCAGCAGGCGCAGCAGCACGTTCCGCTGCATCGGGTACTGGCTGGCCAGCATGGTCAGCCCGTGCCCGGCCGCCGGCAGCTTCAGCGTCCAGTAGACCAGCAGCAGGTCGCCGCCCGTCACCCCGCCGGTGCGGGTGAAATGGCTGAACAGCAGCGCCCCGGCCAGCCCCAGCCCCAGCACGGACTGCGCCGCGTTGGCCAGCACCGAGAGGCTCAGCAGCTTGCGGGACGCGCGGGCCCATTCCACCAGCAGCCCCTCATGCAGCCGGCGCACCGCCGCTTCCGCCCGGTGGGCGCGGATCGGCACCAGGCCCAGCAGCGCATCCAGGTAGAACCCGCCCAGCGCGCCGCCATGGTTGCGCACGCGCAAATCCCGCTCCCGCAGCAGCGGCTGCAGCGCCACGGGCAACACCATGGACACGGCGACGATGGCGATGGCCAGCCAGGCGGAGGCGGGGTCGATCCGGATCACCCCCAGCAGGGTCAGCAGCAGCTGGCAGACCGCCTGCAGGAAATGCAGCGCCATGCCGGGCAACAGGCGGATCTGGTGGATGCCGTGGCTGCGTTCCGCCATGTCGGAAATCGGCCGGCTGTGGAAATAGCGGTCTGACAGCCGCGGCAGCTTGCGCAGTAGCGCCATGCGCAGCCGCACTTCAAGGTGGCGGCCGATGCGCATCGCCTCCGCCGCGATCGGTACTTCCAGCACCAGCAGCAGGGCGGCGAAGGCCATCACCGCCGCCAATGCCGCCGCCCGCTGGGTGGGCAGGGTCAGCATTTCCGTGATGTCGAACAGGCCACGGAACAGCATGGCTTCCACCAGCACCGCGCCGGTGGCGATCGCCATCGCCGTCGCCAGGGCGAGCGGGCGCAGCACGCCCTCCAGCTTCATGATGTCCCATGCCGCCCGCAGCGGCCGGGCCGGCTTTTCCCCCAGCGCGGCGGCCAGTTCAAGCGACAGCCCCTCCGTGCCCTGCGCCTCCGCCAACCCGGCGGCCGCGTGCGGGCCGGAAACGCGCAGCACCACCATGCCGCGCAGCAGCAGTTTCTGCATGCTGGCATCGGTGTTGGCGGCATCCGGCACCACCATCCAGTAGCCTTGCGGCACCAGCCGGAAGATGTCCCCGGTGCTGGCGGTGGTCCGGTCGAACAGCGCCGTCAGCAGCCGCAGCGCCTCTGCCCCGCGCGCCACGCCGCCGGACGTGACCAGGGACTGGATCAGCCGCAGGCAGGCATCCAGCGCCCCCGGCCCGAACCAATCCGGATCAGCCACCGCCCGTTCTACCAGTGCCGTTCCTTCGGCACCACCCGCGCCGATCAGCGCCAGCCGCTCCCGCAGCGGACCGCGGAACCCGTCGGACTCGGCCCAGTCGCGCCAGTCCCGCGCCTGCACGCTGGTTTCGTGGCGGTGGATCTCCTCGACGAACTGTTCGCCGCGCACCCAGCGCCGCCCGGTGGCGGGGTCCATCAGTTGCAGCCAGGAGCCGACGCGGCGCCAGACCACAACGAAATGCGTGCCGCCGCGCGGGTGGCGCACCACCACCAGGGCCGGCAGCAGCCGTGCTTCGTCCAGCCCCAGGTAGTCCACCGGCAGCATCATCTGCTCTGCCACCAGGCCCAGCTGGTTGCCCACCACCTCGATCGTGTCGATGGAGGTGCCGTCGACATCGGTCTGGCAGGCTTCCCGCAGCCGTCCGTAGCTGACCGGGATGCGGTGGCCTTCCAGCAGGCATTTCAGCGCCGCCGGGCCGCAATCCATCGCCGAGGTTTGCACCACCTCCGGCGCGAACCAGCGTGGGGCAGCCGCGCCTGCCGTGGCGGCACTCACCGCGCCGCGCTGCCGGCAGGAGCAGCCGTGGCGGCGACCTGCTGGCGCCCCTGGCCGGACAGCAGCAGCCCGGCGGCGCGCAGCACCAGCAGCGCCGGGGAGGCCCGCTCGATCGTCACCTCGATGGAACCCGGCAGCCCGTGCTGCATCATCCCGGCCACCGCATTGCCGCCGCCGATCGCCGGGTCCGACGGCACGAATTCCACTCGCACCAGGTTGTCGCGGATCTCCGTCGCGACGCGGCCCACCGTGGCCTCGATGCTGCCGAACTGCGCCCAGGGGAACCCGTCCAGCCGCATGCGCCCCGGCTGGCCCGGCCGCACCCGGCCCATGGCGGAGGCAGGGGCGAAATCGGCCACGATCACCAGCGCCCCCGGCGGCACGATGGAGGCGAGGCGCTGGCCCTGCGTGACATAGGCGCCAGCATGCAGCGGCACCGCATCCCCCACCCGGCCGGCCACCGGGGCGCGCACCACGTGGCGGTCGATCTCCTCGCGCAGCCTTGCGATGGTCGCGTGCGCGGTGCCCATCTCGCCTTCCAGCTGCGCCAGGGTGCCGTTCAACTTCTCCATCTGCGCCTGGCTCTGGTGCGCCCGCGTCACCCGGTCCAGTTCCAGCCGGCGCAAATCCGCCAGCATCGCATCCTTCGCCGCCGCCAGCTTCTGCGTCTCCGCCAGCGCCCGCAGCGCCTCGATCTGCGCGATGCCGCCGGCCGAGCTTTGTTCCTTCAGCCGCGCCTCGTTGTTCTTCGCGAAGCGCACCGCCGCCTCGGTTTCCTGGATGCGCGCGCGCCCGGCCTCGATAGCGGCCTGGGTGGCCCGCTGGTCGTCCGCCCGCGCCTGTTCCAGCGCCACCAGCTCCGCCCGCAGCGCGGCCATGCGCGGCGGCAGCGCGGCCAGCCGTGCCTCCTCCTCCGCCAGGCGCAGCCGTTCCGGCCCGGCGTCAAGCTCCACCAGCACATCGTTGGCCGCGACTTCCTGGCCGATGGCCAGCGTGGTCGCCGCGACCCGGCCGGAGAACAGCGCGCCGACATGGTGCGGCAATTGCCGCACTTCCAGCCGCGCCTTGCGGGAGGTTTCGGTGAGCGCCACCTCGCCCAGCAGGAACCACGCCAGCCACGCGCCCAGCAGCACGGTGCCGAGCAGCCAGGCGACGAGCGTGTAGACCGACCGGTCGTTCGCGAGCGACCGGGTGGTATGGGTGAATTGTGTCGGCAAGCATGCCCTCCGCGGCGATAACGACCGGGAGGAAGGGTCTATTCCCCGGCCGGGGCACAAATCCTGTGTTCGGAACACGGGCTAGGTTTCGGCCGGCCCGTCATAGCCGATCCCGATGGCCTGCTCCGCCTCCGGCACCGCCTCATCCCGCGTGCCGCCGCGGCGGAAATGCAGCACCGCCCAGTGATAGGTGCCGCCGATAAGGTCCGGCGCGGCGGCGCAGCGCGCCGTCCTGGAACACCAGCCTGTTGCAGGAATCATGCAGCGTGGTGAGGTTCCGACCCAGCTGCCGCGCCCGCCTGCGCGCGGCGGCCACGAAGCCGCGCGACAGTTCCATCAGCGATACGTCGTCCGACGCCTCCGCCAGCAGCAGCGCCAAGCTACCCGGTCCGCCGGCCAGGTCCAGCACGGCGCTGTCCCGCCGTATCGGCGCGGCGGCCACGATGGCCCGCGCCACCGGGGGTGGGAAGGGTCGGTAAGTGACTTAGTCCGCCGCGATCCGGCTGTCGTAGCGGGAGGTGTCGTGGCGCGCGCCGATGAGCACGCCCGCCCCGCGCATGTCCCGGATCGCGGCGGCGAGCGCCTTGCTTGCCGCCGGCGTCGGCGCCGTTTCCGTCAGGCGGAAATACCCCGCCACCGCCTCCTCCACGCCCGCCCCACCACGGCCGGAAAACAGCCCGAGCAGGATGCGGTAGCGCTCCATCAGCCAGTACTGGACATAGGGTTGCGAGTCCCGGGCGATATAGGGCCGCCCGTCCATGGTGAAGGTCAGGGCGAAGTTGGGGGAAGCACGCAGTCGCTCGTCCGCGCCTGCGCTGGTGGCCCGGACTGGCATGGGATCTCCGAGATGACCTGAGCGAACGCCGTCCTAGCGTCTGGCTCCCTGCATGTGAAATCAATTGTACTGGTCGCCGCTTATCCAAAAGAAGCCCACCAACATCCAGACACCTGTTGGTGTTGCCGGCGATGCAGTCAGCCGGCGCGCTTCAAATTTTCTGACTCACGCCGGTAGCATCACCCGGAAGCGATGGTCCTCGTCCGCCGCCATCTGGTTGACCAGGTTGATTTCCCAACTGAGATAGGCCCTCATGGCCGCCTCGACGTCGGAGCTTTGTTCGCGAGCGCGCAGACGAATATCCACGGCTTCGCTGGCCATGCGGCCATCTCCGGCCTCTATCGGCAGGTTGGCGACACGCCAGGCATCCGTGCCGCCCTCCAGCGTGAAAACCTCAGGCGCGGCGTCCGCGTAATCAGCCGCCGCCAGCCGTGCCAGCACGCCATCGGGCGAGGTGAAGACAAGGCGCTGCGCCGGACCGGTCTTGACGAGATCGGTCTCGAGCCGGCTACGGAGGGCGAACCAGGCGCCGGGAATATGGCCGGCTCGATAGGCCTTGCTGATGCCCAGGTCGACCACTGTCACCGCCCCGGCGATGAGCCACGCCTGAAGATCCGCCGGCTTCACTGTCCTCGGCGCCAGGCCATCAAGGCCAAGCGCCTGCGCCCTATACGGGCCGGTTTCCAGCGTTGCGCCTAGATGGGCGTTGCGCATGGTGAAGACATCCCAGCCCATCTGCCGCAACCAGGACGCGGTAACTGTCGCGCGTACGCCATCATCGTCGAACAGCACGACCCGAGCGCCCCAGACCGCCATGTGCCGGTCGGTTTCCTGAACCAGCTGGCCGCCAGCGACATGGCGCGCGCCAGGTGCGTGGCCGGCGATGTATTCCGCGGCGGTGCGGACATCGATCAGGTACAGCGTGCGACGGTCAGTCTCACCACTCCAGCGGTTGAGGGTCGCGGCATCGATTTCCTCGACGCCTGCAAGGCGCGCGAACCGCTCCCGATAGGCCTGCGCCGCCACCGCCGCCTCGGCGGAGATGGCGGGAACCTGGCTGGTCGCTCCCTTGACAACCTGGTAGCCGGCGAGATGCCAGGCCTGGGTGCCGTTCTTCAGCGACGTCACCCGATTCGGCACGCCGGCATTAATCAGCGCCTGCGCGCCGATGATGCTGCGCGTACGCCCACCGCAGTTGACGACAACCAACGTCTCCGCCGACGGCACCAGATCCTTGAAACGGTAGACCAGTTCCACACCGGGTGCACTGGTGGCCTCCGGGATACTGTTGTCGTGGAACTCCTCGTACGAACGGGTATCGAAGATGGCGATGTCGGCCTTGCATTCGATCATCGCCTGCAACTCCTCGGCGGTGATATGTGGCGTGCCCGCCTCATGCTCGACAACTTCCGCGAATGCCTTGCTTGGCACATGCACGCCGGAATAGACGGGATAGCCGGCCGCTTCCCAGGCGCCGATGCCGCCATCGAGTACGGCAACATCCGTGTAGCCGAGTACATGCATCCGGTCCGCAGCCCTTTCGGCGAGACCTTCGCCATCATCGCACCATACAACCCGGACGTTTCGGCGCGGAACCATGTCGCCGATGAGGACTTCGAGGCGGCCGAAAGGCGCGCAGGCGGCGAGCAACAGGTGACGATCGTTGAAGACACCTTCCTCGCGCGGATCTAGCAGCGCGATTTCGGCCCCATCGTGCTGGGCGGTCTTCAGCGCTGCGGGTTGAATGCGATGTACATGCCGATCCATTGTCTTCTTCCTGCTGGTAGCGAACCGCTTGCAACGACGCGATTGATTGCCGGACTCGCCGTCTGACCATGCATATCAGCCGCAATCAGTCGAAACAAAAAGGCCGGATTTTCCTAGGCGGGCACGTTCCCACGCAGATATTTCTCGAACCATGCCAACGTCCGGTCCCACGCCAGCTTCGCTGCGGCCTCGTCGTAGCGGGGTGTGGTGTCGTTGTGAAAGCCATGGTTGGTGTTGGCATAAACATACCCTTCATGGGGCACGCCCGCGGCGGTCAATGCTGCGTCGTAGGCCGGCCAACTGTCGGTGAGACGCGTATCCAGCCCGGCGTATTGCGCGTTGATCGGCGCCTTTATCCGCGCCACGTCCGTCGCCGCCGGTGCGCTACCATAGAATGGCACGCCGGCCGACAGGTCCGTGCCCATGCGCACCGCCAGCGCGTTGACCACACCGCCGCCGAAGCAGAAACCCACGGCGCCAAGTCTGCCAGTGCCATCCGTGCGCGCCCTCAACCACACAGCGCAGGCCTGGAACTGGTCCGGCAGCTTCGCGCGATCAAGTTGGCCGAACATGGCGGCGGCCTTTTCCTCGTCTCCCGGATAGCCACCGAGCGGGGTCAGCACATCCGGGGCGAAGGCGATGAAATTCGCCACCGCGAGCCTCCTGGCGACGTCTTCTATGTACGGGTTCAGGCCGCGGTTCTCATGGATGACCAATACCACCGGCAAGCGCGCCGTATTGGCCGGGCGTGCCAGATATCCCTTCAGCGCCGGGCTTGTCGGGCCGGCAGGCACGGTCTCATAGCCTGTCCTGATCCGGGCATCATCCGGCTTCACCTGGTTCGCCCAGGCATAGTTGGGCTTCAGCATCTGCCATAGCGCGACAGCGGATACGGATGCGGTGGCGAATTTCTGTGCGCCGTCCAGAAATGCCCGGCGGCTCATGCGTCCATGCACGTAGCGGTCGAACAGATCCAACAGTTCCTGCGGAAAGTCGGTGGCCTTCTTGCGGTCCATACCAGTGGCCTCTCATTGGCGTCAGATCAAACAGGACGACCACATTGCCCATCCATGGGATCCATCCGCAGATATGGCGGGAACGATAATCATAGAAGGGAGCCTTCGCAAAGACCCGCCACCTCCGGCGAGACTGGATGTCGAGCGATCTCCGACCAGGTTCGCCAATTCCGGAACATCATCCGCCCGAATTTCGGAAATTCATCCCGCCAGGCGTTCGGAATGCGATGCTTGCCTTACGCAACAGGCGGATGGTGTGTGCTGTATCGATTGACCACGGGCTTCAAGCCAAGATTCTCTCGGAGCGTCCGACCCTCATACTCTGAACGGAACAGTCCACGACGACGAAGCTCAGGAACGACCATCTCGACAAAATCTTCCCCACCTCCCGGCAATGTGGCCGGCGTGATGTTGAATCCGTCGCAAGCATGCGCCTCAAACCATTCCTGCATTCTGTCGGCAATGTCCCCGGGCGAACCGATCGTCGCGGAGCCGGTAATACCGGCGCGCAGGTACAGCTCGCGAATTGTCGGTTTCTCTCTTTTCATCCATTCGACAAGCTGTGTACTCGTACTCCGCAGTTCTTGCGCCCCCAACGCGTCGTCGGGCACGGGACCATCCAACGGATAACCCGAGAGGTCGCCAAAGGACGTGTATAGCGCACCGAGTCCAACCAAAGGATCGATCAATTCCTGCAAAGCATCATACTTCGCCTGCGCCTCCGCGCGCGTACGGCCCACAACCGGGCAGAATGCCGGCATGATCTTCAGATCATCGGGTTCCCGGCCATACTTCCCCATCCGCCCCTTTACGTCGGCATAGTAATCCCGGGCCTGTCCGAGCGAATTGCTGATAGCGTAAATAACGTCGGCCGTTGCGGCACCCAGTTCACGTCCCTGGCTGGATGCCCCCGCTTGCACGATCACCGGGTGCCCCTGCGGCATGCCTGCAACCGTCAACGGCCCTCGTACCTTGAAATAAGAACCAACATGATTCAGGACATGCATCTTCGGCTCGTCAAAATACAGGCCGCTGGCCTTGTCAAAAAGCAACGCGCCGTCTTCCCAGCCATCCCACAATCCCTTGACGACCTCCACAAATTCAGCCGAGCGCGCATACCGCGTGTCGTAGTCCAGTGTTGTCTCAAGACCGAAATTCTGCGCTTCAAGTTCCGACCAGGACGCAACCACGTTCCAACCGGCCCGGCCCTTGCTGACCATGTCCAGCGTGGCGAACCGCCGCGCCAGATTGTAGGGTTCGTTGTATGTGGTGGAGGCTGTCGCCACCAGGCCGACATGCCGCGTAACCATCGCAAGTGCCGGCAGGAGCATTGTCGGTTCCAGCTCCAGCATGTCGCGTCCCGTCCGGGAAAGCGAACCGCGCGGATTGTCACCCTGGCGGATCCCCGCGCCATCCGCAAAGAATACCATGTCCAGTTTCCCGCGCTCTGCGATCTGAGCGCTGCGCACGTAATGCTCAACGCACAACGTCCCGTCAGCCGGTACATCCGGGTGGCGCCAGGCCGCCGGATGGTAGCCATGCCCACGTATCGACAGGCCAAGCCGCATGGTGCGCGTGGTCATCACTTAGTCACCCCCGACGGAACGCGAGGAATATACCGTACGACAACTTCGCACGTCCAAGTAGCCGGCCACCTCGATGCAGCGCGGGCGGGTCCGCGGTCGCCACATCTGAAGTTTCTCGCGTTGGCCGCAATTTTGCGCCTAGGATGTCGCTCCGCCGTGACCTGCGAGGGAATGACAGTGTCATGATCCGTTATCGCACCGCGCTCAGCCTACCCCTGCTCGCGACAGCGTGCGCATTGGCCGTGGCATTGGCACTGGCCAATCCGGCAAACGCGCAACGGGGAGGGCCAGGCGGCCCACCCGGCGGCGGAGGAGGAGGTGGCGGTTGGCAGGGTGGAGGCGGCCACCCGCCGCCCCACGGCGGCTGGGGCGGCGGCGGTGGGCCGCGCCCACCCGGTGGCTGGGGTGGATATGGCCACGGCTATTACGGCGGCGGCTACTATGGCCGCGGTTACTACGGCGGTGGCTACTACGGGGGTTATGGCGGTTGGTGGCCTGGGGTGGCGCTGGGCCTGGGGCTGGGCGCGCTGGCATTGCCGTATGCCTATGCGCCCTACTACGCACCCCCGCCGGCCTATTACGCACCGCCACCAGCCTACTACTACCCGCCTCCCGGCGCGGTTCCACTGAACAACCTGCCGCCAGGACCCATCATCTACTGAGTAGTGCATCCGGCCAGTGAGCGCGTAACCCGATATCCCCGCTCACCTAAGGCCAGCCTCACGCGCACCGCACTTCGCCCCAGGCCGCGACGTTCCGAAGCGCCGTACGCCTGCGGCAACCCGTGCCGACCGGCCGCATCCGGCCAGTCGGTCACGTCACGCAGCGCCGCCGTGTGTCAAACGGTCGCGAATGTACGGATCATTCCGTAATCACCTTATCGACCTTCAAGGCGGCAATATCGGTCTGGGCCATCTTTAGCCAATCGCCCAAGACCTCGCCGCTATGCTGCCCAAGCAATGGCGCGGCCCCAACAGCCGGGGGCGTGCCCCCGAAGCGCACGGGCCACCCGCTCATCACATACTCGCCCACCACCGGGTGCTGCATCGTCTGGCGGATCTTGCGGTTCTGGAAACTTTTGTCATCCGCCAGTTCACGGGTATCCAAAACCGCGCCAGATGGAATGGTCGCCTCGCTGACCATGCGCATCGCGGTGTGCTTGTCGTGCTGCCGCGTCCATTCGGCGACGATGGCATCCACTTCCTCCCGCCGTTCCGTCCGCGCAGCCGGCGTGCCATAGCGCGGATCGCCGATCAGGTCCTCGCGTCCCATTACCTTCAGCAAGCGCGTCCAGTGCTCGGGGTTCGCGGCGCTGGTGTAGATGTACACGTAGTCATTCGGCCCACCGCCCTTGCAGGGATAAACGCCGATCGGCGGATTGCCGCCACCAACTGTCTTGGACCCCGCCCGCGGCGCCGGCTTGCCATCCGTGCGTTCCATGAAAGTGAAGGCGTTGCGGATGTAGTGCAGAATCGAATCCTGCATCGCCAACTGCAGATGCTCCCCCTGGCCGGTCCGCTGGCGGCGGATATACGCACCCAGGATGGAGATCGCCATGATCATGCCGGTGCCCGTGTCGCCAATCGTCGCACCCGGCTTGCAGGGCGGCCCGTCCTCCTCTCCGGTGATGGACATCAGCCCGCCACAGGCCTGCGCGATCATGTCGAAGGCCAGTCCCTTCTCGAACGGGCTGCCGGTACCGAACCCCTTGATCTGGCAGAAGATGATCCCCGGGTTGATCGCCTTCACCACATCGTAGCCCAGGCCCAGCCGTTCGATCGCGCCCGGCGCGAAGTTCTCGATCATCACGTCCGCGTTTTTGACCATGTCCTTGACGATCTGCAGGCCACGCGGGTCCTTCAGGTTCACGGCGATGGAACGCTTGTTGGAATTGTATTGCAGGAAATAAAGCGCATCGGCATCCGGCGACGTGCGGCCGGCAGACCGGCCCGGATCCCCGGCGCCCGGGTTCTCCACCTTCACCACATCCGCGCCCAACCAGGCCAGGGCCTCCGTGCAGGACGGTCCCGCCTCAAATTGCGTCAGGTCGAGAATCTTCAAACCGGTCAGGCAGTTTTCCCCGCTCATGGCATGGCGCTCCTCTGTTTGCTTGAACAGGAGACTACGCCCGCCGGGCGCCGTTCGTCGAGGCTCTGGCGCGGCGACGCATCACGTCCGACTTGCCGCCAACCGGGGCCGCCCCTACATTCCGGCGAAACCCCAGAACAGGAGCGTCCACCGATGCCGCAATCGCCGGGTACCAATTTTACCGTTGATCAGCTGACCTTCGTCGTCCGCCATCAATTGTGGGACGGCAATGTGGAGGATCACGTAGACCAGGGCGTATCCATCGATGTCGCCGCCGATGTCGCCGGCAAGCGCACCGTCCTGCTGCGTTTCAATTGCTTCGATATCGAGCGGAGCTACGTCTACGGCCCCGAGAACCCGGACCTGACCACCCCCCTGCGCGTCGGCGGCGGCCTGGGCATTCACTGCCGGATGGACCCAGTGGTGGATGGAAACCCGATCGGCTGGACCATCCGCACACTGAACCGCAAGCTGCCCCAGATGCTGGAGCGTGCCGGCTACAAGTCGGTCGCCGATGCGGTAGCCATCGCCGCGGTGCGCCGCATCCTGCCGGATGTGGAGACCTGCGCGCGGGAGATGTTCGTCACACACCGGAACACGGTGAAGCACAATCGGGGCACGGAGATATTCGAAGCCGGCGTGATTCGCTTCGGCCTGGAAATGCGCCGGCTGAACAACGGCGATGGCGGCCTGGCGATCCACGTCCTCGCGGATGTCGGCGGCTCCAAGGGCAAGGCCTATGTGGAGGAAACCGAGCTCCTGGCGTTCGATCACTTCTGGAACAACGCGCACTACCACTACGGCCCACGCAACAAGAACCATCGCATCAACTGGGACCTGACCGTGATCGATGACCCGCTGGAGTGGACGTTCGAACAGCTGGAGAGCCGCAAGCTCCCCGCCATGATCGAACGGGCCGGCTACCCCGGTATTGCGGCCGACCTGGACCTGGACCTCATTGCGTCCGTGCTTCCCAGGCTGAAGAAGCGTGCGTTCGAGATGTATGAGGAAGGGGAACGCCTCACCGGCCATAAGGGCCTGCCGCTTGAGGTCACCCCCAACATGGCCGCCGGTTAGAAGGCTACCGACAAGAACACAAGCGCCGCGCCAATAACGGCGCGGCGCTTGTGCCTGTCAAAATATAGGTCTCCCTCAGGCTCGCCTTACAGCGGGCCAAGCTTCCCAAGCTCCATCGCCTTGATCTGCAGGGCCAGGTATTTGGAGTTGATCCGGCACTGCGCCAGGCCACCGGCGATGAACCATACACCCTGCTGCGGCGTGCGCTTGAACATGTTGTTCAACTCACCGTCCGGTCCGATGCCCCACACCGGGCCGATCCGTTCCGCCATTTCATCACCAAGCGCGCGGCGCACCAGTTCCTGCTGCGGATAGTAGCCGGTCGCCAGAACCAGCAAATCCGCGGGCACCTTTGTGCCATCCTTCAACTGCACGCCATCAGCGACGAAGCGCTCAATCCGGTCATATTGCAGCAGCCCCAGTTCCCCCTTGATCATCAAGGCGGAGCTACCGGCATCCAGGTTGTAACCGCCACCCCGGCGGAAATACTTCATCTGGTGGCCCGTCTCGTCCTCACCGATATCAAACTTGAAGCCGATATCCTTCAGGCCGTCGATCATCTCCCGATCGAGCTCCAGCATACGCTGCGCCACCATCTTGTAGGCTTTGACGGTCAGCGACGGCGTAGCTGACGAAACGATCAGGTCGCAGTCCTCAAGCGGCGGCCCTTCGTCCCAGATCGCTTCGTTGAGCCGGGCACTCGGGTCGATGGACACCACCGTGGTGGAACCACGCTGGATCAGCGTGGTGTTCACACCATGGCTGTGCAGGTCCAGCGCGATGTCGTTGGCACTGCTGCCGGTACCCATGATGAGCGCACGCTTGCCTTCCCATCCGGCGCCGCTGTCGAAACCCTCGGAGTGGATGACCTCCCCCTTGAAATCGCCCAGTCCGGGCAAATCCGGAATCATGGGATAGGAGCTGACGCCGTTGGCGAAAACCAAATGCCGCGGCCGCACAACACGCTCGGTCCCGTCCGCACGCTTCAGCCGGGCGGTCCAGCGTTTGGCCTGTTCGTCCCACTCTCCACCGACGAATTCCGTGTCGGCCCAGCAATTGATCTCCATGGCATCGGCATAGAACTCGAACCAGTTCCCCAGCATGTCCTTCGGAATGTACTTCGGCCAGGTCGGCGGGAATTCCATGTATGGCAGGTGGTTCAGATGGATGGAGTTGTGCAACGCGAGTGAGTGATACCGCTTCCGCCAGCTGTCACCGATGCGCGCCCACTTCTCCACCACGAGCGTATCGACACCCAACTGGTTCAACCGCGCGGCGATCGACAGGCCAGCCTGCGCGCCACCGATAACCAGAACCGTCGGCTCCCGATCTTCATATGCCTGCGCCTTGCGGCGCATATCGGCCCAGTTGTCGCCGCCAAAATTACGCGAATAAGCAGCCCCGGTTGGCCGGTTGGCGCCGATCCTTTCCTCATGGCCGCGCAACTCCTCCAGTGTCGTGGAGAGGAGCCACGCCTTCATGTCTTCACCGCCGCCGGCTGCCGGCGACAGCCGAATGATCCCGGCACCACGGCCCACCACCGTGTCGAATTCAAAGATCGCCTCGATGCAATCCATCCCGACCCGACGAACATGGCGCGGCGGCTTGCGTCCCGGCGGCAAATGGAACCCATGCGCGCCGGTTCGTTCCTGTTCCGCCACCAGGCGCGCGGCGACCTTGTCGCGACCCTCCACGGGCGTCAGGTGCCAGGTAAACGCCAGCACATCCTTCCAGTGGCAATCTTCCTGAAACAGCGCACCGACCCCCGCCACGTCACGCGACACCAGCGCGGCCTCAAACGCGGTCAGCCATCGCGTGACGGCACGCCGGGCCTGCTCCGCGACCTGAAACTCATGCAGGGACTGATCCAAATCGTTCATCTTGGGCCTCTCCGCGCAACGACATTGCCTTGGGTGCGCTTCCCGGCAATTTATAATCGCGGCAACCAACCCCTGTCCATTCGGTCACCCCCGCAGGCAACGCCCGCGGGCCCGGTCAGGGCGCGCTCCAGGCCCATGCCAGTCTAAGGGAAAATGCCGATATCAGAATGGTTCGCGATCAACCGGCGTCACGGTCAAATCGCAAGATCCTTGGTGTTGTAGTCGCGGATCCAGCGATCGAACGTCTCCGCCGAAAACCGGAACTGCTCCTCCAGGCCGGCGAATGGCTGATACGTGAACACGTCTCCCTCCGGGAAGGCTTGGTGCCGTGCATCGATCGCAACCTGGATCACCGCCGAACGGTCGAATACCCGCTGCTCATCATACACGGCGCGGCTATCCTCCATGGCCAGCGCGGCCTTCTGGCCCAGCACGGATTTTCGCCGATGAAAGCCGAAGGTAAGGGATATCCGCAGGTCTGGGGAGCTGTTGGCGAACGATCCATGCACCGCCTGCCGGTTCACCATCGTCACGTCACCCGCCGCGCAAACCAAAGGCACGGCGCCCGGCAATTGGTCGCTGCCGCCATTCGCCTCCACCATCGCCTTGATGTCGGCCTTGCCGAGCTTGTGGGACCCAGGGATCATCCAAAGGCAGTTGCCCACCGTCGTCGGGAACAGCTGCACCTGAAAATTGAACCCGTGTATGCCCTCGTCCCAATCTGGCGAATTCCAGTGCGTCACCCCATCCTGGTGCCAGGCGACGGAACCGCCGAGCCCCGGCTGCTTGACAAAGATGGC
>Ga0315912_10002847_pt1 | contig 17858 bp, 13 predicted proteins | sample VfabasoilMG_FD_204469 | JGI IMG/M metagenome (GOLD analysis project Ga0315912, IMG submission 204469) | Garden soil microbial communities collected in Santa Monica, California, United States - V. faba soil | ecosystem: Environmental > Terrestrial > Soil > Garden | place: USA: California...
ACCTAAATAAAACGCAAAGTGGAGACTGTAGAGAAGAAAGGTCTTTGGCTCTTCACCGGGACGAATAGCGAAGAGCCGGGCGAGGGCGGAGGTAACGTTCGACATTCTCCAACTGGAGGCACATGCCTCTATTCTTGTTTCACTTCGGGCTTCGGCGTATCATCGCTGGTGCGGCGGCGACGCAGGTTCTTGGCCTTGCTGGAGAGGTCTTGGAAGAACTCGCTCTCGGTGATCTCTGACACTGAACGTTCGCGCTTGGCTTCGTCAATGACGATCTTCAACTCTTCCACTTGTCGCTTCAAGTTCTCTTCGCGGACATAGACCTCGCGCGCCATGCGCTGGAAGATCCGCCCGAATTGTCCGAGCTCATCCGCGCGCGCCACCACGGTCTTGAGGCGTTCTGGGTCAATCTTGTTACCCGATTCAATGGCCGCCGCTGACACTGCGAGCAATGAGAGCGGGTTAGCGATGGAGCGGGTGACCGCGAGGGCGACCAAAATGGCGATGAACACTGCCGCCAGCGCGACCCCGACATTGATGAGCAAAATGGCATAGGTAGAGTTGAACGCTTCGGATTGATCTTGTTCAGCGATAAGCGCGACCTGCAAGCGCGGAAACCAGTGGTAGACACCGACGACCTGCACATTCCGAAAATCGGCGTAGAGTTCCGAGCCGCTTTGTCCATCATCAATGGCGCGGTTGACGCCCGGCGTGCGCACATAGAGCGCCTCGTCTTCATCCACCACCAAGCTTTTGGCATTCGTGAGCAACGCATGGTTCGGGCCGACCAGATACGTCTCGCCTGTTTGACCCAAGCCTGCGCGCTCCAACATGACCTCACTCAGTTTCTTCGTGCTAGCGCGCCCGCCCAAAACACCGACCACTTGCCCATTGGTATCCACGATGGGGCGCACAGCGACGATCGAGAGCCGACCCAGCGAGGGCGAATAAAACGGCGTACTGAAATACGGGCCTTTCAAGCCTTCCACAAAATACACTTGGTTGATGTGGATTTTTTGCTCTTGTAAAACGTCGGTGGAGAGCAAGGTGCGCCCGGTCACATCCATCACAAATACTTCTTCAAACAACTCCGATTTGGTCACCATCCACGTGAGATGGGATTGGAGTTTGCCATAGGCTTCGGCGTCGGTGGGCGTGGTGATCAAAGTGTTCACCAGCACATGGACCTCTTGTTCCGGCAACATGATGGCGAGGTTGGTCTGCAAACTGCTCAACCAAGTGTTGATATCTGACTCTTTAACGGTCGCCACCGATTCGAGCTGATTGATCGCTTGGGCTTGCCCATTCCGCAAAGCGGTGATACCCGCGCCGATACTGACGGCGACGGCGGGCAACAACACTAAGAGCATAAACGCGGTAAGCAACTGGGTGCGTAAACTACCTCCCCAAAAAGGTCGGCGCGCTTCGGATGAAGATTCAGCCGGAGGCTTAGTGGGCGTGGGTTGGGGCGTGTCGGCGGCCATAAGCGGACTCTCTCAAAACTGCGGGTTATTGATTGCGGGCTTTGATGAACTGCATGGAGTAACCGGGGGCGGCGGGGTTGAACTTGCCACCGGAGGTCTCGGTTTCGCGTTGCCAGCGTTGGGCGTCAATCCACCCAATTGGCACCTGCCCGGTGTCAATCAGTGGCACCAGTGCATGTTCAGCGGCCCGATAAAACGTGAGGTCGTGGCCTTCTTCCCACTTGCTCAAAACTTCGGCCGCTTCGTCAGTGTGTTCAATGGTGTATTGCCAACCGCGCAAACTGGCGCGCACAAAACGCTCTACTAAATCGGGATTGGATTGCAACAGCTCGGTGCGGGTGGTCAGCAGGCCATCATAAGTCCCAACCGCGTAATCTGCTGGGAAGATCAGGTTGATGTCGTAACCCGCTAAACGCGCCTTGACCGCCTCATCAATGACGAAGCCGGTCCAAATATCCACCTCACCCTTATACAGCATATCCTGAGCGTCGGAGGGGACGTTCATCGTGATCACTTCTGACCGCTCTACGCCAACATTAGCGATCGTGCCATAAATGGTGCGGCCCCAACCGGCAGTCTTAATGGGCAGACGTTTACCGCGCAAGTCCATTGGGGTGCGGATGCCAGAGTTGGCGAGTGAAAACAATACGCGGGGCGAGATTTGGTACATCGCCGCAAGCGTGACGCCCTGATCGCCCGTGCGAAGGCGTTCACTAAAGCCCAACACCGCAAATTCAACGGTGGTATCGGTCAACACTTTCACGGCATCCAAAATCGCGCCGTTGGCGTCTGGGCCGCCCTTAATGACCTCGACGTCTAAACCCTCTTCAGCGTAGAAGCCTTTGTCCTTGGCCACAAAGTAGCCCGTAAATTCGGTGGCGTAGACCCAATTTAATTGAAGCTTAACACTGTCGCGTTTGGCGGGCGTAGCCGTTCCCTGACAGGCGCTTAAGACCAGCGCTGTCGCTAAGAGCGCCAACAGGGCTGAGTAGACCGACTTTTTAAACATAAACCAACTCCTTACTCAGGACACCAATGAACACGGCAAGATTATACACCTGTGGGAGGAACAGGCATATTTTGGCGATGGCGGATGCAGGCTTCTACCAACGTTTTAACCTCGGCCAACAACGCTTCGCGCCCATACTCGCCCTTCTGCAGAATTTTCTCCACATACCCATTCAGTTGCAAGCTATCTTCTACGGTGATGTCTTTGGCTGTCACCACCACCACCGGGATCTCGCGCCACACCACATTTTTACGGAGTTCTTGAACAAATTGAAAGCCATCCATTTCCGGCATCATCAGGTCGAGTAAAATCAACTGGGGCAGATTCTCTTCTACTCGTTCCAATCCGATGCGTCCGTTTTCGGCTTCTTGCACGGCCCAGCCCGCTTTTTCCAACATTTTCCGCATCATCTCACGCGTGGGCACATCATCTTCCACCAGCAAAATGGAGCAAGGGGGGGTGTCACAACGATATTTATTTAATACATTCACTAAGCGCTCGCGTTCAATCGGCTTAGTCAAATAGTCCGAAGCGCCTAGCGCAAAGCCCATGCTCTTGTTGTCTACAATCGAAAGCATGGTGACCGGGATGTCCGCCAAGAGTGGGTCGGCCTTAAGGCGCGAGAGCACCGTCCAGCCATCCATCCCCGGCATCATCACATCGAGCGTGATCGCCTGCGGGCGCAGTTCGCGGGCCAGTTTGATGCCCTCTTCGCCACCCGCCGCCAAGTACACCCGGAAGCCTTCTTTTGAAAGGTGGCGGCGCATCAGGTCACGCGCGGTGGGGTCGTCATCTATTACCAAAACCGTCGCTAGCCCGTTGTCGCCTCCGGCCGTTTGCGTGGCCTCGGCGGGGAGGATCGGTAGGAGCGCGTTATCGGGCACTTCGGCGGGCAAGCGGATGATGAATGTTGAACCGTGATTGACCGCGCTGGTGACCGTGACATCGCCACCCATCATTTGACAAAACTTTTTCGTAATCGCCAATCCTAACCCCGTACCGCCATACTTACGCGTAGTGGAAACATCGGCTTGGGTGAAGGCTTGGAACAACCGCTGTAGTTGTTCGGTCGTCATGCCGATGCCCGAGTCTTGCACGGAAAAGGTGATCCAATCCAGGCCATCTTCTGTCTCACGTTTCACCTCCAACCGGATTAGGCCGTGGTCGGTGAACTTGCTGGCGTTGCTGAGTAAATTGAAGAGGCTCTGGCGCACTTTGGTCAGGTCGGCGCGCATCAAGCCGAGATTGTCTACAATTTGCACATCCAACGTGTTTTCTTTTTTGGCGACCAGTGGCTGAATGGTACTGACCACGTCGCGGATCATCTCTTGAACCGAGAACATCTCTAGATAAATATCCATCTTCCCGGCTTCGATCTTCGACAGGTCGAGGATGTCATTGATCAGCGAGAGCAAATGCCGGCCCGCCGCCAAGATTTTTTGCATGTCGGGGAGCAGGCTGTCTTCGCCGAGCTCTTGCACTTCTTCTTGCAACATCTCGCTATAACCGATGATAGCGTTGAGCGGGGTGCGGAGTTCATGGCTCATGTTGGCCAGGAAGGCGCTCTTGGCGCGGTTGGCCTCCATGGCTTGGTCGCGCGCCACGGCCAGTTCGCGCAACGCCGAGTCGAGCTTGTTGCGCTCTTCCACTAATTCGCGTGTGCGTTCTTCGACCCGTTTTTCCAGGCCCGTGTAGAGGTCTTGTAAACGGGCGGTCATCGTATTGAAGTTAGCCGTGAGCTCTGAGACTTCATCGCGCATCAGGATTTCGGGCACGTCTAGGCGCACGGTGAGCCGACCTGCGCTCACCTGATTGGTTGCCTGGGTGAGGCGGCCAATGGGGCGCGCGAAACTGAACAACACGCCCAACACAAATAACAAACTGGTGAGGATGACGATGCCCGCAAAGACAAACAAGGCCAGTTGCACATCGGTCTGCACTTTGAATAGGTTTTGCAAGGATTGTGCCACCAAGACCGAGCCTTGCCGCTTGCCCTCCAATTCCAGCGGATGCGCCAACAACCGTTGTTGCGTGCCATCGGCCAACATGATGTTTTGGCGCGTGACGGCCCCAGTGAGGTCTACGAACCCGCTCCGGACTAATTGCTCATAGCCCGTGCTGGGGTCGAGGGTGGCGGCGATGATGTCATTATCTTTGACAATGCCGATGTCTACGCCAAAAATCTGGCTGATATCGGCGATGAAGGCTTCATCTAAATAAAACACCGCCATGATCACCCCTTGGATCTGCCCCGAATCGTTGGCGCGATGCACGGGCGCGACGCCGATGATCTGCGATGACTGCGGCGCGATGGCGATCCCGCTCACGGCTTGATTGGTTTGAATGGCGCGCGCCACGAGTTCGTCGCGGATTTCAGTGGTGGTGCGGCTCACTTGCAAACGGCGCGCGACGATGGGGCCGCCAAAATAGAGCGGTGTATCGCCCGGACGAAAGTTGGGCGCAAAAAAACTTAATTCTTGCAACGCCAATTGCTCGCGGCGCGGCAACAAACTGCGTTCCAAATTTTTCGGGTCAGCGAGCGCAAAGACGACCTCGGGTAAGTTCGCCACGAAGTTGGCGCTGAGCAGGGCTTTGCGTTCATCACTTTCAATCAAGGCGGCCACCGAAGTGGCCGTTTGGCTCAAGCGACTGTCGGCCTCTTCTTCCACCCGGCGCATGACGAGCGTATTGGTGATCGGCACCATCGCCACGACCAAGAGGATGATGAGCGCAAAGGGGATGATGAGTTTCCAGCGGATGCTGAGATAGAGGCGCGACATGCGGGGCGGGTGAGACGGGAGAGGGGAGAAAAAGGAATACGCAATCCGTTATTTTGGATTGCGTATTCCATAAACTCGGAACGTTATTTAGTAGAAGAGGAATTCGATTGACGCCGCATCAGATAGTAAACGACCGCCGCGCCGAATACCACCACCACGATCACACCTATAATCATCCCGATGGGGGAGCTGGTGACTGTGGCGGGGAGGGTTGGCGTTTCAACCGCCACATATTCGATGAAATCAGGTTTTAAGGAGGCGGCGGGCACCAAGTTCTCCACCGGCTTGAGGTCATTCCGTAAGAAGTGGATGACAGCTTTTGTGTCATCCTCCGTCAGGTTGGAGAATGGCCGCCACGGCATCAATATCGCGCGCCGTCCCTGATTGGGTCGAGCGGGGTCATCCGGCACGAGGATGCCTTCATGTAACACGCGGCTGATCTCAGCATCGGTGCGGCGCTTCAACCCAGTCTTCTCGTCGGGCGTAAGATTGGCCGAGTAAACGATGCCCCACGGCCCTTCATAAGGTTGTCCACCCGCCAGATATTTTTCCATGATCGGCTGACCGGTGTTGGAGTCAATGGGTGTGTGGCAATCGGTGCAGGCGATGACGGCGCCGATGAGATACCGCCCACGAGCGGCCGTGTCGGTAGGCGCGGGCGCGACGATGCCCGATTGCACGGGTACTTCGGGCAAGGCCTCGACCGGCAAAATTTGTTTGCGTTCGACGGGATTATTGATCGGCTTGAGTGAGCGGAGATAGGCGATGATGTCATTGATGTCGCTCTCCGCCATGTTGTTGTAAATCTTGTACGGCATGACCGGGAAGAGATGCAAGCCATCGCGGCTGACACCACTTCGGATGGCGCGTTTGATCTCATCATCCGTCCAATTGCCCAACCCAGTTTCTTTATCTGGGGTGAGGTTCTTGGTGAAGACCGTGCCTAACGGCCCCAAGGGAAAAGGATAGCCTCCCGCAAATTCGCGTCCGGCCACTGACAATCCCCGCTCATCAATCGGTGTGTGACAATCTTCGCACCCGGCGACAGTCGCCAAATACTTGCCGCGCGCCACCGGGTCATCCCCTTGGGCTTTGGGTTGCGCTTGCGCTGGGATCACCCAGGCACCGAGGCTGATGATCAAAACGGCGGGTACGATTACACGTATTAAAAATTGTTTCATCACACTCTCCTTTCAAAATAAATTGACCGGAAACCCATTGTACAACGGTTTAAGTATGCGAACCGTGCGAATGGATGGTCTTACGGCGTTATTACCTAAGACTTTGGGTCAGGCCGTTCAGTTGACGCGGCAAGCGCAATATAAAAGTTGTGCCTTGCCCCGGCGCGCTCGTTAATGAAAGGTCGCCCCCCAACATCTGACAAAAGCGTTGGGTGATGGTGAGCCCCAGACCCGTGCCGCCATATTTGCGCGTAGTGGACGAGTCGGCTTGTGTGAAAGCTTGAAACAAGCGCTGGGTTTGTTCTTCGGTCATGCCAATGCCTGTGTCGCTGATTGTGAAGATGACCCCCGGTTCACTGGGTCGTCCATCGAGCGCCATCGCGGTGGTCTCGACCGCCAAAGTGATCGCCCCTTGTTCGGTGAACTTGGAGGCATTGCTGAGAAGGTTGAATAAACACTGGCGGACTTTGGTGAGGTCAGTGTGCATCGTCCCGAGGGCTTCCCCAACGGCGAGATGCAGGACATTATGATTCTTTTTAACCAATGGCTCGACGGTGTTGGTGATCTCGGTGATCAGGTGCGCTACTTCAAAGGTCTCCACGTAGACATCCATCTTGCCTGCTTCGATCTTCGAGAGATCGAGGATGTCGTTGATCAGCCCCAACAAATGTTGCCCGGCGCTATGAACTTTTTGCAGGTCGGTTTCCAAATGGGAGAGCCCGCTTTGCGCGGCGTCATCCAACAACATCTCGCTATAGCCAATGATAGCGTTGAGCGGGGTACGAAGTTCATGGCTCATGTTGGCGAGGAAGATGCTCTTGGCACGGCTGGCTGTCTCAGCGGCTTCTTTGGCGAGATGCAACGCCGCCTCGGCTTTTTTGCGCTCGGCAATTTCTTGTTGCGCGGCATCGTATAAGCGCGCCGTCTCCCACGCCGCCCCAATGTGCGCCGCGATGGTTTCTAATAAGTGCTCCTCAGTCACCGTGAACAATCCCTCTTGTTGCAGGTTTTGAATGCTGATGACGCCGATGACGACTTCGCTCACAGTGATGGGTACGCCGAGATACGATTGGGGCGCGTCGCCATACACGACTGCGCCCAGTTCCGTTATACGCTGGCGCGTATCCTGATTGATCAGGAGTGACTTGCCGGTCTGGATGATCCATCCAACCAACCCGGTTTGGGCCGGTTGAGTGCTGTTGGGCAGACGTTGGTTGTTCTCGACATCATACAGGTAATGGATCGAGTTAGTTGCGCGATCGTAGAAGGCGATATAGAGCGTCTGCACATCAAAGGTGGCGCGGATTTTTTCGCCCACCAATTCGATGAGGGCTTGTGGGTTAATTTGTGCTACCAAGGCCTCGCTGATGATATTCAACGTGCTTAACTCGGTGAGGCGTTGTCGCGTTTCTTGGAACAACCGAATCCGGGCTAGGGCGGTGCTGGCATGATTCGCGGCGGCGGAGAGCATTTCAAAATCTTCGGCACCAAAGGCGTACTGATGCGCGCTCTCCACCACCAGCACGCCGATCACCTGCTCTTCGATCTGGATCGGCACATCTACTTCGGCTCCAGCCGCCAGAGCCGCATGGTACTTGGTCTGGGTCGTTACGTCGGGGGTGTAGTGCAACTGCTTGTCCAACACCGCTTGTTCGCTGAGCCCCTGACCGGGCGGGAGGCGATAGCCGAGCGGAAAAGCGCGCGCACCAGCGCAGGCGCGCAACACCCGATCTCCCGTGCGCGCATCTACGATTAAGATCGCTACGAATTGATAACCCAACGCCTCTTCATGGATTTGCTGAACAACGCTGGAACACACCTCGTCTTCTTCTAAGGCGCTGGCGATGCGCTCACTCAGCCGGAGCAAAATGTTTTGGCGGCGAGCGCGGGCGCGTTCGGCTTCGAGCAAGCGGGCGTTTTCTAAGGCCACGCCGAGGTTGGCGGCGATGGTGCTGAGTAGCCGCACATCGGCGGGGCTGTACATATTTTCGCGCTCGGTGGTTTGCAAGGAGAGCATCCCCATCGCTTGCTCGCCCACCACAATCGGCACGCCCACCGAGGCCTTGGACGGATCGTCTTCGTAAAAAACCGCGCCTAATTCCCGGGCGCGTTGCATCCAATGGTCATTGATCACGAGCGGCGTGCGGGTTTGGATCACGCGCGAGGTCAGCCCCTCCCCCAATTTCATAGGTGCCGAGTCGGTGATCCACTGACCCCGATCATAGTAGTATGGAAAATGAATGAGGGCCGTAGCGGGGTCAACGAGGGCGATATAAATGATTTGCGCGTTGAAAGCCTGCCGTATATTCTCCCCGGCTAACTGGATCAATTGAGGGCGTGGGAGTTGAGTGGCCACCGCTTGGCTCAGGCTGTTGATGATCTCCAACTCGGCCATGCGCTGTTGAGTCTGCACCATCGAACGCGCACGGTCGAGCGCCAGTCCGGCCTGCAACGCGGCGGCGGTGAGCACTTCAAAGTCATCGTTGTCAAAGGCTTCAGATTCATTGCTTTCAACGACCAGCACGCCGATGATCTCACCACCCGTGCGGGCGCGCACCGGCACATCTACTTCGGAACCGTTGCCCTTTTCGCCAACATACAAAGGGTCTTTTTTTAAGTTGGGTGTGTAGTGGAGTTTGCCATCTAATAACGGGCGTTCTGACAGGCCACGCCCCGCCTTCAAGTGGATGCCAAGCGAGGCCTCGCCGATGCCCGCGCCCGCCATCAAGACCCGCTCGCCGGTGGCGTGATCGAGCAGAAACAAGATCACATACGCATAGCCCATGGCCGGGTCGTGCAAACCCGTGACCACGCTCTGACAAATTTCCGCTTCGGTGTTGGCGGTGGCGAGTTCGTTGCTCAGGCGCAGGAGCGCCCATTGGCGACGAAGTAACGGCCAGTGCGAATGAGGGATAACAGGTTGGGCAGTCATGTGACGTTGCTACATTTTAAGGGTTTTTGGGAATTGTCAAAAATGGTTATGATTACCGCATGTCCGATTACGAAACTCTCGAAGGATTAGTCGAGCGCATCACCTTTGCCAACGCCGACAATGGCTACACTGTCTTGCGCCTCACGGTGCGCGGCAAGCCCGATCTCGTCACCGTCGTGGGCAACCTGCCCGAAGTGGCCGCGGGCGAGAGCCTGCGACTCACCGGGCGTTGGTCAAGCCACACCACTTATGGCAAACAATTTCAAGCCGAGCGATGCGAAAAATTACTCCCAGCCTCGGCGGAGGGCATTCGACGCTATCTCGGTTCGGGGTTGATCAAAGGCATCGGCCCGCGCATGGCCGACCGGATCGTGGAGAAGTTCGGCAAGCAAACCTTGTATGTGATCGATCACGAGCCGCACCGCTTGCGCGAAGTGCCGGACATCGGCGAGAAGCGGTATCAATTGATCACGGCCGCGTGGGAGACGCAGAAAGCCATCAAGGAAGTGATGGTGTTTTTGCAAGGGCACGGCCTCTCGGCGGGGTTGGCGGTGAAAATCTATAAACGCTATGGCGACGCCGCCATTGAAACCGTCACGACCGATCCCTATCGGTTGGCGCGCGACATTTGGGGCGTGGGGTTTAAGACGGCGGATAAGATCGCGCGCGCCTTGGGCCTGCCCCCCGATGCGCCGACCCGTTTGGAGGCTGGCGTCGTCTTTGCGCTCGCCGAACTTGCCGATGAAGGCCACGCCTTTGCGCCCGAAGCCGAGTTGTTGCCCCAAGCCGCCGAGTTATTGGGCGTGCCCGCCGAAGCGTTACCGCCCGCCTTCGATCGGTTGCTCGCCGCTGACCGCATCTATCGGGATCGTGTTGGAGGGATCGAGGCGGTTTACCTTCCACCGTTTTTCCATGCCGAGCGCGGCTTGGCCGAACAATTCCAACGGCTGATCTTGACCCCTGCTACTCAACTCCCCCTCACGCCCACTCATTTTTCAACCGATCTTGCGTCCGAACAACTGACAGCGGTGCGGATGGCGTTTGAAAACAAAGTGAGTGTGATCACGGGCGGCCCCGGCACAGGCAAGACTACGTGCATGAAGGCTTTCATTGACGCCCTCGACCAAACCGGGCGGCGCTATGCGCTGGCCTCACCTACTGGGCGTGCCGCAAAACGGTTGGCGGAGGCGACGGGGCGCGAAGCGAAAACCATCCATCGTTTGCTCGGCTTCTCCCCCGATGGTACGTATAAATTCAACGAGCAGAACCAGTTGCCGCTGGATGTGTTGGTGGTGGACGAAGCCTCCATGCTCGAAATGATCTTGGCCTATCATCTGTTGCGCGCGGTGCCCGCCTCGGCGGCGGTGTTGTTGGTCGGAGATGTGGATCAGTTGCCAGCAGTGGGCGCGGGGAATGTCCTCAACGATCTGATCGCTTCCGAACGCGTACCGGTCGCGCGGCTCACGCAAATCTTCCGACAGGCGGCGGGCAGTGGCATCATCACCAACGCCCATCGGCTCATGCGCGGCGAGATGCCGCTCTTCAGCAAGGCGGGCGAAGTAGGCGATTTTTTTCTCTTCGACCAATCCGAAGAAGCCGAAGTGGCGCAATGGGTGGTGGAAGTCGTCACGCAACGCATCCCGGCGCGGTTTGGCTTTGACCCACTTAAAGAGGTGATCGTGTTGTCGCCTATGCACCGCGGCGAAGCTGGTGTCGCCGCGCTCAACGACCGTTTACAAGCAACGCTGAACCCACCCGCGCCGGGTAAGTTGGAGAAGCAATTGGGCGGGCGGATGTTTCGCGTAGGCGACCGCGTGATGCAGTTGCGGAACAATTATGATCTAGACGTTTACAACGGCGACGTAGGGCGTGTGGTGGCGATTGACGTTGAAGAGCAGAGGTTGAGCGTTAATTATGAAGGGCAAATGGCCGATTACGATTGGGCAAATACCGATGAGATCACCCACGCTTACGCCGCGAGCGTACATAAGGCGCAAGGCTCAGAATATCCGGCGGTGGTCTTGGCGCTCTTGCCGCGCCATTACATGCTCTTGCAACGCAACTTGCTCTACACCGCTATCACCCGTGCTCAAAAATTGTGTGTCATTGTTGGCAACCGCCGCGCCATCGGCATGGCTGTGCAAAACGACAAGGTGGCGCAACGTTGGACAGGACTGAAGGCCAGGCTGAAGGAGAAAGGGTAAGGGGCGAAAATGGGTTGTCTGACTCGACTTTTTTGCTAACCTTCGCAAATCCCAGTCGCGCCACTTTTCCTTCATCCTTTATAATTCACCCTTCATCCCTCCTAACTATGTTGCCCTCTTATTGGCCCCTCTTTGAAGCGTATCATCGTGTGCGTGAGCCGTTGTATCGGCAGATCATCACTGAAACCCTCCAACCGCTTGGTGCATCCCTCCGCGTCTTAGATGTTGGGTGCGGGGATGCCTTCTATAGTAATCTGCTCGCCGAAGTCCTCGACGCGCAGGCGCAGGTGGTGGCTTTTGATAATCAGGCGGATTTTTTACGCGCACGCGTGCGGCACGCGCGTGTTGAGCCGTGTCTCGGCATCGTGGAGCGGGCGTGTTTTGCGCCCGGCACTTTTGACGCCATTTGGCTCTGTCGCGCTTTGCACGATGCGCCTGACCCAGCGGTATGGTTTGCCGCGCTCAGACCACTCTTGAAGCCCAATGGCTGTTTGGTTGTCATCGAAAACGATTTTGAACATTCACCGCTTGTCGGTTGGCCGGTGGATTTTGGGCAACGGCTCTCCCAAGCCAATCATCGGTTTCACCATAGTCGCTCGCAAACGATGCGGCTGGAACGCTATTATGCCGCGCGTTATTTGCGGCAGTGGTTACATCAAACAAACTTTACGCAAATTACCCTCCGCACGCATCTCTCCGAAGAGGCCGCGCCGATGGCGGCCGACTTGGAAGATTATTGGCGGCAGTTGTTACAATGGCATGGGCGGCGGGTGTGGGATTTCCTCTCGCCTGAAGATCAAGTCACTTACACGCACGCTTTCGACCCCAACAGCCCAGATTATTTTTTGGGACGCCCGGGGTTTTATTGCGCGGAGTTGACGACGGTAGCGGTGGGGAAGGTGAATTAACCGCGCGTGGCGCGCCCCAACAACGTCTCGATCTGCGCGACGACCATATCTAAAGCCACTGTGTTTTGCCCGCCCTCGGGGATGATCACATCCGCATAGCGTTTGGAGGGTTCGACAAAATCCAAGTGCATCGGGCGCACGGTGAGGAGATATTGCTGGATCACCGATTCGGCAGTGCGCCCGCGTTCGCGGATGTCGCGTTGCAGGCGGCGGATCAGACGCAGGTCGGCATCGGTATCTACGAAAATTTTTACGTCGCATAAAGCGCGCACGCGCGCATCGGCGAAGATGAGGATGCCTTCGACAATGATGATCGGCTGAGCGTCAATTATCACCGTTTGCGCGGTGCGCGCGTTTTGAGCGAAGTCGTACACAGGCAGTTGGATGGCTTGCCCCGCCTTGAGCGCCTGAATATGCGCCACCATGAGATCCGTATCGAGCGCGTCGGGGTGATCCCAATTGATCGTGTTGGCGTGGGTTTGGGGCAGGGCTGAGAAATCGTGATAGTAAGCGTCATGCGGCACGCAAGCGATGCGTTGCGCGCCTACGCGTTGTAAGATGGCGTTGGTGACAGTGGTCTTGCCTGAACCACTGCCGCCCGCGATGCCGAGGGTAAGGGGAGAGGGGGTCAATCGAGGGGTTGTTTGTCAATCTTAAACGTGCAAGTGGGGTCGCCCTTCGCGATGCACGCGATCTCTTCCACTTTAAACCGCCGCCCACCTGTTCCCCAAAAGATCGCTTCTTCTAATAACCCGCCCGCCAAATGGCAACAGGGCTGGTCGCTCGTGCGTTGCCAACACAACGGGCAACGTTCGATCACCCATAGGTGATACGTATCGAGTTCCGAAACCTTGACGGTCTGATCGCTGATCTGGTTGAACATCCGCGCGAACACATCCAAGCCGACGCGGAATTTCATGCCCAGTGGCATGAGGCGCATCGGCAAGTCGGTGATGCCGAGCAGAGGGTCAAAATCTTTCAAGCCGAGTTCCAATGTCCCGCGCCCAACGCGATAATTGATCGTGTATCCAGCGCGCGCGCCAAACACTTGCTCGGTGGCGGCCTGCAAGGCGCTCACCGTTTCAAAGGGGAACTTTTTATCGAGATTGCCGGGCGGCAGATGAGTGCCGAGATGCTCTTGCCCTGCGGCGCGCAAGACCTCGGTGAGGCGTTCTGCTCCGATCTCTTTTTTCATTGAGAGGAGAATGATCCGCCCCATGCGATTGGGATAGTAAAAGGGATGATTAACAGCAGAAGACATCATAACGAATGGATAAGACTCGGCACACTCATTTTAGACACAAAGCTAAAATATACCAACCCTGACTTCTCTTACGCGCTGTCATCACGAAGTACGGGCATTCATAAACTGCGCCAACCGCAGGCTTAATCTGTTGCGCGTATCTTTTCCCACACCGCGATTTCACCCGGCACAACTTTAAACATCGGGTGCGGCAGAGGCGTTTGCACTTTCACCAAAGCCCGATAGTGAGCGGGGTCGCGCATCTTGAGTTTGGTCTTGAGATGAAGTAGTTCATAGGCCAACTGCCCATCCGTCACTTTAATTTTGATTTGAGCGACTCGCGCCCCAATTTTTTCTCGGTTGAACGTATACCCCCGCCGGGTGGCTTCTTCCCAAATGCCAAGCAGATAGCGATCCAGCGCCGCCACTGGCGCGCGGTGGGCTTGAAAGCGCACGAGTTGCGGATGATGTTGATAGCCGCGTGTTTCGCCGAGCAACACTTTGCGCGCTAATAATCCCTCGCGCCAGCAAGCCACTAAGCCCTTAGCGTCAAGATAACTTGGCTGCAGACTCCACAACCGCATGGGCTAATCCATCACCACAATGGCGATCACTTCTTTCGGGCCATGCACGCCAACGGTGAGCGTCATCTCAATATCCGCCGTGCGGCTGGGGCCAGTGATGAAGGTGAGATTGCTAACGGCGCCCACCCGTTGCGCGAGACTCGGTTCGCTGGCCCACCACGCCGCCCATGACGCGTACAGTTGGTGCGGAGTGAAGAGCGCAAGGTGCGTTCGTACGGAGAGCGACGCCAAACGTGGGCGGCCAACCCCAGAGAATAGCGCGAGCGTGCCGTTATCGGCGAGGGCGGCATCCGCGCCGGTGAGGCCCACCGTCACCTGCTCGATCTCGGCGAGCCGCTGTGAACGTTCTGGTTCGTTGGCAGGAACGTCGGCGTTTTGGAAAACGATCCCCGCCTTTTGCAGATCATCTAAAAGACCCTGACTCGGTAGATGTTCGGCTGACCACGCCAAAAGTGTGGTGGCTTGCCGTTCACGCAAGAGTTTTAAAATCAAGGCTGAAACATTGGTAGTGGCTTCGATATAACACGCCCCACTGAGTTTGGTCAGTTCGGTGGCAAATTGATCGATCAAGGTCGCTTGGTCAGGAGTCGCGGGCGCAGGTGGCAAGGTCGCTGTGGGGGCCAACGGCAAGTGGCGCGCCGTAGCGAGTGAGCGATGGATGGAAGCGAGGATGGAGGCGCGCGAGGACATGAGGGAGGATTAGAGAATTGGAGATTAGGAGTGCTTCTTTTTCCATCGGTCCCGAAAGGTGGAAGACGCAAACGCTGGAAAGTCACGGCGGTCGGTCCACGCATTGAGGGGCGGGGGGAGGGCGTGTAACCAACCACGGCGCGCCAGTAAGCCGGTGGCAAAAGCCGCGAGCTTTTGCGCCAACTGATAGCGCCCAGTGGAGGCCATCGTCCATGCCCACAGTTTTATCCCAAACTTAAGCCACGCGGGAGAATGCCCGGCCTCTGTTTGTTGACCACGCACGGCGAGCAACATGGTTGGGATGTCAATCCGCACTGGGCAGATGTCACGGCATGCGCCACACAATGTGCTGGCGTTCGCCAATTCGCCAAAGTCGGTGCCGAAGAGAGCAGGCGAAACGACCGACCCAATCGGGCCGCCATACGTGGAGTGATATGCATGACCACCGATCTCTCGATAGACTGGGCAGACATTAAGACACGCGCCGCACCGAATGCACAACAACGACTCGGCCAGCTCACTGCCTAAGACGCGCGACCGTCCATTATCTAGTAAGATGACGTGCAACTCATTTGGGCCATCGGGTTCGCCGGGGCGGCGCGGGCCAGAGAGCAAAGACACATACGACGTGATTTTTTGCGCGGTCGCCGAACGAGGTAGCAACCGTAACAGCACTTCAAGGTCGGCCAGAGTTGGCACGAGGCGCTCTAGGCCCATGAGGGCGATATGCACTGGCGGCACAGTCGTACACAACCGGCCATTACCTTCATTAGTCACCAAAGCCAGCGAGCCAGTTTCGGCCACGCCAAAGTTCACCCCCGAGATGCCGATCTGGGCGTCGAAGAACACGCGCCGCAACTCGGCGCGCGCAATGGCCGTCATCGCGGCTACATCTAATGTAGGCGGCATGTTGAATTGCTTTTGAAATAACTCCGACACATCCTCGCGGCGCAAATGGACGGCCGGTGTGATGAGGTGGGAGGGCGCTTCGCCTCGCAACTGCACGATGAATTCCCCCAAGTCAGTTTCCACTACCCGGTGTCCCTCTGCCTCCAAAGCATGATTCAGATGCAACTCTTCGCTGATCATAGATTTGGATTTGGCGACAGTGACCGAGCCAGCGGGCGTTTGGGCACGAATGATCTGGTCAATCAGTTGCAACGCTTCTTCGGCATCGGCGGCCCAATGTACCTGTCCACCCTTGGACTCTACGTTCGCGGCGAATTGTTCCAGATACCGATCCAGATGGGTGAGCGTTTCGACGCGGATGGCGCGCCCGCGATCGCGGATCGTTTCGGCAGCCGTGAGTTCGGCAAAGCGTTGGTTACGCCCCGCGATGCGCCGCTCGGCATTCCGGTCGAGAGCAAATTGCAAAACTGGATTGTTGAGGGCGGTGTGAATGCGCGAGGGGAAGGTCATGGGATAATTGTAGCGGAGATCGAAGAAGGCTATTGGAACTAAACCCGTTTGCTTCCCGTCTTACACTAAACGGAGACCCCTCATCATGACCCCCAAATTATCCCTGATCCCTTTCTTCTTTTTGCTTGCCGCTTGTGCGGCCAACCCGGGCGTTGCGTCCACCGCCACACAAGCGCCGACTGTGCCGCCGAAACCCACTGAGACCACGATGCCCACCTCAACCCCACTCCCAACACAATCTGACCAACCCGCCTCTAATATCTCACCCGCGCAAGAAGCGGCCGTATTGAGCTTGTCCGCTCAGCTCGCACTACCTGTGGACCAGATTCGCGTCGTGCGGTCAGAGGCCGTTGAGTGGCCCGATGGCTGTTTGGGTTTGGCTGGGCCGGGTGTGATGTGCATTCAAGTGATCACTCCTGGTTATCGCGTAACGTTGGAAGCCAACGGTCAAACTTACCTTTATCACACAAACACAGACGGCAGTTTGGTGATTTTGAATCCCGGCGCGCCGCCTACCTACGGGGCTCCTGTATTTCACTGGAGCCGCGAAGGTGGCATCGCTGGGTTTTGTGATGAAGCCACCGTATATGAATCCGGTGCAGTGGAACTCACCTCCTGCCGACCAGGCGGGGTTGTCACGGCTGGACAGTTGCACAGCTGGTTGACTCCCAAGGATGTAGCTACGTTTGAAGCTTGGCGCGCTAAGTTCGGGGTCGTGACCATTGAAATGAAAGATGATGCAGTGGCGGACGCGATGAGCACAAGCCTCGTCTTGACCGGCACTGGCACTGCTCAACCTACTGAGGCAGAACAACAGGCGTTATTGGCGTGGGCGCAAAAATTATTAACCGGTAGTAGCACACACTAAGGCTAGACGCCCTTTGCCTCAATTTCGTAACCGTACTACAATGCGCCCTGCTCAACACAGGGCGCATGTTTTTTTAATGGTTGTTTAACTCTGTGATAATTTTAAAACTTACACAGATTAACCAGCAGTTATTAATAGACTAACCACCATATAACACCTGATCTATGGTCACTGTTCCTCTTGCAAGTTTGCCATTATGAACGATAATAATAAGACTGAGGTCCAAACGCTCTATGGCGCGCATCCTATATATTGAAGACAATCCAGCCAATCGCATGTTGATCCGCCGGATTCTTATGGTGGAGGATCACGAAGTACTCGAAGCGCCTGACGCGAAGGCTGGAATTGAACTCGCCAAGATCGAACACCCCGATCTAATCTTGATGGATATCAATATGCCCGAGATGGATGGTTATACCGCCACCTATATCATAAAAAACACACCCGGGCTGGAAAACATCAAGGTGATTGCATTGACCGCCAACGTGATGAAGGGGGATCGCGAAAAAACTTTGGCGGCGGGTTGTGACGGCTACATTCAAAAACCAGTGGATGT
>Ga0315912_10002848_pt1 | contig 17856 bp, 18 predicted proteins | sample VfabasoilMG_FD_204469 | JGI IMG/M metagenome (GOLD analysis project Ga0315912, IMG submission 204469) | Garden soil microbial communities collected in Santa Monica, California, United States - V. faba soil | ecosystem: Environmental > Terrestrial > Soil > Garden | place: USA: California...
GCCGGCTTGAAAGGAAGCTTCGTCTCCGCTTTCAGCAAGAAACAGACTTTCCTGTCGAAATCGGGATGCGTATTGAGACCGGTGCCGACAGCGGTCCCACCGATCGCCAACCGGTACAGGCCGGGCAGCACCGCGCGGATCGCGTCCTGCGCCTGCTCGAGTTGCGCCACGTAGCCCGAGAACTCCTGGCCGAGGGAGAGCGGCGTCGCGTCCTGCAAGTGGGTGCGGCCGATCTTGATGATGCGCGAGAAGGCGCGGCTTTTCCGCTGCAGGGTTTTCCGGAGTTGCTCGCAGGCCGGCAGGACATCCGCGCTCAAGGCTTGCGCCGCGGCAACGTGCATTGCGGTCGGGAACACGTCGTTCGAGGACTGGCCGAGGTTCACGTCGTCGTTCGGGTGAACGCGGCGCTTCGAGCCGCGCTTGCCGCCGAGCAGCTCGGAGGCGCGGTTGGCGAGCACCTCATTGACGTTCATGTTGCTCTGCGTGCCGGAGCCCGTCTGCCACACCACCAGCGGGAACTCCTCGTCATGCCTGCCCGCCAGGACTTCCGAGGCGGCCTGTTGAATAGCCCGGGATTTTTCCGGCTTCAACAGCCTCAAATCTGAATTGGCCTGGGCAGCAGCCTTCTTGATCCGGGCCAGGGCGTAGACGACGGCAAGCGGCATGCGTTCGCCGGAAATGCGGAAGAAACGGCGGCTGCGCTCGGTCTGCGCGCCCCATAGCCGATCGGCGGGGACTTCGATGTTGCCGAAACTATCCTTCTCGGTTCGGGTGCCGGCCATCGAGGTCGAAGAGTAGCACCTCGGCGCCCCTGCCTTGGTCGAACTCGAGCGCCGCCGCATCGGTTTTCAGCGCGTCGCCGGCCTCCAGCGTCTTGCCGTTCACGCGGATGCTGCCGCGCGCCACGTGGACGTAGGCGATGCGCCCGGCAGCAAACGCGTGGCGCGCGTGCTCCGCGCCGTCGAACAATCCAGCGTAAAGGCGGGCGTCCTGGTGAAGCGTCACCGAGCCCTCGGCGCCGTCGGGCGAGGCGATGAGACGCAGCCGGCCGCGCTTGTCTTCGGGCCGGAAGTGCTTCTGCTCGTAGGACGGCGGGATTCCCGTGACGGCGGGCTCGATCCAGATCTGGAGGAAATGGGTAACGCCAGCCTTGTCGTGGTTGTGCTCGCTGTGGCGCACGCCGCTGCCCGCGCTCATGCGCTGCACATCGCCGGGCACGATGGTCGAGCCGTTGCCCATCGAGTCCTGGTGGCCGAGCGCGCCCTCGAGCACGTAGCTGATGATTTCCATGTCGCGGTGCCCGTGGGTGCCAAACCCCGAACCCGGGCGCACGCGGTCCTCGTTGATCACTCGCAAGGGCCCATAGCCCATGTGGCGCGGGTCGTGGTAATCCGCGAACGAGAAGCTGTGGAAGGAGCGCAGCCAGCCGTGGTCGGCGAAGCCTCGCTCGGCGCTACGCCGGAGTTGTTCCATCCTGATTCTTGAGTTCTTCGCGCACCTTGGCCATGTCGAGACCCTTGGCCTGGGAGATAACCTGCTCGAGCGCCTGGCCGGGAAGCGCGCCCGCCTGCTGGAACAGGATGACCTTCTCGCGGAACACCATCAGGGTCGGGATCGAGCGGATGCCGAAGGAGCCGGCGAGCTCCTGCTGCTCGTCGGTATTCACCTTGGCGAAGACCACGTCGGGGTGCGTTTCGGAGGCCTTCTCGTAGACCGGCGCGAAGCCCTTGCAGGGGCCGCACCACGGCGCCCAGAAATCGATGATTACCATCGGGTTATCGTTGACGGTCTTCTCGAAATTCTCTGCGGTCAGGTCGATGGTCGCCACGGCATCTCCGGAAAAAGCGCGCAGTGTACTCTAGCAAATCATGGTCACAGGCCGGTTTGCGCCCTCCCCGACCGGACCGCTGCATTTCGGTTCGCTTGCCGCAGCGCTTGCCAGCTGGCTTGACGCGCGCGCAGCCGGCGGCCGCTGGCTCGTGCGCATCGAGGATCTCGACCCGCCCCGCGAGCAGCCAGGCGCGGCCGACGACATCCTGCGTACGCTCGAGCGCTTGGGACTATTTTGGGACGGTCCGGTCGTTTTCCAGAGCCAGCGAAAACCCCTATACGAAGAGGCTCTTTCGAAATTGAAAAGACACTCCTTCGCGTGTGGTTGCACAAGACGCGAGATTGCCGATTCGTCGCTTGGCCTGGCGGCCGACGGTGCCCAAATATATCCGGGTACCTGCCGCGATGGCTTGCCGCCCGGCAGGCCGCCGCGCTCGCTGCGGTTGAAGGTCTCCGGATCGATCGAATTCACCGACCACGTCCAGGGTCTCCTGCGCCAGAACCTCGAACGCGATGTCGGGGATTTTGTGCTGCGACGTGCCGACGGGCAGATCGCCTACCAGCTTGCCGTGGTGGTCGACGATGCCGCGCAGGGAGTAACCGACGTGGTGCGCGGCGCCGACCTCCTCGGCTCCACTGCCCGGCAAATATTCCTGCAACGTCTTCTCGGCCTGCCCGAGCCGCGCTACCTCCACGTTCCGGCGGCCGTCGATGGCGCCGGCGAAAAGCTGTCGAAGCAAACCGGTGCCTTGCCCATCACAGAAGTTGACTTGCCCAAAGCATTGCATTTCCTGGGACAGCCTCAGACCAGCGATCTGCAGGAAGCGTTGAAAAACTGGAACCCCGGTCTTATCCCTTCGCGGCGCGCGACGGTATCACCACCGTAGCGAGCGAGCCCAGGACCAGCGCGAGCGCGGCGTACTCCGGCAGGCTCGGCCGCTCGCCGAGAAAAATCATGCCGCTCAGCACGCCCACCACCGGGATGATCAGCGTGCTGATGGAAAACACCGTCACCGAAACCTGCGTGGCAATCTTGATCCACGCCCAGTAGGCGAAGCCGAAAGACAGCAGCACGTTGTAGGCGACGCCCAGCGCCGGCCAGAGTCCGATTCGCCCGAGCGCGCCCAGGTCATCCACCAGCGGCGCCATGAGGATGAACGGGATGCCGCCGAGCAGCATGATCCAGGCCGTATAGGAGCCTGGCGGCATGTCCACCGGGTACTTCTTCTGCAGCACCACGCCAAGCGCCCAGCTTGCCGCCGCGCCGAGCACCATCAGGGTGCCCACGGGCGACGCGCCGACGCTCGCCAGCGACTCGCCCATCAGCAGTGCGAGCCCGCCCATGCCGAGCACGAGGCCCAGGATCTTTTGCGCCGTGGGGCGCTCGCCGAGCAACCAGATCGAAAGCGGAATCGCGAGCGCTGGCATGCTGTAGCCGAGGATCGCGCCGCGTCCCGCGGGAATCAGCTGCAGACCGAAGGCGACCAGCAGGTTCCAGCCGGTGATGTTGAAAAGCGCGAGCAGCAGGAGGCGCCGCCATTGCCCCCGCGGCGAAGCGAGCCGCTGGCCGCCGGCGCGCAGCGCGGCGATCAGCACGAGCGAACCCAGCCCCAGGCACAGCGCGCGAAAGGTCCACGGCGACAACGCGGCCAGCGCCACCTTCATCGCGACCCAATTGAAGCCCCAGACCAGCGTCAACCCGGCGAGGATCCACCACAGCCGCTGCGGCAGGTGGTCCTTCGATTCCGCCGTCAACGGACACGCACCGGCATGGCTTGCACCCCGCGCAACACCATCGAATCGATCCAGTCGAGCCGCGTGCCCGCCAGCTCGATATCGCGCCAGCGCTCGAGCGCCACTGGCAACGCCACCTGCCCTTCGAGGCGCGCCAGAGGAAATCCGAGGCAAATGTGCGCGCCAAAGCCAAACGTCAGGTGCGGCACGCCATTGCGCGCGAGGTCGACGCGGTCCGGATCCTGGTAGGCGCGCGGATCCCGGTTGGCCGCGTTCATCAGCAGGAATACCCGCTCGCCCCGCTGTAACGCCTTGCCGTGCAGCTCCTGCGGCTCCTGCACGATGCGCACCTGCGCGCCGATCGGCCCGTCGTAGCGCAGCAGCTCCTCGACCGCCGCGGCGGCGAGTGCGGGCGTGGCGCGCAACTTCGCGAGCTCGCCCGGGAATCGCAGCAGCGCGAGCAGGCCGTTGGCCAGATGGTGCGTGGTGGTTTCGTGTCCGGCGAACAGCAGCAGGATGCAGGTCGCCACCAGCTCGTCCTCCGAAAAGCGTTCGCCCGCATCCTCCAGGTGCACGAGTTCGGACAGCATGTCCGGCCGCGGCGCCGCGCGGCGCGCGGCGATCAGCTCGCGGAAAAGTTGCGCCATCTCGCGCGTCGCTGCCTCGGCGCGCGCGTATTTCCCTTCGGTTTCGCGCGCGCTGCCGATGAACAGCGCCATCTCGTCCGAGAGCCGCTTCAGCCGGCCGAGTTCCTCGCGCGGCACGCCGAGCGCGTCCATGATCACCAGCGCCGGAAGCGGCCCGGCGAAATCGGCGACGAAATCGAACTCGGTGCGCTCGCCGATGGCCCCGATCAGGTGGGCCGTGATCGCCTCGACGTTCGGGCGCAGCGCATGGATCGAGCGCACGTTCATGACCTTCGAGGCGAGGCGCCGCAGGCGCGTGTGCTCCGGCGGGTCGCGAAACACCATCCAGAGCGTGAGGTACCGGATCAGGTCGGACATGAGCGCCGCCTCGGCGGGCGGCAGGGAGGCGAAGAACGGCCGCAGCCGGTCCGAGGACATCTGCGTATCGAGGCAGACCCGCTTGACGTCGTCGTAGCGCGTCAGCACCCAGCCCTTGAGCCGCGGACTCCAATGCACCGGATCCTCGTCCTGCATGCGCCGGTACAGCGGGAACGGGTCCGCCAATACTGCGGGGTCGCTCGGGTTGTAGTGCAGTGTCATGCCTTCGTGACCAGCCATACCGCCAGCATAGCGAGGCCCATCCCCAGCGCCGCGGTCAGGCTGTACGTTTCGCCAAACAGGGGCCAGGCCATCAATGCCGTGGTTGGCGGCACCAGGTAGAACAGGCTCGCCACCCGCGTCGCCGCGCCCTGCCGGATCAGGTAGAGCAGCAGGAAGATCGCGCCGGTGGACAGCACCAGCACCAGCCACGCGAGCGCGAAGGCGAATTCCCCGGTCCAGCGCACCTCCCGCGTTTCAAAGAACAGCGCGAAAGGCGCAAGCACCACCGCCGCGGCCATGAACTGGATCGTGGCGCCGGTGCGCAGGTCCACGGCGGCGCCGAAACGCTTCTGCCAGACCGTTCCCAGCGAAATACTGGCCAGCGCCAGCACCGAGAGTGCGATCGCCTCGGCACCGAGGCGATCGACCACGATCCGGTCCCCGACCACCAGCAGCACGCCAGCGAGGCCCAGGGCGAGGCCAGCCCATTGGCGCGGCGTCGAACGCTCCTGGAGGAGCCATGCCCCGAGCACCGCCGTGACTACCGGCTGCAGTCCGGTGATCAGCGCCGAGACCCCGGCCGGCATTCCCTTGGCCATGGAGGCGAATACGCCGCCCAGGTAGCCGGCCTGGAGGAAAATCCCCGCCACAACCATATGTGCTGCGCCGCGCGGGCTAGGCCAACGGGCCTGGAAGACCAGGCATAGGGGGATCAAGATTGCCAGGACAAACAGGAACCTTAGTACAAGGAAAGTGGCGGGTTCTGCGTAAGGAAGCCCTAACTTCGATCCTATGAATCCGGTGCTCCAAAGGACGACGAACAGGGCCGGAAAGAATCGCGTCATGGTGCGTCGCACAAAAACGTTGACATTCCTGGCCGGAGGCCTAGAATCCGCTTTGTTGCAGCGCACAAACCAGACAAGGAGCAAGACAATGTACGTGACCCCGGAACAGATTCAAGCGGCCAACAAGGCCAACGTGGAAGCCCTCCTCTCCGTGGCGAACACCCAGTTCGCCGCCTTCGAGAAGCTGGCCAACATCCAAGCCAGCGCCGTGAAAAGCGCCTTTGAAGACTCTATCGCGAACACCCGTGCCCTGCTCGGCGCGCGTGACGTGCAGGAATTCGTGAGCCTGCAGAACTCCTTCGCCCAGCCCGCCCTCGAGAAAGCCATCTCCCTCTCGAAGACGGTGTATGAAATCGCCACCGAGACCAACGCCGAGCTGTCGAAAGTCGCCGAAGGCCGCGCTGCCGAGTGGAACGAGAACGTCACCACGCTGCTCGACAAGGTGTCGAAGAACGCGCCTGCCGGCTCCGACGTGGCGATGGCTGCGGTGAAGTCGATGCTGGCCGCCAGCAATTCGGCCTACGACAACTTCACGAAAGTGACGCGCCAGGCGACCGAAATCGCCGAAGCCAACGTCGCCGCCGCGACCGAGACCGTGAAAGGCCTCTCCAAAGTAAAAAAAGCCGCCTAAGCGCCAAAACGAGCGGGAAGAGGCAGCAGAAGAAGAAACCCGCCCGATCAAGCGCAAAGCGCAAAAAAGCCCGCCGCTAGGCGGGCTTTTTTTATCGGTAGGGGAACCCCGCCGCGCTGACCTGGAGGCGCAACGCCTCCATCGCCTCTTTCACCTGGGCCGGGTCCCCGCGCACGCCGAGCTCCACGTGAATGCGTGAACCGTCCGCGCCCATCGAAGGCAGGCTGAAGACCTTGACGCCCTTGTAGCCGGCTTCGACCGCCTGCATTGCCGGGATCAGCTGGCTCTCGCCGGCGTCGAATACCAGGATGGAATCTTCAAGCCACTTGTCTTTCCCGAAGAGGTCCCGGTAGCGGTTGTCCAACACCCATTCGACCATCGGCCAGGCCATCTGAGGGAAGCCTGGGACAAAGTGGTGATCGCCGAGCGAGAAGCCGGGAATGCGGTTCACCGGGTTGGGGATGATGGCCGAGCCGACCGGAAACTCCCCCATGGCCAGCCGCTGCGGCGTGACCTCGCCGCCAAAGCGCGTCCGGATTTCCCTCTCCGCTTCGGGGTGCAGCTTGAGGGAAACGCCCAGGGCCGCGGCAGCACACTGCCGGGTGTGGTCGTCCGGCGTCGCGCCGATGCCGCCATAGCTGAAAACGATATCCTTCGACGCCAGGCTGCGCTTGAACGCGTCGGTCAAGAGCTGCCGATCATCGCCGAGGTAGTGAGCCCAGCCTAGCCGCAGGCCGCGCTGCGCCAGCGCTGCAATGAGCGTCGGGAGATGCTTGTCCTGGCGCTTCCCCACCAGGATTTCGTCACCGATGATGTAGGCGCCGAACAGACAGGACTCCGAGCAGGTAGTGGATGAAGGCGAGGCCGAAAACCACCGGGGCAAGGAAACCCACCACCGGGATGTACGCCACCAGGGCAAGCATCAGCCCCATCGCGTAGAGCGGGCCGCGGCGCTCGCGAAAGATCTGCCGCATTTCGTCCGGGTCGGCATGCTCGGCAAGTGCGTCGTAGCGCAGCAATCGCTGGTTTACCCAGGCGAAGATCACCACAGGGATCAGCGGCCAGAGCGGTGGCACCAGCCAGAACGGCAGGCTCACCACGCCAAGCGCGACCATGCCGATGAGCGCGGCGCAGGCGTTCCAGCCGCTGCCCATCAAGCCGCCCGCGCGGCGCTTCTCCAGGCTTGGATAGGAGCGCCCGGCGACGTAGTCCACCATCTGCTGCATGCCGCAAATGCTGAGGATCACGAGCGCGGTCAGGAAGACCAGCGGCACGAACAGGATTACCAGAAGGAAATGCGCGAGGAACAGCGTTGCAGTGCCTACATCGATCGGCAGCACAGTGATTGCCGATTCGAACCACTGCCGGAATACGCCGGCAAGCCAGAGCGCGGTTCGGGCCCACAGGACAAATGCCACCACGCCCCAGAAGCCCGTGGAAACCAGCATCGGCCAGAGCATCAGCCAAAGCATGCGAGGGTGCAGAAGATTCGCCAGCCCGTAGGCGAGCGAGCCGAGCAGATTCATCGACGTACAGTCTGCCAGAGTTTGGCGAGGCGCTTGACCGATACCGGAACCGGCGTGCGCAGTTCCTGCGCGAAGAGCGACACGCGCAGCTCCTCGAGCAGCCAGCCGAACTGCTCGAATTCCGCCCCCGGCGCGCCATAGCGGGCGCGCGCTGCGGCTTCCCGGCGGTAGGCCTGCTCGAGCGGCGCCAGTTCGGCCGCCAGGCGCACATCGCGGGTCGGATCGGCACGCAGCTTGTCCAGCCTCAGCGAGGCAGCCTTGAGATAGCGCGGCAGGTGCTGCAGCCGCGCCCATGGGGTTCGCGAGAGCCAGCCGGGGGAAAGCAGGCGGGAAAGCTGTTGTTTCACGTCATCCGCTTCTTTTGGAAAGTTCTTCGACAACGTCAGAAGCTTCTTTTGCAAAATCGCTTGCTCCGCCAGAATCCCCCCGGCCGCGCGCGAAATCTCCTGGGCGATTAGGTTGAAGCGGCTGCGGCCCTCGTCGACGCGGCGGGCGAAGTCCTTCGCCTGCATCGGCAGCGAATCCGAAAGAAAGGTGCGCGCGAGCGCTGCGGCAATGACGTCGGCCTTCAGCGGACCGAGCGCCACGTCTTTGACAAGCGTGCGCTCCAGGTCGCGGATCCGGTCGCGGAAGGCGATCGCGAGGAGGCGCTGCACGCCGGCACGGTGCATTTCGCGCGCTTTCTCCGGGGAATCGAAGACTTGCAGGGTTACGGCGTCGCCGGCATCCGCGAGCGCCGGATAGCCCACGAGGGTCTGCGCGCCGCGTTCGATCTCCATGAGCTCGGCGAGATCGCCCATGGTCCAGCCGGTATGCCGCTCGGCCGTTTCGTCCTCTTCCTGCAGCGCGGCCTCGGTGTGCGCGGAGAACTCCTGCTTCAGCTCCGCCAGGTTGCGTCCTATCGCGAGCTGGCGGCCAGTGTCGTCGACGACGCGGAAATTCATATGCAGGTGGGGCGGCGCCGAGTCCGGCCGGAAAGCGTCCAGCGGGACATCGACACCAGCGGTGGCACGGATGTGGCGAGCCAGCGCAGAAGCCAGCGGCGTGTCCGATGTCGGAACCGCGGCGCAGAATTCCGCGGCAAACTCCTCGACCGGCCCGAGCTTGTGGCGCAGGCGCTGTGGAATCGCCTTGGCAAGCGCCTTGACCTTCTCCTTGAGCAACCCCGGAACCAGCCACTCGCTGCGCGCCGCGGGAACCTGGTTGAGCGCCGCGAGCGGCACGCTCAGCGTGACGCCGTCGCGGGCCGAGCCCGGCTCGAAGTGGTATTCGAGGGCGAAGCGGTTGGCGCCCACCTGCAGCGTCGGCGGAAAATTGTCTGTAGTGATGCCCGCCGCTTCATGGCGCATCAGGTCCTCGCGCGCGAGGTACAGCAATCGCGGGTTCGCGCGTTCGGCTTCGCGCCGCCAGCGCTCCAGGCCGGCCGCATCGTGCACGTCCGCCGGAATGCGCTCGTCGTAGAAGGCGTGGATCAATTCCTGGTCGACGAGGATGTCTGGCCGGCGCGACTTGTGCTCGAGCCGCTCGATGTCCGCGACCAGGCGCCGGTTGTGGGCGAAGAACGGCGCCCTGCTGTCGAAGTCGCCTTCGACCAGGCCCGAGCGGATGAAGATGTCGCGCGCCAGCACCGGATCGTATGGCGCGAAATTCACGCGCCGTCCGGCGTAGACCGGCAGGCCATAGAGCGTGCCGCGCTCGAGCGCCACCACCTGTCCGCGCGCCTTCTCCCAATGCGGATCCTGCCGGTCGCGCTTGAGGAGATGCCCGCCCAGTTCCTCCAGCCACTTCGGATCGATGCCCGCGACCGTGCGCGCGTAGAGGCGCGTGGTTTCCACCAACTCAGCGGCGACGACCCATTTCCCGGGCTTTTTCGCCCAGGAGCCGGGGTGCTGCCAGAACTTGATGCCGCGCGAACCGGTGTAGCTGTTTTCGGATTCGTCTCGCTTGCCGATGTTGCCGAGCAGGCCGGTCAGCAGTGCGCGGTGGATCGCGCGGCTGCCGTCCGGTTTCTCGGGGTTCGCCGCGGAGGGCTTCCAGTCGAGCTCTTCCAGCGTGATTTCCAGCTGTTTCGCGACGTCGCGCCACTCGCGCATGCGCGGAATCGACAGGAAGTTCTCGCGGCAGGCCTTTTCCCACTTGCCGTCGAACAGCTTCCACAGCTTGAGGAACGCGAGGAAGTCGGAGTGCTCGTCGGCGAATTGCCTGTGGCGCTCGTCGGCCGCCGCCGCGCGCTCCAGCGGGCGCTCGCGCGGATCCTGCACCGACAGCGCCGCCGCGATGACGCAGACCTGGTCAAGACAGCGCTCCGCGCGCGCCGCGACCAGCATGCGCGCCACGCGGGGATCGAGGGGCAGCCTCGCCAGCTCGGCGCCGGTCTTCGTCAGCTCGTGCTTTTCGTCGACCGCGCCCAGTTCCACCAGCAACGCGTAGCCATCGGCGATCGCGCGCGGGTTGGGCGGATCGAGGAACGGAAAGGTCTCGATCTCGCCGAGCGCGAGGCTCTTTGCGCGCAGGATGACAGAGGCGAGCGAGGAGCGCAGCACCTCCGGGTCGGTATAGGCCGGGCGCTTGTTGAAGTCCTCTTCCGAATAGAGCCGGATGCAGACGCCGTTGGCCACGCGCCCGCAGCGCCCGGCGCGCTGTTTCGCTGCGGCCTGCGAAACGGCCTCCACACGCAGCATCTCGACCTTGTTGCGATAGCTGTAGCGCTTGACGCGCGCATCACCGGTATCGACCACGTAGCGGATGCGCGGCACGGTGAGTGAAGTCTCGGCAACGTTGGTGGCAAGCACGACGCGCCGCTGCCCGCCTGGCTTGAACACGCGGTCCTGGTCTGCCGCCGACAAGCGGCCGTAGAGCGGGAGAATTTCAAAGGAAGGCTTCTTGCCCTGGGCAAGCGTTGCCGCGGCATCCCTGATCTCCCGCTCCCCCGGCAGGAACACCAGGATGTCCCCCGGTCCCTCGCGGCACAGCTCATCCACGGCGTCAGCGAGCGCCTGTTCTTCTTCCTTGCGCGTGGTGTCTTCCGCATCGCCGCCGACAGGCCGGTAGCGTACCTCCACGGGATAGAGACGGCCGGAAACCTCGATCACCGGGGCGCCGTCAAAGTGCCTGGAGAACTTCTCGGCGTCGATCGTCGCCGAGGTAATGATCACCTTGAGGTCTTTCCGCCGGAGGTTCTTCAGGTATCCCAGCAGGAAATCGATATTGAGGCTGCGCTCGTGCGCCTCGTCGATGATCAGCGTGTCGTAGGCGCGAAGCTGCGGATCGCCCTGCGTTTCGGCAAGCAGGATGCCGTCGGTCATGAGCTTGAGGACGGTGCGCGGTCCGACCTTGTCGGTGAAGCGCACCTTGTAGCCGACCACCGTGCCGAGTTCGACCTTGAGCTCCTCGGCGATCCTCGCCGCCACCGAGCGCGCCGCAATGCGCCGCGGCTGGGTATGCCCGATGCGGCCCGCGCTGCCGCGGCCCATCTCGAGCAGCATTTTGGGAAGTTGCGTGGTCTTGCCGGAACCGGTCTCGCCGCAGACGATCACCACCGGGTGCGCGGCGACCGCGCGTGCGATTTCTTCCCGCTTCCGGTTGATCGGGAGCGCGTCGTCGAAGGTCATGCGGGCGGGGATAATAGCGGAGAAACCAGGGAACCCCGATGAATCCACTGATGCAGGCACCCATTGCGTTGAATCCGGACGGCTTCAACGAGCTCCAGATGTGCCGCACGGGGCCGATGATCTACAACAAGAACGACATCTATGCCGGCGGTTCGCTGCACAAGTACGGCGAGTTCTCCTGGCTCGAGCGCGAGATGTTCGAGCAGATCGTGCGTCCCGGCCAGGTCGTCGTGGAAGCCGGCGCCAACATCGGCGCGCACACCGTGGCGCTGTCCAAGCTGGTGGGCGCGCGCGGCGTCGTGCTCGCCTACGAGCCGCAGCGCATCGTGTTCCAGACCATGTGCGCCAACCTCGCGCTCAACCAGTGCTCGAACGTGGCCGCATTCCAGGAAGCACTCGGCGCGACCGACGGCGAAATCGTGGCGCCGGCGCCCAATCCGGCGCTGCGCACCAACTTCGGCGCCTTTTCGCTGCAGGGCGTCACGCAGGGCAACAAGGTGCGGCTGCGCCGGCTGGACAGCCTGGCGCTGCCCCTCTGTCATTTGCTGAAGATCGACGTCGAAGGCATGGAAGCGGAAGTCCTCGAGGGCGCGCGCGCGACCATCGCGCGATGCCGGCCGACCCTGTACATCGAGAACGACCGGCCTGACCTGTCGAGCGACCTGATCAAGCTGGTCTTCGGCCTGGGCTACGACGCTTTCTGGCACCTGCCGCCGCTCTACAACCCGGATAACTTCGCCGGCGACGCGGAAAACATCTTTCCCGGCATTCTTTCGGCCAACATGCTGTGCACGCCGTCGGAGCTGAAAGTCTCGCTCGCCGGCGCCCGCCGCGTGGCGTCCAGCGAAGACACCTGGCGCACCTAGCGGGCCTACGCCAGGAGTTTCTCGGCGTAGCGCGCGATCAGGTCGACTTCAAGATTGACCCGGTCGCCCGCGACGAGGCGCTTGAGCGTGGTCACCTTCAGCGTGTGCGGGATCAGGTTCACCTCGAATATCCCGCCCTTTACGCGATTGACCGTCAGGCTGACGCCATCGATGCAGATCGAGCCCTTGCGGGCGACGTAGCGGGCAAGGGCACGGGGAGGCCTCACCGCAAGAAGGTTCTTCTGTTTTCTGACGACGACGCCGACGCCATCCACGTGTCCGGTCACGAAGTGGCCGCCGACCGGATCGCCGAGCCGCAGCGACTTTTCGAGATTCACCGTGCCCGGCCGGTCGAGGCCGGCGGTGACGCGCAACGTCTCCTGGGATACGTCGAACCAGAGCTTGCCCCTCGCCTTGCGAATCACCGTCAGGCAGCAGCCCTGCACGCAGATGGAATCACCAATGCCGACGCCGGAAAGCGGAAACCTTCCCGTATTCACGGCGAGCGGCTTGACCCCGGTTATCGTTCCTACAGCCTGGACCAAGCCGGTGAACATCAGAGCCTCGCGAGGATGCGCAGGTCGTCGCCGATCCGGTCGAAGGAGACGATTTTCAGGGCCGTCCTTTTTCCCAGCGACAGGACTTCGGGAAGGTTCACCATGCCCTGCGCGGCGTCGCCAAGCAGGCTCGGATTGAGGTAGATCAGCAGTTCGTCCACGCAGCCTTCGCGCAGCAGCGAGCCGTTCAGCTTGAAGCCCGCCTCGACGTGCAATTCGTTTACGCCACGCCGCGCGAGTTCCTGCATCATTTTCCGAAGATCCACCTTGCCGTCCTGATTGTTCATGACAACAACGTCAGCATTGGGGAGGCTGCCTTCCTTTGCCGAAAAGACCAAGGTCCTCTCGCCCTGAAGGATCCGGGCCCGGGAAGGCGTCTCGAGGTGGCTGTCGGCGATCACGCGCAGCGGCTGGCGGGGCGTGTCGACGTCGCGCACCGTCATCTGCGGGTCGTCGGTACGCACGGTGCCCGCACCGGTGAGGATGGCGCAGGCACGCGCGCGCCAGCGGTGGCCGTCCCTGCGCGCCTCGGGACCGGTGATCCACTGGGACTTGCCATTGGCGAGCGCCGTGCGCCCGTCGAGCGTCGCCGCGATCTTCATGCGCACCCAGGGCCGGCCGCGCGTCATGCGTGAAACGAAGCCGAGATTCAGCTCGCCGGCTTCCTGCGCCATCAGGCCATGCTCGAAGCGGACACCCGCCGCCGCCAGGCGCGCGCCGCCGTGCGCCGCCTTGGGATTCGGATCGAGCATCGCCGCCACGACGCGATGCACTTTCTTTTGCTGAATGAGATCGATACAGGGTGGCGTGCGCCCTTGGTGCGCGCAGGGTTCCAGGCTGACATACAAAGTGGTTTTTTCCGCGGTAACGTCTTGAAGGGCCATCACCTCGGCGTGCGGTGCGCCAGCCTTCTCGTGCCAACCTTCCGCGACGAATTGTTCGTTCCGGGCAACAACGCAGCCCACGCGGGGATTGGGCGTCGTCGTGTTGAGGCCCCGCGCCGCGAGTTCGAGCGCTCGCCGCATCATGGCGTGGTCGAACGCGGAAAACTTCGTGGTCACTTCCTGCGCGGTTTTTTGGCGGCCTTGACTTCCTGGACCGCCTCGCGGAAGTCGTCGGGCGTCTCGAAGCTCCGGTACACCGAGGCGAAGCGGATGTAGGCGATCTTGTCGAGCTTCGCCAGCTCGCGCATTACGAAGTCGCCGACGCGGCTCGACGGCACTTCGCGCTCGCCGAGCGAGCGCAGGCGCTCGATCACGTGGTCGACCGCGCTTTCGAGCTCGTCGGTGGCGACCGGCCGCTTGCGCAGCGCCAGCATCATGCTGCCCATCAACTTGTCGCGGTCGAAGTCGGTGCGGCTGCCGTCCTTCTTCACCAGCCGCGGCATTTTCAGGTCGACGCGCTCATAGGTCGTAAAGCGCTTGCCGCAGCTCGCGCACTTGCGCCGACGCCGCGTGGTGTTGGCCTCGAGATTGGCGCGCGTGTCGACCACCTGCGTGTCGGCGGAACTGCAGAAGGGGCATTTCACGGATACACCGGGTGTGCAGCGCACATCGCCATCACCTCGCGGGCTACGCGCTCGAGGTTGGCGTCGTCAGCCGGCCTGTCGAGCACGTCGGCGATCAGGTTGGCGAGACGCGTCGCCTCGTCCTTGCCGAATCCCCGCGTGGTCATCGCGGGCGTGCCGATGCGCACGCCGCTGGTGACCGCCGGTTTCTGCGGGTCGTTCGGGATCGCGTTCTTGTTCACCGTGATGTGGGCGCGGCCGAGCGCCGCCTCGGCGTCCTTGCCGGTGAGGCCCTTGCTGGTGAGGTCCAGCAGGAACAGGTGGCACTCGGTGCGGCCCGACACCACGCGCACTCCGCGCTCTTGCAGCACGGCCACCATGGTTTTCGCGTTCTCAAGAACTTTCTTCTGATAACTGCGGAACTCGGGTTTCAACGCCTCGCCGAGTGCCACGGCCTTGGCGGCGATGACGTGCATCAGCGGCCCGCCCTGCAGGCCGGGAAAGATGGCGCTGTTGATGGATTTCTCGTATTCGTCGCGGCCAAGGACCAGGCCGCCGCGCGGCCCGCGCAGAGTCTTGTGGGTCGTGGTGGTGACGAAGTCGGCGATGCCGACCGGCGACGGATAGAGGCCGGCGGCGATCAGCCCCGCGTAGTGCGCGATATCGGCCATCAGCAGCGCGCCGCACTTGTCGGCGATGGCGCGAAAGCGCTTCCAGTCGATGGCCAGGGCGTAAGCCGACGCGCCGGTGACAATAAGTCTTGGTTTTTCGGAAACGGCGATTCTCTCCGCGGCGTCGTAGTCGATCTCTTCCCTGGCATTCAATCCATAGGAAACGACGCGATAGAGCCTGCCCGAAAGGTTCACCGGCGAGCCGTGCGTCAGGTGGCCGCCATGCGCGAGCGACATGCCAAGGAACGAATCGCCGGGCTTGAGCGCCGCAGTGTAGACCGCCTGGTTCGCCTGCGAGCCCGAGTGCGGCTGGACATTCGCCCAGTTCACGCCGAACAGCTTCTTGGTGCGCTCGATGGCGAGGGTCTCCGCCCTGTCGACGTATTCGCAGCCGCCGTAGTAGCGCTTGCCCGGATAGCCCTCGGCGTACTTGTTGGTGAGCTGGCTGCCCTGCGCCGCGAGCACCTGCCTGCTGACGTAGTTCTCGGAGGCGATCAGCTCGACGTGGTCTTCCTGGCGCTGGTGCTCCAGCCGCACGGCGTCCCAAACCTCGGGGTCCGATTGGGCAAGCAGATTGGGCGCGAGCATGTTTTTAGGGGGAAAGCGTGCGATTTTACCAGCCCGCCGCCCTGCGGCAGTTGCGCCCGCCCGGGGCACCTCCTAAGCTGGGCGCATGGCGATTGACTGGCTCGAGTTCACCCTGAACGTGGTTGGCGGCGCGATGGCCTTCCTTTGCCTGTTCGAGGGCATCCGGCGCGTCGGCACCAAGGGCGTACGCCGCGCATCGGTGCTCATCTGCCTGCTCGGTTTCACCTTTTTCGCGGTCTACGGCGCGTTCGCGTACTGGCGGTACCTGGATATCACCGAGACGCTGAGCTTGCGCTACGTAAAACCCACTGCCGCGCAGCCGCCCGGGGACCTGATACGCGCGCGCACCTCATTCATTGCGTCGGGCCTGCTCGCCTCCTATGTCGAACGCGGCGAGAAGAAATCCTTTGCGCCGAACCAGGACGACATCCGGCGGCGCGAGCGCGTGGTCGCGACCAACACGCTCCTGAACGAAACCGCCCGCGCGAGCTTCAGGGAAGCGGTGCTCTGGCTGATCCTCGGCGTGGCCGCGGTGCTGTCGGGCTTCCTGTTCTCGCAGGAAAAGAAAACCCCCTCCGGCGCCTAGTCAGCCGCTGCCGCGCTCCAGGCGGTAGCGCACCATGTGCGGGCCGTGGGCCGCGGCCGATTTGCCAAGGCCGATCCAGCCGCGCTCGCCCATCACCGCCTCCTCGCGGCGCAACCTGAGTTCGCGGCTGCTGCCGTCGACCAGCAGGAAAGTGCCGTTGGACGATTTGTCGGCGATGACGAAGTTTCCCTCGCGTCCGAATACGCGCGCGTGCACGCGGGAGGCAAGGCTGCTCGCCACCACCACCTCGTTGGCCTTGTCGCGGCCGAGCTTCGCGATGCCGTTCGCCTGCACGATCACGTTGGCGCCGGCGTACGTGAGCTTGAGCTGCCACTGGCCCGCGGAGACGCGCGCCTGCAGTTCGTCCCCCAGTTCCACTTCGGTGACGTCAGGGTCGGCACGCCAGAGCAGTTCGAACACGGTGACCTTCTCCACGCGCCCGCGGATCTTCGCCGGGGGCAGCTCGCGGCAGCGCAGGCGCAGGCCGGGGGAAATCGCCTCCACCGTCTGCTGCGTGGTCAGGATCTGGTTCGGATTGGCGAGATCCGCAAGGCGCGCGCAGACGTTGACGGTGTCGCCGAAGACGTCGGTGCCCTCCGTCACCACCGGGCCGAAAGTCCAGCCGATCTTGATCTCGAGCCGCTTGTGGCCGCTCGGCATCGCCTGCCCGACCGCCGCCGCCTGCATCTCGCAGGCCGTGCGGAACGCCGCATCGGGCGCCTCGAACAGGCACACCATGCCGTCGCCGAGCGTCTTCACGACCGCGCCGCCATTGACCGAAACGCGCTTCGTCAGGCGTCCGAACAGGCGATTGATCAGCGCCAGCGCCTGCTTGTCGCCGGCGGATTCGTAGATGCCGGTGCTGTCGCAGACGTCGACGAACAGAACGGCCCGGCGTTTAGTTTGCTCTTTCATACCCTCAGCGGTGGCGCGAGGTCTGCCGGGGTGTCGATGTCGCGGATCACGCCGGGGTCTCCCACCGGGATTATTACCATGCGGGCCGCATGCGCGGCGAGGAGTTGCCTGGCACCCTCGTCGCCTTTGAGCGAAATCAGTTCGTCGAAGAAAGCGCCGGCGATGCCCACCGGATGCCCGCGGCGCGACCGGAAGTACGGTGCCGCCAGCGCGGCGCCGCCTTCGAGCGCATCGCGCACCGCGGCGACGGAACTCGCACGCGCAAACGGCATGTCGGCAAGCGCCACCAGGTAGCCCTCGGCCCGTCCCGCGGCGCGCACGGCGCAAGCGAGGCTCGCCCCCATGCCCTCGGCGGCGTTCTCGCACACGGCAATTTCACAGCCTTCGGTTTTCAATTGGCGGAGCAGTTCGTCGGCGCCAGGCTTTGTCACCGCAACCACTCTTGAAACGGCAGTCTTCAGCGTTCTCGCCGCTTGGCCGGCAATCGAGACGCCGTGCGGCAGGCCGTGGCGCAACTTGTCGGACCCGAACCGCGTCGCCGCACCGGCGGCGAGGAGCAGTCCGACGAGGTTCACGCCTCTTTGACTTCGCAGGCCGACGCGTCGAAGCGCTGCGTGGGCTTCGCGGCCCAGGAGGGCTCGCTCACGCCATGGCGCACGGCGGTCATCTCGGCGAGGATCGCCACCGCGATTTCGGGCGGCGTCTTGGAGCCGATGTACAGGCCGACCGGTCCGCGCAGGCGCGCGATCTCGTCGTCGGAGAC